>Ga0209292_1000728_pt1 | contig 42190 bp, 36 predicted proteins | sample GOMGulsemesocosm_2_FD_184634 | JGI IMG/M metagenome (GOLD analysis project Ga0209292, IMG submission 184634) | Methane-oxidizing microbial communities from mesocosms in the Gulf of Mexico - GOM9C Gulf of Mexico (SPAdes) (version 2) | ecosystem: Environmental > Aquatic > Marine > Cold seeps...
GTCGGCCTGTCCGATAGCAGTTAATACACTATTAGGAGTTAAACAAGCTTGTAGCTGTTGCTTGGTTAAATCAGGGTATACCAGCTCTCTATTGGCTGAACCTTGAACTTTTAATCGTGTTGAAGTTAATTGCTGACATACTTGCTGCCGATCACCTGCCTGATGAATAAGTTTGTTTAATGTAGCATCTAAAGGTAGCCATTGAGTATCTGCGCCAGCTTGGTTAAATGCGGCTAGATAAAAATCTACGGCTTCAAAGGGGTCTCTAGCAGAAGCGGTTAGCACCAAAACTTTAGGTGACTTTTTATTAGTTATGTTTTTAGCTAAGTGAACAAATTCTTGATAAATTTCAGTTGAGAAAGCATTGCGTGAATTACTTAGGTCAACATACTCTTTTAAACGGGTAGTGCCATCGCTTTTTAATACAGGCTGTTCTAATAAATCTAGCAGTAAATAATATTCTGCATCGTTAAGTTTGTTAACTACACGATTATCATCATAGCGTCTAAATATGATTTTTAGTTGCGATTTTGATAACAAGGTAACTTTTTCATCACTGTGAATAGTCGTTAACAACTCAATAATCTGTCGTTGATTGTCGTCGTTAAATGATGCAGGCCAGAAATTATTGATAAAATTTATTGTTTTTTTATCAATTTTATAATAATTACTGTTTTTAGCTTGAGTTAATTGAGGAATATTCTCTAAGGCTTTGGAATTACAGTTTTTAATTGCCATCGATGAGCAAGATTTTAGACCGCCACCGACAAGAAAAAGTTTACTTTGTGTTTTTGTTGTATTTGCGAGTGATAGTGCGCTTATCGCCGATAATGTCAGCGCAATTAGCGTATTTCGTTTCATTTTGTTACGTTCCTGTTAGTGTTTGTTCGGCAAAAACAAACAAAGCTAAAAATAAAAATACAGTTGACAACCAAGTAAGACAGCGGTATTTATAAATAAGCAAATTTTTGAAAAGTTTGCGGCAAACAAACTTTTTAATGAAACGTTAGGCAACCCAAGACCTTTATATATGTACAAGAAAGCATTCGCACTTACAACATATACTTATTCAAATTACTACCTTTCGGAGTGGTTTGACGAGTAAACACTAGAAAACAATCCTTTGTTTTCCGGAGTTTAGATCTCGTTTTCTACTCATCCAAAAACTCAAAAATAAAAATAAAATAAATCTCTGCATCAGCAAATCTGTACTCATTTTGTGAGTGATTTAGCTATTTGCATTAAATTTAGATAAAAATCAGAGAGTTAAAATATGAAAGTTATTAAACCTTCGTGCCTAGCTATGGCCGTTTGTAGTACTTTGTTGTCGCCAATTTATGTTAATGCAACTGAGCAAGATGCTAGTGTAGAAAAAGAAATTGAAAAAATTGTTGTTACGGGTAGCCGAATTAAGGGCGTAGATTTAGAAGGTAAGCAGCCGTTAGTTGTCATTAATGCCGATGATATTCGTAATTCTGGCGCTAGCAGTATTTCAGAGTTAATGAACCAAATTAGCCAAACCCGTGGCGGTGAAGGCTCATTTAGCACCAGTGAAAGTGGTGCCACTTCAACATCAACCCCCGCAGGACAAGCCGCAGCGTCATTGCGTGGTTTAGGTCCTTCTTCAACTCTGACACTCATTAACGGTCGACGTGTCGCAGCAAGCTCATTTGCTTCAGGCACACAAAATTTCGTTGATATCAATGGTATTCCGTTAGCCGCTATCGAGCGTATTGAAGTACTAGCAACAGGTGCTTCGGCCATTTATGGTGCAGATGCGGTTGCTGGTGTTATTAATTATATCCTGAAAAAAGATTATAAAGGCGCTGAGGTCAACCTCTCATACGGTAATAGCGTAGAATCTTCAAATGAAGGGAAAGCAAATCTTAACTTAGTTATGGGTACTGAATTGGTTGGCGGTAATTTAACCGTTTTTGCAGATTATTATGACCGTGAGGCTTTTAGCGCACAAGATAGAGCTTTTACCCAAGCCCCTTGGTTAGTTAATTCATATTCCTACTTACCAAAACATACACCAAATATTTATTATGGCTCGAGTGATGTTGCAGATGACGATGGTAATTATTTAGAATTAGCTAACCCAAATTGTAAAACGGAATTAGTGACGACAGAATATGGTGAAGAGATTTGTGCTTATTATCCAAACGAAGATGACATGCTGAATAGCGAGTTAACCACAGCTTCATTGGGCTTTATCTATTCTAAAGAAATTGGTGATATTATTTGGGATACTGATTTTTTCTACTCTCATAGTAAATCTACCGCAATTTCATCACCAGCTCCGATTAATCAACTAGATGATAGTGATGCAGGGTGGGCACCGATGAGCGCTCTTGATGCAGTGCCAAGTTTAATTGATTTAGTGTACCCGCAGTATTACTTCACCACCTTAGATGGCGATCGTGAATTACGAGGCATTCAATACGATGCCCGTTTTGCAACGCCGCGTACCGTTGAAGTTGAAACTAATTCCTTTCGTTTAGTGTCTGCTTTGTCTGGTGATATTGGTGATTGGGAGTGGGAATCAGGTATTATTTTATCAAAATCTAAATCAGAACAAGAGGCTATCTCGGGTATTTATAATCGTTATAAATATACTGCAGCAGTAAATGGTGAGCTTTGTGGTGATGGTTCAATTGCTGATTATGATTACGATAGCGATACCTTAGCTTGTGGTTCAGGTGATCCCCTCGCCTTATATAATCCATTTCTAGAAGGCGATGCGAGTAATGATAATTTACTTGCGATGACTCAAGAAGTGCCAACCCGTGGTGGGGAAAGTACCGTTTATGGTTGGGATGCTCGAATTACTGGAGAGCTATTTGAATACAACGATCAAGTGATCAGTGCTGCTTTTGGTCTTGAAGCACGAAAAGAAGAAATTACTGATATACCTTCTTTAAATGCACGAGCTCGAGAAGAAAATGATTACTTAGTCGATGTTTTTGGTTTTGGTTCAAGTTTATCATCAGCAGATCGTTTCCAGTGGGGAGCTTTTGCTGAACTCTATATCCCGCTTAATGATAGGGTGGAGCTGCAATTAGCGGGTCGCTATGATGATTATGATGATTTTGGTGACACCTTTAACCCTAAAGTTGCAATTACAGTTAGACCAATTGATGATTTAATACTACGGGCATCTTGGTCCACTTCATTTAGAGCACCTTCATTAACCCAAGCAGGGGTTAAGTTAAGAACAACTACGGCAACGTATGATTGTGGTGCTAACCCAGCCGTAGCCGACTTATACTGTGGCGGCGATAGTTATGAAAGTAGCCCTAATGTGCTAGAGCTAGGTAACCCTAATTTACGCGCCGAAGAGTCTGAATCTATTAGTGTCGGTTTTGCTTATAGCCCAGGTGAAAACACCACCATTACAATAGATTATTGGCAGTTTGAACATGATGATTTAGTCGATACCGATATGACCGCTGTTTTAGCTGATGCTACTACAGATTCATCTTTACGTCATTGTGGCCTTGTGCCAAGCGATTCAACCGGTATTTCTTATGAACAAGCACTGTGTGAATACTCAGATAATAATGGATTAACCATTGAAGAGGATGGCGCTAACTTAACCGAAATCAAAGATAACTGGCTGGTGGATAATACTCGCGATATTGGTTTGCCTTTATATCGAGATCACATTATTGAATTGCAAAATACCGGTGAGCAAAACGTCTCAGGTATTGATCTAGCAATTGATCATAAAATTGACTTTAGTCATGGAACATTAAGCTTTAGCGTTGATGCCACCCATTATTTAGAGTTTGAACGTAATCAAGCGGGGTCAAGTGAATTAGATAAACTTATCGGTACTTGGCGTTATCCTGAGACTATTGCTAGTGCACGAGTTGCTTGGTCAGGTGATGCTTTATATTCAAGTTTAACCTTTGACTATACTAGTAGTTATCAAGATGATATTGAAGGCTTAAGAGGTCGCCAAATTGATGAACTTAATGTCCTGGGTAAACTTGATGAAAACGATGAGCGAGATGTTGATTCATGGTTAACCTTAAGAGCTAACATAGGTTATGACTTTAAAAATATGAATGTTAATTTAACGGTCAATAACTTGCTAGATGAGGAACCTCCTGTTGCTTATGGTTCATCAAGAGGCTTTGATTCATTAAATCATGATGCATTAGGTCTTAACTATCGTTTATCAATGACTTACTTCTTTTAAATGGCTTTGGCAGAGGTTAGTAGCCTCTGCTCTTCAGCTATAATATAACGACATTACTTTTTGCACTGCCTTAGTTTAATGTAAGCAATGCTCACATGTTGAGTATTGCCGATTGAAGTGATGCCGGCGAAATGTCTTTAACAGTTTTAATAAAGAAGCAGAGCAAACATGAATATTGAAAAAAGCAATAATGCGGGTTTGGATAAAACGAAGGTGACTAATAAGGCTGCATTGGTTTCTGATAAGTCAATGCCAGATGCCTTTGTTATTTTATTTTTTATCGTGATGATAGCAGCAATTTCTACTCACTTTATCCCCGCTGGGTTTTATCAAGTAGCGCTTGATCCAATCACTAATACCACCAAGCTTGTCGCTGATAGCTTTCAATTTGCGGAGCAGCAAACGGGGGTTCCCTTGTTTGCAGAGGGGGGCAACATTGGTTTTTTGAATTTTGCCTTTGAAGGCATGGTTTCAGGAGATAAATGGGGCTCAGCTATTGGCGTTATGATGTTCATTATTTTAACTGGTGGTGCGTTTGGCATAATCATGAAAACGCACGCTATAGATAATGGAATTTTGGCGTTAATAGAAAAAACTAAGAATTTAGAACAAGCATTCATTCCTATATTGTTTATTTTATTTTCATTTGCTGGCGCTGTTTTTGGCATGGGAGAAGAAGCTATTGCTTTTTGTATTGTCTTGCTGCCTTTGATGCGCGCTATAGGTTATGACGGTATTACCACTGTGCTGGTAACTTATGTTGCCACTCAAATCGGTTTTGCTACTTCTTGGATGAATCCATTTAGCGTTGCCATTGCTCAAGGTATTGCTGGTTTACCTCTAATGTCTGCCCTCGAATTTAGGTTGGTCTTGTGGTGTGTGTTTACTGTTCTAGGAGTGGTATTTACTATGCGTTATGCTAGGAAAATCAAACAAGACCCAAGTTTGTCACCTTGCTACAACTCAATTCCAGAAGTAGTAGAAGGCAACAACAATAAGACAAGTTTCAGCCTGGTTGACAGTGTGTTATTAACGACTTTTCTAGTCGGAATACTTTGGGTTATTTGGGGAGTCGTCGCTCGTGGATATTACATTCCTGAAATAGCTAGCCAGTTTTTTACATTAGGTTGCGTGATAGGTTTTGTGGCAATTATAAGTAAACGACTCAAAGTTAATGAAGTGGCTGAGGCCTTTAAATCTGGTGCGAAAGAATTATTACCTGCCGCTATGATTGTTGGTATGGCAAAAGGAATTGTTATTATATTGGGTGGTGATCAAGCGTCGGAGCCTTCCGTATTAAATACTGTTTTGTTTTATGCTGGTAATTTGTTAGCAGAGCTACCCCAAACAATCTCAGCTGTTTGCATGTTCATTTTTCAGTCTATTTTCAATTTTTTTATTGCTTCAGGTTCTGGCCAAGCAGCGCTTACCATGCCAATTATGGCTCCTTTATCCGATATTATTGGTTTGCAACGACAAGTTGCGGTGCTTGCCTTTCAGCTTGGTGATGGTTTAACCAATATCATTATTCCCACCTCTGCGGCGCTGATCGGCTGTTTAGGTGTTACCAATATCGATTGGTTTGTTTGGGCCAAATTTATCTGGCGCTTTATGTTACTCATGGCCTTCGTTGCCATGGCGTTCATGGTTTCGGCTGTGATATTAAATATTACCTAAAGGATGATTATGAAATTAATCAAAAATGCTCAAGTATTTTCTCCTACCTCTCTTGGGCAAAAAGATGTCTTCATTGCTGCCAATAAGATTATTGCCATTGAAGATGACTTATCCCACATGAACAATGAATTTACTGAAGTTATTGATGCTCACGGACAAATTCTTACTCCAGGTTTTGTTGATTCGTTAGTCCATATTACCGGCGGTGGAGGCGAAGGAGGTTATGCTACACGTACTCCTGAGATGAAGGTAGAAGAAGCCTTCATAGGCGGTGTTACTACTGTGATTGGCGCTTTAGGCACTGATGCTGAAACTCGCAGTTTAGAGAACTTACTTGCCAAAACTTATGGTTTAGAAGAGCAGGGATTGTCAGTCTATTGTTACACAGGGTCTTACCACTATCCAATGGTATCAATAACCCAATCCATTAAACGTGACATCATGTTAATTGAGAAATTTATTGGTGTCGGTGAAGTGGCTATTGCGGATCATCGCAGTTCACAAATGAGTGTAGCTGAAATGGCAAGAGTTGCATCAGAGGCTCGTGTGGCTGGTATGCTGTCGGGGAAAAAGGGCATTGTCAGTGTTCATGTCGGCGACGAAGTGGCTAAACTGTCAACACTTACTCGTGTAATTGAGCAGTCGGATATCCCTATTTCTCAGTTCTACCCAACACACATTAACCGTAATAAAGCTTTGCTTACAGCTGGCTTTAACTATGCGAAACTAGGAGGAAATTTAGATTTTACTACCAGTACAACCGAACAAATTATTGAACAAGGGGAAACACCTGCCGCTAAAGCATTAGCCTTAGCGTTGGCTGAAGGTATAGATGTGAGTCAGTTAACCATGAGCTCAGATGGTAATGCCAGTTTGCCTACCTTTGATGAGCACGGCTTATTAATTGAATTGCAAGTTGGCAGAGTTAGTAGTCTTCATCAATCCATGGTCGATGCGGTTTTATTACATCAAGTACCGTTAGCACTTGCTTTAGCTAGCATTACACAATCACCTGCTGATATTTTGTCATTAAAACACAAAGGACGAATAAAAGTGGGTAATGATGCAGATGTGAATTTGTTAGATGCCATTACATTAAGTATTAAGCGTGTTATTGCCAAAGGGCAGGATGTAACAGTGAATTGCAACTTATAACTAACTTAAACTCTTGCACATTCACTTGGGCTTTGGCCAAAATAGCGGCTAAATTCACGACTAAACTGAGTCGGGCTTTCATAACCTACCTGCGCTGCGGCTTGTTTTACTTTTAGACCTTGGTCTTGCAATAACTCACGAGCTCGGCTTAATCGGATTTTTTTTACATACTGTATCGGGGATGAGGCGGTAATTTGTTTAAAGTTTCGGTGGAAAGTTGAGCTACTCATATTAGCCATATTGGCCAACTGCTCTACATCTAAGCTGCTATGAAAATTATTATGTAAATGTTTCAGCACACGCTCCATGCGAGAGAGATGTGTGTTGTGTGAGACCAATGCAAATAAAGGTGCAGCTTGTGGTCCACTAAGAATGTGAAAGAAGATCTCTCGCAGTAAGCCTTGACCAATAATATCGCATTGCAGTGGTGAGCTAAGGCAGTTCGCGAGTCGGCTTACCACACATGACATAGCCTCAGTACTTTGGCTAACAAATAAGCCTTTATTTTCTGTTAGGCTATTGCCTTGTTTAATTTGTCCGTGCTCATCTAATACTCTTACCAATTCATTTAATATGGCGAGATTAAGATCAATTGCTAGTGCGAGTAATGGCTTACCCGGTTCTACTATGGTTTCACACTCTGCAGGTAGTGGCAAAGTGAGGGTTAAATAGTTGTCAGGATTGTAATCAAATACCTGCTGGTTAAAGTGAATACGTTTTTGACCTTGGATGATAATGATAATACCTTGGCTATAACATAAAGGGATCCGAGCCGTTGAATTACTGGCTTTAAAAATACCAACACCTGAAAGCGGTGTTTTATTATATCCTTCCTTTGTGGCTAATATCGCTAGATTGCCAATCAAATTATTCATGGTGAATACCTGTTGCCGTGATTTATTACTTGAAGAAAAGTAGTATATATAAAATGAAAGATTATATCTTAATAATTACTCTCGGTGATAGTTTTAGGCATGATTTTGATGGTTTACCCCCTTTTTATCTTGTGCTGGGTGAGTAAAATGACAGCATCAAAAAGAGAGGAATATATTATGCAAAACTTTGACTACTTTAATCCGACACAAATAGTATTCGGTCAAGAACGTTTAAATGAATTAAATAACTTAGTGCCAGTAAATGCCAAAGTATTGGTGCTTTTTGGTGGTGGCAGCGTTAAGCGTTTTGGTACCTTAGATAAAATTAAAGCGAGCCTAGGAGGTCGTACTGTACTTGAATTTGGTGGTATTGAAGCTAATCCTAAATTTGAAACCTTGATGCAAGCGGTTGATTTGGTTCGCACCGAAAAGGTAGATTTTTTGCTTGCTGTTGGTGGTGGCTCCGTAATGGATGGCACTAAGTTTGTTGCATTAGCTGCTAAACAAACAAGTGAGCATGAACAGATATTATTTAATGGTTTTGAACCCGTAGCAGCAACAGAAGCGTTACCACTAGGCTGTATTGTTACTTTACCCGCAACGGGCTCTGAAATGAATACCTTTGGAGTTATCACTTATAATCAACAAAAATATCCATTTACTTCCCCTTTAGTGTTTCCAAAGTTTTCGTTATTAGATCCGGATTTAACATTAACCTTACCTAAAGAGCAAATTGCAAATGGTGTTGCCGATGCGTTTATTCATGTGATTGAGCAATATTTAACTCAACCACAAAATGCCAAAGTACAGGATAGATTTTCAGAAGGTTTACTTAAGACGTTAATTGAAGATGGCCCAGTTACTTATAATGACAATACAAATATTGAAGCACGTAAAAATTTCATGTGGTCGGCAACATCAGCATTGAATGGTCTAATTGGTGTAGGTGTTATGCAAGATTGGTCTACCCATATGATTGGTCATGAAATGACGGCAATGTTTGGTATTGCTCATGGGAGAACACTCGCTATTATATTACCAAGTTTGCTCCGAGAACGTAAAAGCCATAAACGTGCCAAACTTATACAGTTTGCTGAACGTGTGTGGGATATTACTTCAGGCTCTGATGACGAAAAAATTGATTTAGCTATTGATAAAACAGAAGCGTTTTTTAATTCCCTTGGCATCGTAACCAACTTATCACACTACGAGATTGATGAAGCTGGAATAAATGACATAGTGGCTAATATGGAAAAAATGGGTTTAACACGCTTATCAGAAACCGGTGATTTAACTTTAGATATAGTAGCGAAGATTTTAACTGCGGCTAAATAGTCCATTTGTATGGGCTTTAGTTTATTGATATGAGCACATGATTATCAATCATCGTGCGCACTCTCATTTACTTACTTTAATGAATAAATCATACAAGGAGTTTTCACTACCGTGTATATGTGGAGGCGAAAGCAAGGTAGAGTATATGTCTATTATCTTTGATATTTCTGCACAAAATAAGTATAGATGTAGGAAAATATCTGATGGATAAAGCGTTTAAAAGTGCGTTTTGTACAAGCTATAAATGAGCTCTAAATATGCAAAGTCAGCAAAGTTGATCGCAGTAATACTATTTTCTCTTCAGCGAAGTAATTTATATGCATTTAAGTGAATATTATCACTGTTGGAATAATTTGAGATATCAACTTTACTCGTCATAAGGTTGAAAAGGATTATCGTTATTTATCTTGGCTCGATAGTTTATCGACGCTTACAAAACAATTTTTTTCAAAAGTATCAAGAAAGTATACTAACTCAGGCATAGAGTCTTTGTATGAAGTTAGCATTAAATTAAGGTTTTCCTTTACGTGATTAAACTCCCTGTTGCCAAAAGATACCTCATCACATGCTTTTAAATATGCAGAAACTATATCGGCGGCTTTCACTAGTTTCTTATATTGACTGTCTACCTGAGATTGAACAATTAAAGGTCTTAAATCATCTCTTAAATCTTCCGGTAAGCTATTAAGACATTCTATTTCAGCTATCTCTTCTAGCTTTTTAAATTCCTCAGTTAATGCTGGGTTGTGATACTTAGTGACATGATTTATGTCTTGGAGTTTTGTTTCAGATATTTCGTGGTAAAGGGCTATTGTTGCAGCTTTCTCTGGACTTAACTTGCCATCATAGTATTTGTTTTTGATTATAACTAATAAGTGGGCTATTACCGCTACTTGTTGAGAATGTTCTGCAATATTTTCTGGCTTGACCGAATGCATTACAGCCCATCGTTTTATTAATGGCATTCTTAATATCCAAGCTAAAAAAGTACTTTGTATCATATTCACATTCCTATTGTAGATAAGGTGAAAACTTTATGTTCATTTTAAAATAGTATCAATGTGAAGATTAATTTATGTTATTTAAAATAATCTTCACATTGCGCTTAACTGGCCGCATGATACGAAGTAATATTATTTCCAATATTAAAAGTAATTATTACTGGCTGTAAGTGCTAAAAAAGTTTTTAAGTTTATCCATTGCTGGTACTAACTCGTCAATATGTGGCAAGAAAACTAATCTAAAATAGTTTTTCTCAGTAATATTGAATGCACTACCATGTACCAAGAGAATTTTTTCTTGTTTAAGTAAATCTAAAATCATTCTCTCATCATCAACAATGTTAAATTTTTCTTGTTCGACTTTTACAAATAAATATAATGCGCCCATTGCTGGATTACAGGATAAACCATCAATTTCATTGATCATTTTATGCGCTAAATTTCGTTGTTTGATTAAACGGCCGTCATCTTTAATTAATTCATTAATACTTTGATAACCGCCAAGCGCTGTTTGAATGGCATGTTGACAAGGTACATTGGCACATAAACGCATTGATGCAAGAATATTCAAACCTTCTAAGTAATCTTCAGCATGAAATTTAGGGCCGCTAATGACCATCCAACCAGCTCGAAAACCCGCAATACGATAATTTTTTGATAAACCACCCATTGTTATAATTAAGACATCTTGGGCCAAACTTGCCGTAGGTATATGCGTTGCTTGGTCATACAAAATCTTATCGTAAATTTCGTCACTAAAAATAATGAGATCATGTATACGGGCTAATTCAATAATACCTCTCAATACTTCTTCGCTGTAAACTGCACCCGTTGGGTTATTCGGATTGATAAGTACAATCGCTTTAGTTTTATCATTAATTTTACTTGCGATATCCTGTAAATTAGGAAACCACTGATTTTCTTCGTCACAACGATAATGAATGGCTTTACCACCTGAAAGAGCAACAGATGCTGTCCATAATGGATAGTCAGGCGCTGGTATTAATACTTCATCATCATTATTGAGTAATGCTTGCATTGCCATCACTATTAATTCGCTAACACCATTACCAATAAAGATGTCTTCAACGCTGACATCTAAAATACCTTGCTGTTGAAAGTATTGCATTACTGCAACACGAGCGGAATAAATGCCTTTTGATTCACAATAACCTTGAGCTGTCGGTAGGTTATGAATCACATCTTTTAAAATATCATCAGGGGCAGCAAAGCCGAATGGGGCAGGATTACCAATATTAAGTTTTAATATTTTATGCCCTTCATCCTCTAATTTTCGAGCTTCTGCTGCGATTTGCCCTCTAATTTCATAGCAAACATTATTAAGTTTTGAAGATTTTCTGATGTTTTTCATTACCGGCTTCTTATCGAGTATTTTTTAAAAGTGTAGTTGATGATCCTAGCTTCATTGTCACTAATAATTAGCCGCTTTGAAACAGTTACTTGCAACTTTCTTATAGCATTAATGAAAAAAAAGGGTCATCTTGTTATTAATTGAATAAAATTCGACCAAGAGGTGTGATATGCCTTTACCATTATTATGGTTAGGAGCAGCAGCTGCTTCAATATTTGCTGTGAAAGAATTAGCTGACGATAGAAAAGAGCAACAAAGAAAACGTCGTTATTCTCGTGATGCGGAAAGTTACAGTGCACTCAAACGACATGAGTCACCTATTGCCACCTATCCAACTGATTTATTGAGTACAGAGGAAAAGGTAAAGCCTGAAATAGGGTCACTTGTTTGTTGTGGTATCGGTGGATTGTTAGAGCATACCGGTATTTGGGTTGGAGATAATACCATTATAGAACTGGATGGTAATGGTCTTATTAAACCTATTTCAGTACATCGTTTTACCAAAGAGCGCTCAGGTAAAAATATTTTTATCGCATGTGATTCCAAAGCTAAACCTATAGCGAATGAAGTTGCCGCTAGCCGAGCTCAAAAACAAATTTTTCAATGCCTCGATTATCATGTTATTGAAAATAACTGTCATCAATTTATATGGCAGTGTTTTAGACCTAATGATAGTAACTTAAGTACATTTAAAGAACTGAATATTCGTTTAGCTAAGTTGTTCGATAAAAAAATCTATTGGGATATTTGTGATTGTTAATTGTATTAAATAGCTAATATCGAGAAATTATTGCTATACATTTATCGTTAAGGCAATCAAAATAACCTCTAATTAATATTATTGAATTAAGGGTTACTTTTGAAGGTTTGGTTAAAAAGAATTTCACTCTTTTTTGTTCTTTTGTTTATTTCGTTTGGCATTGTTATATACATGGCATTGCAATCTTCGCCACATATTCAACCAAAGCATCATGTAGATGCAAATTCGGCGGCAGAAAATCAGCGCATTGTTCATCGATTAGTTAGATCGATAAGAAGTGAAGACCCGCTTATTTATTTGCAAGCGACCCAGTCTGAACTGCATGGTTTGAGTGCTTTTGGTCATAGAGCCGTTTCTCAATTAACCTCAGATATTATTCTATTTCAAAATAATGCTTTAATTAAGTTTTCTATTGAACTGCCTCTGCCAAATTTTGTTAAGTATCTTAATGTTGAAGTGATGCTTATTGCTTCACAAGAAGGGCTGGATATAGATACGGTGACTATCGGAAATATTGCATTATCAGGGAACCTGTTGATTAACAGTGCGGAATGGCTGGCCAACATTTATGTTAAAGATGAGTTTGGTACTGAGTTATTGAGTATGATAAAAAGTGTCGATATTACTTCACAGCAACTCTCTGTGGGGGTTGTATTGTCTGAAAGCTTAAAAGACGATCCATTAAACAACAAAAACAGTCTATTTGCTTTACGTGACAAACTGGCTTTGTATGGTGACGTTGAAGTTATTCGCTTTTATCATCAAAGCCTTGTTGAAACGATTGAACAGTCAAAGAATAGGAAGCTTTCATTCGCTGAATATATCGGCTTTACTTTTGGTTTAGTTAAACAACGTAATTTAGCGGGAATAACAGAATCACTTGCTGAAGAAAATCGAGCGGCTTTAATGGCTTTGGTGCTGTATTTTGGTACAAGCAAATTTGAGTTACTTGTCGGTGATATTTCAAAGTTATCAAGCACACAACTTCAGCAGCGAAATACACTTAGGGCTAAGGTAAAATTACGTCAGAGAGTAGATATCCAAAAACACTTTATTTACTCTGTAGCTCTTCAGTTATTTGGAACAAGTACAGCAAGTAATGCAATAGGTGAATTAAAAGAGTTTTTAGATTCAAAAAGCGGTGGCAGTGGTTTTAGTTTTGCTGATTTGATGGCTGACCGAGCTGGTACTCGTTTAGCTATGCTAGCAACAGATTCTGATGAAAGTGCATTAAAAGTACAAGAATACTTAGCTGATATTACAGATGAGGCTTTACTTTTACCTGAGTTAACCGATTTACCGGAAGGCATATCACAACGGGCCTTTGAGCTTTACTATCGTGATATTAATTCTAAAGTATATGGCGAAATGTTAAAGAGTATTGATGAACAATTACAGACAATACCCGTTTATAAAAATTAGTACATTAAAGTTTTTAGTTGCTAACTTTTAAACAAAAAAACGCGACTATTACGTCGCGTTTTTATGTTCAGGATGAACGGTATGTCGTGGTGCCATGGATGGCAAAGAACGACGATGTTCAGGATGAACGGCGATGAAGTTTATTATGTAAATAAAGACATAATATCACTGATAGCCATAAGTGACTTATCACCGGTAATGCGGTTTTTCACTTCTACGTTTTGCTCATCAAGATTACGTTCACCGACAATTAATAATATTGGTGTGCCAATTAATTCATGGTCAGCAAACATTACACCAGGACGTTCTTTTCGATCGTCGAATATTACTTCAATGCCAGCCTGTTGTAATTGTTCGTACAAGGCTTCAGCCGTTTCTTTAACCCGAGCTGATTTTGCCATGTTCATTGGCACAATCGCGACTTGAAATGGAGCAATAGCTGCTGGCCATTTAATACCATATTTATCATGATTTTGTTCAATAGCAGCGGCAACAATACGAGAAACACCAATACCGTAACAACCCATGGTTAAAATTTGATTTTTACCATTTTCAGTTAATACGCCACATTTCATTGCTTGTGCATATTTGTCACCAAGCTGAAAAATATGGCCAACTTCAATACCACGTTTAATAACGATATTACCACTACCACATGGGCTAGGATCGCCTTCTACTACGTTACGGATATCTTGGATGTTGATTTCGCCACAATCACGCTCCCAGTTTACCCCAGTGTATGATTGACCATTTACGTTGGCACCACAAACAAAGTCATTTAGATGAGCTGCGCTACGATCTACAATTACTTCAATATTTAAGCCTTTAGGGCCTAGTGACGTGATATGGCAGTTAGCAATTGCAGAAACTTGCTCATCAGTTGCATAAGTTAAAGGTGAGGCTACACCTGCTAAGTTTTCAACTTTAACTTCATTTAGTTGATGATCTCCACGAAGCACTAGTGCAATAATTTTTTCTGGCTCACCTTCAGTTGAAGAACCAAGTACTAATAGCGTTTTAACGGTAGTTTTTAAATCTATGTTCGAGGTTTTTATTAAACGTTCAAGTTTTAATTCTTCAGTGCTAATTTCTTGAGTTGGCTCCGCTCGTTCACCTTGTGGTGCTAAGGCTTCCGCTTTTTCAACGTTAGCAGCAAAATCGCTGTTGTCACTAAAAGCAATGTCGTCTTCGCCAGAGTCTGCTAACACGTGAAATTCGTGTGAAGCTTCACCGCCAATTGAACCCGTGTCAGCAATAACTGGACGATAATCTAAACCTAAACGGTCAAAAATACGGCAATAAGCGTCGAACATTTTTTGATAGGTTTTCTTTAAACATTCTTCACCTAAATGGAATGAGTAAGCATCTTTCATCAAAAATTCACGGCCACGCATCACACCGAAACGAGGGCGTATTTCGTCACGGAATTTTGTTTGAATTTGGAAAACATTCAACGGTAGTTGTTTATAGCTATTTATTTCATTAGCGACGAGCTTAGTAATCACTTCTTCGTGAGTTGGCCCTAGTACGAATGCTCGGTTATGGCGATCATTTAAACGTAATAATTCAGGTCCATAATCTTCCCAACGACCTGACTCTTCCCATAAGTCAGCGGGTTGAACCATAGGCATTAATACTTCAATGGCATTTGCTCGTTCCATTTCCTCTCGAACAATATTTTCAACTTTTCTTAATACTTTAAGGCCCGTAGGTAACCAAGTATATAAACCAGAAGCAAGGTTACGAACAAGGCCTGCACGTAACATTAATTGATGGCTAATAACTTCGGCGCTGGCTGGTGTTTCTTTTAAGGTGGAAAGCAAGTATTGACTAGTACGCATTGACTAAAGGTTCCGTAAAATATCGAGTAATTAATTGTCAGTTATTCTATCAGGGCGAGGCGGCAGGAAAAAGGAAAATATAAAGTGAACGAGAGATAATTTAGCGTGTCTTTATTTTCATCAATGACAAGTTATAGTGTTCGTTGTTTTTACAATCGATGTGCAAGCAAATGGCGGTAACGCAGTAGATGAAAGTTTTAGACCTATAAAATGAGCAGATTGAATTTTTATGGGGGTAGGTTAGTGAAAATCTATTAACTGGATAATCAACGCTCAATCTTATGCTTTATGATAAAGTAGAGTTTTTTCGCTAGTTTGAGTTCTCTATCTTGCTAATATCTTGCATATACAGTCGTTTAGCGTTGATTATCTCTGATTTGAACTCAGTAATCTCAAGCACTGATAGATTAAAACTATCTCGCCACAATTTAAGGAATACTTTCCAGTTATTTTCAAAGCTACCTTTGTACTGGTGCTCAATCTTTTTTTGTTTTCCGTTAACCGAAAATTGAAGTTGAAAAGTTGGTTTATTCGTTTTTTTATAAGTACGAACTCGCAGGCCAACTAATCTACCGCAAACACTAAACAGTGTTGGCATGCGAAGACTTTTAGCAACTTGGCTTTTTTTGTCTAGCATAGCTTGAAGGTTTGTAGCTGCTTTTTTATCAAAAGAGTAAAGTTGATACTCTACACCACCGATTTTTTTATACGCTCTAAATCCGCCAGTTTTGTGCTGTTGTATGGCCATAAGATTTTACCAGTATTAATGAACGAATTATAATTTAAAGTTAGTCGACTTTTGCGTAATTCTCGCTATTTATGCAAGAGTACAAAAGACTGTTAGGAGGGTAAGTATAACATCTTGGGTACTAAGGCTTAAGGGATATTTGCGATACAATAAACGGTTGTTGTAAAATTTTATGAGGGTATGTAAGAAAGATGTTGGTGTTGTGTTAACGAGTCATTTTCTTCACAAATACCACTACAAAGAGTGCGATGGTAAAGCTACCGGTAAATGCTTCAATAGCAGCAATTGCTCGTGATATTCCTATTGGGGTGAAATCGCCATAACCTAAAGTCGTAAACGTAACCACGGAGTAATATAAACTTGAAAGAAAAAAGTCGAAGTTTTCGGCGGCCGTTTGGGTTGAACTATAGACAAGGTATTCCCCCTGATAATTTAAACCTGTAAAAGTATATAAGATCGCAGAGAATAATATCAATAACATGGATATCCCTACAATGCGTAATGGTGCTTCACCATAACCGCAAAATAAATCTACAACTTTTGACGTTAAACGCTTGAGGCTATGTTTGGGCATTTGCATGCGTCGCATCGTTAGCTCTTTCTGAATGAGATCGCCAGATAAAGTGAAGATACCTTCAAGCTCAGAGTGCTTTCTTAAGTCTCTATAAACTTCTTCTGCTTGTTCAAAGTAATCAATGGCTTCCTCTAAACTTTTATCTTTTAGTGATTTTTTAGCTAAAACTTCTTGGCTCAGTTTCTTTCCTATGACGATGTTTTCTATTTTACAACCTTTCCATTTTACGCCTAACAAATTGGTTAGTTTTAGGTTGGCGCAGTTCAGCTTGGCCCCTTTCAGGTCTGCCTTCATTAAACTGGCTTTAGAAAAGTTTATGTTAAATAGATGAGCGCTAAAGAGGTTTGCTCGATATAAGTCAGCGTAAGAAAAATCATATCCTTTCTTATCGTGATGATTAACAAGGTCAATATGGCTTAAGTCGGCATATTTCAAACAAATACCACGTGTTAATCCCCCTGAATCAGCGTAATCAACAAGGGCTTGTTTAACTTCACTGCCCGTTTTGTCGATAGAATGATCATGCCAATAACAAAAATCACTGTTATTAGCTTCTTCTTGGCAAACATAGCCTTCAGGATCTTTATATTGGCAGAGATTATTTAGCTTTTTCATCACTAAAGTATAGTAGGGTGACTTAAAGTTTCCACAATTTAAATATTATTTATTGTGGGAAATCATATGAAATTAAGACGATAACTAAAATGAAATAGGTTTTCTTTTCGGACGTTCAAAAACGGGTTCTATAAATGGCTCATCTGAAATTGCAGGAGGAGTATTTTTAACCTTACTCTTTTTTGAAGAACTTTTAGGTAAAGACTGTGTAGGTTTAGCTGATTTTGATGAGTTCTTGTGTGGTTTATAAGCCACTTGAATAATTTCTCCATCAAATTGTACAATATCACCATTTCGAATTTTTTTACGTTTTTGAAACTCGACTTCACCGTTAACGACAACATACCCTTCACTAATCACTATTTTTGCTTCGCCACCACCACCGACCATATTGGCAATTTTTAGTAATTTACAAAGCTCGATAGGTTCAACAGAAATATCAATAATAGGATGTTCAGACATGAAGAGTTAGCCAGGTAGCAGTAAATTTAATAGACCAAATTGTAACATAAATAATGCCTGCAAAGATAAAGTAAAATACTATTTAATACTAAATTCTATTAAAGGCGTTTCACAGAAAAGTGGAAATGGGGTTAAGTTATCATCTTCAAAATGAAAACTGTTTTTCTTTAAATGTAGTTGATAATTACCTTGGGTAAATACGTAAGCCAAAGATAAATTTAATGTTATCGATGATATTTCATTTGCTGATATAGATAAATAATCTTCAAGTTGTGGTTTTAAGCGTTTCACCATTGGCCCTTGGTAGTTTAATTGCTCCCCCGTATTGCGATTTTTAATCATAAATAAATCTGAGAAAAAACCTTCAAATGGTGTGTGCCACATTAATAATCTCATGTTTTTATCGTAAGGATTTTGAAGACTAAAGTTAAGACTTACTTGGTCTGTGGAAAGCGGTGTCGAATTTATAGATATTGAACAGTACTGTATGGGTAGTTTCATCTTTGCTAAAGCCTTATATGGAGTTATCGAGCTACAAGCAATGAATAATATTAGGGGGATAAAGTTTGTTTTTATCCATAAGCGGTGGATTGAAAACATTATACGACCCTCAAAAAGATAAACAGACCCAATAAGTTTAAGTTATATCAGGCCTGTTTGCGTTAACTTTTAGTTTAATAAAAGCTATTAATTTTGGTTAGGCGTATTTTCAGCAAAGTATTCATGACTGTCTGCATTATTGAGTGCTTGATCAGGATCTGATGTTGCTAAACTTTGTGCACCAGATTGGCCATAAACTACATCGTCAGTGCCGGCAACGGCATTAAAGTGACTTAGTTCATGAACAATAGTCCCTGCGCGAGAATCAGTACCTAGCTCGTTAGCATTCCAAAAAGCACGACAAAGGTAAACTTTGTAAGGTTGTGTAGGATATACGTAAGCAAAGTAAGATTTTTTACAGCTACAATCAAAAGTAACAGGCTGGTTATCAATAGCATCATTGATAGCATCAAAGTGGTCAACGGCAGTGTTGTAACGAGCTGATGTCGCATCACCAAACCAAGTGTTGTAACGAGCCGAAGTATTATTGGCTGCATGACTACTTAAGTAAGATACTGAATTGTTGGTTATTTGGTCTGCTGCAGCAAGTGCACTAATTATTTCTGTTTTTTGGCCATTATCACAACGTCCAGTAAAACAAGTGCCACCGATGCAATCACCAGCACCACCGCCACCGCCAGGCTTACCTTTATTAGACGAGCCTTTTGATTCAATTCCATCAAGCCAGATAACAGAAACCGCTGATGATAATTGTTCAACAGCTAATCTTTCGGCTTTTTTCTGCTGACCTTTATTGCTGTATAAATGCATTGATTTTACATCGTAACTTACTTCGTAGTTACCTGTTGTGCTCATATCGTATAATGCTGATAGCTCAAATGTTTTTGTTAACGATTGACCAGACTTTAATTTGATGAAATCTTTATCGGTAGGAGCTTGACGTTTGTAATGAGGGCCGAAAAAGTCAACTTCAACACCATCTTTTTTAACGCTAAAAATGTGCTCTTCATTTAGATCTGTATACCAGCCTAATATTTTTTGTTGGCCGTTGCCATTATTGGTAATGTTTAATGTTGCATTAACATTACCATTTTCAGCTTTAGCTACTGAAACTTGAACATCTAATTGAGGTTTTGCTGCATTCGCTTGCAAGGTAATGATTGCGGTTACCGCTACCATTAGTTTTACTAAGTGTTTCATAGATATTTACCTTTTTATTATTAATAACATTCAGTACAACAAGGACATTAGCTAAAGGTCTATGTTGATGATATTACTCTGATTCTTTTGTCGTTAGAGATATAGCAAAATAGCGGCAATTTTTATTAAATAAACGACAAAAATAGAATGAGGCTTAATCATATGATTTGAATAAAGGAAAATAAGGGGGGATTAAATTTTTTAGATTGTTTAAGTGGGTGAGTTGAAATATACAGTTTTAAAGATTCAAATAATATGCTTAAACAATGTGTTATTTCAGAATTTTTATAAATAGTTTATGAGGTAAATAAGATGGTGGACGATACTGGGCTTGAACCAGTGACCCCCGCCTTGTAAGGGCGGTGCTCTCCCAACTGAGCTAATCGTCCATATAGGTAATCCTATATGATAGGTAAGTAATTATGGTGGGCGATACTGGGCTTGAACCAGTGACCCCCGCCTTGTAAGGGCGGTGCTCTCCCAACTGAGCTAATCGCCCATAATTACTTATATCTGTAATTTAAAATTGGTGGGCGATACTGGGCTTGAACCAGTGACCCCCGCCTTGTAAGGGCGGTGCTCTCCCAACTGAGCTAATCGCCCAATCTTAAATTTCCTGAGTCGTTAACTGTCTAATTAATAATAAGACTGTCTGCGTTTCAGTGGGGCGTATTATAGGGAGATGAGGAAAGCTGTCAACATAAAACAAAGCTTTTTTTGATTTTTTTTCAGTTTTTTTCATATAACGAATTTACTTGCTGTAAAATTCAACATCTTGATTGTTTTATCCTCTTTTCTTTGTTTCTTTTCTTTGTTTCTTTCGTCAAATGATGTTTTCCTTATCTATGACTGATAAAATATCGACAATTTTTATCGTACCAATTATAAACTTGAAGTCATGTCTTAATACATAACCTTTGAGTTTCAAAATTTATAGTGAGATTTTTATGAGCTTAACAACTCGATTTGCGCCAAGCCCGACCGGTTACTTACACGTTGGTGGAGCACGAACTGCCCTTTATAGCTGGTTATATGCCAAGAAAAGTGGCGGTGATTTTGTTCTACGTATAGAAGACACTGATTTAGAACGTTCAAGCCAAGCATCAGTTGATGCAATTATGGACGGCATGAACTGGTTGAATCTTGAATGGACACATGGCCCATATTTTCAAACTAAACGTTTTGATCGCTATAAAGAAGTTATTGACCAATTACTTGAGTCAGGCAATGCCTACCGTTGTTACTCTACAAGTGATGAAGTTGAAGCAATGCGCGAACTTGCACGTGAAACTGGCGCAAAAGAAAAGTATAACGGGTTGTGGCGTGACCGTACAGATTATCCAACGGATAAGCCTTTTGTTATTCGTTTTAAAAACCCACTTGATGGCGACGTTGTTATCAAGGATATGGTTAAAGGCGATATTACAATTTCGAACGAAGAGTTAGACGATTTAATTATTGCGCGTAGCGATGGTACACCTACGTATAACTTAACGGTTGTAGTTGATGACTGGGACATGAAAATCACCCATGTTGTTCGTGGTGATGATCATATTAGCAATACGCCAAAACAGATTAATATTTTAATTGCATTAGGCGCAACGCTTCCTGAGTATGCGCATATTCCAATGATTTTAGGTGATGACGGCAAACGTTTATCTAAACGTCATGGCGCTGTTGGTGTAATGCAGTATCGTGATGACGGTTATTTACCTGAAGCCTTACTTAACTATTTAGTTCGTTTAGGTTGGTCACATGGTGATAAAGAGATTTTTTCTCGTGAAGAAATGATCGAATTATTTGATTTGAAAGACTGTAACCGTGCAGCTTCTGGTTTTAATACTGATAAGTTAATTTGGGTAAACCAACATTACATGAAAACGATGGAGCCAAGTTATGTTGCCAAGCATTTAGCATGGCACATGAACGAGCAAGGTATTAATACTGAAAATGGTCCAGAGCTTGAAGAAATTGTTAAAATTCAAGCTGACCGTGTTAAAACGTTAAAAGAAATGGCGCAAATTTCTCGTTATTTTTACGAAGACTTTAGCGAACTAGATGCCGCTGCGGTTAAAAAACATTTACGTCCAGTGGTTAAAGAGCCACTTATTGTAGTAAAAGCTAAACTTGCAGCATTAAGCGAATGGTCACCTGAACTTATTCATGCTGCCATTAACGATACAGCGACAGAGCTTGAAGTAGGTATGGGTAAAGTGGGTATGCCATTACGTGTTGCTGCTACCGGTGCGGGAAATTCGCCTTCTTTAGATATTACTTTAGCTTTATTAGATAAAGAAAAAGTACTTACGCGCATTGATCACGCGATTGAAGTAGTTGAAGCAAGAATAGCGGCTAGCTAATTCAATAATAACGAATTGTAATCATGGTAAGGTCGTTGATAGTTTTCTATCAGCGACCTTCTTGTATCAAAAGAGTCATATTAAAGATGAACCACACAGAACTATTGAATAAACTAAAAGCTTTTGACCATAAAGAGGTTTTTTTTGGCCCACAAGGTTTTCATGTCATGACGAAAACGGCTGAATTAAATAAGGCGCAGATTGGTTACTCTATTGATAAAAACGGCACTAGTTTAATTAATATTGGCAGTGATACTGAAAATAAGAGTGGCAACTGGCAAAGTTCTTGGGTTGTTATCGCGAAAGATACAGAATTAGGTGATCCATACTTTATTGATATGAATGATGAACACCTAGCGGTTTATACCGCGCTAGCTGAAGAAGAAAATCAATGGCAACGCACACTCGTAAGCTCAACCCTAGAAGGGTTTTCAAAATGTTTAACGGCTATTCATCAACAATGTCAGCAAAAGTCAGCAATGTATTTGCCAGATGAAAATTGTATTTTTGATTTAGAAGTTTTAGAAACTTTTGGCAAACAGCTTGTTGAACTAGCGCAAACCAATGATTTTTGGCAAAACTTTTTTGTTGGTTACGTTGACTGGCTAAGAGATGAATATGTTTAGCTTGTTTTAAATTTAACTCTCACCTGCTGGTTCCTAGTGTCTTATAAATCCTATAGGTGAGAGTTTATATTTACTATTTCTCTTCTGCTTTATGATGTTTAATAAATGATTCACAATCACCGGTAAAGGTATTGTCCATTAAATATTGAATTTTCCATATTTCTTGTTGTTTAATGAGCTGAAAGCTATTCACGCCACAATGACTTAACTTGCCGTCAAGATAGAAAGCAAAGGGCACCCAAGCACTTGCTAAATTACCGCTTTGATTGACTTTTATATTAAATATTTTCTCATCTAAATGTTTAGGTGTTTCCTTAATAAAAAGCGAAAACTTATTAAGGTCAGATACCTCCACGTTATTGTCTTTATTAGCCCGTTCTAAAATGGCTTGTTCAGTAAATTGAGCAATAAACATTTTGCCATCATGTTGTCGCATAGCATCAAACATATTGTTAATAGGCATGAGAACTGAAATGGAAGTAGATTCAGGTTTATTTGCACATGAAAGAGAAGTTAAACACAGTAAGATTGTGAATAAGGTTATTGTTATTTTATTCATACTTTTCACTTTTTTTATTAATGATAGAAATACTATACGTCATTCTTTGTAGAGCAAGGTATAATAGAGATGTATTTATTGATCTTTTTTGGAGTGTAGTTTGCAGTTTACAGATTTTGGTTTAGACAGTCGTTTAATGTCAATGGTTGAGCATTTAGGTTTTACAGCGCCAACAGAAATTCAGCAGCAAGCTATTCCTGCAGCAATGGCTGGGCATGACTTAATAGCGTCGTCAAAAACTGGCTCAGGTAAAACATTAGCGTTTATCATTCCTGCAATGGAACGATTAATTAGAAACCGAGCGTTGTCTAAACGTGATCCTCGTGTACTTATCCTTATGCCAACACGAGAGTTAGCTAAACAAGTTTTTACTCAACTGCGTTTGTTCACCACGGGATCGCAATTTAAAGCTGTGCTTGTACTTGGCGGTGAAAACTTTAATGACCAAGTAAAAGTATTAGAAAAAGACCCTCATTTTATTGTCGCTACACCAGGTAGATTGGCTGATCATTTAGCTCAGGGGCATTTTTATCTAAAGGGCTTAGAGCTACTTATTCTTGATGAAGCAGATCGAATGTTAGATTTAGGTTTTTCAAAGCAATTAAAACAAATTAACGATGCTGCGGATCATCGAAAACGCCAAACCTTGATGTTTTCAGCAACATTAGATCACGCACAAGTGAATGAATTCGCACTCGCGTTATTAAAAAAACCTAAACGCATTGCAATAGGTTCAGCACACACAGAGCATAAAGACATCACTAAAAGATTTTATTTATGTGACAATTTAGACCATAAGCAAGATTTACTTGAACACTTTTTGAAAATAGAAAAGTATCAGCAAGTTATTATTTTTACTGCCACGCGAAGTGATACTGACCGTTTGTCAAAATTACTCACTGAACAAGGGTTAAGCACTGTCGCCTTAAGTGGAGAGCTAAACCAAGGTCAGCGTAATCAAATAATGGACGGTTTTAGTAAAGGCCAACAAAAAATATTGATCACTACTGATTTAGCTTCTCGAGGTTTAGATTTAGTTAACGTATCCCACGTGTTTAATTTTGATATGCCAAAGCATACTGAAGAATTTGTTCATCGTATTGGACGAACCGGCCGAGCGGGTAGTACGGGTGATGCAATTTCATTTGTTGGACCTAAAGATTGGATCAGTTTCAAAAATGTTGAAGGCTTTTTACAACAAACTTTTAATTTCGATATCGTTGATGGTTTAAAAGCTACATTCAAAGGCATCAAACCGAAAAAACCAAAAACAGCTGTTAAGGCAAAATCTTCTTCGAAAGTGAATAATAAAGCGAAAAGAACTCAACCTAAAAAAGTGGTCAAAAGAGTTTTTGTTGCACAAGATGTAGGTGAACTACCTGTTTTACGTAAAAAATCTGTTTTACCTGTAAGTGAAATAGATAACGATTTAGAAGTTGATTAATTCGTATTGTAGTAAGGCAGTAATAAGATGAAGTATGCCATTTGGGTTTGTAGTTTTATATTTTGTATAACGTTACAAGCTCAGGTTATTCCAGAGATACAGGTACAGTCAAGAGTTAAAAGTTTCAATATTGCAGCACCTGAAATTCGTCCTTTTATCTATTTAAATGATAAAGGTGAAAATGAAGGTCTATTAATTGACACAATTCAAAAGCTAAATGATAGTGGAAAGTTTAACGTATCTGTTAAAATCATGCCGTGGGCTAGGGCACTGAAAGAAGTTAAAGATGGTCGCTTTGATGCATTAATGCCAACGGTATATTCTGCAGAACGTGCTGTTTTCTTGAGTTTTCCTAAAAAACCTTTGATCAATTTCTATGGCTCTGAAATATTCAAAAGAGTCGATGATACTTTTGTTTATCAAAGTATCGCTTTGATTGATAAAAATAAAACGCTAGTCAAAGTGCGCTCAACAAATGTTGGTCAAGAATCCGAGAAAGCATTTCGCGACGCATCAACAACATTTGTAGAAGTCACTCGTTTAGAAGATGCTTTTAATATGCTTATTTATGGTCATGCTGATTTACTCGTAGCAGATAGTGTTATAGCAAAGACGACAATTAATCAAATGGGGATCAATGACTCTGTACTAGGGTTCCTATTGAGTAATACAGTGGATTCATCGTTTCTTGCCTTTTCAAAAAACTACGCCCAATCTCAAAACATCAATGCTTTGATGGACGAAATAAATTTGATTAATAGGCCTGAAAGTTATCATCATTTAAGTCAAAAAAAGTGATTTTTTAAAATGAAGTTACTTACTGACTCTCAAAAAATTAAAAATATTGTCTTAAGTGTTAAAGCGGAAGAAGACCGTTTACGAGACAAATTCTCATTTTTAAATAAGCAAGATAGTATCGGTTTATTCATTCTAGCTTTCTCATTTTTAGGCATGATCACGAGTGCCTTTTTATATTATTACGCCTTTATTCCTGCGTGGACTTGTATCATTATCACGGCTTTTTTTTCATCAATATTGCATGAATTAGAGCATGACCTAATTCATAAGCTTTATTTCCGTAACAACGCTTTCATGCATAATTTTATGATGACAGTTGTTTGGTTAATGCGCCCGAGTACTATTAACCCTTGGTATCGTCGAAAAATTCATTTATTACACCATAAAACGTCTGGAACAGAACAAGATCTTGAAGAAAGACTTGTAGGTAATGGGATTGAAAATATATTTTCACGCTTCATAGTAATGTTTGATGGTTTGTTAGGTTTGATTTTACAGAGAAAACTATTGAAAAAGGAAGTAAACGTTTTTAATTTTTTCACTGTTTTTAATGCAGGATTTCCATTAACCATATTTTATTATATTTTTGGATATGGTTTTCTTATATTCCACGGTGTTGATCTATTTATGCCCAATGAATATGCTTATCCTGACTTTTTTCTCACATTGGTTGGATTGAGTAATTTGATTATGGTTATTCTAGTTGCCCCTAATTTTTTGCGCTCTGGATGTCTCAACTTAGTGACTTCTTACCTCCATTATTATAAAGGTGTTGATAGCGTATTACAGCAAACTCAGGTCTTTAAAGGTTTATTCATTTGGCCACTTAACCTTTTTACCTTTAATTTTGCCGGCACGCATGCCATTCATCATTTTGTCGTACAACAGCCATTTTACTTGAGACAAATATTGGCCAGTAAAGCACATCCAGTGATGAGAGAAAATGGTGTCAGGTTTAATGATTTTAGCACGTTAACTCAAGCAAATAGATATAGATCTTTATAACTGCCTGTTTTGCGAATAGCTCAATAAATTATTATCGAGCTATTCAGTATTTTTATTCTTCGATTAATTTCTCTAACGTGAAAGTTGTTTGATCTTCGCCTAGTTTTGCTTTCAAATAAGGCAAAATTTCAGTTAATTGATTTTCTAATTGCCATGGTGGATTAACAATAAATAAACCTGTTCCCGTCATGCCATATTCTTCACTGTCAGCTTGTAAACAAAACTCAACTTGTAGTAAGTTTTTTACATCGCTACGTGAAAAGTCCTTTATCATGGTGTTAATGCGCTCGCGAGTCACTACCGGATACCAAAGTATGTAAGTGCCAGAGGTGAACTTTTTATACGCTTTTACGATTGTCTTAACCGCTTTAACGTAATCTTCTTTCAATTCGTACGGTGGATCGATAAGCACTACACCACGTCTACTCGGTGGTGGTATTAAGCCAAGTATGCCTTTGTAGCCATCTGACTGCTTCACATGTGATTTATTCCAACGAGCACAAAACTCCGTTAAATGTAGAATGTCTGTTGGATGCAACTCAAACAAATGAGTACTGTCTTGACGACGCATGAATTGTTTAGCAATACCTGGTGAACCAGGATAAATGTCGAGTTCTTCATTTTCAGTATTTAATTTGTGAAGTAATTCAACATAAGGCATCAATGCTTCAGGAAAATTATCATCGTTTACTGCAGCAAGAATTTTAGCTACACCGCCTTTATATTCGCCAGTCTTTTGTGCATATTCATCATTGAGCGAATACATGCCAGCACCAGAGTGACTATCAATATATGTAAAGCCTTTATCTTTACGCACCATATATTCAAGTACCAGTGTTAAAACAGAGTGTTTTAACACATCAGCGAAGTTTCCTGCGTGAAAAGCGTGACGATAACTGAGCAAAGGATTTCCTTAAAGATTCAATAGATAGTTGTTTGTTGAAAAGTAAAAGATAAAACACTGACTAATTAGTTTGTGTTTTATCTTTATATATCGAAAGTGATTATTACGCTTGGCTTGCTAAATACTCATCATAAGTACCTGCAAAATCAACGTAACCATCTTTGGTTAATTCAATAATGCGCGTGGCTAAGCTAGAAACAAATTCACGGTCATGGCTGACAAACACTAGAGTACCTTCATAGTTTTCTAGAGCCATGTTAAGTGATTCGATAGACTCCATATCCATGTGGTTAGTAGGTTCGTCCATTACAAGAATATTAGGAAGTTGCATCATCAACTTACCAAAAAGCATTCTCCCTTTTTCACCACCTGATAATATTTTAACTGATTTTTGAATATCGTCAGCTGAAAATAATAATCGTCCCAAATAACCACGAACGGCTTGTTCGTCGTCGGTAGGTTGACGCCACTGGCTCATCCACTCGAATAATGTCATGTCATTCTCAAATTCGAATTCATGGTCTTGTGCGTAGTAACCAATGTTTGAATTTTCAGACCACGTAAATTCTCCTGAAGTGGTTTCGTAACCGACCTCACTCAATAATGTCCGTAGAAATGTTGTTTTGCCGATACCGTTTTCACCAATTATGGCGATACGTTCACCCACTTCAGCCAAAAGAGAAATGTCTTTTAGAATATGCGCGTCATCAAAGTGCTTGTTCAATTTTTCAATCACTAAAGCATTACGAAATAGTTTCTTTTCTTGCTCAAAACGAATAAATGGATTAGTACGGCTTGACGGCTTGACTTCTTCAAGCTGAATTTTGTCAATACGTTTTGCACGAGAAGTTGCCTGTTTAGCTTTTGAAGCATTAGCTGAAAATCGTGCAACGAAGGCTTGAAGTTCACCTATTTGAGCTTTCTTCTTAGCATTATCCGCAAGTAAATTTGCGCGGGCTTGAGTAGCTGCGAGCATATATTCGTCGTAGTTACCTGGGAAAACTCTAAGTTCACCATAATCTAAATCAGCCATGTGTGTACAAACACTGTTCAAAAAATGTCGATCATGCGAAATAATGATCATGGTGGAATCACGAGCATTAAGTGTTTCTTCTAACCATTGAATAGTGTGAATATCCAGGTTGTTGGTTGGCTCATCCAATAATAAAATGTCAGGATCTGAGAACAACGCTTGTGCGAGTAATATTCTAAGTTTAAAACCAGGGGCAATTTCGCTCATTAATCCGTAGTGTTGATCGATTGCAATACCAACACCCATAAGTAATTCGCCAGCACGAGACTCTGCACTGTAACCGTCCATTTCAGCATATTCCGACTCTAAATCGCCAACTTTCATGCCATCGGCTTCACTCATTTCAGGCAAAGCATAAATACGGTCACGTTCTTCTTTTACGGCCCATAATTCGGTATGGCCCATAATAACAGTATCTATAACACTGTAGTGTTCAAAGGCGAATTGGTCTTGGCTTAATTTACCGAGGCGTTCGTTAGGGTCTAAACTAACATTTCCTGAGGTTTGCTCTAAATCGCCACCTAATATCTTGATAAGCGTTGATTTACCACAACCGTTTGCGCCAATTAAACCGTAACGATTACCGCCACCAAATTTTTGGGAAATGTTTTCAAAAAGAGGCTTTGCTCCGAATTGCTGGGTGATGTTATTAGCTGTTAGCATAAGTATTCCGTAGAAGATTAGTTTGCCAATTATGTAAAATAATCGCAATTTACTGATGAAAATAATGCGCGCGATTATACGTGAAAAGAATAACCGAAGATATTAAATTTTTACTTTCAGTTGTATGAAATACCTGCCACATAAAACATTTAAAGTATTTAAAGTTGAAATGAATACATGAAGAGTATAAAAACTGATTTGAGTCTTTGTACACATAACTCTTACTTTGGTCATTCGTTATAAAAAGTAGCCGACAACATGTTATCTGATAAGACAAAATAGACTTTTAGCGCTTGAATATAATAGTCGGCAATATAAAACCGATGAGTAAATATAAAATTTGTACTTGATAAATAAAGGTGAATTCAACAGTTCTACATTATTAAATAATAGCTCTGTGCTCTGACTGTTTACTAACAGGTTTGATGAAAATTTAGTATTAATTTTGCGCCGTCTTTGTAATCTTTATCAGCAGGAGAGATAGACGTTCCGCAAATAGCACCTGCCAATTGAGTCAACTCATGTAATGCTTTTTCGTCTTCGGTATCCAATATTTCGTACCCTAAAAGTATTTTCAATACGTTAGGGGGCTTCAGGGTGCAGTTTCGCACATATCATAATGCTTGAATTCTTAGGGTGTTTGAACTAAGTTCAGCCTAAAATCAAGGTGTTAGCAGTGATATTTCTCAGTGTTCCCCCTATAAGAATCATTTAATTCCAGCCCATAAATATTGATTAAATACGATTTTAAAGAGTAAAGATATTGGAAATTAAATGGTCATTTACGGTTAAATAAGTATGATGAAAACAGTATAATTATTTGCTAGTTGTCAGAGCTGAGTATTCATGTTGAAAAGTCAAAAGCCAGCGGTTAACCCAAATTACCAACGTATTTGGCAAACAGTACAAGCGATCCCCTATTCAAAAGTTGCTTGTTATGGGCAAATAGCTGATTTAGCAGGTTTACCGGGTAAAGCCAGATTAGTAGGAAAAGCATTAGGAAAAGTCCCTAAGGAAGGCTGGAAAGGACAGCAAGTCCCTTGGTATCGAGTGATTAACTCTCAAGGAAAGATTTCATTTCCGATAGAAAGTGAATATTTTGCTAGACAAAGAGATCTGCTGCAAGATGAACAAGTTGTTGTGATTGGAAATAGCATTAAATTGAAAAGTTTTCAGTGGCTCCCTGATTTGGCCGAGCTGCTTTTTAAATTAGATTATTAACGCATCCCTCTAAATTCTGTGCATATATCTGTTCGATAGCCCATTTTAATTGTTACCTCTAAATTTACATAAAGTACTGACTTTCAATTTGTTAAAGCCAATGGTCTCTTATTCAATGGACTTCGTCTTATCAGTCTTTTTTATTATACTTTTTTGTACTAAATTAACATCGACAAAAAATATAATAAATTGGGAACAGTAATGAATAAATTTGGATTATCTTTATTATGTCTTTCATTATCTACTGCTTATGCATCAGATGATCTAGATATGGCCAATAAAATAAGAGCCGAAGGTTTTTACAATTCTGAAGTAATGCATACCTTAGAACAACTTACGGATCAGATAGGACCACGTTTATCCGGTTCTCCTCAAATGAAAAAGGCGAATGATTGGACCTTAGAGAAACTTAAAGGATGGGGACTTAAAAATGCTTATTTAGACCCTTTTAAGTTTGGTCGAGGTTGGTCACATGATTCAGCATCAATCAATGTATTAAGTCCTCGTGAAGTTTCTTTGCACGGTATTCCTGTTGCTTGGACACCAGGCACTAAAGGTGAAGTTACCGGTGATGTTGTTATTTTTGATGCTGCTTCAGTAGCTGATTTAGCACAATATAAAGGCAAGCTTAACGGCAAAATTATCATGATGGGCGCAGGGCGAAATATTGATGCGCCTGAGAACAGCGTATTCAATCGTTATGATTCTGGAGAGCTTTCTAAGTTAAAAGATTTCGATGTAATGAGCTCTCCAAGCCATTCTCCTTGGGTTTCTGCAGACCGAAGAGATAGTGCAATGCAGCGCTATAATTTTCGTAAAACGCTAAATGCTTTTTTAAAGGATGAGAAAGTCGCAGGTGTTGTTTATCGTAGTTGGCGACAAGGTGGTTTGATTAACGTTTTTGGTCGTGATCATCGTGTAGGTAAAACATTCCCTGTGCCAGCGATTATTATTGAAGCTGAGCATTACAATTCATTATCTCGCATGATTGACAATGGTAAAACACCTAAGTTATCGCTTAATATTGACGCGCGTTTTCATGATAATGACCGTAACGCTTATAACACTATCGCAGAAATTCCAGGGTCAGATACGAACCCTGAAATAGTGATGGTTGGTGGCCATTTAGATTCTTGGCATGCCAGTGATGGCGCTGTCGATAACGGTGCTGGTGTGGCTGTTTCAATGGAAGCTGTTCGAATTCTTCAAGCACTTGATTTTAAGCCTAAACGTACTATTCGAATCGCTTTATGGTCAGGGGAAGAACAAGGGCTATTTGGTTCGACATCTTATGTCGATGAACACTTTGCAACTCGTCCAAAACCTAGTGATAAGAACGAACTGGCACTACCAAGTTATTTATGGAAAGATCAAGGCTGGCCTATTGAAACAAAACCAGCTCATGACAAATTCTCAGTTTATTTTAATATGGATAACGGCAGTGGTCGTTTTAGAGGCATTTATACCGAAGGTAATGTTGCTGCAAAATCTATATTCGGTAACTGGTTTAGCCCTTATTCTGATTTAAGTACAGGCACTGTTACTAACCAAAGTACCGGTGGTACAGATCATGAGTCTTTTGATGATGTCGGCTTGCCAGGCTTCCAATTTATTCAAGATAAATTAGATTACGGTACTCGCTTGCATCACACTCATATTGATTCGATTGATCATGTAGTCGAAGCTGATTTAAAACAAGCATCTGTAATTCTTGCTGGTTTTTTATATAAAGCTGCAATGGCTGACGAACGTATGCCACGTAAACCTATGCCAAAAGATATTTCATCATTGCAAAAGCAGCAAATGAAATTGAAGTCAGAAAAAGCACGTAAAAAACGTGAAAAAGATGGCAACAAAAATTTAGAGATTAATTCAGTAAAAAATTAATATGCCATTCTAAATTAAAAAAAACGCACTAAATAGTGCGTTTTTTATTTATCGGCAATGTGATAATTAGTTATAAATGTGTTCTCACTTCAAATAATTCGGGGAAAAAGCTCACATCCAAAGCTTTTTTTAAAAAGCCCACGCCAGAAGAGCCTCCCGTACCTTTCTTATAGCCAATAATTCTTTGCACGGTATACATGTGTTTAAAACGCCACTGCTGAAAAGAATCTTCTATATCAACGAGCTTCTCAGCCAGTTCGTACAACTCAAAATATTTTTCAGGCTGCTGATATACCGTTAGCCATGCTTTAACGACACTATTATTACTCTGATAGGCTTGGGTGACATCTCTATTAAGTACACTATCGTCAATATTAAAGCCTGCTTTAACTAATGCGGTAATAACTTCGTCGTATAAACTTGGGCTATTGAGTAATAATTCCAGTTCTTGATGAGCTTCACTGTTGTTTTTATGCAACTTGAGCATATCGCTATTTTTATTACCTAAAAGGAATTCAAGTTTGCGATAGCCCTGCGACTGAAAACCAGACGAACGTCCCAAGTCGTCACGAAATTTCAAATAATCGACTGGGGTCAGCGTTGATAAAATATTCCATGACTGCGTTAGCTGAATAAATATTTGTTTAACGCGGGCGATAACTTTAAACGCGGGGCCAAAATCATTGTCACGTAAACATTGCACCGCTTTTGCTAACTCATGTCCGGCAAGTTTTAACCAAAGCTCGCTACTTTGATGAATAACAATAAACAACATTTCATCATGTTCGTTCGATAAAGGTTGCTGCGCTGATAATATTTGGTCGAGTTTCAAGTAATCGCCATACGACATATCATCTTTAAAGTCGGTATGAATATCTTGCTCTAGTTCTCTTTTATTTTCAGGAGAACCACTAAAAGGACAGCCGTTATTAGACATCTTTTTTCTCCTCTTTTTTAAAGTGGTTATGGACTAATTGCTGTAATTTAAGGTAGATAAATTCGTCTTGCCAACAGTTAGCAATATCTGGGATTTGCATTATTTGTGACATAATTATTTTTTGTTGATCACCAATTTTTAAAGCTTGTGAATAAGGTAAATGCGGACAAAAAGTCACCATAGAATATAGTGGTACCCATAGTTCAGGATGAAGTTGATGAAACTTTGCTTCAATTTTTTTCTGCAATTGAAAGTTACTATCAGCAGATAACTCACTCATTTCAATAAAGTTACGTCTGGCTAATTCAGTTATTGCATCAGCATTGATTTTGCGTCGTTTTTGATAAGCCGAAAATATTTCAGGCCACTCACCTTCATATTCATCAATAAGCTCACCAAGTTCTCGACAATCTTCGAAACCACAGTTCATTCCTTGACCATAAAAAGGTACCATTGCATGAGCGGCATCACCGATGAGTGCGACTTTATTGTTGATCACCCAAGGATCGACATTGACTAAAAACAACGGATTAGCTGATTTCGCCATAAAGTCATCAATGGGGGTTTCTAATAATGGCATGGCATCAGCAAAGTTTTCATTGAAAAAGTTAACCACGCTATTACGATCTTTTAAGTTGCTAAATGAATGTTCGTCTTTATTTTTACTTTCATAATTTAGAAATAAGGTACAAGTGAACGTTCCATCAGGGTTGGGCAGGGCGATCAGCATAAAATCTTTTCTTGGCCAAATATGTAAGGCTTCTTTTTCCATCTTAAATCGAGCATCGCCGGTTTCGTTTTCATTGGCAGGGATAGATAACTCAATATAAGATTGCGGCATGAAAGACTGACTATAACTAAAGCGTGGTGTTTCTTGTGCTAGGCGACGCACTTTTGAAAAAGCACCATCGGCGCCAAAAGTATAATCAGCAGCTATCTCGATATGACTTTTGCTTTGCGGTGTATCAAAACTGAAAGATGCACTGGCGGTATTAAAATCAACATGGGTAAGTCTTTTCTGAAAGTGTAACTCTACACTCGTTTCTTTTTCTGCTAAATCCAATAACTGTTCATTAATGCCTGCACGAGAAACTGACCAAATAGCTTGATCGTCTTTGCCATAAGCTTGTTCAGTTATCGTACCGTCAACTGCATGCATAACACGCTTCTTCATGGGAATAGCTGCTTGACGAACTTGATCAGCAATGCCGACAGACTCTAGGGCTAACCAGCCACGATCAGAGAGAGCGATATTAATTGACTTACCTTGATAAATATCGTGTTGGCGAGAATCAGGTCGAGATTCTAGTAAGTTAATATTGTAGCCTTTACGACCTAGTATAACCGCTAAAAGCGCACCAACCGGGCCTGCGCCCGCTATGGTTATTTGAGTTTCACTAGCGGGTTTAATTAAAGGGGGTTTGTTCATTGTAAACACTCCTTTAAAATGCGGACAAAATGGTAAATATCTTGAAACTGATTGTAAAGAGGGACGGGAGCAACGCGAATTACATTAGGTTCACGCCAGTCAGTGGTTACGCCATTTTTTTCTAAAGCGTTAAACATGGCTTTACCGTCGAGCCCTTCTACATTAACCATTAAAGACAGCTGGCAGCCTCGTTCGCTCTTATTACTTGGCGTGATAATACGAATTTTATCGCCCAATTCACTGTCGATTAACTCAATCATATATTGGGTAAGCTTGAGTGATTTTTTACGAAGTTCGCTAATACCACCGGCCATTTTTATGGTATCAAGTGAGCCGCGTATCGCGGCTAATGACAATACCGGTGGGTTTGATAATTGCCAGCCTTCAGCGGTATCAATAGGTTTAAAGTTATTTTCCATTTTAAAACGGGTTGATTTATCGTGACCCCACCAGCCAGCAAAACGGTTTACTTGCGTTTCACTATTTGTATTCGTGCTATGTTTTTTATGCACAAAACATCCGGCAACAGAGCCTGCACCACTGTTTAAATATTTGTAACTACACCAACAGGCAAAATCGACTTGCCAGTTGTGCAACTCCATTTCGATATTGCCAACGGCATGGGCTAAATCAAAACCCACCAAAATACCTTTAGCATGTGCTTTTTCAGTGATGGATTTCATATCAAGTACTTGGCCCGTGTAATACTGAACTCCCGGTAATAATATCAGCGCAATTTCATCACCTTGTTGTTCAATAATCTGATATAAATCATCATAATTTAATAGCTCTTCTCCCTCTCTTGGCGTCCATAGCAACATGTTATCGTCAACATTTTGGTGATGATGTTTAAGCTGAGACTCCACGGCGTAATGATCAGAAGGGAAAGCGTGGTCTTCAATGAGTATCTTGGTCCGTTTGCCCGCTGGTTGATAAAAGCTCACCATCATTAAATGCAAATTGGTGGTTAATGAATTCATCGTCACCACCTCTTCATTTTTTCCGCCCACCAATAATGCCGATTGCTCGGTTAAAAACTCATGATAAGGCATCCAAGGGAAGTCACCTTCAAAATGACCTTTTACACCTCGCTGCCCCCAAGAGTCGAGTAACTCAATGACATATTCACGGGCGAGTTTTGGCTGTAAACCCAGAGAGTTTCCTGTGAAATAGTACTCATCTTCACCATTCGCCTGTTTAGGTATGGCAAACTGATCGCGTATTTTTGCTAAGGGATCATCGAGATCGAGTTGTTGAGCGTATGCTAATGTGCTTTTGTTATTATTATTTGTTTTATTAGTAATAGTCATAAGTTATTTACTCATTTCTTTAGCATTAAATTCTTTTGCTGAAAATAGTACTGGCCGACTTGGCGCAGCGTCATTATGAAAAGCCGGTGTTTGAATATTAACAAAATAAAAGTCATCATTGACTTCATCGTCAATAAAGGCCATTTCAGTAATCGTCTTGTTCACTAAGCTTTGTTGATTTACCTGATGACTACCTTCATCAACTTGCCAAAACAAGTGATGACAAGTCATTAAACCGTCATCATGCAAACGGTCAATTGAAGGGACATCGACGACTAAATGCTCTACACCTCGTTCATTTAAATACAAAATGGCTTCACTGCTGAAAAATGCCGGTTGATTATCAATGTTGTAAGCTTGTTGACGTTTGTTGTTAGTATTTGGCAAGGTGCGAATTACTAAGGCTTGTAACTGCTCATCATGATAAGACGCAAGTGCTTGCTGAAGTGCTGAACGACTGATGATTAAATCATCTACATCAAATTCAGGGCTGTAATTCTCGCCACTTTTTATCGCTAATTTCGGTGTTATTGAAATTACAGCGCAGGGCATCAAAGCAGGTAAGCTAAGTTGCGCTAACGTTAGTGCGCGACTTTTACTAATTCCAGTTTCTTCTATGATGTTGTCCATGGAAAAATCACAAATATGCGCGATAGACTCGGTATGAGTCCCGTTACAATGCGGATTAATCGTCAATTCATTTACATTACAACTACCGCCTTGTTTGGTATCACCAATAAAACCACCAGCTTGCATTGGGCTTGCTAGAGCCGCATTTGCAGAAAAGTGATTGGGTTGTTGCTTTGGTTGATTAAAGTTAACGGGAATAGCCAATGACCATGAGCTTGTCATACTTACTTGATAACTAGCATTGTTAAGTTCTATGGTTATTTTTATCGCTTGATTTTCAACATTACTCTCAACATGATTATCAACGTTATTCGTCATCATAAGAACTGCTCTTTTGATAACCCTAGCCATTTAAGCGCTGAACCATGTAGTAGCTTTTCTTTAATATCATCAGAGAACTGACTATTCTCTATCAGTTTTCCTGGCTCTAATTCACCCAATGGAAACGGGTAATCGGTGCCAAGTGCAATATTGTCTGGGCCCATTAAATCGACTAAATATTTCAGCGCTAATTCGTCATGGACTAATGAATCAAGATAAATCTGCGGCAGAAAATCGCGCGGGTTAATTGGGCAGTCAACCGCACATAAATCAGGACGAACATTAAAACCATGCTCAATACGTCCGATAGTAGACGGAAACGAACCACCACCATGAGCAAAGGCTATTTTCAATTTAGGTAATCGTTGTAGTACGCCGCCAAAAATCATTGAGCATATCGCTAAGCTTGACTCTGCTGGCATGCCAACAAGCCAGGGTAACCAATACTTAGGCATTTTGTCTTTAGCCATCATATCCCATGGGTGAACAAAAACAGCGGCGCCTAAATCTTGGGCGGCTTCAAAAATTGGAAATAACTCTGCTTGGTCTAAATTCCATTCATTAATATGAGAGCCAATTTGAATGCCCGCTAAGCCAATTTTCATACAACGTTCAAGTTCTTTTATTGCAAGATCTGGCGATTGCATGGGGAGAGTGCCTAAACCGATAAACCGTTTCGGGTGGTCGTTAACAATGCCGGCAATGTGATCATTCAAATACATAGATAAGTCTAAAGTATCTTTAGGTTTTGCCCAGTAATTGAACATGACAGGTACAGTTGAAAGTACTTGTACGTCTACCTGATGTTTTTGACAATCATCAAGACGAACTTTAGGATCCCAACAATTGTGATCTATTTCACGAAAAAACTTCTCATCAACCATCATGCGCGCACAGCCACATTTATGATGGTCTAAACTAACAAAACCGCCATAACCGTATTTTTCACGTAAGTTTGGCCACGTTTTAGGAAGGATATGCGTGTGAATATCTATTTTTAACATTTCGTTGCTTCCTCTTTGCTATTTTGCTTAACTTCGGCGTTAAAAATACTCACGTATACTTGTACGCTCCGTATTTTTTCCTTGAATTTAAACAAACTAGCTTTGAGTAATTCATCGAAAAACTGAGTGAATATATTACTCATTAACTTACCCCTTAGTCACTGTTGTACCGCATTGCTGACAAGTGCAGTTGGTAGGTGTGTCGTAAAAACGAGTGAATACTTTAGGCAGATCTGTTTCTATATTGTCTAGACAAAAAGCTTCTGTGTAGAGTTGGCTTTTGCAGTCAGGGCAAAACCAATACAGTGCATCTTCTTGTTTGTTTGCTCGCTTTTGTTCAACCACTAAACCAACGCTATTTTCAAAACGTTGCGGAGAATGCAACATTTTTGGTGGCAATAAGAATATTTCGCCGGCTTTGATTTTTATATCATGAAAATTCTCAGCATTATGATGGTCATTGTTTTCAACCGTACCATCAATGACTGACAACACCATTTCGCCTTCTATTTGATAAAACAGTTCAGGGGTTTCGTTATAGTGATAGTCAGTACGGTTATTAGGGCCGCCGACAATCATGACAATAAAGTTATCTTGCTCAAAAATTTGTTTATTACAAACAGGAGGTTTAAGTAAATGGCGATGTTCATCAATCCAAGCATGCAAATTAAAAGGCATAGCGATACTATTTTTCAACATTGACATGATTACTCCCCCATCGAATTACTGTTTGGCTGCTTATTTTGATTCAACGCAGCAATACATTTTAGCTCTATGGCAATGGGGGTAGGTAGTTTGTTAATTTCAACCGTGGTTCGACAAGGTTGGTTATCGGCAAAGTATTCTGCGTAAATACGATTGTAGGCGGCAAAGTCGTCATCCATATTGGTTAAAAATACCGTGACATCAACCAAGTCCATCCAACTGGCATTTGAAGCTTCTAGAATTAAACGAATATTGGTAAATACACTGTGACATTGTGCTTCAATATCGTAACTTTTTATTTTGCCTTGCTCGTCAAGTTCAACACCGGGAATGTCTTTGCAGCCAGCTTTTCTTGGTCCAACGCCAGAAAGAAATAATAAGTCACCTACTTGTCGGGCATGAGGGTACAAGCCTACGGGTTTTGGTGCTTGTTCTGCGTTGATTATTTGCGAGTTAAAAGACGCTTTAGTTGTTACATCGCTCATAAGGGATCCTTATTAACTGTTTATTTTTATAATGATAAGTGTAGACAAAAATCTATCAAAGACCTTTGTTCTTCACTTATTTACAAGATTTGCACTGTATTTGAATACAACCTAATAGAGCGGATTTCGACTTATCGAAAACACTCAAAGGTACTCCAAAGGAAGGAGGTTAAATAAGCGTCCATTTGCAGCCTAATGCGCTGGCAAATATTGCTCCTGAAGATTTGAATTTATGACAAATTTGGTTCATGTTTATCTGTTAAACCTATGAGTATTTTATGCAAACATTTTTGGGTTCAGTAAAAAACCGCATGGCTTCTAAACCACCTTCTCGACCAACACCTGAATGATTCATACCACCAAAAGGTGTACGTAAATCACGTAATAACCAACAGTTGATCCAGACAATACCGGTATTTATTTGTTCAGCTAACTGATGCGCTCTATTAATGTTTTGTGTCCATATCGTCGCCGCTAAGCCATACTGGCTTTCGTTAGCAAGGTTTAATGCCTCTTCATCGGTATCAAATACTTGTAAAGTGATCACCGGACCAAAAATTTCCTGTTGGTTACAGCTGGCGTTATTATTTAAGCCTTCAATAATAGTGGGCTGTAAAAAATAACCTTGTGCACAACGACCAGATAATTGTACTTGCTCGCCACCAGCTAAAATCGTGCCGCCTTCTTGTTTAGCTAGATCAATGTAGCCGAGTACTTTTTCTAAATGGTCTTTGGAAACAATAGCGCCCATTCTAGTTTCATTAATCAAAGGATCTTGTGGAACAAGTGCTTGTGCTTTTTCGACTAATGCCGCTTTAAATTTTTCATAGATGCCCCGTTGAATATATAACCGTGAGGCACATAAACAAATTTGCCCTTGATTGGCGAAACTGGCGCGAAAAACTTCTTCAACAGTATTTTCAAAATTACAGTCATCAAAAATCAATGCCGGGTTTTTACCACCTAACTCTAACGATAGTTTTTTAAATTTAGGTGCAAGCTGTGTAGCTATTGCTGCACCTGTGGCAGAGCCGCCAGTAAATGAAATCGCCTTAACTTTTGGGTGATTACATATGGCAGAGCCAACACTTGCGCCTTTGCCATGTAAAATATTTAAAACACCTTTAGGTAAGCCGACTTTTTGACAAATAACGCCAAGCATTGCCGCCGTTTGTGGAGTGATTTCTGAGGGCTTAGCGATAACACAATTACCTGCTGCCAGGGCTGGTGCTATTTTCCAAGTAAATAAATATAGCGGTAAATTCCAAGGGGAAATACAGCCAACAATACCAACAGGTTGGCGCAAAGTGTAATTAATTGCCGTATTGGCAATAGCGTGAGATTCACTGGCGAATTGTGAACAGGCATGGGCAAAAAATTTAAAGTTACTGGCTGCACGTGGTATATCAACCATTTTCGCTAAAGCAACAGGTTTACCATTGTCGATTGCCTCGGCAAGTGCCAGTGGTTCAAGCTGGTTTTCAATTTCTTGTGCAATAGCCATTAAATAATCGGCACGTTGCTCTAAGCCTAAATTACGCCATGCAGGTAGCGCACGTTCAGCCGCAGCTACGGCTTGTTCAACATCTGCACTATCACTGTTAGGGATTTTTCCATAAACCAAACCAGTAGCAGGTTCATAATTATCCAAATATTGATTACTGAGTGGCGCTTGATATTTACCATCAATAAAATTATCAATGATGTTACTTGAACGTGTCATGACTACTCCTCTTGATGATGTTTGTTAAAGCACATTTTATAAACAAGAGGTTCTGCCGCCATCTACTGGCAAATTAATACCTGTGATATAACCTGCCGCTGGCGATGCTAAGAAAGCAGCTGCCGCAGCAAACTCTTCTGGTTTGGCAAAGCGGCGCATGGGAATAATCGCTTTCTCATTAATCGTGGCTTGTTCAATAGAAATATTCTGCTTCTTTGCTTTACCAGAAATAATGGCGTCTAAACGTGCGGTTGCTGTAGCACCCGGTAATACGTTATTAACGGTAATACCAAATTCCCCTAATTCATTGGCTAAGGTTTTAGCCCAGCTTGCCACGGCACCACGAATGGTATTAGAAACACCTAGACCATTGAGAGGTTGTTTAACCGACGTTGATATAACATTGATGATACGGCCATATTGCTTTTCTTTCATACTCGGAATAAGCGCTTGAACCAAGTGATGGTTGGAAACTAAATGCAAGCTAAAAGCATTAATAAATTCATCAACGCCAGCTAGGTTTGCTGGTCCTGGCGCTGGTCCGCCAGTATTATTGATTAAAATGTCATAACCACCAGATACGTTTACATGAGCATTAATCACTTCTTTTACTTGTTCTGTATTAGAGAAGTCAGCGACTAATATTTGATGCTGTTGACCTTGCTCAGTATTGAGTTCAGATTTTACTTGCTCAAGTGCTGTTTGATTACGGGAAAACAGCGTGACATTTGCACCTAAGTTGGCAAGTTCTACTGCGCAAGCTTTACCAATACCTTGACTTGAACCACAAACCAATGCGCTTTTACCTTGAAAATTAATATCCATGAAGACTCTTTTTTATTTTAATTTTAGTTATTATTTTCACATCATATTTTGAAGCGAGTATAAATTAATGGCAGTGAAAATTTGAGTTAGTCATTTTTTATCACATTAAAAAATTTAATGTCAGCAAAAGCTTTAACTTTTATTTTTTTACTTTGTAAACTTTTACATGCACTGTCCTTTTATTTTGACATTTGTCAGATTAAGCTGATAATGCTTTTTTATCTCAAAATTAATAGCTGTAATGACCAAAAATAATTTACCGAATGGTGTTTATATTTCAGGGCAGGGTACACCTGTTGTACTTCTGCACAGTTCGCTAAGTTCGGCAAAACAATGGCTGCTCTTAGTTAAACTGCTTGAGCCTAACTTTTTAGTGATCAATGTCGATATTTTGGGTTACGGAAATGCAGATAAAGTGCTTGATGAGAAAAATTATAATTTTGATGTTGAAATTGAGCGTATTGAAAAGGTTCTTGATTGTGTTGCGCCCAATAAACCTCTTCATATAGTTGGGCA
>Ga0209292_1000730_pt1 | contig 42137 bp, 26 predicted proteins | sample GOMGulsemesocosm_2_FD_184634 | JGI IMG/M metagenome (GOLD analysis project Ga0209292, IMG submission 184634) | Methane-oxidizing microbial communities from mesocosms in the Gulf of Mexico - GOM9C Gulf of Mexico (SPAdes) (version 2) | ecosystem: Environmental > Aquatic > Marine > Cold seeps...
TCCCGAACGTTTAACTTTAAATTTATACAAAGCTCCACCTTGCTCACAAATATTAAAAATAGCACCACTACTGTCCATAAACAGTATTTGATCCATAACTCCGTTGTTATCCGAATCAAAAAAGTCAACAACCCAAACCCTACCTGGAACACCTCCAAGACTAGGTAATCCTCCTATACTAGAAGCTTTAAAAGGGGAATTAAATCCTGTGTTAGAAATAATATTTCCATTATGATCATACAATAATAATTCATCACCTTTATGAAAAAATTCTTGTGCATTTTCTACAGGCGTTTCATACTTATTTAATAAACTAAAATACCCTTGTCCTTCAAAATCAATATACCCTTCTATATCCAAATTATTAGATGCCTTACGCATACCGTCATAATGCCAATGTGCTGGATAGGTCATATTAAAGTAATGATCATCATACTCATTTATAGTTTCCGTAAGTAATATCTGCCCAGTTTCAGCATCCCAAGCTTTATTTTTAGTACTCACTGTAGCCCCTAAATCACGAGCAGTTTTTTCAATCAATATTCCTGATTTATGAATTACCTTGGTTGTCGTTGCCATTTTTAGCAAGCTTTCATGCTTTGCTTTACTTGGTATAATCATTGGCACAGGAACTGGTATAACTCCAAAAATAATTACAACTATGTTAATATGTGCACCAACTGTATTTGTTTGTGTTATTGCAGTTCTGAAATCATTAATAATTTCATAGTCAACTCCTAATTCATGATTTGTTTCAACTTCGCCTAAAGCCCCTATAACTGGCAACTTATTATTTAATGCTGTTGCATCAGTTTCAGATACACTATATTTATAGGTAACTCCTGACAACTCTTGACCATACTCATCATATACTGACTGTCCTTTTTGTTTCCCATTCATATCATTGGTTTCAATAACAAATCCTTGCGTCATAGTTACATGAGTTTTTACATCAATATTCAATACCGCATTTAAAAAACTTTCTAAAAAGTTTCCTTCATTACTGTCGTAATAGGGTTTATTTTTCTCTCCATTGATTGCTGTTAAATCGGACTTTGTAGGGAAGTTTTTTGAAGTATAAAACTCGCTGACTACCTTTCCAGTAGCATGACGTGTAATTTTAAGGTCCGCAACTCCATCTCCATCAGTATCTTTTTCTCTTTGCAAATTTTTAACCTCTACCCAACTATAAGTAATAGTAGGAGATGGATAAAAAGATGAGGCAAATGGTTTTTCGTCATAAGAAACTTCTTTTGGGCTTAACCATTTATCTATAACACTATTATCATCACCTTCATAGAATGGTGTTACAAAAGGATTTTCTTTATTTCCGTTTGGTTCAAATGTAGCCACTCCACTTGACCCGTTATTTTCTTTTAAATCATAATTATACTCTTGACCATAATCTGAACGGTAGGTTTCATCTCTATCCACCATTACATCCCAATTATCTTCTAATTGTATTTTTTTAACACGTACTCCTCCTCCAAATTTTCTGCCATTTGGAGCTTGTAATCGAATAAACGATTTATCTGGCATATACACTTTAGCAATACCTTTTTCACGCAAAGGTAAATTAGGACCACTAGCAATATGCCTTAAACCTCCTATAGCTTGCACCAAATCCTTAGCGATTTTAACAGGATTGGTTGAACTTGGTTCCGTATTTCCGGTATATACGGTTTGATTCATGTATTTCCTACCAAAATGCCAACCTGCCTTCGATATTGGATTTACTGGAGTGGAACCAGCAATCCCCCCCCCTAAATTGGTTGGTTTCATTTTTATAGATGCATACATTTTATTATTCGGTCCTGGGAAAACATTTCCAAGAGATTCTATTTTAAAATACCCTTCCACATAGTCCATTTCATCTCTTGAAAAATTTCCTGCAGCTGGTCGCCTATGCATGTTCAACAAAAACCTAAAAAAGATTGGTTTATTGATATGATCACCAATGTATTCTTCTAAAAACTGTTCATCAGTATACCCTAACTCTTCATCTAGTTCAATTGCTAAATATTTTGCTTCTTTATTTTGGTCAAATGTGCTATACAACTTATTATCATCGTCTAAATCACCTAATGAACCTGGTGCATGGTTTGATGATCCAACCACTTTAAACATTTGCATTGCTTTTTTATTTTGCACATATTGATAGTCATCAGACTCATATTCAATATTTAATTTACCCCCTGAAGGCAATTCTACAGCACTTAATGACCAAGCAGAAGCAAAAGCATCTTGCAGTTCCTGATCAGTTTGTTGTACATAAGGAAATTCTGGGGCTGTTACAGCAGACTGTACACCATAAGCTTCTACTGCATTTAAATTTGATAATACCTCACCAGTAAGAGGGTCTTTTGAAACAACATCATCTGTAAAAGGTTTGTAATTACCCCATACATCATAACTTTTAAAATGATATTCTGGATTAAAACCATCATAATTGAATTTATATGGTGTATAACGTCCCATTTCAGAACCTCTATAAGTAAAGAATACTTTTTTTAAGGTTAATTTCCCACCATAATTAACATTATCACCATCAGTATTGTAATAAGGATTATTGTTATTATTTGGCACTTCAACATTATTTGCTTCTACCGATAAGTCACTTTGTAATGAGTAATCGTATTCAAAATGAGCAATTTTTATTGCTGCTTTAGCTATTTCCCTATACATAGGTGAGTTTTCATCTATTTCTCCATCAAATGAAACACCATCAGCTATTAACTTCTTATATTCTGGTTTTGAAAATAAATAGATTCTTTTAATAGCTTTCATACTATTTGTTCCTTGAGGATATACAATAGCATCAGCATTTTCGCCGGAAGCCTCTACTCCATCTCTTCTATCTTCAAATTCAACACACGCTACATGTGTTTTGGTTTCAATTTTTGTGATATACTTTAGCTCCTTTTCACCATATACATAACTCGCTTTTTGATCATCTTTCATCGTTTTAAAACCCTCATCATGAGTTGCACCATAATAAGGCAAGCGCCATTTATAATCGTCAATCTTTTTTCCGTAGGTAAATTTGGTATACGCTCCTAAATCCTTATCATCTGGTCCATTACCATTTAAATCTTCATAGTCTGATGATAATATGGATGATAACAAATACGTATGTGCATATGCAGGTGTTTCAATGCTATTAAATAAATTATCTTGTCCAGAAGAATTACTAATACTATTTTCTGTATCTACCTTATTAATTAAACCTGTTAATGGGTTTCTTGGCTCATTGGTTGCAAAAGTAACCTCCTTTTTTTTAATATTAATTGCTGCTTCACCGTAAACGTATGTTGCTCCATCTGTATTTAATACTTTCATACCTACAGTATGATGATCTTTTAATAATGGTTGTTTTTGAACAAACGGATCTATACTAATACCAGCCTCACTATTTGTGATTTTTTGAATTGCCTCATTAGGAGTTTCTCTTTTTTCACGTCTAAACTCCTCAACAAATGCTTTATCTTCATATGTAGCAGCTGAATTTTTTACTAAATATTTATTTTCTAATGATCGATTATAATTTACTCCATAATCACCTCCAGAAACTTTCAAGGTCATCGCTTTATTACCATGTAATTTATTGTTTAATAAATCAGATTCTTTATCTACACTTAAATCCCCTATTTTTTTAAAATATGAAGTTTGATAATCATTCTCTGTATTCTTTTTTTCTTTAAAAGAATTAGCTGTTGGTGTATTCCAAATACCTGTATTACTATTGACAAAAGTTCCTTTTACATCTCCTCCACCATGTACCCCTGAACCAATTTCTATTTCTCCTCCTATTGAAAAACTAGAGCTTCCATCTTGAACTCCCCTGTCATACACAAATCCTGTTTGCGAACGATGAGGTCTAAACATTCCTGACACTCCTTGACCTTGAATAGAATACAAATCATAAGTATAATTTGTACTTGCTAACATTGTAGTGTTTTTTGAAACTACTTTATCATTCTCTCTATTAAAATCCAACACACTGTTAGTGTCCCCTAAATGTGTATTTTCATACCCAAAAGCTGGAACCCAAATGTTTTTATCTTTTACAGTTTGGTATGTACCGAATGCAGTACCTCCTATTTCTGCATCAATACCCCATATATCTCCTCCAAAAGAAAAAGAAAATGTAAAGGCATTATGATCCATGGCAGTACGTTTCATTGGAGTGAACGTATTGTTTATAAATGAAATACTGGATGAAGCTCCTCCCATAGACCTACTTTTATTTACATCTTGAAGCATTTGCATATACTCCCCCGTTTTCACTCTTTGTTTAGAAGGGTGAGTTATACTAACACCAGCATTCATACTAACTCCCGTTATTCCTTCTCTAGAATTAAAGTTTGTACCAATTCCCAATCCTCCAGAAACGCCATTTATACTTGACTTATTTATTTTAGCCATTGAAAAACTCAAATTTGCATTTGGGCTCAAATTTACCCCTCCAGCTGCTGTACTTGAAATGTTCATGCCCACTGAAACTCCATTTTTCATACTAAATGTTAACCCCGCAGAAGGTTCCGAAGAAACCCCTGTATAATTATTATACTTAAAGGTCATACCCGCGCCTACACTTAAACCCGCCAAATTAGGTTCAAACCCAACAAGTGATGGATTAATGTTAATAGAGGTCCCTACTGTTACATTTTTCTTTAAATTATTTTGGTAATTCATTAAATCACCTTTCGTTCCATCAAAATCATCAGGCAAGCCACGCATTTGACGATTTATTTGCCCTACACCTAAGTTCCAACCTAAACCTACCCATGAAGCTTCTTGATCCATTCCTACTCCAGAATCATAGGCTAAATTTAACGGGTATCCGCCTACATCCATTAATGGGATATTATAATTAAAATCACCACTAGATAAACTTACCATATCTGATGTTCCAATAGGTGTAAATGAATTGAATTCTGGTTGTGTTGGCCCACCAGTTAAAGCAAACAATTTATTGCTCCCAGTAAACTGAAGCATTACTTGCATTGCTAAATAGCTTACTACTATTTTAGTAAATCTTCCTTCTCTAATTTGTTTAAACGTCATAATCTGTTATAACTTTATAGGTGTTTCTTTAAACTTAAATTTTATAATTCCATTACCAAAGAGCTCATCATTGTAAATCAGCTGTATTTGATCTTCTGGATTGATATTTCCAAAATATAATAATGCTCTCTTAAAAGGAGCTACTTTAAAATTTCGTTCAAATTGTACTCCAGCACACGAAATAGTATCTTGTGAACTCGTAACTATTGTAAAATCTTTTTGTATTGCAAAAGCCATATATTTAACGGCTTCTTCATAATTACGGTTGGTAAATTCACTCATTAACAAGTCTTTTTCTTCTTCATGATGAAATTCTATTTCCAATACACGCTCACGCTTATGCGTTTCGTATATGGAATCTACCTTTTTTAAATCATCGCTTCCTTGATCCTTTAAAATGTAATACGCTATTGGAACTTCAGTTGCAGTATAATTAATGGTATTAATATACCTGTTTACTCTTTTTGATTTCCAACCTATATTTGCTAGCCTATAATACTCATCATAAACCTGCTCCGTGTCTTTAATTTCTTTTTTACAAGAAATTAAAGACACACATATAATCGTTAGTATGTATAAACGGAGTTGCAATTTATTCTCCTTCATATTTAGCATTTGCATATTCCAACACCTCAGCAGTTAAATCAACCGAATCATCAGCGAACATTATATTACCACCACCTTGAGTACCTAATATTATTTTGTACTGCTGTGCTTTTCCGTATTCATTAATATTTGCATTAAGCCTGTCCCATATTTGTTGTGATACTACCTTGGAAAAATGCTGTTTCATTGCTACTAAGGCTTCATCCTCCTTTTGGAGTATTTGCTGGCTTAATTTAATTTTATTTTCATCTTTTGACTTGATGTCAATCTGAAACAATTGATACAAACTATCTAATTTCTTGGTTTGTTGTTTAATTTTTTTTGAATGTATATCAGATAAGTCCTTTGACATGTTAAAACCGTTAAACAACTTAATATTATCAATATATACATACTCATTTTTCTCAACTTGAGAAGTTAAATAAAATGCTAAAAACAGGATTGTACAAAATAACAAGAGGGTATTGATTAGAGGCAATGCCTTAAACATATTCATTATAAGTTAGTTACACAGTTAGTTTGGATCTTCAAAAATAGAAAAAGTTTTTAAATGTTAAAGAAATGTTATAGTTTATTTTAACAACTTAATTAACATTGTTAATTCTAAGTTACTGTATTTCACTTATTAGGTTATTGTAAAACACATCATTAATTTACTAGCAGTCATGATCAACCATTTATCTGGACATTTATCATACATAACAATAAACAAACCTCACTTTTTAAAAGCCTATTTCCCAACACACACTACTAATAATTAATGAATTACACCTTTAATACATTTTTATAACACAAAAAAATTATTTTTTTTAAAAATTTTTCTAGTTTATTGTGATTCATTACTCGAATAAATTCATAAATTAAGGGTACTTTTTATAGGTTTTAAAAAATTAATCAATAATATACTTCATATGGGAGAAACACAATTAAATAGAACTTGGAACGAAATAAAGACCAATGATTCTTGGGCTATTTTTAAAATAATGAGTGAATTCGTTAATGGATTCGAAAAAATGAGTAAAATTGGACCTTCTGTTTCAATATTTGGTTCTGCAAGAACCAAACCTGGAGAGAAGTATTACGATTTAGCAGTTTCTGTTGCTCATAAAATTGTAGAACATGGATACGGTGTAATTACTGGTGGTGGACCCGGTATTATGGAAGCAGGAAATAAGGGCGCTCACTTGGGCGGTGGAACATCTGTTGGATTAAATATTGAATTGCCTTTTGAACAACATGATAATCCGTATATAGATGCAGATAAATGTATTGATCACGATTACTTTTTTGTAAGAAAAGTAATGTTTGTCAAATACTCACAAGGGTTTGTTGTAATGCCTGGGGGGTTTGGAACTTTAGACGAATTGTTTGAAGCAATCACTTTAATACAAACTAAAAAAATAGAAAAATTTCCTATCATTTTAGTAGGCTCAGAATACTGGACCGGGTTAATGGATTGGGTAAAAGCCACAATGGTTAATGAATATAAAACCGTTAGCCCTGAAGATTTAGATCTTATAGATATAGTAGATACTGAAGATGAAGTTATCACTATTCTTGATGATTTTTACAGAAAGTATGCCCTAAGTCCGAACTTCTAAAACTACTTCCCTTTTCAAGAACAAGGTCATAAATTTTATTTAAAAAAAAACATAATCCCTAACCCATAATTTTATTATGGGTTAGGGATTATTCTTTAAACGAACTTCAATTACACTTCCTCTAAAAAAGAACATTTCAATAATTGTTATGAAAAATATTTCGTATATTATTGCAACTTGAATTCTAATATCACATTACTAGAAATGTACTAATACTATTATTAACGAAGTCCCCCAAAGGTTATGTTAAAAAAAAGCTATTATTTACTACTACTCTTTTCCTATTTGTCGTTCTCACAAACTATAATTGTAGATGACACTGATAATTCTGCAGGAAGTTTAGCTAACCTATTATTGGATGGTTCCTGCGTAGTCCCTACAAGCTTTTCTTATTCTTCTGGGCAAGCAGTTGCTCTATTTGACGGTAACGGATCTACATTTCCCTTAACTAACGGTATCATCATTCGTACCGGTATTGCAAAGCATACAGAAGGACTATATACTGATACAAATCTAAGTAGTCAACTTAATACTAATAGTGACCCCGACTTACAAATTATAAGTAACAACACTGGGCAAACGGATCCAATAACTGACACCGCTTTTTTACAATTTGACTTTGTTCCAATATCAAGTGCTTTTAGTTTTGATTTCGTTTTCGCTTCTAATGAATACGGACAATGGCAATGTGGTTTTTCTGATGTATTTGCTTTTTTACTAACCGATTCTTCTGGAACAACCACTAATTTAGCTGTTGTTGAAGGAACAAGTGATCCTATAACTGTCTCAACAATTAGAGATAACGCATATAACGGTAGTTGTACTTCTGAAAACGCTAGTTTATTTAGCACTTATAATGTTGAAAACCCAGCGAGTTCTACTTTAAATATGCGTGGGCATACTACGGTATTAAACGCTTCATCTACACTTACACCAGGTGAAAATTATACTATACGCTTAGTTATAGGGGATTATAAAACCTCCTCATTTGATTCAGCTGTTTTTATTGATACCGGATCATTTACAACTGAAATTGATTTAGGAGAGGACATTACTATGTGTACTGGAAATAGTATTGATTTAACAACCGGCTTAAATGAAGCCGAATTTGATCACTTTTGGACTTTAGACGGAAACCCTGTTAATCCTGTTGTAACAGGAAATACACTTACTACTACCCAATTCGGAACTTATGGTGTTATAGCTATCAAGAATGGTACAGCTTGTCAAATCCCTGGAACTATTACAATTACTGATTTAATTATTGGATCACCTAATGACCTAACAATTTGTAATGATGGCTCTACATCATACACTTATAACTTAAATACTAATGATGAAGTTGCCCTAGGCATAGATCCAGATAATTATGATCTTATTTACTACGCCTCACAAGCAGATTTAGACAATAACATTCCAATCACAACTAACATTACAGATTATTCGTTAACTGAAGCAGAACTTCCAACAACAATTTTTATTAAAATTTTTAATAATCAAACTGGACAGTTTTGTGATGCTGAGTTACCATTTCAATTAACTCTTAGTAATACAGAAGAGGCTACAGATCCAGTTAACATAACTATTTGTGAAAGTACAACTACTACAACTATTGACCTAACTACACAGGATGCTGAAATTTTAGGAATCTTAAACGCAGCGGACTTTACAATTACTTATTATGAATCACAGGCTGATTTAAATAATCAAATCCCTATTCCTGGGTCAAGTATCGATATACCTTCAGGACCTATAAACCAAGAGGTTTGGGCGCAACTGACAAGTGTTAGCAATACTAATTGTTTTGACTCAACTTCATTTAACATCATTACAACACCAATACCTATTGTCGCTACTTTACCTGACATATTAGAATGTAGTGTATATACCTTAATTGATATCCCAGATATAGACGGTGATGCAATACCAGACGGAGTTTATTATGATGGACCATATGACCCAAATAACCCAGGTTCAGCAAATCAATTAAATGCAGGCGACTTAATAACAGACGGAACTATTATTTACATACTTTCAGGACCTGATGCAAATGGTTGCTACAACGAATCTAGTTTCGAAATTGAATTTATAGATGAATATAGCCCTGACTTACATTACTGTGTGAATTTTTTCGTACCAATATATCCTCCAGGTAATTTCTATACTGAAACAAATGGAACAGGTGAATTAATTGACCCAACAGAAGAATTTACTTCTGCTGACTCACCATTAACAATACACTATTACGCAGAAACGACAGATCCAGTAACCGGTGTAACTTCTGTATGTAGAGATGAAGCATTCACAATTAATATTTATGATTTACCTCCAGCAACAATTCCACCAAATGCTCCTATAGTTACTTGTAACAATTATACTTTACCTATTATTCCTGATTTAAATACTGATGGTTCTCCCGATATCATCCCTACTATTGATCCGGACGATATTTATTATACCGATAGTGCTGGTAACACCTATGCCCCTGGTGATAATATATCAACATCGGGAACTTATACCATACATAACGAAGAACAACATCCTTTTACAAACTCAGATGGGGTTGAAGAGATATTCACTTGTTCAAGATCAAATTCTTTTGAAGTATCAATTATCACTGTATCGATAATTCAACCTCAATGTGACAGTTATATTTTACCTAACCTTGATGCTGGAGAATACTATTTAGAAGCTAACGGACAAGGAATTATCATCCCTCAAGGCTCTGAAATAGTAATTGACGAAAACGAACCAAATGGATTAACATTATTAAATGACCCTACTTTTGTAGTATCAGACTCAAACCCAGTAGAGATTTTTATTTTTGCTCCCGATACTGAAAACGTCCCTAATTGCACCAATAACATGTCTTTTATTCTACAAATTAACCCTTCACCAATAGTAGATGAATTTTCTGATATAGAACTTTGCATAAATACTCCGTATATAATAGGTGAAACAGATGTATTAACAAATCCAGGAACATTTTATGTCGATGACCAATTAGAAGAATTCCCAATAAGCAATACAACATATACTATCGGACAAGCTATTACTGTTGATAGCACAATATATGTTTATATGCAAGACCCTATAACTGGGTGTGAAACACAATCAAGTTTTGAAGTAGATATTAGAGATCTTCCGCCGTTACCAACTATTATTCTGGATAAGTACGAGTGTGATCCTTATACACTACTGCCATTAACTGAAGGTAATTATTATTCAGAGTCAAACGGGACTGGTACTATGTATCAAGCTGGTGATGAAATTGGAAGCACAATTGACCCCGGAACAATGGCAAATGAAGCTATACCTGTATACGTTTTTAATGAATGGAACGACTTACCCGGATGTACTTCAGAAAAAATTTTTACAGTTTATATATACGGTATAAACCTTGGGGTTTTTGAAGATAAAAATGAATGTGAAAGTTATACTTTACCTCCATTATCTGTTGGTAAATACTATAGACAAGTTAACGGAGTAGATGAAATTCTTCCCGCTGATTATACATTTAATTATACTATTGATCCATCTGCATATACAACGGATAACCCTGTAACAAATACGCATACTTTTTATGTCTATATGGAAAATGGTGACCCTATACGTGATCCTTCTCAATGTAAAGCTGAAGAATCTTTTACTGTAACCATTTCCCAGACTCCTACATTACCTCTTTTTTCTAATATAGAGGCTTGTGGAGAATACGTTTTACCTGCAACAAGCACTATAAGTACAACTTACGATGTAAATTACTATACAGCTCCAGGCGGAAATGCTGCTGATTTAATTAATCCAGCTACGCCAAGGACTATTCCTGAAGGAGAAGTTTCACCATATACCGAAACGATATATGTACATGCAACAGCTACTGGAAATACTAATTGTATTGATACTAGTTCATTTACACTTACAATTTACGAAAGACCAAATTTTGTTATAAACGATACTGCAATATGTGTAAACCCAGAAACTGGTGTTGTAGCCCAAGAAAACTATATCCTTATAGAATCCGGAATAAACCCTGCACAATTTACAATTAATTGGTACCTAAACGGAAGTTTAATTCATACTGGTGATGAATATTATGCTGAGCAAGCTGGAGAATATACTGTAGAAACAATTATGTTAGCAGCTGAAAACCCTCCTAATTGTAATTATAATTCAACAATGTTTACTGTACTAGAATCAAGTACAGCAATTGCTACTTTTAATATTACTGAAGATTTTGAAGATAATGCTATCATTACTATAAACGTTACAAATGGTCAAGGTATCTACCAATACCAATTGGATGATGGTCCTTTTCAAGACAGCAATGTATTTCACGATGTAATATCAGGAGATCATTCAGTAACCATAATAGATATTTATGGAAATTGTGGGGAATTTGAATTACCTGTTTTCGTGCTAAAATACCCTAAATTTTTCACACCAAACGGAGATGGTATTAATGACACTTGGAACATCGTAGACTTAGCCAATCAGCCAGATGCAAAAATTAATATTTTTGATCGATTTGGTAAATTTATAGTACAAATTGCTCCTGCTGGAAATGGTTGGAATGGATCTTATAATAACAGTCAGCTGCCATCAACAGATTATTGGTTTTCTGTTTCTTATAAAGGCAGAAATGGAGAAGACAAGGAATTTAAGGCGCATTTTTCTCTAAAAAGATAATACTTGTGTTATAGTATATTATTTAATTAACCATTAGATTAATTTCTAATGGTTATTTCCTATCTTCGAATAATTAGTTTCACTAAACAAGCACGTATACATTGAAGCAAACAATATTCTTACTTATTACTTTTCTTTTTTGCATTACACAATTCACCTGTGCACAAAATAATTTAACTATTTCAGCTGAATTTCAACCAGAACTGAATAAAGTTAACATCAAACAAGAAATAACGATAACTAACACTACTAATAAACCTTTAAATAGTATTTATTTATACGACTGGAACAATTCTTACTCTTCTAGAGAAACAGAATTAGCAGAACGTTTTGCAGAAGAATATAGTTCCAAGTTACATTTTTCTAATGAAAAAGACAAAGGATATACTAACATCACATCTATTAAATGGAACTCTGTAGAATTAAAATATACCAGAATAAAAACTGACATTTTATCTATTGTTTTAGAGCAAATTTTAGAACCTTATGAAAATATTACTATTGATTTAAATTATTCATTGCAACTTCCTTCTGATAGATTTACACGCTTTGGAATTGATTCAAAGAGCAATATTAAATTAAAAGAGTGGTTTTTGATTCCTGCTAAACTAACTGATAAATGGGAATATTATAGCAACAAAGATTTAGACGATTTGTACTTCCCTAATAATGATATTAATTTAAAAATAACAACCCCAAAAGAATACACTATTATAAGTGATTTTGATGAGCTAAGTAGTAAACAAAACGATAGCCTTAACACTCTAGAATTAGCAGGGTATAACAGAATTAATTCTGAAATACACATCACAAAAAGCTCAAATTTCTCTGAGGTGGTTACAGATAAAGTCACCATCACATCTAATATTGACGATGAAGGAATTGGCTCAGGACTTAAGGCAATAATTCATGATAAAGTTTCTTTTTTCTTAAATGACAAACTTGGTGATTATCCACATAACAAAATATTATTATCAAACACATCATATAAAAGAAACCCTGTGTATGGGTTAAATCAATTGCCAGATTTTATTCGTCCTTTCCCTGATGGGTTTCAATATGAAGTTAAAATATTAAAAGCAACTATAGCTAAATATGTTAAAAACACATTCAATACAAATCCAAGAACAGATTTTTGGTTGAATGACGCGGTTGAAAGCTACCTTATGGCTATGTATATTAAAGAGAATTACCCAAACATGAAACTATTGGGTACATTATCCCGGATATGGGGTATTCGTTCTTTTGAAGTAGCAAAAAAAGGATTTAATGATCAGTATTATTACTTTAGTCAATATACCGCGCGAAAAAACTTAGACCAAAAGTTAAGTAGCCCAAAAGATTCTTTACTTAAATACAATGCAAACATCTCAAATAAAAACAGAGCTGGAGTAGGTCTTTTATATTTAGATGACTATTTAGGAAATAACCTAATTAATAATTCCATAAGAGAATTTTATATAGATAAAAAAACAGAAACAATTGATTCAAAATCTTTTATTGATTTTGTGCAATCAAAAACCTCTAAAGATATTAGTTGGTTTATAAACGATTACATCAATTCAAATAAAAAAATTGATTACACAATTAAGGATGTTATTGAAGATAATAATGAACTAGTAATTTACCTAAAAAACAAAGAGCATACAAAAACTCCAATTTCTATTTATCAAGTAAAGGATAATAAAATAATTAGCAAACAATATATAGAAGGATTTAATGGGGATAAGTCAATTAAAATACAAAATAACAAACCAGATAGAGTAATACTAAACTACGAAGGGATAGTTCCTGAATTTAACTTAAGAGACAATACTCAAAAAGTTAAACCACATCTATTTAATAAGCCAATAAAATTAGGTTTTATAAAAGATTCCGAAGCTCCTAATCACAGTCAATTATTTTATGTCCCTGAATTGGGGTATAATTTATATGATGGGTTTTCACCTGGATTAACATTTACAAACAAAACTCTTTTACGTAAAAATTTCACTTATAAAATAAAGCCTATTTATGGTTTAAAAAGTAAAGCTTTAGTAGGGAGTATTTCTACCAACTACACTAAATATTATAAATCAAAAGACCTTTTTAGCGTTACTTACGGGCTTTCGTATAATCAATACCACTATGATGTAGACTTAATGTATCAAAAATTTAATCCGTATATTATCTTCAACTTTAGAGACAAAAAAGATTTAAGAGATAATGCTAGGAAATACATTACAATTAGAAATATAACCGTACAACGTGAGAAAAATTTAGTTACTACAGATGATACGCCCAATTATAATGTCTTTAATCTAAAAGCAGGTATGTCAGATGCTAATTTACTCAACCTTAAATCACTGAATACAGATATTCAATTTGCTAAAGAGTTCGGTAAAATATCGATAAATTATGAATATCGAAAAATATTTTCAAATAACCGGCAAGTAAACTTTAGAGCTTTTGCAGGTGGATTTATTTATAACAATACTAACTCAGATTATTTTAGTTTTTCTTTAGACAGACCACAAGATTACCTTTTTGATTACAATTATTATGGTAGATCAGAAAGTACTGGTATCTATAGTCAACAAATAATTATTGCAGAAGGTGGATTTAAATCAAAATTAAATAATCCATTAGCTGATGAGTGGATGACTACCGTAAATACAAGTACTACTATTTGGAAATATATTTTTGCCTATGGTGATGCTGGTTTTGTTGGTAATAGTGGTAATACAAATTTTGTATATGATTCAGGCGTTCATATTAATCTAGTACCCGATTATTTTGAACTATACTTCCCTGTATACTCTAGTTTAGGATGGGAGATTGGACAACCTCGCTACTCAGAAAAAATCAGATTCAAAGTTACCTTAACCCCAAAGGTATTAATTAAGTTATTTACAAGAAAATGGCTTTAGTTTAATTAAACAATTAATAATTCAAATGTTCAATATTAGCACATTACTAAGAATTATTTAATTAAAACAAATATTTAATAAGAATAATTCAATATTCTATTAAAATAAGACTTGCGTAAAATTTTAGTTTTTTGTACTTTTGCAATTCACGAATATCTACATATACCTATGAGCAACACAAGTAAAACGACTAAGGACATTACTTTCGAAGATTTTAAAACAGAAGTATTAAGCGATTATAAAATTGCAGTTACTAGTCGTGAATGTAGTTTATTAGGTAGGCGTGAAGTATTAACAGGCAAAGCAAAGTTCGGGATTTTTGGCGATGGTAAAGAAGTACCACAATTAGCTATGGCTAAAGCTTTCAAGAATGGTGATTTCCGCTCAGGATATTATCGTGATCAAACCTTTATGATGGCAATCGGGGCTTTAAATATTCAACAGTTTTTTGCTGGGTTATATGGTCATACAGATATTGCAGAAGAACCAATGTCCGCAGGAAGGCAAATGGGTGGGCACTTTGCTACACATAGTTTAAATGAGGATGGTTCATGGAAAAACTTAACACAGCAAAAGAATTCTAGTGCTGACATCTCTCCTACTGCAGGACAAATGCCACGCTTGTTAGGTTTAGCACAAGCATCTAAGATATATAGAGAAGTAAAAGGTATTGATACTGAAAAATTCTCAGTAAATGGTGATGAAATTGCTTGGGGAACTATTGGTAATGCGAGTACAAGTGAAGGTTTATTTTTTGAAACCATAAATGCTGCTGGAGTACTTCAAGTACCAATGGTAATGAATGTATGGGATGATGAATATGGTATTTCTGTTCATGCAAAACACCAAACAACAAAAGAAAACATATCTGAAATTTTAAAAGGATTTCAAAGAGATGAAAATAATAACGGTTACGAAATTTTTAGGGTAAAAGGATGGGATTACCCTAACTTAGTTGATGTATACCAAAGAGCTGCTGTAATTGCTCGTAAAGAACATTGTCCTGTTTTAATTCACGTAAATGAATTAACGCAACCTCAAGGGCATTCAACATCTGGATCTCATGAGCGCTACAAATCTAAAGAAAGATTAGCTTGGGAAGTTGAATTCGATTGTATGACAAAAATGCGTCAATGGATGATAGAAAACAACATCTTTACTGATGAAGAAGCTAAAGTCATTGAAAATGATATTAAAAAACAAGTTCGTAAAGGAAAACAAGCGGCTTGGACTTCTTTTGTTAAACCTCAAAAAGAAGAACAAATTGAAGCGGTTGCAGTATTAAAAGCTGCAGCAATAAATTCTAGCAACAAAGCATTTATTGAAAAATCAGCGAATGAACTAGAAGCGATTAAAGAACCCATTCGTAAAGAAATTCTAGTTGCAACTAGAAAAGCACTACGTTACTTAACAACTGAAAGCTCTGAAGGTAAAACTACTTTAATTAACTGGATAGCTAGCTATAAAGCTAAAATTCAACCAAAATATAGCGCTAACTTATATTCTGAAAGTAATTTAAGAGCTAATAATATCACTTCTGAAGCACCACAATATAATGATGATGCAGAAATGGTAGATGCGCGTTTGATTATGCGTGATAACTTTGATGCTATTTTTACCAAATATCCTGAATCATTAATCTTCGGGGAAGATGCTGGTCATATTGGTGATGTAAATCAAGGATTAGAAGGAATGCAAGAAAAGTATGGTGAATTAAGAGTATCTGATACAGGTATTCGTGAAGCAACCATACTAGGTCAAGGAATAGGAATGGCAATGAGAGGCTTACGTCCTATTGCTGAAATTCAGTATTTAGATTATATTTTATACTCTTTACAAATCATGTCTGATGATTTGGCAACATTACAATACAGAACAAACGGAAAGCAAAAAGCACCCGTAATCATACGTACTAGAGGGCACCGTTTAGAAGGAATTTGGCATTCAGGTTCTCAAATGGGTGGGTTAATACATTTATTAAGAGGAATCCATTTATTAGTACCACGAAACATGACTAAAGCCGCTGGATTCTACAACACTTTATTAGAAGGTGATGAACCTGCTGTAGTAGTAGAATGCTTAAACGGATACCGTTTAAAAGAAAAAATGCCTGCCAACTTAGGAGAATTTAAAACACCTATTGGAGTTGTAGAAACTATTAAAGAAGGAACTGACATCACTTTAGTATCATATGGTTCTACACTTAGAATTGTTGAAGAAACAGCTAAAGAATTAGATCAGGTTGGTATTGATGCCGAAGTTATCGATATTCAATCGTTATTACCATTTGACATCAACCATGATATTGTAAAATCTGTTCAAAAAACAAACAGATTATTAGTTATTGACGAAGACGTTCCTGGTGGAGCTTCTGCTTATATTTTACAAGAAATTGTTGAAAAACAAAATGCATACAAGTTTTTAGATAGTAAACCACAAACATTAGCAGCTAAAGAACATAGACCAGCTTATGGAACTGATGGAGATTACTTCTCTAAACCTTCTGCAGAAGATATTTTTGAAAAAGTATACGACATGATGCATGAAGTAAATCCTAGTAAATTCCCTGCTTTATTTTAAATATTAGATATACTTACTAAAAAGCTCCAAAAAATGTTTTTTTTGGAGCTTTTTATTTAAATTAAAACAACTATTGAAAAGACAAATAAACTACATACAATTACGACTACTCAATGTATTTGTAGGAATAGTAACCATTTGGTGCAGTACTTGGTCTTCTTTCAATTTTACCTGATTTTGATTTAGCTTCTATATAATACTCTATACCTAATTCTTTTGACTGAGCCTCTATGCTACCGTAAAAATGATGTTTATTTTTAGTACTTAGTAATGAACTAGAATTCCAGCTATCACCTCCTTTTATTCTCCAGTATAACCTAAGCTGATCTTCTACAAATCCCTCCCCACTATAATCAATGATACTCGTATAAACCATTGCTCTTTCATTAATTTTAATCTCTTTTTCAATCTTCTTAACAGAGATAAATAACATATTTGGGTCCCAAATAGCTCTCGTCCTACAATGTAACGCATCTCCAGAGTTCCACCCGTAATTGTTATAACTCCTCCTCATCTTCTTAGATATGGTTGGCTCATCATCAAAAGAAAACTTAAAACCTTTAACTTCATAACCTGGCATAACCTTTTTCCACGTTTTGATTGCTTCTATATCTAAATCTATATCAAATAGAGGAACATAAACTGTTTTATTAAGTATGATTGAGTTCGTATATGCTGCTAACCCTGTTTTTGACATTCCTGTTTTAATTCTACGAATCTTATAAGGTCGATTATAATATGTTTTTAATTGTGATAGTTCATTTTCAATAATATCTTCATATATTTTATAGGACGGGTGTTCAACAGGTGGTTCTGCTACTAAAATGGTTTCTTCATCAATCAATTTCATATAACAATCAATATGCTGAATTCCATATGGGTATTCAAAATTTGAAATAATATTATACTTTTTTATTCCAAGTAAAGAATCATTCAATTTAAAAAACTTCTCTGGACTATTCCCTAATATTTTATTTTCTGAAGTAATAACACATGTAGAAAAACCTGTTCCTAAACCATCTGTTAAAAAATTACCGCCAGTACTAACAAAAGGTAAATCTATAACTGGGAAATCTAATTGTTCACCTATTAAAACTGTTGCATCATCATCAATTTGAGTAACTATTGGTATATTTTCAGGTGCTGAAATATTTAAAAAGCTCTTACTTCCATAATAAAATAACGAGTCATTACATTGCAAATTTGTACATGGCGTTGCGTATTTATATTTAGGATCTCCAAGCTGAAACTCCCCATTACTTGTAAATACACCATGTGGCCCCCAATCCCTTGTCCACCATGCATCATCACCCTGAGGAGCATGTATAAAGGTAACATCCTTACTATCTATATTCCAAGTAGCAAACCATTTTTCAGCTGTTATTTGCGAGGTCTGGTTTTCTACTAAAGTATATAAATGATTATCTTTAGCAAGTTCGATAACCAAAGTATGGGGAATACATAAAGGCCAGGTGATCAATGTTCCAATTGCAGGTTCCCATTCTGCAACTGTCCTATTACTTTCTAATGGATTAAAATAATTACTTTCTAAATATGGCAGCTTTTGAGCACCAACTTCTTTAGTTACAATATTCTTGTTAGAATCGGTACATGAATATAGGAGTAATTGAATACATGTAAAAAGAAGAACAGTTTTTTTCATATTTAAAATCATTTATAACAATCTAAGCTATCAATACAATATTACCTTTTGACTATTAAACTAAGTTAGTTTAATTTTATGAGAAAGTAATAATTAACAACGTATAAAACTCATCCAATGATGCTCATAAACATTAGCACAAAAAGAACACAAACCAACATGTAAAAATGACAGTGATTCTTTCTAAAAATTTTCTTCTTGACATATTTTCGAAAGAGTATATTAATCACTAAAATTAATCCAAATAATTTTCCTTTTATTTTAAGAATCAATTTGTATAATTTAAAAAAGCTCTTTTGAAAACACTAGTAAAGGAGCTTTTTATTCATTAGTTATATTGATAAACCTATATAATTTTATTTAATTGCATTCTCAAAAGCAGTTTTACCACCTACTATTGGCAATGATATTTTAGTCCCTTTTAAATCAACAGTTAACTTAGTTCCAGGCTCTGGCCAAACTGTAAACTCCTTATCACTTGAGAATATCATCAATCCAATTTGTTGTCCCTTTGCTATTATTTGATCATCAGGCATTAAATTAAATGATATTTCGTAAAATTTCCCTGGAGTCAAAGGAGTTCCTTTTGTTAATGAGTTATGATTTTGTGGATCTGCCCAACCTCTAGTAATAATATTATCAGTAATTTTAGCTTTACTATTTTCATTCCATGGTAATGAAACTAACCAAACAGAAAGATTAGCCGCTGGCTTACTGCTCGCTAATTTTATTGTAATTGTAGCTTCACCAGAAATATGAACATCCTTATTCAATTCAGGACTTACATATAATAATCTGTTTTTTGAAGATTCAATTTTTGCTAAATCAGCTCCAAAAAAAGAATAATCATCGACTAAAGTTTCTTTTCCATTTTTCTTTGATTTTTTTATACTTAACAAACTTCTCCCTGCCCCTCCAGAATTAAGATAAAATACCACGGGTGACGCTTCTGGATTTGGATATTCAGCGTACGGAGTTGGATTGTTTTGAGCATCTTGTTCTCTAACAATCCATGATCGAGCATCTTGTTCTACACCATTTTCAATTCCATGTAAATAACGAGTAAACCATCTGTTCATCATTTTTATTGGTGGTGGCCCACCATGACCATTTTGATGGTAATATATCTGTGATGGCAATCCCATTTCTTTTGCTCTCTTGTATATTCTATAACTATGCTCAGGCATTACATTCCAATCATTAAAACCATGTGACATTAATAAGGCAGCTTTCATAGGTTTCATATCGTTCAAATAATCACGTTCAGCCCAAAAATCATTATAATCACCAGTCGCTCTATCCATACCTTGCATCATTACTTTATCCCTTATTGTCGCATTATTATAAGGACGTTTAGCTTCATCACCACTATGAATAAAGTCATACAAAACATCAACATCTTCTCCTAAGTAACCTCCAGGCGATCTCACCAACCCATTAGATCTATAATAGTGATAATAGGAAGTATTTGGTGCTATAGGTATAATTGCTTCTAACCCCTCAACACCAGTTGTAGCGGCTGCCAAAGGAATTGTACCGTTATATGAGGTCCCTGTCATTCCGACTTTTCCTGTTGACCAAAATGCTGTAACTAACTCATTACCTTCAGGGGATTTATACCCTTTAATTCTACCACACAACCAATCAATAACAGCTTTTGGGGCTAGAGATTCATTATCCCCCCCAACAGTTGGAGCTCCTTGTGATAATCCAGTTCCTGGTGATGATGAATGCACTACTATATACCCTCTTGGCACCCATTTTTTAATATGAGAATTTGAAATAACCGGACGTTTTCCCGTACGTACGACTTCAGGATGTACTCTTTCTTTTTCTTTTTCTCCAATTTCATGCTTAATATCCCAAAACAATCCCTTTACATCTCTTGCTACTCCAGCAAAGTAAGGACTTGAAACATATATAATTGGCAATTTTAACCCCTCTGTTTCTGTTTGTTCAGGACGAGTAACTGCAACATGCATTCTATCTAATTTCCCATCACCATCAGTATCGAATTCTGTTTCAACCCACAAATCATGTCGTATCCACTTATTTACATCACTAAAAGCTGGTACTATCTGAGCTTCACCATTTTGAAAAAAGGGAAGTGATTTAGTAATCTCTTTTTGTTTTTGAGCGTTCACATTTGAAATGAATGCTACTAAAATTAGTAAGTAAATTTTAGGTTTGAATACAATTTTCATAATTAAAAAAGTTTTTAATTTGTTATATCAGCGCTTGATGACTTTTCTAAAACAAATAATTTTTATTGAACTAATAAAAAGCTACTTGTTCATTAACTAACGAAAATAAGTTATTCCTTAAAAACATAGCGTTAAATATATCCTAATATATTACCCATAAGCAATACTTAATTGACTAAGTGACATCCGGATATATTTTCTATTAGTACCATAGTTTATTTCATAATTACTAATAAAAAGGGTTTAATATAATAAAACGAAGTTAGCAGTTTTTCTTGAAAAAAACATTTATTATAGGCTACATAAACAATACATGAACATCATATTTTTTTCCGTATATTTAAGTACACATAACTAACCAAATATGCTTACAAAAAAAGATAAAACTGAATACCGAAGTTTATTATTCCGTCATTTAGATGGCATCGCAACTGCCACAACAGCTTTTTCACTGTATAAAAAAGGAGTCCTTGATTACTTACTCCAAGAACAAAAAATATCATTAACAGAGTTAGCTAAACAATTTAATGCAAACATAGGCTATTTTAATATTGGCTTGCGTGTACTATGCTCACAAGGATGGCTTTCACAGGATATTAATACAAGTGACGGCACTATTATTTATGAAACAAATGAAAAAAGTAAAACTGCCTTTGACTTAGCTCATTTATATGAGAATGCTGTAAACCTATTACAATATAGTGTTCAGTTTCCAGATGAAGGTATTGGCTCGGATACCTTTATTACTTTAGAGCGTATTTTTAAAAAATTGGAATGCAATTACAATCTTATCGATTCTAATGCAATTGAAAATCAAGTATTAAAACATATTGAAGGAGTTGTAATCGCTCCCATTATTGTACTTTTAGGAGTTAATGGTATGTTTCATAAATATTTTATGGAAGCCTCTTTTAGAGCTCAAGAATATCATAAAGACCCAGAAAGTTTTAAAAAGATACTTGACTTTTTTGTTCATCTACAATGGTTTACTAAAAAAAAAGACACCTACCAGTTTACCGAAAAAGGATTGTTTTTTGCAAAAAGAGCTTCAGCCTATGGAGTAACAGTATCCTATCTACCAACTTTTATACAATTAGATGAACTCTTATTCGGAGATCCATTAGTACTAAACAGCCTTCCTGACGAAACTGAAAAACATGTCCATAGAGAAATGAATGTATGGGGAAGCGGTGGAGCGCATTCAACCTATTTTAAAGTTATTGACGAAATAATTATTAACATATTTAATAAACCTATTGATGAACAGCCAAAAGGTATTTTAGATATGGGTTGTGGAAATGGTGCATTTATACAACATATTTTTGAAGTAATAGAACACCAAACTTTACGAGGAAAACAATTGGATGATTATCCTTTATTATTGGTAGGAGCCGATTTTAATCAAGCTGCACTTAAAGTTACTCGAGCTAACTTGATTAAAGCTGATATTTGGGCAAAAGTTATTTGGGGAGATATTGGTCGACCAGATTTATTAGCAAATGATTTAAAAGAAAACTACACCATTGATTTAAGTGATTTATTAAATGTCAGAACGTTTTTAGATCATAACCGAATCTGGGAAATGCCCTTAAATACAACTGGCAGAATAAGTACTTCAACTGGAGCCTATGCACATAGAGGGAAGTATATCCCTAATAGTTTGGTAGAAGATTCATTATTAGAACATTTATTAAAATGGAAACCTTACACTGAGAAGTTCGGGTTACTGGTTATTGAATTACATACCGTAAACCCTGAATTAGTTTCAAAAAACATTGGAAAAACTGCTGCTACGGCGTATGATGCCACCCATGGCTATTCTGATCAGTTTATTTTAGAAATTGATGTGTTCAATAAAATTGCTTCTGAGGCAGGATTGCATCCTGACCCTAATTATTTTACTAAATTCCCTAATAATGACTTGGCAACTGTTAGTGTTAATTTACTAAAAGGAAATAAAGTTTAAAAAATATATTTGCAATTAAACCTTTTTCAATAATGAATGTCTTACAAGGGAACCTTAAACCCTATTCATATGAAAAAGCTTCTTGTATTTTATACAATTACGTTAGCATTTTTTGCTTCTTGTAGTGATGATAATTCAAATCAAATAACAACTTCAACACCAGTTACTTTTGATTTTTCTGGTTACTTAAATATCGATTTCAATAATCTATCAAACTATGCATTTCAAACCACACCTGTATACATTACCAAAGACAACACTGTAGCTAACCCGATCACTAATGAAGGAGCTACTCTTGGAAGGATTCTTTTTTATGATAAGAATTTATCTTCAGACAATACAGTTTCTTGTAGTACATGTCACCAACAAGTAAATGCTTTCAGTGATACTGATATAGCAAGTTCTGGTGTAAATGGACAAACTGGTAGGCACTCAATGCGTTTAATAAATACTCGTTTCGCTAATGAAGCAAAGTTTTTTTGGGATGAACGAGCAAATACTTTAGAAGAACAAACTACTATGCCTATTCAAGATCATAATGAAATGGGATTCAGTGGCACAAATGGGGATGGTAACTTTAATGATTTAATTCTAAAGCTTAATGATGTTGAATATTACCCCGAATTATTTGGGTTTGCATTTGGTGACCAAACCATTTCTGAACAACGCATACAAAATGCATTAGCACAATTCATAAGGAGTATTCAATCATTTGATTCTAAATATGATACAGGAAGAGCAATTGCTCCCAATGATCAGGCTCCATTTACAAATTTTACAGCTGAAGAAAATACTGGTAAACAACTCTTTTTAACTCCACCAACTTTTGATGTGTCTGGAATTAGAACTGGAGGTGGTGTTGGCTGTTCTGGTTGCCATACAGCCCCAGAATTTGACATAGACCCTAATACTTTAAACAACGGTATTATTGGAGTATTAAACGCTACTGGAACAGACTTAACAGTAACAAGAGCTCCTTCATTAAGGGACTTGTTCAAATCTGATGGAACTCTAAACGGAGGATTAATGCATACCAGTATATCCAATATCAATTCAGTTATCGAACACTACAACCTAATGTCTCCTGGCTCTGACAACGCACAATTGGACCCAAGATTAAAACCAGGTGGTAATTTGCAAAATTTAAATATGACAAACGATGAAAAAAGTAATCTAGTTAGCTTCCTAAAAACCTTATCGGGTTCAGATGCATACACCAATGAAAAATGGGCAGACCCTTTCGTAAATTAACACCTTACAAGTTAAAGGAGTTGTTTGGTAATATATTTTCTTGAGAATTTTGAAGGTGACATTCCACATTTATTTTTAAATAGTCTTGAAAAATATGATACATCATCATATCCCAATTCAAGAGCAATTTCTTGCACTGTTAACTCTCCATGAGTTAACAGTCGTTTTGCTTCTAATAGAATACGTTGATGAATTAAATCCGTAGTTGTTTTACCTACTGTATTAATAACTACTTTATTCAAATGCTTAGTACTTACATTTAATTGAAATGCGTAGTCACTAGCATTTTTCATAGTTAAAAAATTTTGATCAATTAACTGCTCCAATTTCCTAAACCAAATAACTCCTTTATCGATTTTATGAATATACTTATGTTCGTTTTTAATATATAAACGGGTAGTTTCAATATATAATAAATCAACTATGAGGGCTAGTTTTTGGTACCACATAAATTCATTTAATGCAAATTCTTCAAGAATGGATTCAAAAAAATGACTAAAGAGATTTAACTCTTTTTCTTTTAGTAGTAAAAATGGCAAATTATAAGAAGTATAAAAAAATGGGTAATCATCTATATTCTTATTCGGAAAGGATAAGTTATAAAACTCTTTTGAATGAAAAAATATAAATCCTTTTACAGCTTCCGTGAATTCCCAATGATGAGTTTGCCCTGGATTCATTAAAAAAAGTGCTCCTCTTTTTATTGGGTAAGAATTAAAATCTACTTCATGCACCCCTACTCCATCAGTAAATAATACAACTAAATAAAAATCATGCTTGTGCGGTCTTGTAATAGATGCATGGTGTTTTTCCAAATGTGTAGAGAAATCATTTGCATAGAAATCACCTTCATTTATTTTAAATTCAAATTGTTTTATGTTTAGTATTGGTAAAAAACTCATACAACAAAGCTACACATAAAGCGTGATTTGTCCTAACATAAACGTGTTTCAATCAATCAACTAAACCATATATTATCGAACTTTGTAGAAAAAAAAAACATGTTACTAAAATCTCTCATAAAACACAAATGTCCTAATTGTAAAACAGGGAATATTTTTAGTAATAAAAGTGTTCTTAGCTTTGGTAAAATGAACTCTAGCTGTCCTCATTGCAAACTACAATATCATGTAGAACCTGGATTCTTTTACGGAGCTATGTATGTCAGTTATATACTAACTGTAACCGAAGGAATAATTACTTATTTAGTAGGTCAATTTTTTTTTGAAAAAGCATTTGACCTGAGAATTATCCCATATATTATTGGAGTGATAATACTATTATCTACTACAAATTTTAAACTATCTAGAGTATTATGGATATACCTGTTTTTAAGCCCTAAAGAAAAGCAATAGTATACCTGACAATACTCCTACTTAAATATTTAAATTGAATTTAAACTTTTATTCCATTACAAAATTTAGTGACTTTAATAGTATAAGACACATAATTAGTAGTACTTAAATGACTATTACAGAATTCACTACACGGCTTTTATCAGCTGCTTTTGCTGGAATACTCATTGGTTTTGAAAGGCAATGGAATAACAAATCAGCAGGGATTAGAACCAATACCTTGGTTGCAATTGGGGCTGCGCTTTATGTGCTATTATCTATTAACATTAATACCGAAAGTGAAGGCACTACAAGAATTATTGGTCAAGTGGTAACTGGAATCGGTTTTTTGGGAGCAGGTATTATTTTTAAAGAAGGATTAAATGTTCGTGGACTTACTACTGCTGCAACTGTTTGGTGCAGTGCTGCTATTGGATGCCTATCGGCTACAGGTTATTATATAGAAGCCCTTATAGGGACTATTACCATATTACTTGTAAATTTAGTACTAAAACCTATTCACAAATGGCTATTTACTAGAAGCAAGCGCTAATTTATTATTTTAAACAATAGCTCTTTTAACAAATCACTTTGTGGTAAATTACTAGCTCCAACTCCTTTGCTTTTTAAATCAGCTTCTCGCAATAAAGCGACCACCTGACTTACTTTTCTCATCGGATAGTTTTTACCCGCAGCTTGATACTCCTTAACAAAAAACGGATTTATTTTTAACGCTTTAGCAACACTAAATTGCGATTTATCCCCCAAAGCGTGATATTGTAATAATTGCGAAAAGAAATTATACAATAAAGAAACCGTTACTACAGTAGGGTTATCTTTTGGATTTTGAGCAAAATAATTAATAATTCTATTTGCTTTTAGAATATCTCGTTCACCAACTGACTTACGTAATTCAAAATTATTATAATCCTTACTTATTCCTATGTTTTCTTCAATATGAATTGGAGTAATTTCTGAACCAGCCGGTAAAACCAATTGCAATTTATCCAGTTCGTTATTTATTTTCCCCAAATCAGTTCCTAAAAACTCAACCAGCATTTGAGCTGCTTTTGGATTAATGGTATATTTTTTTCCTGATAAAACTCTACGTATCCAATCAGGAACTTGATTATCATATAACTTTTTACTCTCGAATAATACCCCAGCTTTATCAATAGCTTTGTATATTTTTTTACGCTTGTCTAGTTTTTTATATTTATAACAAATCACTAGAACAGTAGTTAACTGAGGGTTAGCAGCATAACTTTCTAACTTATCAATAGTTCGACTTAAATCTTGCGCTTCCTTAACAATTACCACTTGCCTTTCAGCCATCATAGGGTAACGCTTGGCATTAGAAACAATATCTTCTATAGTGACATCTCTACCATACAAAACCATTTGATTAAAACCTTTTTCCTCTTCAGAAAGCACATTTTTCTCTATGTAAGATGAAATAGCATCAATGTAATACGGTTCTTCACCCATTAAAAAATAAATGGGTTTGATAGTTCCTTGTTTTATATCTGATACTATTTGTTTTACTTTATCCATAAGTTAATTGAAAATACTTCGATAAGCTCAGTATGACATTCTAAAAGATTCTCTATTTTTGAAAGGTGCAAGAATTAAATTTCCCTACATATTCCTTTCGCTTCAAAAATAGCGAAAATAAACCTAGCATTTTTGATCAAATCAGGAAAAAGTTTATCATCCTTACTCCAGAAGAATGGGTTAGACAACATTGTATAAACTTCTTAATTCTTGAAAAGAACTATCCAAAATCATTGATTAACGTTGAAAAAGAGCTTTTGATAAATGGTCGTAAAAAAAGGTACGACATTGTTGTCTATAGCCCTGATGGTAGCATTCATATTTTGATTGAATGTAAAGCTCCAAAAGTTCCTATTACTCAAAAAACATTTGATCAAATTGCCCAATATAATTTAAAATTAAATGCTGATTTATTAATGGTTACTAATGGAATTCATCACTATTACTGTAAAATGGATTTTAAAGAAGAACGTTATCAATTCTTAAGGGACATGCCAGAATATTTAATATCCTAAGCAATATTTATACTCGAAAACAAAGCTTAGGATTAACAAAAAATTATATAGAATATTAATCGGATATATATATCTTTACTCTTTTAAGATTATACATAAAATATGACCTCATTACTCATTAATTGGAACCCTAGTGACACATTAATTAACTTAGGACCAATACCCATAAAATACTATAGTTTAATGTTTGTAATTGCCTTTTTAGGAGGTTTACAAATCATGAAGAAAATATTTAAAAACGAAAGTGTCGCCGAAGAAAAACTGGATACATTATTTATCTATGCTGTTATTTCAATTTTGGTTGGAGCACGCTTAGGGCATGTATTTTTTTACGATTGGGATTACTATCAAAACAATCTATTAGAAATTATTTTACCATTCAGGTTTAACCCATTTAAATACACTGGAATAGCTGGTTTAGCAAGTCACGGTGCTGCAATTGGAGTAATTATAGCTATGTATTTATATCATAAAAAATTTCCAGATATTAAATTATCATGGATATTAGATAGAGTAGTAATACCAGTTGCATTTGGAGCTATTTTTGTTCGTTTAGGGAATTTAATGAACTCAGAAATTATTGGGAAGGTTACAAATTCTGATTACGGTTTTCGTTTTATACAACAACATTATCGTTCGTATGAAGCTATTCAGTTAACTGGTGCCAAAACAGCAGAAAAAGCATATGATGCAATAACCACCAACCCTAAATTCATTCATTTATTAGACGCAGTTCCACTGCGTCATCCTGCCCAATTGTATGAATCTATTTGTTATGTATTTGTATTTGTAATTTTAATGTTTACCTATTGGAAAACTGATAAAAAACAGAAACCTTTTTACATTTTCGGATTATTTTTAGTACTACTTTGGTCAGTTAGATTTGTAGTTGAATTCTACAAAAAATCACAAGGAGGTTTTGAAGATTCACTTGGAAACCTATTCTCTACTGGACAATGGTTAAGTATTCCGTTTATAATTATTGGCCTTTATTTTATGTTTCGTCCAACTAAAAAAACAATCTAATGCGTTTTTATAATGCTACTGTTCTTATAGGATTTTCAATTCTTAACTTACTAACACTTCTATCTTGTAAAAAAGAGAAGAAAAGTGAGTTTATTCAAACTGAAATAGAATTTAAGCACGAAGGAAATTTAAGCTTATTAGATAGTATTAATACTATCATAAAAGAGATTCAAATAGAAATAGCTGATAACGATTTCGAACGTCAAACAGGATTAATGTATCGTAAAAAAATGGATACAGATAAAGGAATGTTGTTTGTTTTTGAAAAAAGTGAAATAAAGAGTTTCTATATGAAAAATACTTATATCCCACTTGATATTATCTATATAGATTCCAATAAAACAATCATCAATATTGTAAAAAACGCTGAACCATTAAATGAAACCTCATTATATTCAGATGCTCCTGCAACATATGTTTTAGAAGTTAACGCTGGGCTAAGCGAAAAATTGAGTATAAAAAAAGGAGATAAAATCTCCTTTTCTAAACTATAATTTTATTTTTCAGCACTGTACGTTTTAACAATATCAGCTACATCTTTATATTTTTTCCAAGATTTTGGTCGCTCATAATCTTGATTTGATTTTAATACTTTTACTGTTGGATAGTTTTCCCTTATCTCTTTCCAAGTAGTATCTTCCCATAGTGACTCACTTAATTCTATTAAGTTAACATCTTTTAATTTTCCAGAGACTGCTTTTCCAATTAGTGGCCACCACAAACTCTCAGTTTCTCTATCCCACAATACAAAACCGTCAAGACCATTCCATACATTTTTATCATAATATGTATAACCACTTAATGCGAATGTCAATTCTCTACCATTGTAATTACGATCATATACAGCTCCTAAATCAGCTAAAATACAATAGGCTGCCATTATAGGTTTTCCGTTTAAAACATCATTTACAACTTCGTGACGTGTTAAATCTTTTATTGAATATGCTTTTACTTCATCTCCAGAATGTACTAATAAAAAACGAGCGCTATCATTCCACACTTTTGAAGCTTTTTCTAACCCAATAAATTCTGGTTTTAATAATGCTGGAAAAACTTCTCGGCCAATACCATAATGAAATTGTTCATCTTTTAAAGCATACCCCGTAATGTTAAAATGCTGTAAACTATCTTTTCCACCATATAACATTTTCTGATTTCCAATAGAAAATATTTTTCCATTATCTACTGAAACTGGTCTTTTATTAACTGGTGTTACTTCTTCTACTTTTTTAATTACCTCAGGCGTTTGAAGTGTCAACTTTGGCTTTTTATTACAAGAAATTAACATTATTAATAGAGTAAAAGATGTTATAAATTTCATATTAGTTTTTGGTTAATTAAAATAGTAAGTCGATCAAATTAGCCAACCTTACAAATTTTCACAAAAAAAAGTCCGAAGCATAGCTTCGGACTTTTAATATCTTAAACAGAATTGAAATTATGCAGCCACAACTTCTTCTTCAGTTTCTTCTTCTTCTTTTTTATCTCTCTTTAATTCTTTGTTTCCAACAGTATCAAACATAACTGGAGTTGCAATGAATAAAGATGAATACGTACCTACAATTACACCAATAATTAATGCAAAGATAAATCCTCTAATAGACTCACTTCCCAAAATAAATATTGTTCCTAATACTATTAAAGTAGTAATAGAAGTATTCAACGTTCTACTTAATGTACTGTTTAATGCTTGGTTAACTGTTTTACCATATGCCCAATCTTCATGATTGTTAAAGTATTCTCTAATTCTATCAAACACAACAACCGTATCATTTAATGAATACCCAATTACAGTTAAGATTGCCGCAATAAATGCTTGGTCAATTTCCATATTAAATGGCATTACATTACGTAATAATGAGAATATCCCTAATACGATTATAACATCATGGAATACTGCAGCTACAGCACCTAAACTAAATTGCCACCATTTGAAACGCATTAAGATGTAAAAGAACACTACTAATAATGATCCTAATACCGCCAATAAAGAATTCTTTTTTATATCATCAGCAATTGTTGGTCCTACTTTCATAGTTTGAACAATACCTTGACCATTTTCACCTTTAGTAAACTGCTCTAAAGTCATACCTGCAGGCAACATTCCTTTTAACTGCTCATATAAATGCACTTTAATTTCTGCATCAACAGCCAAACCTTTTTCATTAATTTTATACTTCGTACTAATTTTTAGTTGATCAGCACCACCATAAGTCTTCACCTCAGCACTTCCGAAGACTTTAGTTAATTTACCAGAAACATCAGCTGTATTTACCGCTTTATCAAATTTAACTTGGAATGTTCTACCTCCAACAAAGTCAATACCTTCATTTAAACCACCTGTAAACAATGAACCTAAACTAGCTATAACTAATACTGCTGAAATAATATATGTTAGCTTTCTTTTTCCTAAGAAATTGATCCCCATTTTTTTCATTACATTTTTAGTAGCTCCAGTAGAGAATGGTAATACACCACCTTTATTTGCACTCCAGTCTACCAATAATCTTGTAATAAAGATTGCCGTAAATAATGATGTTGCAATACCAATAATTAAAGTAGTTGCGAAACCTTGAATTGGCCCCGTACCAAACATAAATAAGATAATTGCAGTTAATAAAGTAGTAACGTTTGCATCTAAAATAGATGATAATGCATTACTAAATCCATCTTTAATTGCTTCTGCTTGAGATTTCCCTAAAGCTAATTCTTCTTTAATACGCTCAAAGATAAGCACATTGGCATCTACCGACATACCTATTGTTAATACGATACCTGCAATACCAGGAAGTGTTAATACAGCTCCTAATCCAGCAAGGATACCAAATATTAATAAGATGTTTAAACCTAATGCGATATTTGCATATAAACCAGCTTTACCATAGTAGAATATCATCCAAACAAAAACCATTAATAAGGCAATCATAAATGACATTTTACCACTATCAATTGCATCTTGACCTAAAGAAGGTCCAACTTCAGCAGATTGTATAATATCAGCAGATGCAGGTAATTTACCAGCTCTTAATACGTTTGCTAAATCTTTCGCCTCATTTAATGTAAAACTTCCAGAAATTTCAGTTTGTCCTCCAGAAATCGCTTGACTTGCACCTGGTGCAGAATACACAATATCATCTAACACAATAGCAATTGCATTACCTTGCTTAGCAACATTACCAGTAAGCTCTTCCCACTGCTTAGACCCTAGTGAATTCATAGAAAGCCCTACAGAAGCATCACCTACTTGTGTATATTGTTGTCTTGCGTCAGTTAATACATCTCCTAACATAGCAGGTGCTCCAGCTCTATCAGATTTTAATGCATATAATGGAACGTATTTATTAACATCATCTTCAGCAATACCAAAACCAGCTTTATCCCTTGCAGTAAATAAGGTTCCCCATCTGTATTTTGCATTTTTGATAACTCCTGTTCTTAAATTTTTAGTTGAATTTAAATATGAATTTATTTTAGCAGTATCACCAACTTTAGCCACACCTAATTGTCTAACGTTTTGTCCTTGGAACCCGTATGGATTTAATGACATTACATCAAATAAAGGATTTGGTTCATTTGCCTTTTTAATAGAATCATTTTCAGCTCCTAATAAATCATCCGCAGAAGTTTCAGTATCTTCTTTAGTTTCAGTAGTTACATCTTTTGCAGCAAGTTCTTCCTTTAATTTACCATTTACAGCAATTAAATACTGAGCAGCTTCACTAAATGTATGTGTTTCGTAAAACTCAAGTTGAGCAGTACCTGATAATAATTTTTTAACACGTTCAACATCCTTCGCACCTGGCAACTCTACCAATATACGAGCTGATGTACCTAAACGTTGAATATTTGGTTGTGTTACCCCAAATTTATCAATACGTTTTCTGATTACTTCAAAAGCTGACTCGATAGATTCATCTAACTTTTTAGTAAGTACAGACTGTACTTCTTTATTAGTCATTGTTGCATTTACCGTACCGTCTAATGATTTATTTGCAAAAATATCAGTAGCAGCCAATAGTGTTGGAGTTGCTCCATTTGCGTTTACATCATCAAAAGCAGTAAAAAACGACTCTAAGTATGTATCATCTGAGTTAGTTTGTAACTCATCAGCTTTAGTTAACGCTTGGTTAAACACAGGATTCTTTGAATTATTAGCTAAACCTCTTAAGATATCTTTAGTAGATATTTGAAGAATTACGTTTACCCCTCCTTTTAAATCAAGTCCTTCGTTTAAAACTCTCTTTTTAGCATAATCGTAAGTTATTCCTGCAATTACTGATTCTCCTCCAATTGAATCAAGATATTTCTTCTCTAATTCATCAGCGTTAACAGCTCCACTTACAAATGCCGCAGCATCTTTCTCCACCTTACTTGCTATATACGTAAATGATAGCTGGTAAATACTTACCGCTATAAATAAGAAAGCAAACAATTTAACTATTCCTTTGTTTTGCATTATAATTTATTATTAGTTATATATTTCTATTTTCAAACGAGCAAATATAATTTTTCTGAAGCGAAATAACAATATATTCAAGTAGTTTTTATAAGATTTCTAAACATAAAAAACCAGCATTTTTATACTGGTTTTTTAATATCGATTAATAAGATGATTATTACATCCCTAATTGCTCAGTTTTTTCGTATCCTTTCAATGGAGTCATGTCAAATTTAGCTTCAGCAACTTCTTCTTCCTTAATATCTGTAACTTCCATTTTCACAATAATATCAGCTCCCATTTGGTTCATTTTAATTTCCATGAACATTGGATACCCCTTCATTGTATCGCCAAACTTAGCAGCTTGTTGAGACTTAGCAATAATTTTATCTGATGTATATACAGCCATTTTAACCTCAGTACCTTGCTGCATTGTCGTTATATCATACTTTTTACATTCATAACCCAGTATTGTTTTTGTTTCATCACTCGCAACAACTGTAAAATCCTTTTTCTCTTCATCAGATTTTTTAATATCATTTAACATATATTTTTTTCCTGTCATTGCATGGTCCATCATCATTAACATTTTATTTGCTGAACCATCCATAACTACGATGGTATTTCCTTGCATTGGACTAGACATCTCAGAACGAGACTTGTCGTTTTTAAACCAAGTGGTTGTAATTACTTGCCCCATCATGGCTAGTTGCATATTCATTTGTTCGTCAGGACTTGAGACTGTTTGCGTAGTTGTAATTACTCCTTCACTAACTGTTTTTTGTGCAAATCCGATTGTACTTATTGCTAATGCTACTAATACTATTATTTTTTTCATCTTAATGTTATTATTTTAAGTTCTATTCATTAGACTACCAGTATTCTATTTTGTTACATATTTCCCATATCTATTTGCTAAAAACAACAAAAGCCACCTAAACTAGGTGGCTTTTGTTACTATATTAATTCCGTAAATATTAGTTTGCAGGAACTTCTAATAATTGATTTGTTTTCTTAACTCCTTCTGCAGATTCAGCTAATTTAGCTTTTTCAGCATCAGATAAACTAATTTCAACAATTTTCTCTATTCCGTTAGCACCTAATATACAAGGTACACCTATAGATAAATCATTTAACCCAAACTCACCTTCTAATAAAGCTGAACAAGGGAAAATCTTTTTAGTATCACAAGCTATTGCTTGTACCATTGCTGACACAGCTGCACCAGGTGCATACCATGCTGAAGTACCTAACAATCCTGTTAATGTAGCTCCACCAACTTTAGTATCCTGGACAACTTGCTCCATTCTTTCTGCAGATAAGAATTCAGAAACTTTTACTGAATTTCTTGCTGCTTTATAAATTAATGGCACCATCCCTTTATCAGAGTGCCCACCAATTACCATACCGTCAACATCAGAAATAGGTGCTCCTAAAGCTTCAGCTAATCTATATTTGAAACGTGCAGAATCTAATGCTCCACCCATTCCGATAATTCTATTTTTAGGTAATCCAGTTGTTTTATGTACTAAATATGTCATCGTATCCATTGGATTAGATACAACAATAATAATTGTATTTGGAGAATGCTCAATTAAACTAGCAGAAACCATTTTAACAATACCAGCATTAATACCTATCAACTCCTCACGAGTCATTCCTGGTTTACGAGGAATTCCTGAAGTAATTACACATACATCACTTCCTGCAGTTTTTGAATAATCATTAGTAGACCCAACAATTTTTGTGTCAAAATTATTCAAAGAAGCTGTTTGCATTAAATCCATTGCTTTACCTTCAGCAAAACCTTCTTTAATATCTAAAATCACTACTTCTGATGCGAAATCTTTAATTGCAATATACTCTGCACAACTTGCTCCTACTGCTCCTGCTCCTACTACTGTTACTTTCATTTTTTTATGTATTATATAATTATTAATTGTGTTCTCTCTATTTATATTTTATAATGTAATGCTAAATTACAATTGGCAAATTTACCTATCGATACCATTGAAGAAATATAAAATTTCTTGAAATGGTAATTAACGCCTACATCACCTTTTAACCCTAACTTATTATCCTCATCTAAAGTTGTTAATGCGTCATTAAACAAATTTAAAAACAAACCTTGATCTCCTCCTAATTTATATTTAAAATCACTTCTTGTAAGCCCTAAAGATCCAGAAAATTCAAATTTCCTATATTCTTTAGAAGCTATGAATTGAAATAACCATGAATTCGCATCTACAATAATTGAATTAATTACAGCTAAAGGTGTACTTCCTGGTAGAGGATTAGTAGCTTCTAATTTAAACTCATCAAAATACAAATCTAAATCAAATTTTGAATAAGACAGTAATACAGCAACTTCAATAATATTTGAGCTATTTTCTTCTCTTATATATTGAGTTAAATTATGCTTAATAGCACCTCCTAAAATTTGATAATCCGATACATCAATCTTTACTTTTGGAGAATAACGAAAAGACACATCTGTTTCTTTCCATAAACCTACAGAAGCTTGTATATATGGATGCGCCAAAAATGACTCATCAACCCCTTCAAAAGCTTGCATTTCATAACCCTGACCAGCAATTTCAAAATCAAAAAAGGTTTTAGTATCTCCACCTAAAGCAGTCGGTATAGATGCTGACTCAGCCCCACCTCTTATTTCCAACTTCTGAAAATCACTATTATCCACAGCAAAACTTTTCTGCTTATTTGGGATAGGTAATATATTTGCATGTATTGAAAAATCAACTTTAAACTTCCCTATACTTTTTGCAGAACTATACCATGCTGATGAAGACTGATACACCGAAGCATCGGCCGCTGGAGTAACAAAACCTTTAGATAATACAACAACATCAGACAATACAGCTGATGCATCTTGGTTAAAATTTTGTGAAAAACCTATTGATGCACTCAACAGCGCTACTCCGTAAACTATTTTTCTTAAATTCATGTTATGCATCAATATTTGCGTAAGCAGCATTTTTCTCAATAAACTCTCTACGAGGTGGAACTTCATCCCCCATTAACATAGAGAATACTCTATCAGCCTCTGCATCACTATCAATAACTACTTTACGTAAAGTTCTATACTCTGGATCCATTGTAGTTTCCCACAATTGAACTGCGTTCATCTCTCCAAGACCCTTATAACGCTGAATCTTAGCTCCATCACCATATTTCACCATTAATAAATCTCGCTGATCATCATTCCACGCATACTCCCCTTTAGCTCCTTTTTTTACCATATATAAAGGTGGTGCTGCAATGAAAACATGACCATTTTCAATTAATTCTTTCATATATCTATAAAAGAAGGTTAGAATTAATGTTGCAATATGACTACCATCGACATCGGCATCACACATAATCACAATTTTATGATAACGTAATTTCGATAAATTTAATGCTTTACTATCTTCTTCGGTTCCAATCGTCACCCCTAACGCAGTAAACATGTTTCTGATCTCTTCATTCTCAAAAACTTTATGTTGCATTGCTTTCTCAACATTTAAAATCTTACCTCTTAAAGGTAAAATTGCTTGAAATGCACGGTCACGACCTTGTTTAGCTGTTCCTCCCGCCGAATCTCCCTCTACAAGGAATACTTCACACTTTGCAGGATCTTGCTCTGAACAATCAGACAGTTTACCAGGTAAACCACCAATACTCATTACCGTTTTACGCTGTACCATTTCACGCGCTTTTGCAGCAGCGTGACGTGCTTGTGCAGCAAGAATTACCTTCTGAACTATTGTTTTTGCTTCATCAGGATTTTCTTCTAAATAATCAGTTAACATTTCTGAAACTGCTTGACTAACCGCCGCAGAAACTTCTCTATTTCCTAATTTTGTTTTTGTTTGCCCTTCAAATTGTGGCTCTGCCACTTTTACCGAAATAATAGCTGTTAAACCTTCTCTAAAATCATCTCCAGCAATATCAAATTTTAATTTTGATAACATTCCCGAAGACTCTGCATACTTTTTCAAGGTATGTGTTAACCCTCTTCTAAACCCAGATAAGTGTGTACCTCCTTCATGTGTATTGATATTATTTACATACGAATGTAAATTTTCTGAATACGAAGTGTTATACACCATTGCTACTTCAACAGGGATTCCGTTTTTCTCCCCTTCCATTGAAATAACATTAGCTGTTAATTGCTCTCTTGTAGCATCTAGATATCTAATAAATTCTGGTAGCCCTTCTGTAGATAAGAATGTTTCTGTAATATTATTACCTTCTTCATCCAAATGACGTTTATCAGTAAGAGTTATTTTTAACCCTTTATTCAAATATGCTAGCTCACGTAAACGTGCAGCTAAAGTATCATAATTGTATACTGTTGTGTCTTTAAAAATAGTATCATCAGGAGTAAAAGTAACCATTGTACCATTTTCTTCTGTTTCTCCAATTGGCTTTACAGGATACATTGCTTTACCTTTCTCGTATTCTTGTTCCCAAATTTTACCGTCTTTATAAACGGTAGCTTTTAAATGGTTCGATAGGGCATTAACACAAGAAACTCCAACACCGTGAAGCCCTCCAGAAACTTTATATGAATCTTTATCAAACTTTCCTCCAGCACCTATTTTAGTCATTACTACTTGTAAAGCAGAAACTCCTTCCTTTTTATGAATTCCTACAGGAATACCACGACCGTTATCTAAAACAGAAACTGAATTATTTTCATTTATCCATACATCAATAGTATCACAATGACCAGCCATAGCCTCATCAATAGAATTATCAACAACTTCATATACTAAATGATGTAATCCTCGTACTCCAACATCTCCAATATACATTGAAGGACGCATACGTACATGCTCCATTCCTTCTAATGCCTGAATGCTATCTGCTGAATAATCGTGTTTTTTAATTTCTTCGCTCATAAACAATTGCTCTTATTTCTTCATTTAAATTATGAATACAGACAAATATAAGGAATAGAAAAATAACTGAATGAGTTCTAAGGAATAGAATAACCTGAGTTATCAACATTCCTTAAACAGCAAAAAAGCAGCTTAGAGACGCTTATTTTAGCCTTATTTTAAATTTGATGTCAAAAAAAAGTATGGTATTAAAAATGTAGATTTATAAATAGCTTAAAACAGCTTATTTGAAGATATAATTATTTATCCTTCTCTTTTTCAGTAATCCATTTTGACAAATACTTGGTGCTTTTAAGCGTATGATGTAGCAACATAGACCCTATAAAGTTTGAGCTACGATGTTGGGCCAAAGATTTAGACAACGAATTAAGTGTCGAAATAAAACTTTCTTGATGCTTAACATTACTATATATCATATTTATAATCTGCCCCCCATTATTTTGGGCCTGTAACCATAATTCTTTATCATTATACAATTCAACTGCTTTAGCAGCTATTTCCTCTGGAGCATCAACAATACTTCCATTCCAAGGCAAATCGTCACGCATCCCCTCTACTCCAATTGAAGTTGTAATGCTTGGCAAACCATTTTGCATAGCGTCAGTAAATTTCCCTTTTATTCCTGCTCCAAAACGAATTGGCGCTAAGCAAATGCGAGATTCTTGCATTACCCTATGTACATCATCCACCCATCCTTTAATCAAAAAACCTTCAGCCTTTTTATTCAACTGTGTTACTTTTTCTGAAGGATATGAACCATACACATGTAACTCTGCTTTTGGTAACTCCTTTCTTATCATTGGCCAAATGGTTTGTTTTAAATACAACGTCATATTCCAATTTGGTTCATGTCGAAAATTACCGATACACATAAAATGCTCTCGCTCTTCATAGCTTGAAAACTCTTCAAAAGCACCATCGTTAATCTTATCCATGAGAAACGGTAAATAACATAATAATACTTTACTTATTCCAAAAACACCTTGCAATAATTGCATTTCATAAGTAGAAATAATTAACGATAAATCACATCTATAAATACTTGCAATTTCCCGTTTAGCAATTTCTGAACTTAATAGCATCCCCGTACTAAACTCAATGTTTTTCTTAAATGCTTCTTGACGTGTTTTTCGCAAACAGTGTAAATCTTCCGTATCCAATACACGAATTGCATCAGGACACTGCTCTTCAACACGCCAACCAAATTGCTCCTCAATCATAAACCGATCAAACAACACCATTTTTGGCCGCAATTCTTTTACATATTCATCAAAACTATCGTGATTTAACTGAATTTGTTGTGTGATCACCTCTAACTCACTCAATTTAACCATATGAGGTGTCTCAGCTGCAGTTGTAGCAAAATGAACTTCCCATCCTTGCTGTTGGAACAATTCAATTAATTGCATTATCCTACTTCCGGCAGCTGAAGAATTTGGTTCTGGCCATACAAAACCTATAATTAATATTTTAGTTGGTGTATTCAATTCTAAAGTGAATTTGAGAGATAATCATTATGATACAATTCAAAAATAATGTTCTTCGGAAAGCCTTCATCAATACGAGTTTGATGTAATTGAAATTTATTTTTAATTAATAACTGTTTAGAACTTTCATTCTCTATCTGTGTAAAAGCTTCAATTCTTGAAAACGCTAACTTTTGAAAACCATAAGAAAGTACTGCTTTTAATGCTTCTGACATAATTCCTTTTTTCTGAAACTCAGGGTTCAAGTCATAACCAACTTCTGCTACTGAATTATCCTCTGTAAAATTCCACAAACAAATCGTTCCTATTAATCTAGTTTGTTCTTTTAAAGTTATTGCCCAATACATTATTTTATTTTGAGCGATATCTTTATTTCTATCATTTATGAATTTTTCAGACTGACTAACATCAGTTTGCAAATCTCTAGCTATATACTTTCCCACTTCGGAGCTTGAACGCAGCATAAACTGATCCTCTGCATCAGATATCTTCAATTGCCTCAGCACTAACCTTTCCGTTTTTAACTCTGTAAATGGCATTAAATTTAATACTCTCATGAAAACGTTATTTTAAATTTTCAATTGCTGCCTCAGCACATCGCTCTCCATCCATAGCTGCGGAAATAATACCTCCTGCATAACCTCCCCCCTCTCCACAAGGATACAACCCTTCTACTTCTGGATGTGATAAATTTTCTTTTCTTGGTATATTAACTGGAGATGAAGTTCTAGATTCTACCCCAATTACATTTGCTTGTTCGGTATAAAACCCATTCATTTTTTCGCCGAAAGCAGCAAATCCTTTTCTTAATCGTCCGCCAATAATTTTCGGCAACAATGAATGTAATGGTGCCGATTTTAACCCTGGCTGATACGACGTAGAATTTAAATCATTCGATAATTTCCCTTCAACAAAATCGGTTAATCTTTGAGCTGGGGCTACTTGACTTCTTCCACCAGCATTAAATGCTAGTTTTTCTAAATCTTTTTGAAATTCTAACCCTTTTAACACGCCAAACTGATTGTATTTAGGAATATCTTTTTCAACATCAATCTCTACAACAATTCCTGAGTTAGCAAATTCATTATTCCTTTTTGATGGTGACATACCATTAACAACTACCTCTCCATTAGCAGTAGCCGCTGGAACTATAAACCCCCCGGGGCACATACAAAAAGAATACACCCCTCTGTCTCGTACTTGATGTACTAAACTGTACGCAGCTGCAGGTAATAATTCATTCCGCTCATCTTTACAATGATACTGAATAGAATCTATAATTTGCTGAGGATGCTCAACACGAACCCCCATAGCAAATGATTTTTCTTTTAAAGCAATATTCTTATCGTGTAACAAATAGTAGATATCTCTAGCAGAATGACCAGTTGCCAAAATCACTGCATTTACATCCACTTCAGTCCCGTTTTTTAAGTGAATTGCTTTTAACCTATTGTCTGTAATAACAAAATCGATAACTTTAGTTTCAAAATGAACTTCCCCACCATATTTTAATATTGTTTCACGAATATTGGTAACTACTTTAGGTAATTTATTAGTTCCAATATGTGGATGCGCATCAACCAAAATTTGTTCGGTTGCACCATGATATACTAAGTTTTCAAAAATACGTCGTACATCACCTCTCTTTAAACTTCTGGTATACAATTTACCATCAGAATATGTACCTGCACCACCTTCACCAAAACAATAATTAGAATCATCATTTACAAAATGATCTTGATTAATTGCTTTTAAATCTCTTCTCCTATCTTTTACATTTTTTCCACGCTCTAAAACAATAGGTTTATACCCTAGTTCTATGCAACGCAAAGCAGCGTACATTCCTGCTGGGCCAAACCCAATTATATGAACTTCTTTAGCACTAGACACATCTCTGTAATCAAATTTATAATCAGAAGTTTCTGGTGGTTGCTCATGAACATAAACTACTACTTTGTAATTGAAAATTATCAACGATTTTCTAGCATCTATCGATTTACGAAGTATTTTAACAGATGTAATATCTTTTCTATCAATACCTAAAGCTATCGCTGCTTTAATGACCAAGATTCCCTCTTTTTTTTCTTCTTTAATTGATACTCGTAACTGAAGCTCTTTTACCATAACACAAAACTACTTAAATTTAAAAGAATATACTATTTCGATTTACTCCAAAAAAAAGGTCTTCCGACCGGAAGACCTTTAAATAAATTATGTGAATAGTATTAGAACTTCACTTTCAATAAAAATTCTGGACCTCCACTTGTTTGATCTTTGATATCAGATGTTACGAAATCATAGGCAAATCCTAAATCTAACATTTTACCAACTTCAAATGATGCC
>Ga0209292_1000731_pt1 | contig 42039 bp, 33 predicted proteins | sample GOMGulsemesocosm_2_FD_184634 | JGI IMG/M metagenome (GOLD analysis project Ga0209292, IMG submission 184634) | Methane-oxidizing microbial communities from mesocosms in the Gulf of Mexico - GOM9C Gulf of Mexico (SPAdes) (version 2) | ecosystem: Environmental > Aquatic > Marine > Cold seeps...
GCAATTGACGATGTGGATGTAATTTCAGAGGATCTAGTAGTGTTTTATAACGCAACTACTGGAAGCATAAGTATTACGGACTCATCAGCTTTTACTGCTAAAAACGTTAGTTTATATAATGTACTAGGACAGCAAGTTTTAAAAGCCAATACTGGTTATACTAATGTTACAGAGATTTTAATTCCTGTACAAGTAGCAATAGGAGCCTATTTGGTGACATTTGATTACAATAACGGAAAACAGATAACTAAGAAGTTAATTATTAAATAAATATAGTTATAAAATACTATAGTAAGAGAATTCTTGGTTTTAGTTAATAATAGATCAAAGCAAGAAAATAATATTTAAGGTTTAATATGTAATTCGGGTAAAAAATTCATATTAATTTGAGTAAAAAGACCAGCTGTGGAGTTGGTCTTTTTTTGTTTAAATGAAAAATTACACAGAAAAATTTGGTTTACTAGACGAGTGGTCATATATTTGTAGTCAATTATCAAACACAATGTCAACAAAAACCCTAAAAAGCGATCAAAAATCCGATTTTCTTCTAGATAAAGGAATAGAATTATTATGGTCAAAAGGGTATAATGCTACAAGTGTTAATGACATTGTGAAAGCAGCGGAAATCCCAAAAGGTTCTTTTTATTTTTATTTTAGTAGTAAAGAAGATTTCGCTGTAAAAGCATTGGAGAAGTATTTTAATGAAATGATGTCTCCTACTTTAGAAGTTTTACAAAACAAATCCCTTTCCCCAAAACAACGCCTACTTGATTTTTATGAGTTTCGTTCTACCGTTTTAAAAGAACAGTTGAATTACAAACTGGGTTGTATGGGTTGTAATTTAGCAAGTGAAATGGCGGAACACAATGAAGCCATCCGTAAAATGATAGCAGCAAAAAGTGAGTTGATAAAAAACCATATAACAGAAGTTATAGAAGAAGCGCAAAACGTTGGTGAACTGAGTACGAATATTAAAGCGTATGATTTAGCAGGCTTTATAGAAGATGCAGGAAAAGGAGCTATGACCACGATGAAGGAAATGCAAAGCGCTTACCCCATAGACAATTTTTTAAATTTAGTAAAAAACGTCCTTTTAAAATAATTTTTTTTAAACCCAGTTATAGATGACTGGTCAATTAAAACTTGAAAATTAATAAACAGAGAGAGTATTAACATTTCTGACCATTTTAATAGACGACTGGTCAACTAATAAATTAAAACTATGAACGCACTTAAGAAAATTAGTAATGCCTCCAATGAATTTGCAAAGCAGTGGGCCAAATTTGTTGTTAAAAACAAATGGTTGGTATTGTTAGGATCAATAATACTTGTAATGTTACTTGGTTCCAAAGGAAAAATGGAATTTGATGGTGATTATCATGTTTTTTTCAGTAAATCTAATCCTGAATTAGAAGCTTTTGATGCCCTACAGGATAAATATACCAAGGACGATAATGTTATTTTAGTGCTTTCACCTGACAACGGAGATGTATTCACAAAAAAGAATTTAACGGCTATTGAAGAGTTAACGGCTACCGCATGGAATACGCCATATTCATCAAGAGTTGATGCTATAACGAACTTTCAATATACAAGCGCAGATGGGGATGATTTGTATGTAGATGATCTATCCTATGAATCCTCATTAAAAAGTGATGTAGAAGTTAAAGCGATTAGGGAAAGAGCCCTGAATGAGCCCTTATTAGTTCATCGAATTATAAATGATAAAGGAAGTGTAACAGCTATAAATATTACCGTAAGGTTACCGGGAGTTGACAGTGCCAAAGAAATACCTGAGGTAACAAATGCGGTTCGGGAAATGATAAAAGATTTTAAGGAGAAACATCCTAATTTCCAAATTCACACTTCTGGATTAGTGCCATTGAATACAGCCTTTTTTGAGTCTTCAATGAATGATTTAGCACTTACTATGATTATGCTTATTATAGTAATTATCACAACATTTGTGTTAACTAGGAACATCTACGCTACCATAGCAACTTTTTTTGTGGTAATATTTTCAATAATGAGTTCTGTTGGTTTTGTTGGCTTATCAGGTATAAAATTAACACCTCCTTCAGCAGTATTCCCCACAATGATTATGACCCTTGCAGTTGCTGATAGTATTCATATATTAATAACAATGCTACAAAAAATGCGTTATGATGGGTTAAATAAAATTGATGCATTAATTGAATCCATGCGTTTAAATTTTATGCCGGTATTTATTACAAGTTTAACTACTGTTATTGGATTTTTAACTATGAATTTTGGAGAGGTCCCACCATTTTGGGATTTAGGTAATATTACCGCTTTTGGGATGACTATGGCATTCTTGTTTTCTACCACAACATTACCTGCTTTAATTGCTGTGTTACCAGTAAAATCGAAATTGAAGAAAGAATTGAAAGCCAAGAAAAATTGGTATGCATCGTTGGGTAATTTTATTGTTAAGCAACCAGTAAGGCTTACTATTATTTCAGTTGTAGTTATTGGATTACTTACATTTTTAGCTTCTAAAAACAGATTTAATGATGAATTCATTAATTATTTTGATGAAAGTGTTGCTTTTAGAACTGATACCGATTACATAAGTAAAAACCTTACAGGAATATATAATATTGAATTTTCAGTAGCCAGTGGAGAAAGTGGAGGAATTAACAATCCAGTTTATTTAAAGAATCTTAATGCATTTGAAAACTGGCTAAATGAACAACCCGAAGTAATTCATGTAAATGCGTTTAGTGAAGTAGCAAGACGAGTAAATCGTTCAATGCATGGAGATGATCCAAGCTTTTATCGTGTACCAGATAGTAGGGAAGAAGCAGCACAGTATTTATTGCTTTATGAATTGTCCTTGCCTTTTGGATTGGACTTAAATAATCAAATTAATGTAGATAAATCTGAATCTAGAGTTACTGTAACACTCAAAAACATTGATAGCCCGCATATGATTGAATTTTCTGAGCGATGTGAACAATGGCTAGTTGATAATACTCCTACAGAAATGCATTCGCTAGCGGTAAGCCCGATGTTAATGTTTTCAAAACTTGGTTTTCGTCAAGCAGACAGTATGCTAAAAGGGAATATTATCGCCTTAATTTTAATATCTATCGTTTTGATGTTAGCCCTTAGAAGCTTTAAATTAGGGTTACTAAGTATTATTCCAAATGTAACACCAGTACTAATTGGTTTTGGTATTTGGGCAATATACAAAGCACAAATAAATACTGGAATGGTAATTGTTTTCGGGATGACCTTAGGGATTATAGTGGATGATACCGTCCATTTTATGAGTAAGTTTTTAAGGGCACGACGCGAATTGGGGTATGATGCAAAAGAAGCTGTTGTATATGCCTTTGAAACAGTAGGTAAAGCATTAGTAACTACAACAGTTGTATTGTTAGCTGGGTTTACAGTCCTTTCAACATCATCATTTGCTTTAAATAGCTATATGGCAAGAATTACAGTAATTATTATAACAGCTGCACTGATAGTAGATTTTGTTTTATTACCATCATTACTGATACTTATAAGTAAGAAAAATGAATCATTAAAAGAAGAACATTAATAATCAATAAAAAATAAAAAAATGAAAAATATAGTTTTAACACTATTGGCAGTATCAATTATAGGAATTGCCAATGCGCAAACAGGAAATGAACGTGGTTTAAAAATAGCAAAAGCTGCAGAAAAAGCAGATGTTGGTTTTAATAGTTCTACGGTAAGTTTAAAGATGACATTGAAAAACAAAAATGGTCAAACAAGTGAACGTGACTTAACTACTAAAACATTGGAATTAATAGAAGATGGAGATAAGTCTTTAATTGTTTTTAATAGCCCTAAAGATGTTAAAGGTACTTCAACTTTAACCTTTACTCATAAAGTAGGATCAGATGATCAGTGGTTATTTTTACCTTCAATAAAAAGAGTAAAACGAATTTCATCTAACAATAAATCAGGTCCATTTGTAGGAAGTGAATTTGCTTATGAGGATTTATCATCTCAAGAAGTGGAAAAATATAGCTATAAATTTCTTGAAGAAAAAGGAAGTTTATTAATTGTTGAACAAGATCCAGTTGATCCAAAATCCGGATATACAAGACGTGTAGTTACCTATAATAAAAACAAGGGGTATAGAATAGAAAAGGTTGAGTTTTACGACCGTAAAAACTCGTTGTTAAAAACACTTACCTACAGTAATTATCAGTTACATAAAAGTAAATTTTGGAGAGCTGGAACCTTAAATATGGTAAACAAACAAAGCAATAAAGAAACGCGATTGGAGTTTAGTAATTATAATTTTGATGCCAATTTAACTGACGATGATTTTACACAAGTAGCTTTAAAAAGAGCTGGAAATTAAATTACCTCAAAAGGAGCAATACCAATAGTTTTGTATAATAGAGCTATTGGTTATTGTTTTATAATTCTAGGAATATTATGAAATCGAAAAGAAATATTTTCTTCGGAATAGTATCGTTTGTATTACTTAATTTTATGACCATAAATGCTCAGGACAAAAAAGAAAAGAAAGTAGTACATGAATTTGAATTAGAGGTAGCTGCTGAATACAGTTACTTTTATAATGATGCTTTATTTGAAGGACAAAAAAGCTACTTTCCATCTATTGCTTTTACACCAGAATATAGTATTGATTGGAACAAAGGAAGAGAGAGTTTAAATTTTACTGGTTTTTTCAGAATTGATCGCGATAATAGAAGAACCCATGGAGATTTAAGAGAATTGTATTATCAAAAAGCCAAAGGGAAATATGAACTTTCAGTTGGATTAAAGAAAATATATTGGGGGGTTACTGAAAGTAATCATTTGGTAGATATTATCAATCAAACAGATCAAACAGAATCCTTTGATGGAGAACAGAAATTAGGGCAACCAATGATCCAATTCACCTGGAGTACTGATAAATACGGTACATTCGATTTCTTTTATTTGCCTTTTCATAGAAAACGGACTTTTACTGGAGTAAGAGGACGATTGCGATTTCCAATTGTCATTGAAAAGAATAGTGTCACTTATGAAAGTGGTGCAGAGGAATTTAGACAAGATGCTGCTTTTAGATGGAGCCATTATTTTGGAGCTTTTGATGTTGGTTTATCACATTTTTACGGGAATGGAAGGGAGCCTATATTCACTTTTGATTCATTTGGTAACATCAATGCCTTTTACCCAGTAATAAACCAAACAGGGTTAGACTTACAAGCAACTCATAATGCCTTTTTGTGGAAATTGGAGGCTATATATAGGAATGCAAAAGCTCAAGACTTCATTGCTTTAGTTGCTGGTTTGGAATATACCTTTAGTAATATTGATAAAAATGGTTTAGATATTGGCTTGCTTGGGGAATATCTATATGACGAAAGAGATGAATTGGCCTTGAATAGTATGCAAAATGATGTTTTTCTTGGTAGCCGAATTGCTTTTAACGACACAAAGGATACTTCCATATTAATTGGTGGGTTGCTAGATTTAGAAAAGAGTAGTAAAATATTTAGTATTGAAGCCTCTAGAAGAGTAGGAACTAGTTGGAAAGCACAATTAGAAGCACGGATTTTTAATACGATTGACTCAAATGAGTTACTTCTGTTTAATTTTACAGAGGATAGTTTTTTAAAGCTAACAGTTTCTAAATACTTTTGAAAGATTAAAAAGTATTTAGACTACTTTACCGTTATGTTGTTCTATAAATAACAGTAAATTATCTAATGCCTTTTTTAAGTATTTTTTTATGGGTGATTTTGCTTTCCAATATATTTCTACTTCTAGCTTAGTAGAGTTTTGATTTGTAGGATTTAAAATAAACAGTTGATAAAGTTTATCAACTGTTGGAACACTTTTCGTTAATTCACCATATATTAATAGCCCTGATTTTCCATCTTTGGTTATGGTGGTGAAATTAAGGTGCTTACCATTTATTACACATACATGCTCTGAACCAACCCTAGTAACTTCTTTTTCGTTAAATTCAATCTTGTCTACACCTTTAGTCCATTTATTACGATAGGTATATTTGGTAATATATTCTAAAAGATTTGAAGATGATTTAGGAAAGGATTTTTCAATATACAAAGAAGGTGATTTATCGAAAGTTACTTTTTTAGCTTGTGCATATGGTTTTAGTTTTAATACATCCTTATTTATTATTGAATAAAAGTAATGTATTCTTTTTGCGTCATAATCATCATCTCCTTTATGGAATGTGAAAAGTTTACTTTGACAACTATTTGATAGCTTAATTTCATCAGCCAAACTCTTACTAAAAAGCACATAGTTTGTGCTGTTTATTGAGTTTTTTATCAATCGATGTGCTTCAATCACTTCAATTCCGAAGGGTTTACTTTTACCCTGAACAGTAATGATTTGTATAGCGCCACTATGCATAATAATTTTAAGTTGTAGGTTTGGAACAGAAGAACAAGCATTACATGGACAAATTCTATTTTTTTTTCCGAAACTTAAGATGACTGTAAAATGTGGTAAACATAGTTTCTACTTGAGCTAATAACATTTCAAGCGACGGAATTCCTCCTTCTTTATAAAAGAATAAAGCATCTCCCTTTATTTCAGCCAGTTGAAGCGCTAAGGTATTTGCATTTATCAAAACTTCAAGTAATTCCGCTATAACATGCTGACCGTGACCAACTTCTGTAGTATTTGCAAATTCTGTAAATCCAGAAATGTCAGGTAAAAAAAGTAGAGACTTATTCATGTGGTACATTATGCCTAATTATAATTGACACTTGACCAAGTTTACAAATTTAACCTGAGCTTTGAATAATCCTTAAAGAGTTATTCTAGAACCTATACCTACAGCCTACAGTTGTATTAATTTGATTACCAGTTTTATTACTTGGAAGTTCTTCATATAAGTATCCTAAGGCTACTTGGAAGTTATAATTACCAATCCATTTGTTAATTCCTAAATTAGTGTAATAAGAATTATAATCGGAATAGGTAGCAATAGCAGAAACTTGCGAGGATTGATCTGGAGCGATACCTGTACCTAATTTTATGAATACATAATCTTCAGCATTTTTCAGGTAATACCTTGTATTTAGCTGATAATTTTGAATAAACTTATCCTCAAATTTTGGACCAATAAAGGCTCTTAAGTTGATATAGTAATTTCCCTTATATATTGAAAGACCACCTATAGCAGTAAAAAATGAATCTTCATCAAAATTTAAATACCTAAAACCAGCTTCTATTTCTATTCCTTTATTTAATGTATGATATATTGACATTTTAGTTCCAAAATTTTGAAAAAAATCTGATTTTGAGGAAACACTAAAGTTTACATACCCATACCATTTTTTTGATAAAACAGGGTAGGACTCAATTTCATATAAAACACCTTTATTAGCAATTCTATTACTATACGTGATACGAGCAGTAGCAGCACTTAACCCAAAGTAGTGCAAATACTCAATACTAGTAGTGTTCCAAGTTCTTTGGGTAGGATACTCCTTTAGAAAAGAAAGTGTTTCATGGTTTACACCAATTTGATTTTTACTTAATCTTTTTAATAATAGATGAAATGTATAATTCTGTTTATCATTACGTGGAAGTTTCATGATTATTGAAAGCTCTTCTTTAGCTAATTTATGTTCATTAACAAGTAGTAAAGCTTCGGTTTTTGCAAGCTTATAATCAATATTATTCTCAAAATATAAGTTTGTGTTATTTATATAATGAGCTAAATTTCCGTTGTTTTTAAAATTATAAAAATGTTTAATGGCCAATGGTTTTACTAAAACAGAATCATTGTTTTTTAATAGATAGCCAATATCATAAGATGCTTTTTCAACGCGTTTAGTTTGCTGTTCAATACGAATCTGTAATATTCTTATATCAATATAATCAGGAGCAATAATTAGTGCTTGATTGGTTTTAACCAATGCATCTTCATAAGCTTTAGTTTTATATAAATCTCTTGCTTGATAGTATAATGAATCTACATTAATTTTTTGAGAAAATATACTTGATGTTACTATTAGGAATACTACTATTATATATTGGCGCATTTTAATTTTATTATAATTCTATTATTAAAAACCTTTACGAGTCATGGTTCCCCATGTAGTTTTTACCCTAAAGATCTTTTTTAAATACCCTTTTATCTGTCCGTATAACAATAAAGGATGGTTTATGAATGGCTCGAGATATGAAGCTATAACAAGTTTAAAAATTACACCTGGCCTTGAATAGTGCTTAAAGTTTTTAGTAAACATTAAAATAGCAATTGTTGAAAAAATACACCCTAATAAATATACACAAATGGCTAACGCAATAGCTATAGGAAAATTGATTGCTCCAAAAAATAAATAAAGTAGAATGTATATTAGTCCTAAAAACTCCACTAAAGGTGCTGCAAATTCAAAAAACACCCAATATGGAAAGAAAACGGTACCTACTTTATTGTATTTTTTGTTTAAAAATAATTTACGATGTTTTTTAATTACTTCAAATAAACCACGTGCCCATCTGTCACGTTGAGTTATGAATACTTTGGGAGTAGAAGGAGCCTCTGTCCAGCAAAGTACTTCAGGTATATAAATGACTTCATAGGGTTCTTTCAAAATTTCCATATGACTTCTAAGTCGGATACAAAGTTCTAAATCTTCACCAACAGTATCAGGATCAAAACCTCCAACTTCTAATAATCTTCGTCTTGGATACATTCCAAAAGCACCAGAGACTAACATTAAACCATCTACATGTCCCCATGCCATTCTTCCTAATAAAAAAGCCCTTATATATTCTACTACTTGAATTCTAGCAATGATACTTTTTGGAACTTTTACTTCTTTAATAATACCATTTTTAATAATAGAATTATTAGCAATTCCAATAGCACCTCCAGAAGCAATAACTTCCCTATCGGTCTCCTCCAAATAAGGTCTAACCATTTTTAATAAAGCATCCTGTTCTATAATACAATCAGCATCAGTACATAGTACTAAATTTGTTTGTGCATAAGCAATTCCACAGTTTAGGGCGTCTGCACGACCACCATTATCTTTATCAATAATGGTTAAGTTTTTATATTTAATATTTGTGCTTTTAAAAATCCTTTTTGCAGGAATATGCTTAATTTCTGTAGCACCTTGATATAAGGTAATTTCTTCTAAATCAAAAGTTTGTATTAGTTTCGTTAAAGAATCATCTGTACTACCATCATTTACAACTATTAAACTATAATATGGATATTCAATAGATAATAGAGAATTGACATTAACTAAAATAGTTTTTCCTTCATTATAAGCAGGAGCTACTAATGTTACACTAGGTAAATCTTCAGCGCCCTTAATATCGTTAATATTTAGAAAGGTTGCGGTTTTTTTATTTTTACTAATTGCTTTACTTGCAAGTAAAATAAAACCAAAATATATTAAGAATAATATAATACCGTATATAAGAAAAAAATACTCAATACTCTCTTTTATAATATATTGCATTATGTGGTTTTTAAAAGTTCTTGATGTTTTTGATGCGAAACAAAATCAGAAATCATTTCATGTTGTACTATATTAGTAGTATATTCTAATTTATTATACACTGGTAATATATCTTCTGAGCTAATTTCGAATGAATTAAGAGTTTCTATAGCACATTCTGTTAAATCTATACGGTTTGAATACAATTGTTCAATAATATACCACTTGTAATCATTAAGCTTATAACTTCTAATTATTCGAATAAGCAGTTCTTTTATAAACGGATTTTTAGATTTTAACGCCTTATCTAAATACGCTAGGTCAGGAGTAGGGTAGTAACTTTTTAATTTGTCTATGATGCGTATTTGTTGCCAAAGCGATATTGGAAATTCTGCATATGGGAAGAAAACTAAACTTTTCCATCCCAAAAATGTTACAAGAGCAATTTGAGCTTCTCTACGGACTAATTTATTTTTATCATTTCTATAGGGAATAATTGTTTTCCAATTATCAGAAAGTTCTAATTCATATGTTAGCCAAATAGATTTACCTCTAGTATACCAGTTGTTACTTTTGAGCTTATTTGTTAAGCTCATAATCAAACCAATATTATTAGCCATAGCTCTAAAAGTAGTACCCTTAGTAGCTTTAGCTACATTATGTACTTTAACAAATATAAAAGAGAAATTCCAGAAACCATTTTCGGTATTTATATAGTCCTTAACCCAATTAAGCTTGTTGTTTTTTGTTTCAACCCCTAAATTTTTATAATTTAGAACTATACTATCAATGAGTTTATGTTCTATTTCTTTTGATTTTTTTCTATTGTAATTGTTTTTGAAAATTGTAAAACTTAGCATAAGCCAAAGCGTAACTATCCCCAATAACAACACATAAATTACTGTGTATAAGTATTGTTCCAAAATTACAAGTGTTTGCTTAGTCTTTCTTTAAGGTCAATGATATCCAATGGTAAGGGGATAAAGTCATCAATACCCATTTTTTTGACATCGCTTTTTATAGCGCTTTGATTCATTTCTGAAAAAACCAATATCGCAGTATTTGGTGCCTTTAATTTTATGTATTCAATATAATTATTAATATAATTTCCTTGAATAGAAATATCGGTAAGAATAACATCATAACTATTGCTAAGCATGTTATTTTTTAAATCATCATAGTTATTCGCAATACTATAAATAACGTTTGGTATTTCAACTACCTTTTTAAGGAATTGGGAAACCCCTAAATCCTTATGAACAATCATCACATTTTTTTTCAAAACTCGGGTGTGTATTTTATAAAATATCTCTATTTTATAGGGTTATAATCGGGGACTGTAAAAATATTTGTTTTTAGTGGATTTTAAATAATTTTAACAAAAAAATAAGTGTTTTTTCGTTGAAATGCACGAATTAACCACTTGTAAATGTTAAGTATAGCTCTTTTAGTGTCTATAAGTAAGATGATAATAAAAAATCTGTATATCTCATTTCAATAAATATTTAAAATCTTCCTTTATAACAGCTCAAATAAATAGTCTATATTTAGAGACTTTTTAATCACATAGCACTTATCAAACATGACATCATTCACTATTGAAGCAATCAATACTATCCTAAACGGAGAGATTATAGGACACACTACTCAAGAAATATCGGGTATTGAAGAAATAAGAAAAGCTGATAAACATCAAGTCACATTTATAGGGAATCGAAAGTATGCTCGTTTTTGGGATGACTCTAATGCCTGTATAGCAATCATTAATGATAATATAGATATAGAACCAGGGGAAGGGAAGGCATTTATAAAAGTTAAAAATGCTGATTTAGTAATGGCTCAATTATTAGAAGAATTTAGTCCAAAACCCCCACAATTTGATATCGATATACACCCTACAGCTGTAGTTCATGAATCTGCAACTATTGGAAATGGATGTAAAATTGGGGCCGGATGTTATGTAGGTAAAGACGTAGTAATAGGTGATGGCACTATATTATACCCAAACGTTACTGTTTTTGATGAATCTAAAATTGGAACAAAAAATATTTTTTGGTCTGGTACAGTAATACGTGAACGTACTGAAATTGGAAGCTATTGTATTTTTCATAACAATGTAAGTATTGGAGCTGACGGATTTGGATATAGACCTAGTGATGATGGAAGAGGGCTAGTAAAAATTCCTCATATAGGTAATGTTGTTATTGGAAATGCTGTTGAAATTGGTGCAAATTCATGTGTAGACAGGGCTAAATTTAGTTCTACTATTATTGGTGATGGTTGTAAAATAGATAATTTGGTGCAAATAGCTCATAATTGTGTGTTGGGAAGATCATGTATCATGGCAGGAAGTAGTGGCTTAGCGGGATCGGTAACACTAGGAGACGGAGTAATTATAGGTGGTAGTGCTTCTATAAAAGATCATACAACTATTCATTCAGGAGCTATAGTTGGCGCTGGATCAGGTGTTTTAGCCGACGTTCCTGCAGGAAAAACTGTGTTAGGATATCCTGCATGTGATTCAAAAGAAAAGCTGAAACAATGGGTTGCATTACGTAAAATGGGTAGAAGCTAAATTGAATTTATATTTTTTAAAAGTAAAAGACTTATTTAACGCGTTTAAATAAGTCTTTTACTTTTTTTATGCTATTTACTCTTCTGTTAAAACATAACTAATTACTTTAGGAAAAACCTTTTATTAAGCTGTAAAATAAGTAGTTGTGTTGTTTTTACTTTGAATTATAACAGATTAGTATTAACTTATAGTTTATACAAAAATAGTCATGAAAACACCAGTTAGATTAGAACAAGCAATAACAAAACTATATGTAGCTTTTCATAATGGGACATTAAATCCAGAATGTTGTAAAAGTTGTGCTGTAGGTAATATTTGTGATAATACTAATTATTGGAATTACTTGACAGAATCTCATGGTTCATTAGAGTTAAGTTATATAGGAAAACTAAATGAAAATTTTGATAGAAAAGTTTATGGGTATTCTCCTAAAGAATTACTTAGAATAGAAATTGTATTTTTAAAAGGATGTGGTTTTGGTGTACCCTTAACACTACATTCAGAAAGACCAGAAAACCCTACAGATAAAGACCTTTTATTTCAGGGACTTATTGCTACAATAGAATTTCTTTGCAAGCTTGACAATATTCCCAATGTGACGGATTATTCAAAATTGTTTGAATATGTCAATGATACACCCATATATAAATTACCACAATTTGTAAGCTAATTTAAAACCGTATAATTATTTTTTAAATTGTATTTGGCCCTAATGTTGCGTAAGGACCAAATACTATGAAACTTAAAAAACTAATAGAGAAAGACATTTTATCTAGTCAGGCATACGGTCTCTATCACTTTTCTTTCTATTAAAACGATAAGTAAGTGTTGCACTAATTCTTCTCCCAGACCAAATGTTTGATTGATTTACAGTATAATTTTCTCCTTGTATAAATCGTTTGTTATCTCTAGAATTAAAAACATTATTGACGTTCATAGTAAGTGTAACTCTGTCACCTAAAAAATCATGACTCATTCCTAAATTTGACCAATATTGAGACTCTGAATAGGTTTGCCCACTTTGATTGGCTGCTCGGTAATTAAAACTAGTTTGAAAACTCATTTTTGAGAATTTAAACCTCGAGTTTAGGCGAGTAAACCAAGTATTATCGTCAATATTGTAAAGGCCTCTTTGTGTAAAAGAATAGTAATTGATTTCACCAGATAATCTCCACCATTTATAAGGCGAATAAGTGGTTACTAATTCAGCTCCAATTCGATCCTCTTCTCCTGAATTTACAGTTTGAGAAATAAGGACGTTATCGTTGTTTGTTTTAATCAAGGTTTCAAATAAATTAGTGGTATGTTGGTAGTATAAAGAAGGATTTAAAGTGAACTTACTCCATCGTTTTAGAGTTCCAAATTCAAAAGAATTGGTATACATTGGGTTTAAATTTGGATTTCCAATTCTAATGTTTTGTTGATCAGAAATACCTCCAAACGGATTAAGGTGCCAAAAGCTTGGTCGTCTAATTCGTCTGCTATAGCTTAGTTGTAGGTTTGTAGCATCATTAATAGAATATGTCAAATGAACCGTTGGAAATAATTCTGTGTAGCTTTTATTAGTGTTATATTGGTTTTTTCTGTCTGCACTTTTCGTATTGGAATGCTCTGCTCTTAAACCTAATAAATATTGAAACTTTCTTTTTCTATTTCCATATTGAAGGTAAGCACCATATATACCCTCATCATAACGCAATAAGTTATCTAAACTATCAACTAAAACTTCATTGTCCCAAACTTTGTAATCACTATTTATTCTTCTTATTTCTCCCTTGATTCCCATTTCCAAATGGGCTTTATCTGAAACTGGTAATTTATAATCTGATTGAAAAAGGAAATCTTTACTACTTTCTATATCACGACTCTTAAGCGTGGTTAATGTAGTGATGGTTGGAAATAATTCCTGTTGTACAATAGATTCGTTTTCATCATCATTCCAAAAATCATATTGTAAATTTACTGTGAATTTCTTTCCTTCCTTATCAAAGCTTTTTTCATAATTCAATTCAATTTGATTTGCCTTTTGTGGTTCTTTATAATTTTCAGTTGAATTTAAAACGCTTTCTAAATTTTGATTGGCATCCAAAAAATTAAAGTCATAATTTACTTCATTCTTGCTCACATTGTATCTGTGGTAATAACTTAAAGTCAATGTGTTTTTATCGTTTATATAATAATCCCCACCAAAGTATAGGTTTAATCGTTTTCTATTACGCTTCATTTCAATAGTTTCATCTAAAGTTGATGAAATACTATTGTTTTCAAAATTAGTTCTGTAATATGAACCTTCACCTTCAAAATCTAAGTATCTATATCCCAAGTTAGAAAACAAGTTTATTTTTTCTGTTTTATAATTTACATTGTAATTAGCACCATGATTTGCAGGGGTTCCCGTTGTTAGTTGCAATGAACTACCAAAACCGCTTCGTTTGTTTTTTTTTAAAATAATGTTGATAATTCCTGCTGTACCCTCAGCATCATATTTGGCTGAGGGATTTGTTACTACTTCAACTTTTTCAATGTTTTCCGCTGGTATTTGTTCCAAACCATTGTTACTAGTTAAAACAGAAGGCTTTCCATTAATTAAAATACGAACATTAGTATTTCCTCTTAAGCTTACCGCACCTGCTGCATCTACGTTTACTGATGGTACATTTCCTAGAATATCAGTTGCAGAGCCACCTTTAGAAATCAAATCCTTACCTACATTAAATACACGCTTATCCAGTTTGTATTCAATAGTTGATTTTTCAGCTGTTATTTTAACTGCATCCAATTGTTCTGACGATTCTTCAAGTGAGATATTTGGTAATTTTAAATTTTTATTGAATGATATTTTTTCAATAATATAATTTTTAAAACCCATAAATTCGACTCTTACAGCATAGGTACCTGCAAGTGTTTCGAAACTGAATTCACCTTTTTCGTTTGTTGTACTTCCTGCTATTATTTCATTGTTGTTTGTGCTTAATAAAATTACAGTGGCATATTCTAAAGGCTCTTGAGTTAATTTGTCCAGAACTTTTCCTGAAATAATTACATTTTTAGACATTTGAGCAGACATGCCAATGCTGATAAATAAAATAATTAGTAAGATTAATTTTTTCATGTTTGTTAATTGTTTTTGATTGATATTGCAAAAATGAAAAATAATACCGTGCGACATCTCTCCGGTAGACAAATAGGTTATTATAGACGTCGATTACTAGGTTTTTAATGCTTAAAACTATTTGTCTCTATAATAAGTGTGTTTAGGAGTGTTTCAGTACTTTCTGTCGATAGCATGATATATACGAATCCTTATTTCTATATTTATCCCTATGAATTATTCGAACAGTATTTATAATTATTTTAAGCATAATCGTGAACAGTTACATATAGGGTTTTGGTGTGCTTTATTTGTTTTGGAACTATCCCGTGCCTTAATGAAAGAACACTATTCGATAGTACAAACATTTGTTTATGATTTATGCATGTTGCTCCCACAAATGTTAATGGCATATTATCTGGCCTATTTTGTAATACCTAAGTTTTTCCTAAAAAAAAGATTTTATGTTTCTATATTATTATTTATTTTAGGCACCTATTTATTGGGGATTTTTGCTAGAATTTTGATAGTGCATGTGGGAGAAACATTAGTAAGAGTTCCTCCATTTAAACAAGAAACTATAATTGAAATCCTTATGGATTGGAAGAAATTACTCTTTCATTACATTCCAGCCATTTATTCTGTGTCTTTAATTTTTTTGTTTATAAAATACTTTGTGGATTATAATAGAATAAGGGAAAAAGATTTAACATTGGATAAAGAAAAAGCGGAAGGCGAGTTGAAGACTTTAAAAGCACAATTGAACCCCCACTTTTTATTCAATACGTTGAACAATATTTATACACTTTCTTTAGTGAATTCACCTAAAACACCTGTTTCTATAGGGAAGTTATCTGAAATCCTGGATCATATATTATATAAATGTAATGGTAAGTTTGTACTGCTCTCAAGTGAAATTAAGTTACTTGAAGATTACATAGATTTAGAAAAGTTGAGATATGATGATAGACTTCAGGTATCATTTAAAACTAACATTGAAACTGATGCTGAAATACCACCTTTAATTTTATTGTCATTAGTAGAGAATGCCTTTAAACACGGTGCAGGTGAGGATAGTGGTTCTCCTAAAATAGATATTTCAATTACTAACAAAAATTCTTTGTTTACATTCGAAATTTCAAATACCATTTCTAATCATTATGAGGAAAGTAATAAGGAAGCTATTGGACTTGCAAACATAAAAAAACAATTAGATCTGATTTATCAAAATCAATACAGTCTTAATATTGATAGTAGCAAGAATATATTTACAGTAACTTTACAAATCAATCAAAACTCTATTTAAATGAAAATAAAATGTTTATTAGTAGATGATGAGCCCTTGGCAATTAAATTGATTGAAAATCATATTTCAAAAATTGAATCCTTAGAAGTTGTTGCGAAATGTAATAATGCATTAAAAGCATTCGAGATTTTGAATACACAGGAGATTGACTTAATGTTTTTGGATATAAAAATGCCTAATATAACAGGTATAGATTTCTTGAAAACCCTAAAAAACCCTCCAAAAACTATTTTCACAACTGCTTACAGAGATTACGCCATTGAAAGTTATGATTTGGAAGCAGTTGACTATTTATTGAAACCCATAACATTTGAGCGTTTTTTTAAGGCTATAGATAGATTACTTAGAGAGAAAAAAATAGTAGAAAACACAAAAAAAGAAACTACTCAAGAAGATTATATTATTGTTAAATCTGGATACAAGCATCATAAAATTATTATGGCTGAAATCTTATATATTGAAAGTTTAAAAGATTATATAAAAATTCATGCTATAGATGATAAGTACATTGTTTCTAAATATAAAATTAGTGATATAGAACAAGATTTAATGGAAAGTCATTTTTTGCGTGTTCATCGTTCTTATATTATTAATATAAACAAAATTAGTGCTTTCACCATTAATGATATAGAAGTTTCTTCAACTGAGATACCCATTGGAGCTAGTTACAAGGATAAGGTTATTTCTTTTTTAGATAGATTAAAGCGCACTTAACCAATTAAAGCTATTTTAAACTTCTTAGTCCAACTTTAACGATATTCATAATTTGATGGATTATTCAAAATTGTTTGCATATGAATATATTCAACCGAAAGATGAGTTACCAGCCTTTGTTAGTTCTTAAACATGTTATACTCCCGTTTAATTATAAAGCTTATTCACAGCATTCTTATACGTTTGACCAACAGGGATTTTATGCTCTATAATATGAATACGATTTCCTTCTATCAATTTAATTTTATCAATAGCTACAATAAATGACTTATGTACACGCAAAAAACTGTCTTCCGATAAGAGGGTTTCAAAAGAAGAGATTTTCTCATGACTCACAATCATATCATTTTTTAAATAAACTTTAGTATAATTACCATAGGCTTCAATAAAAAGAATATCGCTTGTGTCAATCTGATGATGTTTTTTATCGCCTTTTAAAAAGAATCTATTGTGATTAGAACTTGATTTATCAGAAACTATAATTTTAGATTCCTCTTTTAATTCTGTTTGTGTAACCTTATTCACAGCTTTAACTAAACGATCAAAACTGAATGGCTTTAATAAATAGTCACTAACATTTAATTCAAATCCTTCTAAAGCATGTTCTTTATATGCTGTTGTAATTATTGTTTTAGGAGGTTTGGTTAAGGTTTTCAAGAAATCTAAGCCTTTTAATTTGGGCATATTAATATCTAAAAACATAAAATCTACCGTATTGCTATTTAAATACTGCATAGCCTCCATAGCATTGTAACAGTTTTTTTCTAACTTCAAATGGGGAAGCATACTACAAAACTCTTCAATTATTTCGTGAGCTAAAGGTTCGTCATCAATGATAATGTATTTAAACATGCTTTGCTATTTTTAAAGTTGCCTTATATATGTTTTCTTGTTGCTGAATAATTAACTCATATTTTTGAGGATAAATCAATGACAATCTACGTTTTAGATTTGTAAGTCCAATTCCTGATGTTTTACTTATTTCTGTTGGGTCAAAATTATTTTCAATTACAAAATTGATATAATCGTCATCATTCGAAATATCTATATAAATATACGCATCTTCTGTTAAGCTTTCTACACCGTGTTTAAAAGCATTTTCTAATAAAATGATAAATAATAAAGGTGCAATAGTTAACGTTTCATCAACGGTATTGTTAAACTGAAATTCTACAGTCTTTTTATACCTAATTTTATGCAGTTCAATATAGTTTTTTAAATATTCAATTTCATTTTTTATTGATACATTTTCCTTTTCACCTTCATAAATAGTATAACGCATCATGCCTGACAATTTTAAAATAACTTCTGGTGCTTGTTTTGAGTTTTTAACTGTTAAAGCATATAAGTTATTTAAGGTGTTAAAAAAAAAATGAGGGTTTATTTGAGTACGTAATAAAGCTAATTCTGCTTGGGATTTTTCTGCTTTTAAATTTTTCAACCATTTCCATTGTTCATAGAACCATAATGCAAATAATATTGGTATGGGTAGAAAGAAAATCACAAAAGGAAAGTCTTCCTTAATTTTTAAATATGCTTCCAAATCACCTGAAAATAACCGGATATATATAAAGTATATTAATAATGGGATGTAAAATAACACTATTAATTTCCAATATTTAAGTACAAAAGAAGGCACTAACAGATACACAATACCAATCCAAAAAACCAACAATAATATAAACGTTATCGGATTATCAGGTAAGCTCATATAACTATCAATTAATAACGCAGTAAAGAATAGTATTAACAATGAAAAAACCATATATACTGTTTTCTTATTCTTTTTTAAATAAGAGAATTTGTAAATAGGTAATGATATAAGTATCCACCAAAAAGCAGTTACTAAAAACACTTCCATTGGAGCATCATCAGGGATAAGTATAATACCTTTATATTCTAGAATTAGAAATATACTAATGGTAATTATAAGTCCAATTCCGAAGGCCTTGTATTTCTTTAAAAAGTTTATCATAATTCAAAATTACCAATGTTATATGGTTCACGCAACTAAATTGATATACACTACAATAATGAGTACAAACACATCTATTTTTTGATTGAACATTGTTGATAGCAGTTTTCGTTATGTATAGCATTATTTAAACCCTGTGTATCATCTTTATTAGAAAGCCTTCTACTTTGACTTTATGTTTGCCTCAAATTAATATTAAAACTAAATGTTATGAGTACAATAAACAACACATCAATTAGAATTAAACTAAAAGTATCAAAGACAAATACATGGAATGCGAAAAGACGTTTCAGATAATAAATAAACTTCTAAGTAAAACTCATCAATCAATAAAAACGAACAATTATGAATACATTACTAATTAACGATTTAACCAAGACATATCCGAATGGCGTAAAAGCCTTAGATGGAATTAATTTAAGAATAACTAACGGAATGTTTGGGTTATTAGGAGCTAATGGAGCAGGGAAATCCTCTTTAATGCGTACCATTGCTTCATTACAGGAACCTTCATCAGGTAGCATTTCTTTTAATAACATTGATGTTGTTAAACAACCTCATGAAATTAGAAAAAAATTAGGCTATTTACCTCAAGAATTTGGTGCGTACCCCAAAATATCTGCTGAAAAACTACTGAATCATTTGGCCATTTTAAAAGGTGTTATTGATAAGAAAGACAGGAAAAATCAAGTTACAGCTTTATTACAACAGGTAAATTTGTATCAGCATAGAAAAAAAGCAGTGCATACATTTTCTGGTGGTATGCGTCAGCGATTTGGAATTGCTCAAGCATTATTAGCAAACCCAAAATTAATTATTGTAGATGAACCTACTGCAGGTTTAGACCCAGAAGAAAGCAATCGTTTTTTAAATCTCTTAAGTGAAATTGGAGAGAATGTAATTGTGATTCTATCTACTCATATTGTAGAAGATGTTAGAAATTTATGCCCAAAAATGGCCATTCTTTCAAATGGAGAAATTATTTCTGAAGGTAATCCAACCGAATTAGTGGCATCTATCAACGGAAAGGTTTGGACCAAAATTATTCCAAAAAAAGATATTGAAATTTATAACAGAGCATTTGATGTAATTTCTACAAAACTGGTATCTGGAGAAACTCAAATTAGAGTATTGGCAGATCATAAACCAGAAACTGGATTTGAGAAAATCATTCCAAATTTGGAAGATTTCTATTTTGTAACATTATTTAATCAAACAAGTAATAAAGTCTAAATTATGTTTAAAAAGTTATTACAATTCGAAGTTTTTTACCAATTAAAACAACGTGCTTTCCCATTGTTTGCATTGTTGTTTTTAGCATTGGGTGTATTTGTTGGAAGACAAGGTTTTGCACCTAAAGGAATCAATTTTAATTCTGTGTATCAAATATATTTTCATGCGAGCATTTTTACTTTAGGAAGCGTTTTTGTAATTATGTTTTTTTCTATTAGCGCAATGTTAAGAGATAAGCAACATAACATGGAAGGATTAATTTATAGCTCTTCTATTAAAAAATCACATTATTTCTGGAGCCGATTTTTAGGAACATTTATGTTTAGTGTATTAGCTTTTTCACCCTATTTATTGGGTTATATATTTGGAAACTATTTTTCGGGTTTAGATCCAGAACGCATTGCAGATTTTAGATTGATAACATATTTACAACCGTGGTTATACATCATTGTACCAAATATTTTTATTTGTTCAACAATTGTGTTTTCTGTAAGTACGCTCACAAAAAATAGTACAGCAACTTATGTAAGTGCTGTGTTTATTTATATGTTGTATTTTGTAAGTTCAATATTTTTAAATTCGCCATTAATGGCACAAGCTGTTCCAGCATCTCCTGAAAGTATGGCTATTGCTGCAGTTGCAGATCCATTCGGAATTGCAGCATTTTTTGAGCAAACGCAATATTGGACTCCTTTTCAGAAAAATACACAATTACTATCTTTTTCAGGCTTATTCTCACTAAATAGACTTGTTTGGATATTAGTTTCTATAGGTATATTATTCACTACTTATCGATTGTTCTCATTTAGAAAAATCTCTAAAAAAGTAAAGAAAGAACCAAAACAAAAAAAGGAAGAAATTCAAATACTGGCATATCAACCAATAAAACCTTTACATAATTTTAAAACACAGAAACGAGCTTTCTTTGTTTTGTTAAGATTAGAGTTGAAAAGTGTATTTAAGAGTTTGCCATTTATAGCGGTGCTTATTATGTGGTTGTTTATTGTGTTCTCAGAATTGTATTCAACTGTAATTAGCGGTGGAGAATATGGAGTAAGTGATTATCCATTTACTAATAATTTGATTGATTTAATTCTTGCACCATTGACCCTTTTTAGTTTTATATTAATCATTTTTTATAGTTCAGATATTGTTTGGAAAGAACGAAATCTCAATTTTAATTTAATTGTTGATGCAACTCCTGTAAAAAACTGGGTCTTCTTTTTATCAAAATTTGGTGCATTAATATTATTGCCAATTATCTTGATTACTTCGGGAATTGCCATGTGTATCACTTTTCAAACAGCCTTAGGATATTTTAATTTTGAGTTTTCTTTATACGCATCTATCTATTATCATTACGGGTTGCAATTGATTGTGTATAGTATGATTGCTTTATTTATAAATAGCATCGCCAAGAATAAATATATGGGGATGGGAATTTTTGGATTGATTCTTATTGCTTGTACAAAATCAGACATACTTGGGTTAGAACATCCATTAACAAGCCTTGGTTTTTTACCAAGACTTGAGTACAATAATATGGATGGGTTTAATGGTGTTTCTAATCTATTTGACCACTTAGCATTATATTGGTTTTCTTTTGGTCTAATATTAACTGTGTTATCTTTTAAAATTTGGGGTAGAGGTGTAGTAGCTAGTTTTTCGGTAAAAATAAAGCAGCTGACTTTGCAATGGACAACAGGACAAAAGTTTGCTACTACCATATTAATTGTATTGTTTATAGGATCAGGTAGTTTGGTTTATTACAATATAAATATTGTGTCAGGTTATGAAACAATCAGCGATCAATTAGAATTTAGAGAAGGTTATGAACGAAAATTCAAAAAATATGACAGTATTGAAAGATTATATCCGACTTCAAAAAAGACAAAAGTTGATATCTATCCAAAAGAGAGAATGTTTACAGTTTCCGCTGATTATATGTTAAAAAATAAAAGCGATGAACCATTATCAAAACTGTTTATTACAGAAAGAGTTTCTTTAGAGAGCATTACTGTAGAAAATGCACGTTTAGTTGCCCATGATACTTTGTATGGAACATATTTGTTCAAATATGATAAACCTTTACAACCTAATGATTCTGTACGATATACCTATAAATTAAAGAAACAGGTAAAAGGTTATGATCAAGACAATTCAATTGTAAACAATGGTACTTATATAAATCGTTTTGGGAATTTTGAACCTATTTTGGGTTATACTTCAGGATTAGAGATTTCTAATAAAAATGAACGTAAAAAAAGGAATTTACCAGAACGAGTTGAAGAAGACAATTCCGATGCACATATTGTATTTGAAGATATTAAATATGAAAAAGTAAAATTCGAAACTATCATGTCTACATCTAGTGATCAAACGGCAATTAGTTCTGGTCGTTTAGTAAATGAATGGTCAGAAAATAATAGAAACTACTTTCATTATAAATCTAGGGTAAAGATTTTACCTGAAGTCGGTTATTTTTCTGCTAAATACGCATCTAAGAAAATTGATTATAAAGGAATTTCAATAGAGCAATATTATGATGCAAACCATGATTTTAATATTGAAGACATTGAAAACAGTGTAAAACACACCTTAGACTATTGTCAAGAAAATTTTGGAACATATGCTTTTGATCATGTAAGAATTGCTGAAGTTCCTTCATATTGGCCTTTTGGAGGCTTTGCGCATCCAGGAGTTATAAGTATGGTTGAAGACAGATTGTATTTATCTAATGTAAGTAATGAAGATAGCTTTAATGTTGTTGCAAAAAGAACAATTCATGAAGTTGCTCATCAATGGTGGGGGCATACTTTATCCGTCAAGCCAGTTGCTGGAGGTTCTTTGTTTGTGGAAGGGTTTGCTAAATATACAGAAGCTGTTGTACTTGAAAAGATGTACGGAAAAAGAGCATTGTATACCTTAACTGAAAACGCTAGAAGTAGATACTTTACAGGAAGATCTTTTGAGGGAGATATAGAGCCTCCAGTTTATAAAGTACTTGGACAAGGATACATTTCTTATGGAAAAGCATTAACTGTTATGTTAGGTTTAAGAGATTTAATAGGTGAGAGTAAAGTTAACTTAGTTTTGAAAACGATGACAGACAGACATCGTTCTATAAATAAGTTAGCAGCAACATCTGTTGAGTTATTAGACGAAATCTATAAAGTAACTCCAGCTGAACAACATGTATTGGTTAATGATTGGTTTAAAAAGTTAATTACCTACGATTTAGGAATAGAAGATAGTTCTTATAAAGAGTTAGCAAATGGAACCTACGAAATTACAGTTAACCTAAAATCGAAACGTTTTGAAACCTTGGATAGTGGAGATACTAAAGAGGTTTCAATTAATGAGCCTATTAAAATAGGAGTGTTTACAAAACATCCATCGGAGGTTGAAAATGATGATAATTCAATTTTATATTATAAATCTAATCAGATTGATAAAGAATTCACAGAACTTAAAATCATCGTAAAAGAGAAACCTAGTTATATTTCAATTGATCCATTCGGAACAAGATCTGATGAAAACTTAGTAGATAATATTGAAGTTTTAGAATATTAGTATATATCGTTAAAGTTAACATAAAATAGCTTTGAGTTATACTTGGTATGACTTAAAGCTATTATATTTAAAAAATAATGTTCAAAAAAAAATGAAAGTAAAATTGCCATTTATATAATAATGGGATAATGTAAACTTATATGTAATGAATGGAATAGACATCACAAATTTAACATCAAATTAGATCATTTAGGCAGGAGTGGAGCATAGGCAAATAAAACACCTTGGTCAATTAAAACCCATTTATCCAGTTTTTATATAAAATCCAGCATTATAAAATTTAATATTGAGAATGAATAAACAAATTAACGAATTAGGTACAGAAAGTATTAGTAAGTTACTGTTAAAACAAGCTATTCCGGCTTCGATAGGTATTCTAATAATGTCTATAAATATGATAGTAGATACTATTTTTGTCGGTCGTTGGATTGGGGTTATGGCCATTGCTGCCATTACGGTAGTACTACCAATAGCATTTCTAATTTCTTCTATCGGAATGGGAATAGGAATAGGAGGTAGTTCAATTATTTCCAGAGCATTAGGTGCAAGGAATAAATCTAAAGCATTTGAAGTGTTTGGAAATCAGATAAGTTTAACCATTGGTTTGTCACTACTCTTTGTTTTTATAGGAACATTCTTTTGTTTACCGATTCTTCAATTGTTTGGAGCAAATGGTGATATCATAATTCCAGCAACTGATTATTTTCATGTAATAATATGGGGAATTCCTTTTTTGGCGTTTGCTATGATGGGGAATCCGGTTATTAGAGCAGTTGGTAAACCTAATTATGCAATGTTCACGATGATTATTCCTGCAATAACTAACATCATTTTAGATATAGTTTTCATAAAATATATGGATTTAGGGATTTATGGAGCTGGTATTGCAACATCTATTTCTTATGGTGTTTCTGGGGTATTTATATTGTGGTTTTTTCTTTCTAATAACTCAGAATTAAAAATCATTCCAAAATACTTTGTAATCAATATTTCAATTCTTAAAGAAATTATTGCATTAGGTGGGGTTACAATTGTCAGACAAGGAACTATTAGTTTATTAATAATTATATTGAATTACACATTATTTAAATATGGAGGTGAACTTTCAATTGCTGTTTACGGAATTATTAATAGAGTAATGATGTTTGCTTTATTTCCAGTTTTAGGCGTAACTCAAGGCTTTTTACCTATTGTAGGGTTTAATTATGGAGCAAAAGATGTTGCTAGAGTCAAACAAGCAATTAAAATTTCTATACTTTTTGGAACTGGGATAGCTACCATAATATTTATCTTAATTATGATATATCCAACTGAGTTAGTTGGCATTTTTACAGAAGATAAAGATTTATTAAGATTAACACCCAATGCATTAATTATTGCTTTTTTAGCGACACCTGTAATTACAACACAGTTAATTGGTTCTGCTTATTTTCAGGCAGCAGGTAAAGCTTTACCAGCATTATTTTTAACGTTGTTAAAACAAGGAATATTCTTAATTCCGTTAGTTTTTATACTACCACAATTTTATGGTATTAATGGCATTTGGATGGCTTTTCCAATCGCTGATATTCTATCTACCTTAGTTACTTATATCTATTTAAAAAAAGAGATGAAATTAATTTAGACATAGTATTGAATTATAACATAGTATAAATATAGTATTTATTTAGTTTTTAAATACAAGTGAAAAGGTAGTGTAACCACCAACTTCAGAACGTACCAATAAACTCCCTCCATGTTTTTTCATGATGTTTTTGGATAAACTTAATCCAATTCCTGAGCCATTTTTTTTAGTGGTATAAAAGGGAATAAAAATTTGGTTTAAGATCCTTTCTTCAATCCCATTGCCGTTATCATGAACACTAATAGTTGTTTTGTTGGAATCTATGGTACAATTGATTTTAATGGTTGGGTTTTCTCGCCCTTCTAAGGCATGAATACTATTATTAATTAGGTTGATAAATACTTGCTCAATCAATTTACTATCGGCTAAAATAGTAGCATTTGCAGGTATATGTGATAACTTCAATGTAATTCTGGCTTCTTCAATAACAGGTTTCATTAATAATTCAATCGAATATAAAAATTTCTTAATATTTATCTTATTCAATAAAGGAATAGGAACATTAGAGATAGTTCTATAGTCTTTAACGAATGCCAATAGCCCATCTGATCTTTTTTTAATTGTGGTGACTGCCATGTTTATATCCTGAATATCTTCCTTCTCCAATTTATCAATACTTAAAAGATTTCCTTGCTCGTCTTCAGTAATAGATTTTACTGAAGAAGCAAGCGAACTTACAGGAGTAAAGGAATTTAACATTTCGTGTGCTAAAACACGGATAACATTATGCCAAGCTTCTATTTCTTTTTGTTCAATCTCTGAACGGATATCTTGAAACGTAATGATCAGATATGTTTTACCTAGCAGTTGTATCTCAATTGTTTCTAACGATAATTGTTTCTTTTCTGTTTCGTCTCCAAAATCTACTAAAGTTTTACCACCATCGGCTGTCTTTTTTATTTCACTAACTAACCAAGGAACATTGTTTGCAAAACGATGCCAATATTTGTGTTGTGGTTGTTGTAGAATATCGCACGCAGCTTTATTTAAAAATAATATTTCTTCATTAGATTCCTTACTAAACAAATCATCTTTTTTGATTGATATAATTCCTAAGTTAACATGTTCTAGTATATGTTTAAAGTATTTATACTGTGCTTCTTTCTCTATTTTGTTTTGTTTAAAAATTTTAATAATATGATTAAAATCATCAAATAATCTAGCGAAAGAGTCTCCTTTTTGTGATGGAGAAAAATAGACAGAATAGTCTTCATTTTTTAATGCATCAAGAAACTTAACTAGAGAGTAGTTTGTATTATTAACGTAGCGAATTAAAAAAAATACTTGAAGGAAAATTGTAAAACCAATCCCTATACTACTAAACCATAAATGGTTTAGTAACAAATATGAAAAAAGCACACAACTAGTTAGTATTGCTATGATACGAATGGTTACTTGTAATGTAAATCGTTTTATCAAAATATAGTTGTTATAAATTAAACTTTTCGAGTCTGCGATACAGCGCAGCACGAGTTAATCCTAACTCTTTGGCAGCTTTGGAAATATTACCTTCATGCTTATCTATGGCCTTTTGAACTAATAACTTCTCTATTTCTTGTAAGTTTAAATTATCATATTTATCACTAAGAGTATTTTTTCCTTTGGGTATGATAGTAAGGTTAAAATCAGCAGGTTTAATTTCATGATTATCTGCCATAATGACTCCTCTTTCAATTGTATGTTGAATTTCCCTAACATTACCAGGCCAATTATGAGATTGCAATACATTCATGGCTTCGTTAGTAATTTTTAAATTAGACTTCTGGTATTTTTCAGAAAATATATTTAGATAATGGTTTATAAAATCAACTATATCTTCAGGTCTATCTCTTAATGGGGGAATGGTAATTTCTACCGTATTAATTCTAAACAATAAATCCTGCCTGAACTTTCCTTGGGCTACCCAGTCATGAATTGGTGCGTTAGTAGCAAACAGTAGTCTTGCATTAAATGTTCTTTCAATTCCTTCACCTAAACGAGATACTTTTCTATCTTGAAGTACCGTTAATAATTTTGATTGTAAGTTTACCGGTAGGTTACCAATTTCATCTAAAAAAAGTGTTCCATCCTGTGCCATTTCAAATCGTCCAGGTTTATCTTCATGAGCATCAGTAAAAGCACCTTTTTTATGGCCGAATAATTCACTTTCAAAGAGGCTTTCAGATAAAGAACCTAAATCGACATGAATAAACGGACCATCTTTTTGTAATGAGTTTTTATGAACCTCTCTAGCTAAATGTTGCTTTCCTGTACCATTTTCTCCTAAAATAATGACATTCGCATCTGTAGTACTTACCTTTTTAATGGTATTCATAACAGCTTGCATTTGTTTGGAACTCCCTATAATAGGCCCAAACTTTTGTTCGTTACTTTTTAGTAAAGTATCATTAGTATGCTTTAAAATAGAAACTTTATGATTGGATCTGCTTAATGTTAGTCCCGCATGTATAGTTGCCAATAATTTCTCGTTGGTCCATGGTTTTAAAATAAAATCAAAAGCACCTAATTTTATAGCATTAACCGCTAGCTCAACCTCACCATAAGCAGTCATCAAAATAACAACCATTTTAGGGCTTATAGTTAAAATGTGTTTTAACCAATAAAGACCTTCCTTACCATCATTAAAACCAATACGGTAATTCATATCTAATACAATAACATCTATTTGTTCTTTAGATAATATTTGATTTATTTCTTTAGGATTGTTTCTGGTAATAATAGTATTGTAATATTTTTTCAATACCAATTTTGCCGATAACAAAATATCTTCATCATCATCAATAATTAAAATTGAAGCGTCAGTTTTTGCCATTATATAAAGGTTCTTTTAATTTTTTACAAGATACAAAATGTTCAATAACGAACAATAAAATGTTCGAAAATGAACACTAATGAATTTCAATAAAAAACATAAACCCCTTGTTTACAGTGGCTTTAAATGTATTTTGTTTTTGGCATGTACATTGCTTTTAGGTGATCAAGTAAAACATCATCATCAAAATCAAATAAAACGAACGGAATGAAAACAATAACAATTAATCAAACAGTAATGGAAATCAAGCATCATAAAATGAATCTTTTTGCCATTAGTAAAAGAATTAGATTATCAGAATTCACAGTGAATACAATAACATTTAAAGTCTAAAATTATGGTTTCAATAGTAATAAGAGCAGCCTATTTTATACTTGACACACTAATATATTACTTGTTTTAAAGTAGAAGTATAATTGAAAAAATAAATTTTAGAATGAAACAGATTGGAATGGATAAACGGATAGATAAAAAAAAATGGAGTAGAACCAAAACACTATATGTATTTGGTTTATTAGCTTTTATAATCCTTTCAGCTTTTGGAATAGGAGCGATTAATAAAAAAACTTATAAAGTGGATGCTTCAAGAATAACTGTTAAGAAAGTTACGGAAGGGGATTTTCAAGATGTAATATTAATTGATGGAGAGGTACAACCTATAAATCTAGTTTTAGTAAATACCACTGAAGGTGGTACCGTAGAAGAAATATTTGTTGAAGATGGTGTTTTAGTAGAAAAGGGTGCCGCTCTTGTAAAATTAAATAATCCAGCGGCTACATTGAATTATATGAATCAAGAAACGGCCATAATTGAGCAAATAAATAATTTAAGAAGTTTTAAATTATCTTTAGATAAAGACCAAAGAGATCTATCAGAGTCTTTAATAGATAGTGAAAACAGTTTAGCAGATGTTGAACGAGCTTATAAAATAGATTCAGTATTATTTTCAAAAGACATTATCGCAAGAAATAACTACACAAATACTAAGGAATCCTATAAATATCAGCAGGAAAAGCGTGATTTTATGGATAAGAATGTGAGCAAAAGTAGACAGAATAATCAAACCCAATTACAACAAATTAACACCTCAATAACATTAATGCAACGTAACTTAGAATTTATCCATGAAAGTTTGGACAAAATGTTAGTTCGTGCACCTGTTTCGGGTATGTTATCTTCTTTTGATCCTGTTATAGGTGAATCGTATTTAAATAATCAAACGGTGGCTAAAATTGATGTTCAATCTGGCTTTAAAATTAGAGGTCAAGTAGACGAGTATTATTTAAGTATGGTAAAACCAGGGCAATTAGCACGTTTTTCTTTTGATGGTGAACAAATTGATTTGAAAGTAAAAAAAGTGCTATCTGAAGTAGTAAACAGACGTTTTGAAATAGAATTAGTATTTGTAAATGATCCTCCAAAATCTATTACAAACGGTCAGTCATTGCAAGTTCGTTTAGAACTTTCAAAAGCACAAAAATCATTGCTAATACCACGAGGAAGCTATTTTCAATCTTCAGGAGGGCAATTTGTATATGTTTTAAATAATCAAAATGAAGCTTATAAACGGTATATAAAACTAGGAAGTCAAAATCCTAGTTTTTATCAAGTTCTAGAAGGCTTAGAAGAAGGAGAAACTATTATTACCTCATCTTATGATGAGTTTAAAAATTACGAATCAATCAAATTAAATAATTAAATCAATCAAATCATGATCAAATTAAACGAATTAACAAAAGTATACCGAACAGACGAAATTGAATCTACAGCATTAAATGCTGTTTCGTTTGAAATTAATAAAGGAGAATTTGTTTCTATAATGGGACCTTCAGGTTGCGGTAAATCAACTTTACTAAATATTTTAGGAATGTTAGATAAACCCGAATCGGGTAGTTATGAATTTCTTGGGAATGAAGTAGCACATTTAAAAGAGAAGGGACGTTCCGACGTGCGTAAAAAAAATATAGGATTTATATTTCAAAACTTCAATCTTATAGATGAGCTAACCGTATTTGAAAACATTGAGTTGCCACTACTTTATAACAAAGTACCAGCTTCTGAAAGAAAACAACTTGTAAATGAGTTGTTAGAAAACATAGGAATTGCGCACAGAGCATCACATTTCCCACAACAATTATCCGGAGGACAGCAACAACGTGTAGCAGTAGCCAGGGCATTAATTACAAAGCCACCATTAATTTTGGCTGATGAACCTACTGGGAACCTGGACAGTTCCCATGGTAATGAAGTAATGGAATTAATATGTGATTTACACGAAGCAGGAACCACTATAATTATGGTTACACATTCCTCACATGATGCAAGTTATTCAGATAGAATCATCAATTTATTAGATGGTCAAATAGTATCTGAAAAGAAAAATAAACTGGTAAAAACGGCTATATAATTTTTAAAAATCAAGAAACTATGTTTAAGAATTATATAAAAGTAGCTTTTAGGAGTTTAAATAAAAATAGGACCTACGCGATCATCAATATTTTAGGATTAGCATTAGGATTAGCAGTAACTATATTGGTTTTTATGTTTATTAAAGACGAAACTAGTTATGAGAAACATTGGGATGGCTATGAAAGAGTTTATAGAACAGGTATAAAAGCCAGTGTTATGGGACAAACCATGGATGCTCCTGTTTCCCCTAGTCCAATGGCTAATACTTTTAGAACAGAATTTACAGATGTAGAAACTGCTACTAGAATAAATACCATTAAACAGGAAATTATGGTAAGCTATGGGCAAACTAAAGTATATATTCAAAAGGGTGTACAGGCAGATAGTACTTTTTTTAAAGTGTTTAATTATGAGTTTGTACATGGAGATCCAAAAACAGCTTTAAAAGGGGAGAACTCACTAGTTTTAACAGAGGAATCTGCTAGAAAATTATTTGGTGATATAAATCCATTAGGTAAAGTAGTAAAATATGATAATAGGAGTGACTATATCGTAAATGGAATTGTTAAAGAACCTAAAGGACATTCTCATTTTCAGTTTGATATGTTTATGTCACAAAACACCATTCGTAATGTATGGATGAGTAACGGTAAATATACCTATGTAAAATTAAAAGAAGGGGTTGATAGTAATGCTTTTTTAACCAAGATGCGTCAAAATTTCATGAAGAAAATCGAGCCTGATGTAGAGCGGTTTTTGGGGACTACAGTTGTCGAATTATTTAAGGGAGAGAGTTATTATGAGTATCAAATAATGCCTATAAAGGACATACATTTACATTCGAAAAAAGAATGGGAAATTCAACAAAATGGAAACATTATGTATATCTATGTCTTTATCGGAATTGCATTATTGGTTATTATTATTGCGGGGATTAATTTCATGAATTTATCTACTGCAAGGTCAGGTAAAAGAGCTAAAGAAGTTGGGGTACGTAAAGTTAGTGGAGCTTCAAAAAAAATGTTAGTCACTCAATTTTTAACGGAATCTGTTATTCAAAGTTTTATAGCTCTTTTCTTGGCGTTTATTTTAGTAGAATTGTTTTTGCCAGGCTTTAATAATATTCTGGAAACAGAATTGTATTTATTCAATTCGCATATTGGTCAAACGGTAATCTTCTCTTTAATAGTAACCTTATTTTACGGTTTGTTTGCAGGAAGTTATCCAGCATTCTTTTTATCATCTTTTCAACCAATATCTGTTTTAAAAGGAGATGTTACAAAAACTAACGGAGGTGCTTTATTGAGAAAAATTTTAGTCATTACCCAGTTCACAGCGTCTACAATTTTAATAATAGGAATGATTATTATTTTCCAACAAATTTCATTCTTACACAATAAAGATATTGGGTTTAAAGGAGATCAAGTAATTGTAGTTCCTGTTCAAACTGATCAAATGGCTAATAATTTTAGAAATTATAAAAGTATCTTTTTAAAAAATAGTAATGTCTTAAGCGCTACAAGAGCTTCTTTTTATCCAGGGGACACTCCAAATCAAAATATGTATATGTTAGAAGGGAGTAAGGATCAGTTGCCCTTATGGAATATGGATGTTGATTATGATTTCTTTAAAACATTAGATATAAAAATGCTGGATGGAAGAAAATTCGATAGAGAAAAAGAGTCAGACTCTATACCTTATTTTATTCTGAATGAAACGGCTGTTAAAAATTTGAACATACAAAATGCTGTTGGTCGTAAAATGTCAAAAAATCAAGGTTCTAGTGATAATGTTAATTACGGAAACATTATTGGAGTTGTAAAAGATTTTCATATTGAAGGGTTTAATTCCGAAATAAGACCTATGGTATTAACCATTAGTAATGATCTATGGTTTGCGTCCTTTAAAATAGCAAATAAAGAAATGAATACAACTATTGATTTCCTTGAAAAAGAATGGGGGAAGTTGGAAACATCACACCCTTTTAGATATACTTTTTTAAATAAAAAATTCGGGAAACTCTTAAGACAACAAGAAAATTTTGGAACGATGTTTTTATTTTTAACAATTCTGGCAATTATTATTTCATCTATGGGGTTATTCGGGTTAGCCTCTTATACAGCTCAACAAAGAACCAAAGAAATTGGAGTTCGTAAAGTTTTAGGAGCTTCAGTACCTCAAATAATGAAAATGCTAACTACGGACTTTATAAAACTAGTGTTGTTAGCTAATGTTTTTGCTTGGCCAATTACATATATTTTTGCTAAAGACTGGCTATCAAACTTTTCATATCAAATTGAAATGCCAATATTACCTTATGTATTTGCTACTTTATTGGCTTTACTCATAGCTTTAATAACGGTTAGTTTTCAAGCATACCAAGCTGCAATTTCAGACCCTGTTGAGGCTTTAAAATATGAATAGGTATTAATTATAAATTTTAATAGGAAAAGGCACAAACTATAAAAGTTTGTGCCTTTTTTGTAAATTATATAATTTGTTAAGATCTCAAATACAATTATTTAATATTATTTTTCTTTAAAAAACTTAAAGTATAATTAGCAATTTCATCTCCTTTTTCCTCTAAAGCAAAATGACCGGTATCTAATAAATGAAACTCTAAATTTTTCAAGTCGTTTTTATAAGGATGCGCTCCATCTGCTGGAAAAATATAATCGTTCTTTCCCCAAACAATTAAAGTAGGAGGTTGGTGATCTCTAAAGTATTTTTGCCATTTTGGATATAAAGGCACATTGGTTCTATAATCATAAAACATGGCTAATTGAATTTCATTATTTTCTTCCCTAGTTAAATGTTGTAAATCAATATTCCAGTTATCAGGACTAATTTTTGTTGCATCTTGAACACCATGCGTATATTGCCATTTTAAACCATCAGGAGAGTGAAATCCTTCTAAAGGTTTACCATTTTCTATTGTGTAATTATTCCAATATTTTTTAATAGGAACCCAGAAATCTTTTAAACCTTCATCATAAGCATTACCGTTTTGAATGATTAGTGATTCTACACGCTCTGGATACTTTGATGCAATCCTGAATCCAACTGGAGCACCATAATCCATTAAATAAAGACTGTATTTATCAACTTTTAATTCTTTTAAAAAACCTTCAATTATAGTTGCCATATTATCAAAAGTATATTCAAAATCTTTTATTTTTGGTTGATCACTTCTTCCAAAACCTGGATAATCTGGTGCCAAAACGTGATAACAAACAGACAAGTCTGTTATTAAGTTACGAAACATATGAGAAGAAGTGGGATAACCGTGTAATAGGAGTATAGTGGGCTTATTTATATCCCCGCCTTCTCTATAGAAAATATTTAGTCCATTTACTTTGATATTTTTATGATATGTTGGATTAGTTACTTTTACAACTAAAGGTTTTTTAGGTTCTAGTTTTAAGTTTGTAAATGACAACAAACTAATTGATAATACTGTTAATAGCGTTATACCAAATACTGATTTAAAAATTGATTTTTTCATGATTTTGTGTGTTATAATGTTTATATGTTCTATTTAATTTGATAAGTTAGTTCTTAGGGACTCCTCATTTCTGTTTCAATTTGAATTTTTATGTTGTTGTTTCATGCTATTATTTTAAAGGTTTATAATTTTGTCTTTCTGATTCATTTATTATCATTGGTGCTCATATCTCTTATTTACATTAGTCCGTTTTTATCAAATTCTCTATGTTCGTTCCCTTGTGCCCTATATCATTGATTTGTTGAACTATTTGTACTCAAATCGACAGAAATTATATTATCAGTAAATGACCATAAACACTTTTTAAGCTTGTATTGTTGTTCATTTACCCATTTATTGGATAAAAACTTAACAATTTCATTTCGACCTACTAAAAAATGTTCTCGGTTTATCAATTGTGAATCTACAGTATAGGCCTTTGCTATTTTTCTGGATTCTTGCAGTTCCAAGATTCTTCTTCTGCTGCTTTTGCTTTTTCCCTTGTGAATGGAGGTGTTAATATATTCATAGTTCTACTTACTATACAGACAAGTCTGTTTGTTTGTTGTAAAAAAAAGTTATTATGATTAAGATAATAACTTTTTCGCAGTGTTCTTCGCTGCTATAATAGGCCAATTGTTTTTTTGAATTTGTGAAAGAATAATAGCCCCTTCAAGTAAAACCAGTAGTTCATTACATAAGCCAGCTTGATTTTCTTCTTCTTCTTCTTGTAATAAGCTTAAGACTAGTTCTTTAATATCATTTTTATGCAATACTACCTGATCCTTAATTTTCTGGTGATCTTTAGGTAAATCACACATAATATTCTGAAAGCCACATCCTCTATAATCAACTTTACTTAACCAAGTTTGTAGGTAATCAAAGCTCCTTATAACTTTGTCGGTATTTGTCTTTTCAGTTGAAACAAAACTTTTTAAATCAGCCATCCAATTGATGTGGCGTTCTTGTAAATAGGCAACAGCAACATCTTCTTTACTTCTAAAATGTTGATACATACTCGCTTTTGCTACACCAGCTTCCAATATAATCTGATTAATTCCCGTTTGGTTATACCCTTGAGTATAAAACAAATCAGAAGCTGTTTCAATTATTCGTTCTTTTACTCCTTGTTTTTTCATGGTACAAACATACAATTGATTTAATTAAAAACAGACAAGTCTGTATTGTTTTAGCGTATTTTTAACATTTATAGAAATTTATAGGTATGAAATAATTATAAGGCTACTATAAAACCAATGATTTAGTAGAGTTATATTTTTTAGATTCAATTAACTATTACATCGTGGAGGATATGCATATTAGGCCATAATACTTTTAAGCTATTTATTTTTTAAAAAGCCCTACAATTGTTTAAGAAAATCACTTAAATCTTTTTCTTTAGGCAAAAGTAATTTTTGTTTCAATCTGTATTTACTCATTCTAATTGCCTTTTCAGTTACGTTTCTTAAAATGGCAATATCTTTATTTGAAAGATCTAATCTTATCAACCCGCACAAATAAATATCGTTTTTAGTTAATCGATTATTTACTTTAACTAGTTTTTGATTGAAATTTTTATGTAGAATATTAGCTTTTCTTTGAAACTCTTTTAATTGATTATCTATGCCTAGCTGTGAATTAACTTTATGAAGGAGTTTTGAGTATTCTTGACTATCCCCTTGACCTGCTCTTTTGAGTTCATATAGTTCGTTTTTAAGGTTTTGAGTAAATTGATAGCTTTCAGAAATTTCTATAGCATAGTTAGTAAGTTCATCATCTTTTGCATTCAAATTTTCCTTAAGTTCTATGTTTTCTAATTTTTTATTTTTTAATTCAGCTTTTATAAGCTGATTCTTTATTTTCTGAATTTCGGCCTTTTTAGCCTGGTCATTTTTAATTTTCAAATATCCAAAAACGCCAAAAATTAACACTAATAACGCTACACCAATACCTAAATAAATATTTAGTCTCATTATTTTTTCCTCCTGTTTTAATTGTTGAATTTCAACTTTTTTCTTATCTAAACTAATTTGATTTAGCTGAAGTTCATAACTTATTTTATCAAGTTGAAATACAGACTTAGTTGCTGTAATTTTTTCAATTATTTTAGGGCCATAAAGTGAATCATTTAATTGAATGTATTTATTAATGTAATTCTCTGCGTTATCAATTTCTTTTGATTTCATATAAAGACTTATAAAATTTTTATAGGCCTTTAATTGAAGGGATGCCTTAGGGTAATCATTTAATACATTTTGCGCCAGTTTATTATAGTTTTTTGCCTCGATCAAACTCCCAAATTTCATGTGCAATTTAACGAGCTTTAAATATGCACTCACCAAATTGCTATTTGACTCATATTTTTCACAAAACATTATATCAGTTTTTAATAAACTAAACGCTTTATCCTTTTCATATTTATTAAAAAAACATTCTGCCAGATTTCCACTAACAATACCAATCATTAAACTATCTAAATCAGTTGATGTAGTATTACTTTTAAAAAGTGTTAATGAGTTTTGAAAATATTCTTTAGCCTTATCGATATGATTAGTCCTTAAGTATGTTAAACCAATATTATTGTTTGAGTGCGCTTGAAAATGTTGATTAGGCAATTTATTTGCTAACTGTAATGCTTGTTTGAAATATATTCTAGATTGATTATAATCTTTTAGGGTATAATATAAATTACCTATACCAACAACAGAATTATATTCATCATTACTATTATTATTTATTTTATTCCACTTTACCTGTTCTTTACGGTATACAATAGCTTCATTATAAGCCTCTATTTTTTCTAGAAGAAAACTGATCCTAAAGTTTAGTCCACCTTTTTTTGAATCAATTTTATAGTTTTCAGCAATTTGCATAGCTTCTAAAACTAACTTTAATGCTTCAGGAATGTTCCCTTGATTATATGTTTTTTTTGATAATATTTTCAAATAATTTATTTGATTTTCCCAATCATTACTTCTTTTTGCAAAAATCAGTTTATTCTGAAGTTCACTTATTTCTGTAGAATCTGCTACAATAGAATTTTCTATTTGTAATATTGAATTTTTGCATTCTGCTAGTGCAACTTTAAGGGCAAGTATTATGAAAATTAGAATTGGAAGTATTATGATTTTCTTCATTCATGCAATATAATGTTTTTTAACTAATTGTTATATTTCTTTGAGTAGATATGATTGAAATTTGGTTTATTATTTACTAAATATTCAATATTCAATAATAAAATAGAAGTGTAAAAAGTAAAAATCTTCTTCTTTTACATTGTTAATTGCTTGATTCACAACAGTATTGTTCTATGTAGACATGTTGTAGACAGAAAAAAACAAGCTTTGAATTAAATAACTTATATCATTGTCAAAATTATTAAACCTATAACAATTTGTTATGAAAACATTTATTACCCTTATGTTTATTTCATTAATAATGCCTGCATGTGCTCAAGTAGGTATTGGTACTACCTCACCACAATCTAGTTTAGACATTGTCAGTTCAGATTCAGGAATATTAATACCAAGAATTAGCCTTAGTATGACTACAGTAATGGCGCCAGTTGTTGGGGCAACAGAATCAGAAATGGTGTATAATACAGCTACTACTGGAGATGTAGTTCCTGGATTTTATTATTGGGATAGTATAAAATGGGTAAGTATAGTTAGACCAAGTAATGATGTTTTTTGGGCAAAGGATAATACATATAGATCAGTTGTGTTACCAGTTACTGATAGTACATGGCCTGGTGGTGCTAATGCAGGAATAACCCTATCTGTAACAGTTAATCCCGGAGAAAAAATTGTATTTGGGGGATCTATGACAATTACTCAAGATAATGATGGACCAGATAATAATGGAATGTTAGATTTTAAAATGAAAATGATAACCGTTGGTAACGGAGCAGCTGGAATACCTGCTAAAAGTGTTTGGGGACCAGGAGGACAAGGAATGGACTTTGTTAAAAATATTACGGTCAATGGAATTCTTTCAACAGAAATCATACCAATTTCTGGTTACTATAGCGTGCCAATTACTGCTGCTCCTGGAACTACAATAGTCTTTAGAGTTGAGTTTGGCACAAACGCTGCTTGGCAATATGAACCGGCTGTTCAGAATAGTTATATATGGGCAATGAAAATGTAAAAAGAAAATGTTATTTAATAGTACTATGTGTAGTTGTAATATTACTTATATAGCTAAAAATAAATAACCCTTAATTATTTTAAAGTGTTTTATGTTGAATCGGGTAAGTAAACATAAAATTTCGGGTGAAAGGTCAGTTGGGTAACTGGCCTTTTTTTTAAAATAATCATGAAACAAAAAACTAATAATAAATTAAAGAAGTTATGTTAACAATGAGTTTTATCTGTATTAGTTTAATTGTGTTTTCATTACTGTTAGTATTTAGAATAATACATATTCATGAAAAAAAGAAAATTCTACGATATCATGGAATAACAATGAAAAGAAGAAAATTGTTTTTTAAAATTTAATAGATATGTATTGACCTATGCAACCATACATTATTCACATTTTTGGTTTTATTTTTATGTAACTTTTAATATTTATTTTTAAAGAAATGATTTTGATTGTAAATACTCTTTATATGATCAAAGAAAAGGTGGGAGGTGTAATATATTGGAATGGGTATAATACAAAATAACAAGAATAAAAAAGCTATTAGTATGTTAACATACTAATAGCTTTTAATAGATTAATAAAAAATTAATGATTATGCCCAGAATGATCTTCAACTTTGGTACCACCTTTTAGGCTCATTTCCATATTATGATCATATTGGCAACAACCAGGTAAGTTCTTATAAGATTCTTCATTTCCAGCAACTTTATCGGTATCATATCCTGAGTTTGCAATTGCTTTATGAATAGCATCAATATCTTTTTTAGAACCATCAAAAGATACTTTAACTTGTTTTTTCGATCCATCCCATTCTGCGGATATTAAACCATCAACACTTTTGGCTGCTTTTTCAATAGTATTTTTACACATACCACAGTTACCACGCACACCAAATGTTGTACTGGTCATTGCAAACTCTTTTCCTGTTGTTTGTTCCGTTTTTGTAGTCTCCTTTTTAGTATCATTTTTACAACTTACCAATCCGATAGTAGCCATGATAGCAGCACTTAAAATTACTTTTTTCATTGTTTAAAATTTAATTGTTATTTATTGTTTCTTTTACTTCACCACATTTTAACATCATATTACCAAAATATGGGTTTAATACTTTTTTCTCTTTACTTAACCAATATGCTCCTTTGTTATCATCTGCCATAGCACAATATTGTTTATAGGTAGTTTCGTCAATACCAAATGACTGTACAGCTAATATAAACTGTTCTGATACTATTATAAATTGTTTACGTTGTTCCTCTATATCAGTACTATTGGATATCTTTTTACTACTAGAATTGAGTACGTTTGCTATTTTTATCCATTGTTTGTGAGCATCATTATTCGCAAGTAAACTCATGTTTATTTGCTTAAGAGTTTTTAATAATTGTTGTGCTTCCTCTTGAGCTAAAATTGCATTTGTTTGTATTAAAGCATCTTTCAATTCTATATAGTTATCATACGATTTTTGTAATTGTGATTTAAATATTGATTTAACTTCAAAATCTTCAATTATCATTTTTTTATGATTCATCATTGATTTTTTACCTTGTAACTGGGCAGCTGCATCAATTGTAAAGGTACCGTTAGTTACTACTTCATCATCATTTTTTAAGCCTTTTAGTATTTGATATGATTCACCAATTTGCTTTCCTAAAATGACTTCTTTCATTTCAAAAATTGGCTCATTTGGATTTGTTTTCAAATAAACAATAGAACGATGTCCAGTCCATAAAACCGCAGAAGATGGAATTCTTAATAGTTTTCCTGTATTTGAAGTCATTCCTTTTATATTACCTTCAACAAACATTCCTGGTTTAAATTCATCTTCTTTATTGCTTAATACGACTCTCAATTTCACAGTTCTAGTTCTAGTATCTAAAATAGGATCAATAAAATCTACTTTTGATTTAAATTCTTTATTAGGGTTTGCATTAGTAATTATTGAAATTTCTTGTCCTTTTTTGAACATGCTAATTTGATTTTCATACACATCAAAATTTGCCCACACTGTATTTAAATTTGCTATTTTAAATAATGGTTGTCCTTGCTTAATAGCGGCTCCTTGTTCTACTAATTTTTCTGAAACTGTTCCTGAAACCGTTGCGTATACAGGAAAAATATCTCTAATTTTTCCAGATGCTTCAATTTGGTTGATTTGACTTTCCGATAGCTTCCATAACTTTAGTTTATTACGTACTGCTTTGTATAATGTTGGTTGTGATTCTTTTAAAGAAGATGCTGTAATTAATTCTTGTTGAGCAGCATACAACTCTGGTGAATAGATTGTTGCTAATAATTGTCCTTTACGTACTTCTTCGCCTGTAAATCTAATATTCAATTGTTCTATTCTTCCTGAAAAATAACTTACTTGTATTACATTAGCTTCTTCATTTTTCGCAATTTTTCCCGAAAGAGTAATGCTATTATCATCTTTACGATTGTTTCCTACAATTGAGGTTTGAATATTTGCTAATGCTATGGCGTTTTTTGTCAATTTAAATTGGTCTGGGGCTAAACCTTTAGCTCCAACTTCAGTAAGTATTAGGTCCATTCCACAAATTGGACAATCACCAGGTTCAGATTGCATAATTTGAGGGTGCATTGAACAGGTCCACATTTGATTCGATTCTATAGCTTCGTTATGGTTATGCTCAGTGTTTTTATTAGATGAATTGCCAAAAATCAGCCAACCAAGTAGTAGGCCAAGTGCTAGTATTCCGATGTAAATAATATATTTTTTCATTTCTACTTAGTTAAGTAATTAATAATTGTTGATTGGATATAGAAATTCTTTAAAGACTTTATTTGGTTCATCTGAAACTTCAATTGTAATTCCTGAATATCTAAAACATCATTAAAATCTATTGTTCCAGTTTCATAACTTTTAATTAAAATTTCTTCTGCAGTTTTTGCTTGCTTTATATTTTTAACCTGTGTATTATAACTGATTCTTGAAGCTATTCTATCCTTAATAGCTTTATCCAAAGTTGCTTCTAAACTATTTTCTCTTTCTTGCTTTTGAAACGTGATTTCTTGTAGCTTTAATTCATTTTGTTTTGTGATAGACTTATTTTTTTTATTGAAGATTGGGATTGAAACTGATACCATTGGTATTACAATATCTTTTCCATTATCGTTAAAAGTCATGTTAGGTCTTTCTGAAACAGCTATATAGTCTAACCCAAAGCCAATCATGGGTTTGCTATTCTTTTGATTTAATAATTCTGATTGTTCTATTGATTCAAATAGCCTATCATGTTTAATCAACTCTGGGTGTAATACAAGGTCTTGTTTAGCTTCTAAAACATTATCTAAAGGAATTGCTAATTCATCTACAATAGCTATTTTAATCGCTTTATCTCTATTTAAAAGTTTATTAAATACGGTTAATTCTGCTAAATAATATTGCTCAAAAACTTGTTTTAATTGCTCTAATTCATTTTGTCTCATTTGTAAGCGCAATACATCTACAGCAGAAGCTTTCCCAACTTCTAGTGAAGTTAGGGCGAGGGTTTTATAAGTATTAAGTAAAGCGGTATTCTCATGTAAAATATCTTGCTTTTCTTTTAAAGTATAGAGCTTATAATATGATTGAGATACAGAAACAATTAATTTTCGTTTTGCAATTACAATATCTTCATA
>Ga0209292_1000732_pt1 | contig 42018 bp, 28 predicted proteins | sample GOMGulsemesocosm_2_FD_184634 | JGI IMG/M metagenome (GOLD analysis project Ga0209292, IMG submission 184634) | Methane-oxidizing microbial communities from mesocosms in the Gulf of Mexico - GOM9C Gulf of Mexico (SPAdes) (version 2) | ecosystem: Environmental > Aquatic > Marine > Cold seeps...
ATATTGGAGGCCAGTCAATTTACCGCATTCAATCGTATGTCGGCGTTTTTAGTCCATGATTTAAAAAACGTAGTGGCGCAATTATCGCTGGTCACAGACAATGCCAAACACCATAGGGACAATCCAGAATTTATCGCAGACACCTTCGATACCATAGAAAACTCGGTCACCAAAATGAATAAAATGCTGGCGCAATTGAGGAATAAGCACACTGAAAAAGATCAACAACGATCGTTTTCATTGCTTGAAATATTACTGGAAGTCAAAAAAAATAGTGTCGATGCGATGCCCAGTCCAACAATAAATTGTGATGAAGGGGTAATTTTATTCCTAAACCCTGAAAAGTTGACTAACATTATAATGCATTTAGTACAGAATGCTCAGCAAGCATGCGCTAGCACAGATCGCATCGACGTTTATTATCAGACAGAGCGGCACCGTCACGTCATTGTCATCGAGGACTCCGGCTGTGGTATGAGCGAACACTTTATTAAAACACGATTATTTAAGCCGTTTGATACCACCAAAGGTAATGCAGGCATGGGCATAGGGGCCTATGAAGCAAAACAATTTATGCAAAGCCTTGGTGGTGAAATAGTGGTGGACAGTACTGAACAACAAGGAACCCGCATTAGTCTTATTTTTCCCTAGCGACTGATGCTATTTAAGGACGTCAAAAAAATTATGAGCGATTCAAAACCTAAAGTACTAGTGATTGATGATGACCCAGGTATTTTAAAACAACTCAAATGGAGCCTAAACGATTTTGAGGTGATCACCGCCGACAGTCAAAACACCGCACTGGCACAAATGCGTCTACACGCACCTGTCGTGGTCACGCTCGATTTGGGGCTTCCGCCAGACCCGACTAACGCCAGTGAGGGTTTAGCAACACTTTCGGGCATACTCAGTCTATTTCCACACACAAAAGTCCTTGTGCTCACGGGCAATGATGATCGCACCAATGCGTTAAAAGCCATCGACCTTGGGGCTACCGATTTTTTTCAAAAGCCAGTGATGCCGGAAATATTAAGCCATTTTATTCACCGTGCGCTTAAGATTCATCGCCTCGAAGCAGAAAACCGTCGACTCAATCTGCTCTCTCCGACAGTAAACAGTATCATCGGTTCGAGTAGCGCGATGCAAAAAGTAATGAAAATGGTCGAGCGTATCGCCAAGAATAACATTACCACCTTGCTACTTGGAGAGAGTGGAACCGGTAAGGAAGTACTGGCTAAGGCCATTCACAGCTTAAGCGATCGAGATGACAAACCCTTTGTCGCGATTAACTGTGCCTCCATTCCTGAAAACCTGCTTGAGAGTGAGTTATTTGGCTACGAAAAGGGCGCATTTACCGGCGCCAACAAACAAACCATCGGCAAGATCGAATGCGCTAACGGCGGCACCTTGTTTCTCGATGAAATAGGCGATATGCCCCTCGCGCTGCAAGCCAAAATGCTGCGTTTCTTGCAGGAGCGACAAATAGAACGCATCGGTGGACGGACAGATATTTCCGTCGATATTCGCGTGATCTGTGCAACCCACCGCGACCTTAGCGGCATGATAACAGCTGAGCAATTTCGTGAAGATCTGTTTTATCGAATCAATGAAATCTGTATCAACATTCCGGCGTTAAGAGACCGTGATGCCGATGTTATTCTACTGGCTAAAACGCTGCTAAATCAGTTTAACTTAGAACTTAAGACACGTATTAAGGGCTTTACCCCCAAGGCGCTGCAAGCGCTAACGACCTACCCGTGGCCAGGAAATATTAGAGAATTACAAAATAAGATAAAATCTGCGGTGATCATGAGCGATGCAAATTATATTGACGATAGCGATCTAGGTTTACTCGCCGGTGATGCCCGCGATCCGATAACCCTGTTACGCGTGGTTCGCGCCGAAGCCGAGAGTCAGGCTATTATTAGCGCCTACGAAATTTGTGGCTGTAACATGTCAAAAACTGCAGAGCAACTGGGTGTCACTCGGCCAACCTTATATTCTTTGATTGAAAAATACGATATCAATGAGTTAATTCATAATCAAAGTTCGGCGTAAACTAATGATCATCGGTCTAGGCCATACTCTATGGCATAACGCACTAAGCCGGTGGTGGTATCAATAGCCAGTTTACGTTTAATATTACGTTTATGGGTTTCGATGGTGCGCACGCTGACATTTAATTCCTTTGCCATGCCCTTGTTATTGAGACCATGAGAAATCAGTCGCAACACCAACTGTTCTCGACTGGTAATAATCCCGCCTTTTTCGCCCCCCTGCTCTTGCGACAAGATTTGGGTGACTTCGGCGCTAAAATAGCGTTTACCACTGGCGACCTTTTTAATCGCATCGATAAGCTCGGTGCCAGGCACATCTTTAAGAATATAGCCATCGGCACCGTGGCGCATCGCCGATACAATATATTCACGATTATCATGCATGCTAAGCATCAATACCTTACAGTCTAGATCTTGCTCTTTAATTAGCTCCAACACATACATGCCACTCATTTGAGGCATGTTAATATCCATCAACACCACATCAAGTTTCATGGTTTTAATCAACGCCAATGCGTCCTTACCGTTGTCAGCTTCACCCACCACATCAATCTCATCGTCGAGACTCAAACGTGACTTTAGCCCTTCGCGAAATAACGGATGATCGTCCACCAATAGCACATCAATCTTCATGTTTATCTAACCCCGTGTTGTCTGCATTATAACGTAATTCGCTCTGCGGAATACTGGCTAGAATGGTGGTGCCATTGTCATCCGAGCTAATCTTAAATTTACCATGATAAAACTTCAGTCGCTCCTTCATATTACGTAAACCAATACCCTCATTCGGGCGATCTTTTACCCGAAGATCAAAGCCTTGACCGTTATCACTAATCTCTAATATTAACCAGCCTTTAATCAGGCGCAGCGAAATATTAACCTTGGTTGCCTTCGCATGCCGTTCGATATTGGTTAGCGCCTCTTGGGTAATACGGTATAGCGCGGTTTTTATTTCGGTGGTTAGAATATTACGTACCGATAATCTGGTGACCTCCACCTCAATGCCAGTGCGTGGGCTAAACTCCTGACCTAGCTCGTCCAGCGCCGCGCCCAAACCATAGTCTTCTAAGACGCCTGGGTGCAATTGATGTGAAATACGCCGAATATCGTTCATCGTCTTGGCAATCAGCTCGCCGGCCAACGTTAGATCAGCCTGCGCGTCGATGCCTTTCTGCTGCTTGAGCTGCGCAGTTTCTAGCGAGAAGCGCACCGCGGCAACACTTTGGCTGATCCCATCATGAAGCTCGCGCGATACCCGTTTACATTCCTCTTCTTGTGTTTGAAAAATTCGCTCATTGAGTAGCCGCAGCTTCTTATTGGCTAACCTATTTTCGCTGATGCGAATAAACAGACCAGCGCCAAACACCACACATACCGCTAAGATACCAATGAGCAATGTCATACGGCTTGTGTCGTCAATATGATCCTTAATAGAATCATTGAGCAAGGCGATTTGGTCATCAATATCGTCAATATACACCCCAGTGCCGAGCATCCAGCCCCACGGTTTAATTGCTTCTGCATAACCAATTTTGTTGCCTGTGCTGCCATCTTTTGACGGTTGATCAAAAGCATAATTAACATAACCACCGCCTTCCTTGGCGGCCTTAACCAACTCCTGAATAATCAGTACACCGTTGCGATCTTTAAGCGCGAACCAATTCTTGTTTAAGCGCCACTGTGCTTGTTTAGGCAATACCAAGCTGTTGCCCTGAAAGTCATAGGCATAAAAATAACCGTCTTTGCTAAATCGCATGCTATTAAGCATTTCTTTTACCTGAGACTGCGCCTGCTCCTTACTCATCGATTTGGTATCGACAAGGTGCTCTACCGCCCCAGTGGCAATCGCGACATAGTTCTTCAATTCAATTTTACGATGCCTAATAACACTTTCTTTATAAACAGTAGAGGCTTGTTGCGATAGCGATTGATATTGAATCTGGGTCATCAGCAAGACGCCAGAAAGCGCCAACAGCACCGGAATAATGGTAATTAGCTGCAATTTATAATTGATATTCATCGACAATAATTCTCATGTTGAATCAATATCCCTGATTATCAGAGTCTGGTGCTGCAAAATCAATCACAATCAGCCCGTCTAAGTGTAAACACGTAGACGATTTACGTGAAAATGCCGATTAACAAGCTTTTAACATCCTCATATAGTACATCCACTAGCAAACAATACACTGACAGAAGGTAAAAATAATGAACAATAAGCGTCTAAAATCAGGATTACTACTAGCAGCACTATTTACCACGCCAGCTTTTGCTGGCTACAACATCACACTAGACAACGATGCCACGCTAAGCTTCGGTGGCTACTTTAAGGCCGATTTACGCCATGTTAGCGGTGACATCGCCTACCGCGATTTCTGGGTTGGTAACAATGCTTATGCCCCTGACACCAAAGAAACCCGATTAAACATCCGCGAATCTCGCTTTAATATCGGTTACCAGCAAGACGATTTTAAGGGGGTTTTAGAGTGGGATTTTTATGATGACCAGCAACCAAAAGGCACCTCAGAAACGGTAACCGGCGGCCATTCGCTGCGCCTTCGTCATGCCTTTGTGCAATATAAAAACTGGAAAGTAGGCCAAACATGGTCAACGTTCATGCCATTAGCGTCAATTGCCGAAGCGTTAGATTTTGGCGGCGCTCATGTTGCGCAAACCTTCGTTCGCCAAAGTCAGATCCGTTATACCGACGGTGGCTTAGAGTTAGCCCTGGAAAACCCATCAACCCAATCGGGTGAAAGCCAATACATTCCTGATGTTGTGGCGCGTTATACCGTCAAACAAGACTGGGGCCAAATCGCCTTCGCCGGTCTAGTACGTAGCCTTGAAGATAGCAATAACGATGGCGGCGCACAAGGCACTCAATTTGCCTACAACGTTCACGGTAAAATTAAGGCCTATGGCCAAGATGACCTACGTTTTTCCTACAATGGTGGCGCGGCTGGACGTTATGTTAGCCCTGGTGCCAATATCGCCGACTTAGCCAACGACAAGGGCGAAATTCATGACGTCCAAGCCTATACCGTCGCCTATCGCCATTTCTGGAATAAAGACTATCGCTCGACCCTTTATTTTGGCGCAATGACCATCGATGAGACCGGCGCAGACCGTCAGCACATCGGACTAAACCTTCTCAAGAGCATCAACAAGCAATTAACCATTGGCGCAGAAGTTGGTAATTACAAAACCGAATCAGGCGATTCTAACTACCTGCAAATATCTGCTAAGTACGTACTTTAGTAGCCATTACACCATTTAATTGCGACACATTGAGGAAAATAAGAATGAAAAAAATAACCATCACCTTAGCCAGCGCCATTGCGATGAGCCTTTTATCGAGCGCCGCTTATGCAGAAAAAAGAATATTACTAAAAACGCCAATTTATTATAATTCATCGCTGCCAGGCTTAGGCTCAACGATTAAATATGTACAACAGGGTCTTAAAGATCTGAGCGGTAATAGCATTAAGATGAAGGTCTATGAGCCAAATAAACTGGTTCACCCGAAAGAAATTTTGGATGCTGTATCTACCGGTAAAGTCCAGGCAGGTTACGCGACGGCTGGTAACTGGGGCGGAAAAATCCCCGCTGCACGTCTATTTTCTGCCGTGCCATTTGGCCCTGAAGCGCCAGAATATCTGGCGTGGTTCTATCATGGCAATGGCAACAAGCTTCATCAAGAATTGTACGATAACAACAATCTCAACGTTAAAGTGCAGATTTGTGGCATCTTAGCGCCGGAAACCTCAGCATGGTTCAACACACCGATCACCAAACCTGAAGATCTTAAGGGCCTAAAAATGCGCTTCTTCGGCCTTGGCGCCTTGGTGATGGAAAAATTGGGTGTCAGCACGGTTGGCTTACCCGGTGGTGAAATATTCCCAGCACTTGAAAAAGGTGTCATCGATGCCACAGAATTCTCGATGCCAGTGGTTGATAAGCGCATTGGTTTACACAAGCTTCTCAAGTACAACTACTTCCCAGGCTGGCATCAACAAGCCACGATGATGGAACTAATCATCAACCAAGATACCTGGAAGAAGATGAGCAAATCACAACAATCAATGATTGAACATGTCTGTAAGTCAGCAACCCTCGATGCACTAGCGTTAGGCGAAGCGTTACAAGCGCCCGTGTTAAAAGAGAATGTTGAGAACAATGGTGTGATCAACAAATATTGGTCACCAACGATGTTAGCGACATTTAAAAACAAGTGGCTTGAAGTTGCGGCGCAAGAGTCGGCTAAAGACCCCGCGTTTAAGCGTATCTATGACGACCTAGAAACCTTTAGAGCAACTTACGACTTATGGGAAGCCAACGCCTTCCTACCACGTCCTAAACCGAGTATTTAATACGGCACCAACATCGACTGAGCCAATTGGCTCAGTCGGTCATTTAACCCAGAAAATGTCAGGAAACGCTCTCACTCCTGACATTCCAACCAAGAGGTATCAAAGCCATGGCTATTGACACTTACATTTCCAATCGACCCATAGCTTCGATGTTTCTTAAATTAGCCGCAGCGTTCGAGACTGTGGTTAAAACTATTTCCGCCATCTGCTGTTGGTCATCCGCGCTGCTGATGATGGCAATTATTTTAAACGTAGTGATGCGCTACGGCTTTGACAATGGTTCAATCATGCTCGAAGAGGTGCAATGGCATTTATACGCCATCGGCATCATGTTTGGCCTATCTTATGCTGAGATCACCAACGCCCATGTTAGCGTCGATTTACTGGCCGAAAGATTTAAACCTAACACGCAGCGTCTGTGGCAAATATTTGGCGCGATATTTTTCATTCTGCCGTTTATTTTCGTGATTCTATACAACAGTTTCGACTATGTTGAGACGGCTTATCGCCTCAACGAGTCATCCATCTCTCCGCTTGGCTTGCCGATGCGTTGGCTAATTAAGGCGGCGATCCCCGCGAGCTTTATCCTCTTAGCGATGGCTGTGTTAGTGCGTCTTATCCGCAACGTAGTCGCTGTTATCTGCTCAAAAGACCCGGTGGAGGTTACTCATGGAGTTTAATGAAATTCTAGTCATCGCAATGTTTCTTACCTTTATTGCGTTTCTATTTACCGGCATTCCAATTGCCTACGTACTTGCCGGCGTCGGCGTCTTGTTTGGTGCTATCGGCTACTTTTCCGATATTTACATGGATACCATCACCGGACTCGACCTTAACGCCCTAGGCCTTGTCGTCTCGCGAATATTCTCCTTGATGGAAAACTGGGTGCTCGTTGCCCTGCCGATGTTTATCTTCATGGGCTTAATGCTGGATAAATCTGGCGTGGCCGAGCGCATGATGATGGCGATGCAAGAATTACTTGGCCGGGTGCGTGGCGGGTTAGGCATTACCGTCACCCTCATTGGTATCATCTTGGCCGCCTCAACGGGTATTATCGGTGCATCAGTCGTATTACTTGGGCTTTTATCGCTGCCAGCGATGATGAAGCAAAACTACAGCAAGCCCTTTGCCGCTGGCATTGTGTGTAGTGCGGGTTGCCTTGGCATCTTGATCCCGCCAAGCATCATGTTGGTGATCATGGCCGATCAATTGGCCTTGTCAGTTGGCGATCTATTTATGGCTGCTGTGTTTCCTGGGTTATTGCTCGGCGGTTTATATCTGGTGTATATCTTGGTGCTGGCTTATTTCAACCCAAGTGTCGCCCCGCTAGCCAAAGACCGTCGTCCACTCGATCGTAAGGTGATTATCGAAGTATTAAAGTCGATGCTGCCACCGATGTTACTTATTTTCTCGGTATTGGGCTCGATTTTCGCAGGTATTGCCACACCAACCGAAGCCAGTGGTGTTGGCGCATTAGGTGCCACCTTACTTGCGCTATTTAACAAGCGACTAAATTTTGGCGTAATGCACGATGTCTTAATGTCATCGTTTAAGACCACTGCCTACATCTTCGCGATATTCATCGGCGCAACCTGTTTCTCATTAGTATTACGTGAACTGGGCGGCGATGAATTGATCGAAGGGGCGCTATCAAGCCTGCCATTTGGTCCTTATGGCGTTTTACTGGTGATTCTGTTGGTGGTATTCCTGCTTGGTTTCCTACTCGATTGGATTGAAATAACCCTAATCGTACTGCCGCTGTTAGCCCCAGTAATCGCAGGGTTAGAGTTCCAAGTTGAAGGGTTTGGGGTGTTAGACCAACCGGTGCTGGTGTGGTTTGTGATGCTCATTGCGCTCACCTTGCAGACCTCCTTCTTAACACCCCCCGTCGGCTTCGCGCTGTTCTATTTAAAAGGCGTGGCGCCACCCGAGATGAAACTGACCGATATCTATAAAGGCGTGGTGCCATTTATACTATTGCAACTGTGCGCCTTAGCGCTATTAATCATGATGCCAACCATGGCCACCTGGTTACCGTCTGTGGTGTATGGCAAATAGGTAAACACCCCGTGCTCCCCCTTAAAAGCGTCCACTTCGGTGGCAATACTGGTCAGTTAAGCGAATAATTATAGCTTCAGTGAATTTTTTGATGTGCTTCTTAACTTTATCTCATTAATTGAGCATGGACACACGCACACCAGGTACCTTTCTTTGCTTCGCCAAAGAAACGTACCCCAAAGAAAGGCGACCCGTTATTTTATCGCTGATCTTAAATGATAAATTGTCTATTCAATACCGTATTTGATCCGCGTCCTGCGGTAAATACTAAAAAATCGTCCCTGATTTTTTCATTGGCCAATTTTTAATTTAAGGCGATAAAGGACGGGAGCGACCGCGTTTCATCGTTCGCACATTCCTTAACTGACTTACATTACCACTTCGGTGGACGTTTTTTTGAATTGCTTTTAAGCCAATGGCATCAAAGATATTAACGCTCTAAACAGCACTACTTGCTGATTCACCACGCCGTAACACTCATAGTCTATCTGGCCGTTATCTGGTGGAGTGTCTAGGTTATCTTGGGTCTGCTTGATCAATATATGGAGGCAGTCATTACTCCTTAGCTTGGCTAAAACAGCGCGCTCAATACTCATTTTGTGTGAGGTAAACACCAAGGGTTCTCGCTTAAAGTCCCGCTGTTCTTTGACCGCTTTCTCTAGAATGGCGCTAGAGATTAAGGCGCAGGGGAATATCTCGGGGAAATTTATTTGTCCTTCAACCTCGTCAAAATACTCCGATTGCTCCCGTTGTGAACTGCACAAAAAATTCTTTGCATTACTGGTGGTCATAAACTTTCGTTTAACAAAAAAACCTTGCTCAGATAGATAGGTGCGGTCGGTCATTTTATTGAGTAAATCGAAATTGGGTAACTGCGGTAGAGCCAGAAATAATGGATGTTTTGACTCTTTTTTAAAGCCCATTAATGCCAGTTTACCATCGGCTTTCATCACTACCCGATTGCTTAAAATACTGTTGTCGGGGTCGCTTTTAAACGAGGTGTTTTTCACCGTAACTTCGACTAACTGGCCAGGTTTTATCACATTAACGAAAGAGAATTGGTAGTTACTAAAGCCGAGGTTTTCTTTGTCGATCAAATCATTTTCTTGTGCTTGCTTGCGATAGTCACGCATCACCCCTTCGATCAACATCTCGAGCTGAAAACCGAGCAATATAGGCCCTTCAAAGGGATTATTATGGATCTGACGCCACTTTTTTTTATCGTGGAACAGATTGAAATCATCGGTTGAATTGCGGGCAATATCAATATGCAACAATGAGAACTCATACAACATAGGGCAACAACTCCTGCGCTTGCTTGAATTCAAAGTTTAGCAGCTGTTTGGCCAAACAGCTGACTAATACCAAACAGACTAATTAATTGACCACTTGTGCTGGCTAAAATCAACCTAGACTGCGTTGCTCTCAATCCTAATAGCTAGAATTCTATTGTCTTAGATGACATGGCTAATCACATAACGAAATTTACCGGACTGCTCGCTAGCAATGGTCTCAACTTCGACCACGTCGATGTTGACCGTTTGCCCTAAGCGATCCTTAAACCCCTGTTCAACTTGCTCAATCAAGGCTTGATTAAACTGGGCCGAAACAATTTGCACCTGAGTGTGCTCTAAGCTGTGTTGCACGATTTTAAACTCACTAACATTGTCAATTTCACGCAGGATATAAATTAGCGCTAAGCCATGCATCTTGGTGCCATCTTGCGCCACCACAAAGTCGGTGCTGCGACCATCAAGTGCCTCAAGCATCGGCAAGCCACGACCACAGGCGCAGTTATCAGTTGAGATGCTTGCAATATCGCCGGTGCGATAACGAATGAAGGGGAACTCGCCTGAGGCTAAATGGGTCACCACAATTTCACCGCGCTGACCATCGGGCAATACGTTACCCTGCTCATCAATAATCTCCACCACCATATCCTCGGCGCTCAAATGCAGACCGCCATCGGGGCATTGGTGCGCGATAAAACCGGCGTCTCGACCGCCATAGCCATTAGCTACTGGGCAGCCAAAGACCTGCTCGATAACTTCACGTTGATGATCATAGAGTCGCTCAGAGGTGACAAACACCACCTTAATACCAAGCTGACTCAAGTCAGTCCCCTCGCCCAGTGCTTGCTTGGCAATCATCGCATAGACCGACGGATAACCAAATAACATCGCCGGTTTGCGCGCCTGTATCTGCACGATAAAACCTTCGATGGTGGCCGTGGTTAAATCAAAGGCGGGAATAAGGTGGCTACGAAATAATCCATCACGAAGCCTGCGCACGTGATCCTGAGAGCCCAACTCGATAGGCGACCCCCATGCTACGATTTCTTTATCACCAATATCGACATCCCACCAACGGGTAGCCCGCCACTTTTCGGCGACGTCATGGCTGACTCGGTCTTTGCCCAACATGAAAATTAAGGGGGTGCCAGAAGAACCTCCTGTATTACCTTTGGTTAACGGCCCCGCATTGACCGACTTAAGTTGCTCGAAGTTTTGCTTAATCGTCGCCTTGGTAAAAAATGGCAATTTATGCAGATCCACGGCGCCGCTAATCTCTGCTGGCGAAAGGGATAATTGATCGAATAGGGATTTGATATAGGGCACATCGACATAAGCCTTTGCGATAAATCGCACTAACCGCTGATCGCGCGTGGCCAGAATCTGCTCGCGCGTGAGCCATTGTGATCTTTCCAATGATTTTCTAATCGCGACCGAGTCATGAGTCTTTAATTTCTCATGCAATGGAAAAGCAACCTTGCTAACAAATGAAGTGTACATCGACGGCATAACATCCCTATAGGTGAATTAACAATATTAAGCATAGGATGTTTGGCCAAAAAAAACCGCCTTTACGGCGGTTTTTTACTAAAAAGTCACTAAATAATCATTAGTTTATTGCTGTAGATGACGCTTAAAGTAATTAGTCATCATCGTTTTCATGTGCAAGGTAGTCCCTTTGCCTTCATATAAACCATGACTACGGTTGGGATATGACATGAATTCAAATTGCTTATTGTGCTTAACCAATTCATTAATCAAACGCTCACTGCCCTGATAATGCACGTTATCATCGCCAGTGCCGTGAATAACCAACAGATTGCCCTTAAGGTTTTTGGCATGAGTAATAGGCGCGCTTTGCTCATAGGCCTCGACGTTGTCGGCTAAGATACCTGAGTAACGCTCCTGGTAAATGGTGTCATACAAACGAATATCGGCCACCGGTGCCACGGCAATACCAACATGGAACTGCTCTGGGTATCTAAACAACATGTTTAAGGTGGTTGAGCCGCCACCAGAGTGTCCCCAAATACCCACACGCGAGGTGTCGATAAACGGATAGCGCTGCGCCATGGCAGTTAGCGCATCTGAATTATCACGCGAGGTGATAACCCCAGCCTTGGCATAGATAGCCTTGCGCCATGCACGACCTTTAGGCGCTTTAGTGCCACGCGGATCGATAGAAGCGACAATGAAACCCTGCTCTGCTAACATTTGATCCCACAAGAATGAATTACCACGCCAGCTATCTTTAACGGTTTGTCCCGCAGGTTCACCATAAACATAAAAGATGATTGGGTATTTTTTACCAGCGACAAAATTAGCAGGCTTGGTGATATAACCATCGATCATCACGCCATCTTGTGCCTTAACTTGGAAAAACTCAGTATCGGTAAATGATTGCTTAGCCAGTTTGGCCTTAAGCGCTTTGTTTTCAAGCATCACACGCTTGGTGCTATGGTCGCTTAGCTTAACCAGGCGCTTAGTACTTGGCGTAGTAAAGTTTGAATGGGAGTGAATAGCCCACTGACCTTGCTTGTCCATGTAGTAGCTGTTGCTGCCAGAAAACTGCGCTGGAGTTACCCGCTCTTTACTACCGCTGCCATCGAGCGCAGCACGATAAAGATAACGCTGGGTGATATTATCCGGTGAGGCCATGAAATAGACCCAACCACCCTGCTCGTCGATAGACTCAATGCGCGTGATATCAAAGGCACCAGGGGTTAAGTCGGTAACCGTTTGGCCATCGCGCGATATTTTATAGACATGACGCCAATCATCTTGCTCACTAATCCATAAGAATGATTTACCATTGTCAATCCAAGTCACATCGTAAACCCACTCGATAAAGGTTTGTTCTTTTTCGGTATAGATATGATTTAAGTCGCCATTTTCGGCATTGACCAGATAAACCTTGTTGGTGTCTTGTTTGCGGTTCATGCGCTGAATAATCACTTCATCGCTGTTGCCTGCCCAGCTCATGCGTGGAATATACATTTCATGGGCATCGCCTTTAAAATCAGCCCAAAGGGTTTTTTGACTGTTTAACGCAACGATACCGATCTTAGCCGCAGGATTTTTCTCGCCAACCTTGGGATAAGGAAATTGAGTGATGGTTGGGTATAACTCATCGGTATTGTTGATCATGGTGAAGTTTTTCGAGCCACTGGTATCTAACTGCCAATAGGCAATCTTGCTGCCATCAGGACTCCAGCGAAAGCCGTCACGTATCGAAAACTCTTCTTCATAAACCCAATCAAATAAGCCATTGATAGTTGTTTTATTAGCATCGAATGTCAGTTGCGTAATTTCCTTAGAGGCGACGTCCTGGACAAAGATGTTATCGAGATAGACATAAGCCACTTTCTTGCCATTGGGCGAGAACTTAGCGAACATCATTCGGCTAGCCTGGTAATCGCTGGCGCCCAATTTCTCTAAACTTGAGTTTTTAAGATTAAGCACATAATAATCGCCACGTGAATTAGAGCGCCATACCTTCTTCGAGTTGGTATAAATAAGTACTTGCTGACGATCTTTAGACCACACATAGTTATTGATTTTAAGTGGTTTGTCTTGGCCCGCTGGGATCAGTTGCTGCGCGGTAATCAAGACGGTGCGCTTGTTGCTCGCCGGATCATACAGCACAATATCACGACCGATACTTTTCATTTCGCCCTGATCATTTTTTTCTTGCTTGGCAGATTTTTCCACCGCCGTATAACCAGAGCCATCACTTAGCCAGCGAATACGCCCAATCCATTGTGATTTGAACTCATTATCTTTATAGATACGTTCAAGTGACAATGGCGCTTGCTTGACCACCTCGGTTGACGACTGCGTCGATTGACACCCGGCAAGGGCCAAACCTAGGCCCAAGGTTAGCACTAAGCGTTTAACTAGAATCTTTGATCGCACAACAAACTCTCCTGAGAAGATAAAATTGGTTGCAATATAGCTAAGGTAACGCATTAATGCAGCTTTTTTTTGTAACAAGGCTTGAATTGACTTGGTAACAACCAAATATTACTTATAATAAGCAAAACTTAATATGGCAACTAAACGATGAGAATCCCCCGCATCTATCACAACGGCGCATTAGCGTTAGAACACACAATTACCCTCGAAGAGGATGCGGCAAACCATGTTGGACGGGTATTGCGTCTCAATGTTGGCGCAGCAATCATCCTATTTAATGGTCAAGGCGGCCAATATGACGCTGTCTTGGTGGAATCAGGCAAGAAAAAAGTACTAGCGAAAATTAGTGCGTTCAACGATATCGATCTTGAATCACCATTGGCGATTCATTTAGGCCAAGGAGTTTCCCGCGGCGATAAGATGGAGATGACCATTCAAAAAGCGGTAGAACTTGGGGTGAACCAAATCACCCCACTATTTACCGAGCGCTGTGGTGTAAAACTAAGCGGCGAGCGCCTTGAAAAGAAAATGAATCAATGGCGTAAGATCATCATTTCAGCTTGCGAACAGTGCGGCCGTAATACCCTACCAATCATTCATGATCCGGTATCACTGGTGCAATGGCTGGCGCAACCGAGTGATGAGTTAAAACTAAACTTACACCCGCGTGCCAAATATTCGATCAATAACCTGCCCCAACCGACGCAAGGCATTCGCCTGGTGATTGGCCCCGAGGGCGGCTTATCCGACATAGAGATAGAACAAGCTGCGCAAAGTGGATTCGATGAAGTATTAATTGGGCCCCGCGTACTGCGCACCGAAACCGCCGGTCTCACGGTCATTAGTGCCCTTCAGACTCGCTTTGGCGACCTGGGTTAACCGATAAATTAAACCTGTAAGGATTAGAACATGACAATCAAACTCGGCATTTTGATGGATCCAATCAAAGACATCAATATCAAGAAAGACAGCAGTTTCGCCATGCTAATGGCGGCACAGGCTCGTGGTTATGAGCTGTATTATTTAGAGATGAACGATCTTTATCTTGAACATGGTCACTCTTATGCGCGTGTGCGCAGCTTAACGGTGCAAAATGATGCGAGTAATTGGTATAATCTAAGCAATGAACAAGAGATTCGCCTAAGCGATCTCGATGTGCTCTTAATGCGAAAAGATCCACCGTTTGATACCGAATTTATCTACGCAACCTATCTGCTCGAACGTGCCGAAGACGAAGGGCTACTCGTGGTCAACAAACCGCAAAGTCTGCGTGATTGTAATGAGAAACTCTACACCGCCTGGTTTGCCGACCTAACGCCAGCGACCCTAGTGACTCGCCGCGAAGATAAGATCCGCGAGTTCTATGCAACTCACAAGGACATGATCCTAAAGCCATTAGATGGCATGGGCGGTGCCTCGATATTTCGCGTCCAGCAAGGGGATCCTAACGTTGGCGTAATCATCGAGACCCTAACCCAACACCAAACTGTGTATACGATGGCGCAAGCCTTTGTGCCGGACATTAGTAATGGTGACAAGCGCATCTTAATCGTCGATGGCGAGCCGATGCCGTATTGTCTTGCGCGTATTCCCGCAAAAGGGGAAACTCGCGGTAACCTAGCGGCGGGCGGTCGCGGTGAAGCACGGCCACTGTCTGATACCGATTGGGCAATTGCCCGCACCATTGGCCCTAAGCTCAAAGAGAAAGGGCTAATCTTTGTTGGTCTGGATGTCATTGGCGATAAGGTCACTGAAATTAACGTCACCAGCCCAACCTGTATTAAAGAAATCGAAGCGGCCTTTGATGTTGATATCACTGGCGCATTGATGGACTCTATCGAGCGCCGGTTAAGCGAGAAAGGAACATAACATGAGCGACTTTCACCAAGTTCAGCGCGCTATCGAGCACAAGCTACAACAGCTTAATCCGACGATGCTAACGGTGGACAACGAATCGCATATGCATTCGGTGCCACCTAATTCAGAGACCCACTTTAAAGTCGTGATAGTTAGTGAAACATTTGAGGGGCTATCGCGCGTTAAACGCCAACAGTTAGTCTACAAAATATTGAGCGAAGAAATTGCGGGTCCAGTCCACGCATTGGCCCAACACACTTATTCGCCGACACAATGGGCCGAGAAAAATGGCCTCACCCCGGACTCACCAAATTGTTTGGGGCGCGGTGATTAATCATCACTACCTTGAGAGTGAGCATGGCTAAACATGCTCACCATTTTTACCGTTACAACTAATGTAAACATCTTGTCACATCTTTTTTTGCAACAATTTCTCCGTGTTATTTTTCAATCCGCCCCAGCATTGTTATGATGGCAAGGTAAATTCAACTAACAAAATGCATTAGGGAATAATGATGAAGAAGTTAACTACTGTAGCGCTAGCCGTCGCGCTTTCTATGGGTATCATTAGTTGCAGCAATAACAACAATGAAACAAGCCAAGTTACCCAACAACAAACCGCTAAAGTTTCTGGCATCGACCTGTCTAATTTTGATACCTCGGTACGTCTGCAAGATGACCTTTATATGGGTGTTAACGGAAAATGGTTAGAAAACACCGTTATTCCAGCCGATAAATCAAACTATGGCGCCTTCACCAAATTACGTGATGACAGCCAGTCTGCACTTAAAGCAATCATCGAAGATGCTGCTGCGATGTCAGCGCCAATGGGCAGTGACAATCAAAAAATCGGTGATTTCTATAGCAGTTATATGGATATCGATAAGATCAATGCACTTGGCGCAACGCCACTCGATAGCCAACTTGAGCAAATCAATGGCGCGAAAGATCACGGCGATATCATTCGTCTGATGGCAAGCCTTGGCCGCCAAGGTGTTGGCTCGCCGTTTGGCTATTATGCCAATGCCGACGCAAAAAGCTCAAATGATATGGCGTTGTATGTAAACCAGTCTGGTTTAACCCTGCCAGATCGTGATTACTACCTTAAAGATGATAAGAAGTTTAGCGACATCCGCGCAAAATATGTCACTTACATCGAGGCTATCCTGACTAAAGCAGGGATCGAGAACTCAAGCGCAGCAGCTAAGAACATCATGGCAGTTGAAATGGGCATTGCTAAGAATCAATGGTCACGCGTAGAGTCTCGTAATGCGACCAAGCGCTACAACAAGATGAGCCGCGTCGAGTTAAATAAATTAATGGGCAGCTTTGACTGGAGTGTCTATGCCACGCAGGCGAAGCTTTATAATGTTGACGAGCTAATTGTTGGCCAGCCAAGCTACTTCAAAGCCTTTGGCCAGAGCTTTAAGACGACCTCATTGCAGGCATGGAAAGATTACCTAACCTTCCAATTGGTTGATGGTTACGCCGAATTGCTCAGCGAAGAGTTTGTTAACCTTCACTTTAGCTTCCACAGCACCACCCTAAACGGCGTAGAAGAACAAACGCCGCGTTGGAAAGATGCAGTAGATACCACCGAAAGCGTATTAGGCGAAGTCGTCGGTAAAGTGTACGTCAAAAAGCACTTTCAGCCAGAAGCTAAAGAGCGCATGGAAGACATGATCAAGATGTTGATCAAAGGCTTTGAAGTAAGCATTAGCGAACTTGAGTGGATGAGTGATACCACCAAGACAGCGGCCTTAGAAAAGCTAAGCAAGTTTACCTATAAGATCGGTTATCCTAATAAATGGCGTGATTATTCAGCCTTAACCATCGAAAAAGGTAACTTGGTCAAGAGCTACCAAAATTACGTAGAGTTTGAATATGAAGAGATGATCACTTCATTGAGCAAGCCTGTCGATAAGAGTAAATGGCATATGACGCCACAAACCGTCAATGCTTACTTCAACCCTGTGGGCAATGAAATTGTATTCCCAGCGGCGATCCTGCAGCCTCCATTCTTTAACATGGATGCAGATGATGCAGTAAATTACGGCGGCATCGGCGCGGTTATCGGTCATGAGCTGAGCCACGGTTTTGACGATCAAGGCGCTAAATATGACGGCGATGGTAACCTACGTAACTGGTGGACAGATCAAGACAAGGCTGAGTTTGAGAAGCGCTCTAAGCAATTATCTGCGCAATACTCTGCATTTGCCCCATTTAATGATGCTAGCGTCAATGGCGATTTAACCCTTGGCGAAAACATTGGCGACTTAGGCGGTCTAACGGTTGCCTTCCGTTCATACTTGTTATCGTTAAACGGTCAGGAGGCTCCGGTAATGGATGGCTTAACTGGCGAGCAACGTGTGTTTGTTGGTTGGTCACAGGTATGGCGTCGTAAGTATCGCGACGAAGCGCTGCGTAACCGCCTAATGACAGACCCACATTCACCTGGTCAATATCGTGCTTTTGGTACCCCTCGTAACATAGAGGCTTTCTACAAAGCGTTCGATGTTAAAGAAGGTGACAAGATGTACCTTAAGCCAGAAGACCGCGTGAAAATCTGGTAATAATCAGTACCAGCATCGATTGGCACACCACGTAACATTGAAGCCTTCTACAAAGCGTTCGATGTTAAAGAAGGTGACAAGATGTACCTTAAGCCAGAAGACCGCGTGAAAATCTGGTAAGTTTAGCCTCAGCTAAATAATGACAATTTGAAGCCTAACTCATCATTTGAGTTAGGCTTTTTTGTCTCTAAACTGGCAATATCATTGGCTTCGCCTACGCTTTATCTTGATGATAAAATAAAGGCAGAGGACATTCGATGGATGTAGTACGTTTGGTCCCTATTCTTGCTGGTGGCGGCACCCGTTTACCTGCCCATATCGGTATTTTGGCGGCGCTTGAAGAAATGGAGATTCGCAGTGATCATATTGTCGGCGTGTCAGGCGGCAGTATTATTGCTAGCCTCTACGCTAGCGGCATGGATATAGCCTCGATGAAACAAGTGTCACTGGCCGTCGATTTCAATCAATTTCGCGGTTTTTCACTACTATCTCTGATCCGTCATGGTGGCTTATCCAACGGTAATAAATTTGAGCAGTGGCTAGATAAAATGCTCGAAGGCAAAACATTTTCCCAACTCGACAAAGAACTTCATGTGGTAGCCACCGATATTAGACGTAGTAAAGCGGTGATTTTTGACCGTCAACATACGCCCGATCTCAAAGTCGCAACGGCGGTACGCTTCTCCATGTCGATTCCGCTACTTTTTAGCTTTAAAACCTATGGCAACCATCTGATGGCCGATGGCAGCATCTTATCTGAGGATGCGCTGCATCGGGATTGGGCTGGTGATGACACGCCAGTATTATGCTTCAGGCTCAGGGGCGAATATGAATATGATGATATTGAGCCCGGTGGCTTCTTTCCTGTAGCAGATTACGTGACGCTATTAATCCGCACATTTTTGACCACTATATCTCGCGAATATATCAACAATAACTATTGGCATTCAACATTGGTGATTAATACCGGTAAAAGTTCACCAGTACAATTCGCCCTCGATGAACAGCAAAAGCAAGCCTTGTTCCTCTCCGGTTATCGCACCACGATAGAAATACTGCCGCAAAAATTACAACACTATAACCATCGCTAACGCTCTTCTCCTGCCTAAACCAGCCAAGCATTGGCTAAAAGGCCACCGGATACTGCTTCAATACTTGCGTGATATCCGCCAATAATTCATTGGATAACGGCTGCGCAAAGGCATCAATATCTTGTTTAAGTTGCGCCATTGAGGTGGCACCAATTATGGTTGAGGTGACACCACTTACCTGATCGCACCAACCCAAGGCTAATGCCACCGGCGAGATATTATGCTGCTTGGCTAATTCGACATACGCAGCAACCGCTTTATCAGCGATGTCAGTATCCCGAAATAGACCATTACGCGCCATTAACGTCCAACGACTACCCTCAGGACGAGCTCCCTGCTGATATTTACCACTTAGCGCGCCAGTCGCTAGTGGCGACCAGGGTAAGTAGGCGATATTTTCCTGCACACATTGCTCAATCAGATAGGGCCAATCTTTGGTATGGAGCAGGCTAAATTCATTTTGTATTGAGACCATTTTAGGTAAGTCATGCAACTCACTCAGGCGTAAATACTGGCTGATGCCCCACGGCGTATCATCCGACAAGCCACAATAGCGTATCTTGCCCGCTTTAACACATTCGCTTAGCCCATTTAGAATATCGAGCATCTGCTCCACCTGCGCTGGCGCATCGACTTGTTCAACGTCTACAATGCCAGGCCAATGATTGCCAAAGTGCGGTGATTGTCGGTTAGGCCAATGCAGCTGATAGAGATCGATATAGTCTGTTTGCAGACGTTGTAGCGAATCCTCTACTGCGCTAATCACGCTCGCACCGGTGATAGGGCCACCGCCGCGAATGTAAGATAGCCCAGGTCCAGCAATTTTGGTCGCCAGCACCATGTCTTTGCGCTGGTGGCGATTATCTTTTAACCAGTGCCCAATGATCTGTTCGGTTTTGCCATAGGTTTCTTCTCGCGGGGGAATGGCGTACATCTCGGCGGTATCAACAAAATTGATGCCCTGGCCTAACGCATAATCAAGCTGCGCATTAGCCTCTTGCTGATTATTTTGCACGCCCCACGTCATGCTACCTAAACAGACACGAGATACCTCAAGTGAGCTACTGCCTAGCTGGTGATATTTCATTAACGGTTCCTTTTTATATTCTGATTCTATTTATTCTATGTCGGATTTATTATTGCGCAAGCGTAAACATCGCCGCTCTTTGCCATTGCCGCCATGGATGGCGGTACTTAGAGTTTGTCTGGAACAAAAACTCTGCCATGGCACCGCGGCATTGCGTGCAGGGATGCACGTACTTAGACTTTGTCGGGAACAAAAAGTCTGACCGTTCATCCTGAACATAAAAAGCCCGTGACAATGCACGGGCTTCAATCGTTCTAAAGTAAGGGTTGGTTACTTACTTAGTAATTCCAATACATCAACACAGCGACCTACTTCTTGGTGCTTGCGCTTTACGCTCTTAAGCACCTGTGGTTTCATGTCTTTATATTCCTCAATTAAACCAGCCAGCTGTTGATGACTATCAACAGTACAACTCACTGGCACCATGGAGCCAACAAATGATTGTAGCATTCTTAATTGCCCCTGCTCATTTAACACCTTAACTTGCGCTAAGATACGCTCAACATAAGGTGCTTCAAGCGCTTCTTGATCGGACGGGAACATGCCCCACATCGCATAACGTAAAGTCGCTAACTTAAGCTTGTCAGGGTTATTAATGATGATGTCGAACCACTTAGCTTTTACCGCAGGATCCGGACGTAACACTTCAGCCAAAATCGCATTTTTTGCGCCTTTATCTGATTTGTCACGGCTTATTTCGTCGATTAGACGCTGCTTGTAATTGCCAAATTCACGATGGTTTAGGCTACGTACTAATTTCCAACGCTTGTCTTGATCGACCTTTAATCCGTCAAAGTTGATTTTGCCATCGAGAATATTGCTTAGTACCGTTAACTGTTGCTCAGTTCTGGCACTTGAAACAAATCGTGAATACCACATTTTCTGGATGTCGCTACCCGCTTTTGCTGCCTCAAGTTGCTGGTAATAGAAATCACTCACCTCAATACGCTTAGCCGAATAATCAGCAATACCCATGCGCGTCGCCGTATTTAAATAGTGCAGTGCCATCGACAAATGACCCGAGGCTTCGCGAACCACGCTAAGGTCTTTTTCACCCTTAATATTGTTTAAGGCGAAATCGACGAAAGTCGCTGGTGACAATTTAGCATCGGCTACGCTATCGCTAAGACTCTGCCATAGCATTAGGCGTAATGAAGGACTAGCAAATTGGTTAATATGCTTATTAAGCGTTTCAAGCGACTTAGTATCGAGATTAACTTGTACATAGCCCCAATCATCTAGATTTGGATAAACTAAATCAGGACATGCTTTACCCACCATCGCAGGCACTTTGGTTAGCGCCCCTTGATAAGTAACAGGCATTTGATGACTTAGTTTCATCTGCTTGTCATCATAGTTAAACAAACCAATGTTTACTCGCTGGGCGCGTAGTGTTGGGTAGTCTTTGGGCGCGCTCTGGTTAATCGAAAACTCGCTAATCAGCTGATCCTGACACTGATAAGAAACTTCGATAGTATTGACACCCGCTTGATAGAGCCAATCTTGTGTCCATTGACTTAGATCGGTATCGGCAGCAGCCGCTAATGAACCAATAAAATCATCGAGTGAGGTATTCTTATAGGCAAATTTCTTGAGGTAATTACTGACCCCGATACGGAAATTCTCTTCCCCTAAAAATTTAGGCACCTGCTTTAATACCGAAGCACCTTTACCGTAGGTAATACCATCGAAGTTGGTCATCGCATCGTTAGTGGTTGCCACAGGCAACTCAATGGCGTGGGTATTGACCGATTTATCGGTACTATAAGCCCATTGTTTAAAACCGGTGTAAAAATCATCCCACACATTGTCAAAGTCAGAGGCTTTATCCAATGCTAGAACCGCCATATAACTGGCGAAACTCTCGTTTAACCACAAGCCGTTCCACCACTTCATGGTCACCAAATCACCAAACCACATATGCGCCATCTCATGGGCAATCGTATCGGCTAAGCCAAGACGTTGGCTGGTGGTTTTATCGCCGCGGGAAATAAAACTCTCGGCAAAGGTTACTGCCGCGACATTTTCCATTGCGCCGGAGTTAAAGTCTGGTGCAACCACCTGATCGTATTTACCAAAGGGGTAGGCAATATCGAAATACTCATTAAAGAACGCAAAGCTTTGCTTAGTCGGAATAAACCATTCTTTGGTATCGACATATTTAGCCAGGCTTTGGCGTACAAATAAACGCAGTGGAATGTCGCCGGCTTTACCATGGAAAGTGTCCTCCCATACCGCATATTTTCCCGCATGCATCGCAAAAACATAAGAAGAGATCTTAGCCGAAACAGGGAAATCCCAATGCTTGGTGCCATCTTTTTCAACGATAGCGGTTTCACGGGTGGTTGAAATAATTTGCCAATGAGCAGGCGCTGTCACTTCCACCTTAAACGTTGCTTTAAGGTTTGGCTGATCAAAATGTGGAAACATCTTGTTGGCTGCATAGGGTTCAAAATCAGAATACAGGTAAACATCGCCATTTTCAGGATCTTTAAAGCGGTGCAGGCCAGAGCCATCGTCAGAATACTCACGGTTAAAGGTGATTTCCAAGGTGTTTTTACCGGCGTCAATCAAATGTGGCGCAATAGAGATAAACCACTGCTTGTAGTCAAACGCGATGATTTGACCATTAAGCTTTACCTGCTCAATGTTACCCGCTTCAAAATCAACGGTTAGTGGCGAGATATTATTTTTGCTCATCACAAAGTCAATGGTTGATACGCCATTATAAGTTGCTTTAGTATGCTCAACGTTAAATGCTAAGGTATAAGCGACATCGCTAACTTGTGCTTTACGCATCGCCGCGTAAGATTGCGACAACGCATCGTTGTGAACGCGCAATACTGGCGCAGCTTTTATTTGCTGCGTCAAAGCAGTGTCTTGAGCTGTTGTATTACAACCGCTTAAGATTAAAGGGCTGCTCGCTAACGCAATCAGTAATGACAGGTTGGATTTGTTAAATTTCATCTTGTTATACTATTAGTGAATAATCAGCACGTTTTATAGCATAACGAGCATTATTGCGGATGATTATTATTCGTTCAACCGCCCAACAGTTGTAACAAATTATTACAGCTAACCTTTCGGCTCAAAAAAATAGCCGATGAACAAATTGGAAAAAACATGTCAATGACTCAGAAATTCCCCCTTGCCCTCGCCGCCATTTTTACTATGTTCTTTATTGCCTTGGGCATTAACCCCGTTTCACGAGAGGTATGGGTCGCCGAGGTTATTCCCGTGGTCATTATTTTCGCGCTATTGATTTTTAGCTATCGCAAGTTTCAATTTAGCAATCTCGCGTACTCGCTCGTGGCCTTCTGGTTATTCTGGCATACCATCGGTGGTCACTACACTTTTGCTAATGTGCCCTTTGGTTTTATTACTGATTTGCTGGGCTCTGAGCGTAACCACTTTGATCGCATTGGCCATTTTTCGGTGGGTTTTTACGCCTACGCGATGATGGAATGGTTACTGCGCCAAAAGCATTGTGGCTATAAGCTAGCGGCATTCTTTAGTGTATTTTTCATCATGAGCGTGGCCGCCGGGTACGAAATCATTGAGTGGTGGTATGCGGCGGCTGAAGGCGGCGAAGCTGGCATCGAGTTTTTGGGCTCACAGGGAGATATCTGGGATGCACAAAAAGATATGCTAAGCGACACCTTAGGCGCGCTATTTTCGGTATTGTTATACTACTTTGTTCGCCCAGATACTAAGGTGAATACGCCATAATCGCGATGTTAATAATGAAGTATGGTTAGTTATAATCAGATCAAAATACATACAATATCATTAGATTTCTATACTTATTCATCCCTAATTACCTTATAATCTCGAGAAAAGGTCTGGTGATGAATATGATGTTAGCTCGCGTAAAGACAGTGCTTGGCAGTTTATTGTTATTGCTAAGCCTTCTATTCACCACAACTACACACGCCGAGCAGTCGAGCTGGGTAACCTCACAACTTGAGCGAGCCGACTCGTTAGACCTAAAAGATCCCGCACGCGCATTAATCTTTTTAGAGGCCAGTTATAACGACAATGCCAAGCGCCTGTCAGATGCTGAGAGGTTGCAATATTACTGGCGATTAGCCAACTATCACCTTTACCTCTTTGATAACGCCAAGACGTTATATTATCTCGATAAAGCCTATGCGCTGATGCCCGAAGTGACCGACCATGCTGGTATCTCAATCTTACTCAATCATGCGACTATTTTATTCGACCAAGGAAATCTAGAGGGGGCTTTAAGCAAGGCTCAGCAAGCGGAAAATTTAGCCAAAACAGAGAATAATCAAGAACTATTGGCAACGGCTTATAATAACATAGCTTGGGGTTACGCTACCCACAAGAACGACGCTCGCGCCTTATATTATTATCAGTTGGCCTATGACATCATCGAAAAAAGCGGCGATGCCAATGAATTAGCTTTTTTACAGGCGCAGATGTTCCATGTTTATTACAATCTGCAAGATATCGATAAATCCATCGAATTATTGCAATTAGCTATTGCGCATTTTGAGGCCAATAACATGTGGTTTGATCAGTTTAATTCGCTGCGCGACCTTGCTGCGATAGAGCGTAAAGTCACCCCAGTCGATGCGCAGCTCATCATCAAGCTTTACCAACAGATGGTGGCACTGAGCGATAAACTCGCCGACAGAGGCATGATCTATTATGCCTACATTGGACTAACGGCCTTTTATACCGCCCAATTAGACACCGATACAGCGCTAAAATACTGGCGGTTAGCTCAAGGTTCTGTATCTCAGCGCGGTTCAGATCGATTATTAGCGAGCCATTTTTTAACCGGTAGCAAGTTATATATCGCCTTAAAAGATTATCCACAAGCACTTGAGTACTTCGCGGTCACCGAGCAAAAATTTGTCCAATATAACCTTGTCGATAGCATCGTATTTAATATCGAGCGCCTAGAGACAAAGGTAACGTTAGCCATAGCAGGCAATGATTATCAATCGGCCTATGAGGACAAAAACCAGGTACTGGCGCTGCACAAAATTTACAACACCAACACCCGAGAGCAAATTCGATCGAAGTTTAAGGTCCAGTTTGACAACAAACAACAGCAACTAAGCAATCAACTATTGGCAAAAAATCAAAAAATAAATCAAATAGAATTACAAAATTTAAAGCAGGCCAAGCAAGTACAATTTGCCATTCTAATGTTCAGTGTCTGCGCCGTGATCGTGCTGTTGTTACTGTTCTATCGACAAACAAGAAACACTCAACAGCTCAATATATTGGCCAACACCGACGTTCTAACTCAGATAGCCAATCGTCGCCGCGCATTTTCATTTGCACAACAGCAGGTTACAAAGGTTAACGGAGATAACAACTCAGCCCTGTCGATTATTGTCTATGACATTGACCATTTCAAGAAGGTCAATGATACTCATGGCCATAGCCTTGGCGATCACGTATTGGTCAATGTCGCGAAAATATCAAAAGAGCAACTACGCAGTAATGACCTGCTCGGACGTATCGGTGGTGAAGAATTCTTAGCAATATTAACCGACACCACCTTAGCGCAAGCGCTCGATGTCGCCGAGCGCCTGCGAGTCTCTATAGAGGCAACAATTACCCAAGGCCAAGATCAGGACATTAGCGTCACCGCAAGTTTTGGCGTGGCTCAGTATAACCCGCAGGACAAAGAGTTTAGCCAGCTGTTTAAGCATGCCGATGAGCTGCTTTATCGAGCCAAGGAACAAGGACGAAATCGCATCGTGCATAACGATAGTTGATGGGTTAAACACTAAGGTTGGCCTTAAACTGCTTACCAATTGGCAGCTCTTTGCCATCTTTAAGTTTAACCTTGTCACTTAACAGGTAATCGATATGATCGGTGTTAATGATAATGGACTTATGGATCCTAACAAAGTTTTTTCCTGGCAAGCTTTGCTCGAAGCTCGATAGCGTCGCAGGGGTTAATAACATCACATTATTACGCCATACCTTAACGTAATTGCCATAAGCCTCTAAACAACTTACCTGAGCCAAGTTTAGTTTGACTTGCTTGCGATCGACCTTAATAAATATTTCCTGCAGCTCAGCGTTGCCCAGATCACTGCCCGCACAGCGCTGTCTTACCTTGTCGATGGCGCGCATAAACCTATCGAATCGAAAGGGTTTAAGCAGGTAGTCTGTCACGTCCATGTTAAAGCCTTCTAAGGCATATTCCTGATAGGCTGAAGTGATCACAATTTGTGGTTTGTGCTCGAGCATACTAAGAAAATCTAACCCCGAGATCCCCGGCATCTCAATATCCAGAAAAATTAAATCAACAGTATTTTCTTTTAAAAAGTCCAAGGCCTGATTACCTGAGTAGCACTGCCCTACTAACTCTATTTCGGCAATTTCTTTGGCATATGTTTGCACAATTTGATGCGCCAAGGGCTCATCATCGACAATCAGGGTGCGCAGGCTCATAACAACTCCAATGTTAGTTCGACACGATAAAACCCGTCAGTCTCGGTTATCGTTAACTGATGCTTATCGGGATAGCTTAGCGCTAGACGCCGCTGCACGTTGACTAATCCTATGCCGCCATCACTCGAACTTGCTTGCTCGGGCATTGAGTTTTTACAGCAAAAGTGCAAGGTATTACCGCTTACCTCAATCATTAAATCCAATTGCGATTGCTGATCGCTAACCTCCACCCCATGCTTAAATGCATTCTCAATAAACATCACTAATAACAATGGGCTGATAGGTAAGGAAGGCACCTTGCTTGGCAGGTTTACGCGCAATTGGCATTTGTTTTCAACCCGCAGTTGTTGCAGCTGAATATAGTCATTTAGGTAGTCCATTTCATCGACTAATGAGACCCGTTCATTGCCCCCTTTATACACCACAAAACGCAGTAAACTTGCTAACTGGAGAATAAGCTCCGGCGCCTTCTCTGATTTCGCCAAGCACAGGGCATACAGGTTATTGAGGGTATTAAACAAGAAATGTGGGTTAATTTGCTGCTGTAGCCATTTCAGCTCTGTCTTAAGCTTCTCTTGCTCAAGCTGCGCCAACTTGGTGTTATCCACTTGTAGCTTAAAGGTTAATATAAGCGGTAGGCTAAATAAGATAACCAAAAAACCAATATACAGATTGAGCACACTAAAGGGATAATAGTTAGTGCTGCCGGTTAAAGTGTAGGACTCAACATTAATCGGCAACCACATCAATACTTGCGAAACCACAGGCCCAGCCACCAGTAAAAATAACGCACTTACCCAAATGTAATGATATACGCCATGGCGTTTTAGTACCTGATTAATGAGCCAATGATGATTGATATAATAGGTCAGATAGAGTGCACCATAGACACACATAAATTGCAGCCAATAGGCGATAAAAGTAGCAAAGTGCAATATATTACGCTTTATATCGATAACCATGGCAATGGGCTGATTATTCAGTGGATCATCAATCGAATTAAACACCGCCGCCATAAAGAGACTAACCCCAATTAATATCACCAAAAACACATTATCAAGTGACGGTTTAAAGCGTAGATGATTGAGTTTACTGCCCAGCCAATATTTTGCCAGCGCAGCCACTTCCAATAGCCATAAAATATACAACGCCTTTTCATCACTGATCAACCAATGCGCTTGCAGCACCTGATTATTGAGCAAGAGAAAGGCAGCGCCAGGAAACGCCACAAAGCCAACAAGCCAAGCCATCACTCCCCTCATGCCGCGCGAGTTGATGCTAAGGTATTTACACACAAAGATCGGACTAAGCTCTAGCAACACTCGAGCTACGGTGAATAAATATTCCCCCCAACCAAGCACATCAATCCGGCCAAAGCTAAAGGTCGTGGCTAGTATAACGGCGATCAACATCGGGGCTAATCGGTTATCGACAAGGCGCTGGGTCAAATCAGTAGACAAGTGTTGTGTTGCCCATTGTTTAACTTGTACCAAAGCTTGCTTAATCATCAAAACGGTCCTGATTTTTTCGATTGAAGATAGATAAATCACTGTAAGTTATTGGGTTAAAAAGTCATTAAATAAATGACCAACGACAACAAGGAGATGACCAACGCCAAAAATCATCCGCTGAGGTTGTTTATCATCAAAAGCTTGTCGTTGGTCACAAGCCGCTAACTCATCATATCAACTTCTGATTCAATGGCTTTAATAAAAATTAACCTTATTATTTTGAGGCCGCTCGATGTTAACCATAAAAAACCTATCCAAAACCTACAGCAATAGCGTTAAGGCGCTCGATGAAATAAACCTATCAATCGATGCGGGTATGTTTGGGCTTCTAGGGCCCAATGGCGCGGGTAAATCGAGCCTGATGCGCACTATCGCCACACTGCAAATGCCCAGCAGCGGTCAAATTGAATTTGCCGGTCAAGATGTCATCGCTAATCCGCAGGCACTGCGCCCACACTTGGGCTATTTACCACAAGAGTTTGGCGTCTATCCCAAGGTAAGTGCTGTGGATTTATTAAACCATCTTGGGTTACTTAAGGGGCTTAGCGACACCAAAGCCCGCAAACGACAGATCGATACGCTACTGGCACTAACCAATCTCACTCAACATTCAAAGAAAGCAGTAAGCACTTACTCGGGCGGCATGAAACAACGCTTTGGTATAGCGCAGGCATTGCTCGGTAGCCCTAGACTACTTATTGTCGACGAACCAACCGCGGGGCTTGACCCACAAGAGCGTAATCGCTTTCACAATCTGCTCAGTGATGTTAGTGAGAATACTGCAGTCATATTGTCCACCCATATCGTCGAAGATGTCAGTAACCTGTGCCCCAACATGGCCATTGTCAATAACGGTCAAATTATAAAGCAGGGCCGCCCGAGTGAATTGATCGAGCAAGTATCTGGCACGCTATGGCGTAAGCAAGTGAGCAAGCAAGATATTGAGCAGCACCTTGCACAATATAACGTGATTAGCCAGCGTCTTGTCGCCGGACGCGCCGAAATACACGTGCTGGCAACACACCAGCCAAGTAGTGAGTTTGAGCCGCTAACAGTCGAATTAGAAGATGCCTATTTCGCCTACTTAAATCTCGCGAACAAAAATCAATTGCGCAAGGAAGCCTAACATGTCAAAAAAGCAGCCTATCTTGCTCAAATTGACTCAGCAAGAGATCAAGACTCAATTAACTCAACCCAGTTTCATCCTGCTGATTGTTCTCGCCGCGCTGATGGGCTCATTTGTGATACAGCATCAGCCAATCACCGATGGCGTCAACGTGTGGGGCCCTTATTACCTTGCCGGCACAGTGGTTAAACTGGCGTTTATACTACCGTGCCTAATCGCCATTTTCGCCACTAAAGCTGCAGTGCGTGACGTACAACATAACATGCAAGAACTTATTTTTAGCACCGCCGTGAGTAAGTTTGACTGGTTGGCCTCTCGCTGGTCGGGGTTATTTACCGCCACCGCGTTAGTCTATCTGAGCTTTGTGCTTGGCATGATCGCTGGGCTGCACCTCATGGAATTACCTGCAATCGACTATGTCACCATGTTAATAGGGTTCGCCTGGCCAAGTTTGTTGTTTATCCTGCCCGCTATTTTACTCGCGGTCAGTTTACTCTTTGCTATTGGACTGTTTAGCCGCAGTTCCTTGGTCATATTTATCTTCGCAGGATTTGCCTTTATTGGATACCAGACACTACTCATGGTCACAGGTTCACCTATCATGGCCAAACCCATGGTACTTAGTGACACCCTAAATCAAGTGTTTCGACTCATCGATCCTGTCGGTTCTAGTGTGTTCTTCGAGCAAGTAAAAAGTTGGAGTGTCAACGCGCGTAATAGCCAACAGGTGATACTCGATACCCCCTTATTGCTCAATCGCGCGCTCGTTCTAGTCGCCACCGCACTAACCATATTCTTCACTTACCAAAAATTTAGCCTCACCCTGGCGCTAACTAAATTAAAGAAAACATCACCAGCTGTCACCAATAACGCTCAACCCTACCAAGCCGTGCCGATAAACTTGACATGGTCTGCTAAGTTAGCTGGCTTCACTAGCCTATGCCGCCTTGAATATCTCACCACCATCAAGACCAAAAGCTTTGCCTTAGTCAGTATTTTTCTGACCTTGGTGGTGGCCAGCGAAGTTTTCTCCGGTCTATCCTATTTAGAAACCATGGGGGTGACACCACTACCAACCACATCGGTGGCGTTTAACCAATTTGCCCATGATGTGTTACCCAATTTTGGCGCGTTATTTTTAGCCTTCTTTGTCGCCCAAGTCATGTGGCGCGATAGTGAACTTAATGTCGCTTGCCTAATTGAGACAACAAACACCTCAAACCGCCAGTTATTTAGCGCTAAATGGCTAACTTTATTGCTCATCCCAATTACCTTTATTAGCATCGCGATAATCGTTGCCAGCATCATGCAGGCATTATTTGGCGGCACCATCGAATGGGCTATTTATCTTAGCGCGTTCTATTATGTCGGCGCGCCGCTCATCGCCTTGGCTAGCCTATTTTTATTGCTCCATACCCTGATCCCCTCAAAGTTTGTAGCAATGGGGCTTTCTTTTATTGTTGCCGTCTTGGCGCAGTCGAATTTTGGTAGCTATATTGGCATCGAGCATAAAATGCTGCGCTTTGCGAGTACGCCGCACATGAGCCATTCACAGCTCATTGGCTTTGACGCCACCGCAACGGCATTTAATCATTACATCAGCTTTTGGTTAGCGCTATCGGTTGCCTTCGCGCTAATCGGTTTTGGCCTCTTTCGCCGCGGACTCGACGTAACCTTGCGCCAACGCCTAATATTGTCGATGCACCGCCCTAAGGGACATGTATTCTCTGGCGCGCTGTGCCTATTGGCAATACTGGGCAGTGGTGCCCATCTGTTCTATCAAGCCAATATTATTGGTCAATACAAAAACAGTGACGCCTTAGTGCAATGGCGCGTCGATTATGAAAAGAAATATATTGCTTATCAGGGACTGCCGCAACCCACCATCGTTGATGTCAACACACAACTCGATTTCTTCCCGAGTGAGCGCCGCTTCACGCTAAGCGCCAAATATCAGCTAAGCAACAAAACCGCCAAACCGATAAGCCAAGTTTTGATTAACACCCACCACCTATTGAACTATTCTAGCTTAACGCTTAGTGGCGCAACATTAGCCAGCCACGACAAAGCACTAAAGCAGTACCTGTGGCAGTTAAACTCCCCCATGCAACCCGGCGACACCATAGCGCTCGACTTTGCGCTAGACTATCAACAAACCGGGCACAATGGTGTTATTCACGATAACTTCATTAGCGATAAATTTAGTTATTTCCGTGATCTACGCTACATGCCATTTTTAGGATTTGCTAAACACCTGCAAATCAAGTCAGCCCAAACCCGAAAAGAACACGGCCTTGAGCCACTCCCCGCAGCACTAAGCCTTGAGCAAGATATCGCGCTACACCAAGGGGATTTCTCAGCCGACTATCGCTGGGCGAGCACCGACATCACCGTATCGACCATTAAAGGACAAACGGCTATTGCGCCAGGGGAGCTTGTTAAGCAGTGGACTGTCGATAATCGCGCCTATTTTCAATACGTTAATCAGCAACCGATGCGCCGCGTATTGGCTTATTTCTCACTCGATTTAGTTAAGTCCACCAAACAAGTAGATGGCGTTAATCTTGAGGTTTACCATCAGTCACAATCGCAAGATTTAGCCAATGAGCATTTAGCAGCGATGGCGGACACGGTTACCTATGCCAACCGCCACTTTTCGCCCTACCCTGCCAAACAGTTGCGCCTTATCGAAGTACCTTCCGTGCTCGGTTATTCAGGCTATGCGTTATCGCAAACTATTTTACTCGATGAGCGATTCGGTTTTGGGGTTAAACGAGATAATGGCAAGGCGATAGGGTTCGATCACCTGTATCGCCGCACGGTGCATGAAACAGCGCACCAATGGTGGGGTTATGCACTTGATAGCGCGATGACCGAAGGCGTATCGTTATTGATTGAATCTTTAGCAAAACTTACCGAAGTGTTGGTGCTTGAGAAGAAATTTGGGCCAGAGTACGTGCGAACCCTAGTTCGCTATGAGCATAATCGCTATTTCAGCGGTCGTGGTAATAGTCGCCAGCAAGAACTGCCATTATACCGCTCCGGTGAGAGCCATGTTGTCTACTCAAAAGCGTCAGTGACCATGAATGCGCTGGTTACTCGCCTAGGGGAAAAAGCACTGACAGACGCAGTGGCAGCCTTGATAAAGCAACATCATTACCCGCAGCGCCCAGCAACGACACTAGATTTTATCGCGCGATTAAAAGAAACGAGCGAGCCATCGCAACATCAGTTTATCGATCATTGGCTTAAGAATGTCGCATTTGATGATTGGCAAATAACCTCAGCTGAGGTGACAGAGAATAAAGATGGAGGCTTCGTGGCAGACGTTTGTTATATCAATCCCAGCTATGTCCTCAACCCAAACGGCAAAAAATCCTCTAAAGCTCTTAATAATCCAGCGCAGCTAGTGTTTCTTAGCGCTCACCCCTCGCGAGTATTTAACAAAGGGCAGGATCGACGCACCTTAAAGGTACTCGATATCATCGGCCAGCCAACCCAGCAATGTGCCCAGCAGCAGTTAACACAACGCCCTAGCCACATCGCGATCGATCCCTACTACCTAACCCTAGACAACAGCCGCGAGGATAATGTTATCGCGCTTTAACATTGAACATAAAAATGCCGTAATACTGGTCAGTTAAGCGAATAATTATGGCTTCAGTGGATTTTGTGATGTGCTTGTAAGCTTTACCTTTTTAATTAAGCTCATCACACGCACACCAGATACCTTTCTTTGCTTCGCCAAAGAAACGTACCCCAAAGAAAGGCGACCCGTTATTTTATCGCTGCTCTTAAATGATAAATTGTCTATTCAATACCGTATTTGATCCGCGTCCTGCGGTAAATACTAAAAAATCGTCCCTGATTTTTTCATTGGCCAATTTTTAATTTAAGGCGATAAAGGACGGGAGCGACCGCGTTTCATCGTTCACACATTCCTTAACTGACTTGCATTATTATTAGGGCCTGTTGATCTTTTGAGCTTAATGGCGGCTATTTTATAACATTCGTCGAGGGCTCACTCGGAAACTCTCGGCTAACATCCTTAAAGCGTTGGTTTAATATGCAATAACCAATAACGCTACACAGCAATAGCATTTCTAATAAGATGCCATAGGTTGTTGTAGCGTGTTTTAGGTTATGCCACGACAAATGCCCTAGTGACAAGGCATAGCTTAACTGCGCCATCGCCGCTAGGGCCACCATCAATCGAATATTATGCCATAACCGTTTAACCAACCAAGGCATGCCTATCCGGCGCAAACTAATCAACGCTGCGCACAATAATGCTGGTATAGCCATCACTAATGCGATGGTAAATACCGTTCTGTCAGGATAAAACAAGTTTAACAGGCTGGTACCATCATTGCGATCGGACAGCGCGACAATCCAAATCACGTAGCTGCGCATCAGAAATGCCACGGCTAAATAAAGCAGCCCTGGTAACTTAATGCAGCCATATTTATCGTAGTCTCTAAACGGGTTATAGCGCATTGTCTACCCGCATAACGCTGCTATCAGCGCCTAGTACAGCGCCTAGTTCAGCGTAGATGTTAACCCTCAGGGTTTGGGCTTTAGTTACTCGCATTATTAATCTTCTTAAGAGCATATTGAGATAGGTATGGGCTTATACCCAAGAAAACAACCCCGTAATGGAAAGTAGTGCATGTAGCACATCACCACGTCGAGGCCGCAACAGCTAGGCAATTAAAGAGCGACCATTGCTAGATATTGTGCTTCTGAGAGTACTTGAACCCCTTTATCCTTAGCCGCATTTATCTTATTTTCGCCCACTTTCTCGCCGGTGACTAAATAGGAGGTTTTACCAGTCACCGATTTAGCAACCTTAGCACCGAGCGCTTTAGCTTGTTTTTCCATATCCCCTCTTGAGCCTTGCGTCATCGTGCCAGTAAAGACGATGGTCTTGCCACCAATAGGTGAATCACTTTGTGATTGCTCTGAGAGTTTTTGGGTTATGGCTAAATTAAAGCCCAATTCATACACCTTAAAGAACTCTTCTCGAACATTGTCTAAGCCTTCGACAATCGCCTCAGCACTCACCTGAGCAAAACCGTCAACTTTAACCATTTCGTCAACGCAAAGATCAAAAAGTTCAACAATAGCGTGATGTTGCAGTAACTTCTCACAGTTGCCGCCCGCTAACCGACTCACCCCAAAGGCTGCTAGAAACCGCCAATCTTCTATCTCAATTTCTCGGCTAGCTCTGAGTTGCTCAACCAAGTTCTGAGATGTTTTATCGCCAAAGCCAAACGTTAAATATTGATGCCTTTTAATATCATAAATCTCATGGATCCGCTTAATTGAGTATTGATGAAGCTTTTCAATAACTTTAGGCCCAAAACCATCGTTATTACCCAATGTTTTGAAAAAATGTACCAGCGTATTCTCCGTTTGAGCAGGACAGTCTGTTTTGTTGGGGCAGACTAAATGGTCTGATTCCCAAATCAGGTGCGAGCTACAACTAGGACACTCATCTGGTAACTCTGGCTCTGCCCCCTTAATGACTTTTTCAATTTTGGGGATAACGAGTCCGCTTCTAACCAATTGAACGATTGCACCTGGTCCAACGTTGTTGGTTTTGACCATATTATAATGATGAACGGTGACACGACTAATTGTCGCGCCACTTAGCTTGGTAGGCTCTAACTCTGCAACTGGCGATATTCTCCCGGTACGAGAGGTCTGAGGCACGACTTTAAGTACCTTTACTTGCGCTGATTCTGAATTCACTTTAAAAGCAATCTGCCATCTATGGTGATGTCTAGTCGCGCCCATGTGCTGTTTAATCGCGTCATTGGTTACTTCGAGGATCACGCCATCGATATCATAATCAACCGCATTCCAAATATGTTCCACGATGTTGTCAAAATCAGCTAGAATCTCTTTGAAGTGGGCGGTCTTGTTTTCAATTAACGAGAAAGGGAAAAATACACATGCGCCTTCATCGATCGCCTTTTGAACCGACTCATCGACTTTTTTCTCTGCAATAATCGCGGCTTGAATGTTTCTTGAATTTTCAAAATCCTCACTCAAAAATGAATCAAAATAACTTTTCTTAATCACTATTTCGCCAGGACCTAACCCTCGGTCACCATTTTGCGCCACCTTGAGTCCCTTGTTAAAGGCTCTGCTAATATCTTGTCCTCGCACGCCATCGCCTCTAGTGTAGAGCTTAGTACCATCGTCATACGCCGCATAACCATCTAATTTCGGCGTTACTCTAATCTCGATGTCACGCTCATCGACATCAACTTCCGTCGCTGCTTTTAACAGCCGACCGGTCCATTTTTTAATCTCTTCAAATGAATATGCTTTGTCCGTTGATAGCATCTTTTGAGGTAACGAAACTGTTTTGCTATCAATTAATACTTCAGGCTCAATGGTGGTTAAATAGGGATGATTAGGCTCTCTAGATTTTAGCGCTGTAATGTATGCATCATAAGTTGCATCGTCGAGCACTGGAATGCCTGAGCGATATAGTGCGTTTGTAACCTCTAATACAACTAGCAGGTCTGCTAACGATAAACGATTAACCGGACTAACAATGAGTTGTTCCAAAAAGCTTGCTTGTATATTTTTACCCAGTTGTTCTATCACTGATAGTTGGGCTTTATTTAATGTAAGTTGTGACATGAATGATACCTATTAGGCTGATAAACAAGCGTTAAAATTCGAGTTGCTGTTTGAAGAAATACAATTGAACTTAGATAAGATGACAGCGCCAGTCGTTATGCACAAATCGCTGCCTGCTTATCTTATTCAACGGGGTCAAGGTTTGACTGGCTCATTGTATGCCTTTAACCATTAGCGCGCTTGAGGGTTTTCGCGCGCTGTTACACAAAAGTAAGCCAGGAAGATGTAATGAGGCAATTATTGGCTATTTGACCAATAGCATCTTGCGCTCGACTTCCCTAATACGTTGCACGTAATGTTGTGTCGATTGGTTGGTCAGGGTGGAACGGTCGCCATCGAGCACCTGGCCATCGAACGCCTCGGCAATTTTCGCCGCAGCATTGAGCATGGTGTTAAATGTTTCCATGTTGCCATGCTGATGGGGGATGGTCATAAATAACGAAATACCTGTGGTGGTAAATTGTTCTATGTTGTCAATGTCAAACGTACCGGGTTTAACCATGTTAACCAATGAAAACAGTACATCGCCCTGGCCAGACGCTTGTTCGTGACGATGAAATATGTCCATATCACCAAATTTAAAGCCTAATGTGAGTAAAGTTTGCAGCAAAACGGCACCGCTTAGCTCTTGTTCATCACCCGCCACAACATTGAGTACTAACACATCCATCGGCTCGGCCACCGTCGTTTTCGCTGGCTCTGCGACTCGCTCGTTATCTTGGGGCAGCTCAACATGAGTCTCCTGCTGTTGATCCGTTTTACTCGGTTCTTTTACCGCTAAGTAATCTTGTTTTTCCTGCACCACTGGCGATGCAAACACTGGGTTAGGCGACTGCTTAATGCTATCATCTGGTTTATCAACGAGTTGAACATTTGGCGTGTCTAGCGTCTCATCGCTTGGCCCTGCGCCACCATCTAATGCGACATCAAAGTTTATCGCGCCATCGCTCATTGGTTCGGCGGCAATAGTCGAGCCACTCAGGCTCGGTCCACTATCTTGCGTGTCGACACCAACATTAAGGCCGAACTTGTCCACATCGGTTTGATTATCGGAAACAGATGCTGTGGCAGCAAATTCCTCCCCCTCTAACCCGGGCTTTACTCGTGCGACTCCGACACCATGGCGGTCAAAACCGCCGCCATCGCGTATTAAATTTCCATCATTATCAGTTTCAGTTAAGTCCAAATGACTGATATCCACCGGCTTATTTGCCTTGCGAATACCGATTAAACCGTGAATCAAAATAGCGGCAATCACCACTACACCAATAATAAGTAAGACAGTACGTAATTCAAAATCCATTAAAATCAACCAACTTCGTTATTGTTGCGCCAAGGAAACAGCCGCATCGACATCGACAGAGACTACACGAGAGACGCCAGCCTCTTGCATCGTGACACCCGTTAGCTGGGTGGCCATTTCCATTGAAACTTTATTATGTGTTATATAAATAAATTGCACTTTTTCAGACATTTCCTTAACCAGATTACAAAACCTATCGACATTCGCGTCATCAAGGGGTGCGTCGACCTCGTCGAGCATGCAAAATGGTGCAGGGTTTAACTGAAAGATTGCAAAGACTAATGATAATGCGGTTAGCGCTTTTTCGCCACCACTTAACAGGTGAATTGTGCTATTTTTCTTACCGGGAGGTTGTGCCATTATACTGACACCTGCCAAAAGTAGATCACTGTCGGTCAATGTGAGCTGCGCGCTGCCACCACCAAAGACTTTAGGGAATAACCGTTTAAAATCAGCGTTAACACTATCGAAGGTACGCTTAAACTTATCTCGACTCTCGCGATCTATCTTGCGGATTGCGCTCTCTAACGTTTTAAGCCCTTGCTCGAGATCATCGTTTTGCCCGTTCAAGTAATCAAGCCGTGATTTTTGCTCGTTGTATTGCTCAATAGCCGTCAGATTTATCGCCCCCATCTGTGCCAGTTTATCGCGGATCACAGCAAGCTCATTGCTCCATGACTTAGACTCGCTACCCACCAGCAGTTGTTGCGCCAACAAGGAAACGTCACGCTGACTTAGATTAAGCGCCTGCTCTTGAGCACTAATTTTTACCTTTAGCGTCTCTTTCTTGACCCGCAGTTTTTCCAAGATAGTTTGTTGTTGCAGTTTGTCTTGAGAAAAACCACGCAATTTTTGACTGCTTTCACTGCTCGCATGCGTTGATGCATCCAGTTGTTGCTGGGCTAGTTGTTGCTGCTGTTTAAGACTAATGAGCTGGCTATGACCCGTTTTTAACTGTTGCTGATGAGTTTCCAGTGGCGCCAATTGTTCGCTCTGATGCGCAGCCAATTGGCGCAGTTCTAGCGCTAAGTCATCGTATTGGGTGGCAATAGCCCCTAGCTGAGTTTGACATGCATTGTGTTTTAATTGATGCTTTTGTACCAAGAGTTGTTGCTGGTGAACCTTTTCTTGTGCTTGTACCAGTTTTACCTGCAATGATTTGACTTGCTGTTTCCCGATTTGGCGCGTGCCCTGAGCTAATTTAAGTTGCTCTTCGGTATCGGCAAGTTGCTGCCCCAGTTGCAGCGTCTGTTGTTTATAAGTATGCTTTTGCGCTTTATCGAGTTCGCTCAGCTGTTTGTTCTGAGTTAACTGGGCGTCAATATCACCAAGACCAGCGACGATATGTTGCCATTGCTGCTGTTGCAGCATCCAACGCTGTTTAGATTCAATCATGTGCTCTTTAAGCCTTAGCAACTCACTATCACTTTGCCCTTTGCTTAACTTAATTTGGCTCAGGCTTTGTTGGCCCTCAATTAGTCGCTGTTTAAGCTTGGTCAAGCGTTGTTCGGCCTCGATGATTTGTGGTCTTAGCTGCTCTGCCTGTTGTTGCAGCGCCAGTAGACTGGAATTGCTCGCCTCGTCATTGCTGGCATGACTAATGACGAAACCATGTCCAAGCCAATAACCACATGGGGTAACAACCGATTGATACGATGCCAACTCGCCCAATAGCATTCTTGCCTGCGCAACATCATCGGCGCAAAAGACATGCTGCATATGGTTTTCCAGCGTTGGTTTAATATCAGCTCGTAGATAGTTAAGATGATCTGCCAATCGGGGTAAAGCGCTTGAGCACACTTCACTTGCAATTGTACTTGCGCCTGCCGCTAGCGGATGAATTATCGCATGAGGTGGCAACGACGTGATATCGGTGAGTTGCTCCACCACATACGCGGTTAACAATCGACCCAATACCAGCTCGGTCGCACTTTGCCAGCGTGACTCTACCCGCAACAATTGCCATAACTGACTGACATCGGTGTAATGCTGAGTCAGTCCCTGATCCTGTTGTTTACTATGCTGCTCCACAATCAGTTCGAGTGTAGTGAGGCGATTAATCAACTCATTGGTGACTAATCGCCCGTCGGCTAGATGCAAGCGATGCTGCTCAATAGCATGGGCCGCGCTATTGACTTGCAAATCGATATCATCGTTACTCGACTGCTGCGCTAACACCACTCGCTGCTGCTGTTCGACTTCTTGCTCTAATACCTGCGGGTTTAGTTGTTGCTGCGAGGACAACAATTCGAGTTGTTTTTGCTTAAGCAATTCGACTTGACTACCAAGTTTAATTTGGTCTTGATTGATCCGTTCGGTGCCTTGTTTAGCAAGCAGTAATTCACCATTGAGTCGCTGTTTTTGATGTAAATACTCATTAAAAGCGAGCTCGCTTTTATCGACATCGACCTCTTGCGCGTTCAGTTTATGTTGTAGCGTCGTCTGCGCAGATTCAAATGCGGGGAGCCCAACAGTCGATTGCTGGAGCAAGCTATCGGCAGTTGCTAGAGCTTCTTGTTGCATTTGGCGTTGACCAGTCAGGGTCTCTAGCTTTAGCTGTAGCTGACCGCGTTTATTTTCGGTGAGCTGCTGATTCTCGGTCAGATGTTCAATACTCAGCTGCAATCTGGCGATATCAGTTTCCACCCCATGACACTGGCCATTAAGCGCGGTTAATCCCAGTCGCTGCTGTTCTAATGTGCTGCTGCGTAGATCTTCTTGTTGCTGTAATTTATCAAAATCTAATTCCACATGTGATAACGCCGTTTGCCCCTGCGTTAGCTGTAAGTCGACTTGCGCCAATTCAGCAAAGAAGGTTTTCCAGCGCAACACGATAATGTTTTGGTTTAGGCTGCGCTCACTCTGTTTGAGTTGGCTATAGTCTTGGGCTAATTTTGCCTGACTTTCCAAGCTATCAATCTGCTGCGCAAGCTCATGGCGCAAATCAGCTAGGCGGCTTAAGTTTTCTCGGCTATGGCGAATTCTGTTTTCGGTGTCCCGTTTGCGCTCTTTATATTTACTGATGCCGGCAGCTTCTTCGATAAATACACGTAAGTCTTGCGGCTTTGATTCCACCAAGCGAGAAATAGTGCCCTGCTCAATAATGGAATAACTGCGCGGTCCCAGTCCCGTGCCGCTAAGTAGATCGCTAATATCACGACGGCGACATTTCTGACCATTTACAAAGTAGTCCGATTGACCGTCGCGACTGACTTGACGCTTTATCGCAATTTCATTGAAACTCGCCCATGGCCCGGCTGCTTTGCCTTCGTTATTATCAAAGAGCAACTCAACACTGGCTAACGACACAGGTTTACGCGCGCTCGAACCATTGAAAATGACATCTGTCATGCCGTCGCCACGCAAATTTTTGGCGCTTGACTCGCCAAGCACCCAACGCACTGCATCGATGATATTTGACTTACCACAACCATTTGGGCCAACGACGGCGCTCATCGCTTGTGTAAACATTATCTTAGTTGGGTCGACGAAGGATTTGAACCCTGCCAGTTTTAAATACTTTAATCGCATGCGCGCTTATAAATCTCGAAATTTAGTCGTCAGTATTATTGCATAGCTGTTGCCCAATTAGCAGCCATGGCGGCGCTAATTGATTAATTTTGTAACAAATTCACCCTATTTTTCCCTCACATAAGCCTCTATACTTGATTGGTTCGTTTTTCACTCTTCACAAGGATCAATATTTTGTTAGATAAAAGCCGCAGTGGCGCAAGTTATTTTCTCAAAGGTTTTGATTTAATTCAGACCAAAGGCTTACGCAGTTTTGTGCTTATCCCCCTATTAGTCAATGTGTTGCTGTTTGGCGGCGCATTTTATTATTTGTATCTACAACTCGAAGATTTTTTTGCGTTTTTGGACGGTTTTATTCCTGAGATGCTCAGTTGGATTAATTTCATCTTGTGGCCGCTCGCCGTGATCACGCTGTTGGTGGTGTTCTCATTTATCTTTAGCTCAGTTGCTAACTGGATTGCCGCGCCATTTAATGGCTTATTGGCGGAAAAAGTCGAGTGCTATCTCACTGGAAAGCCCGCCCCAGAAAATAGCTTTTCGGATGTGATTAAGGATATTCCCCGCACGTTAAGGCGCGAATGGACCAAATTTGCCTACTACCTGCCTAAGGCGATAGGTTGCCTGATCTTATTTTTTATTCCGTTGATCGGTCAAACCGTTGCACCCGTCGTGTGGTTTGGTTTCACCGCCTGGATGATGGCCATCCAGTATTGTGATTACCCTTTTGATAATCACAAAAAGGATTTTACCGTGCTAAAATCACAACTTGCCCAAGACCGTGGTTGTGCCCTTTCTTTTGGCGCGATGACCACGATTTTTTCGATGATCCCTGTGGTTAATTTGATCGTGATGCCGGTGGCGATTTGCGGCGCGACCGCACTATGGGTCGAGCGCTATCGTGAGCATCATCTTGAAAATGAGAATGTGAATGAAAACTTAGCCAACTGGTCGTAAACCATCAGAAAGCGAATTGATGCCAATAGCGATTTGCGTAACATCAAGCAGCACTATGGGTCGAGCGCTATCGTGAGCATCATTTAGAGAATGAGAATGTGAACTTAGCAAACTGGTCGTAACCCATGACGACAATTGATGCCAATGACCATTTGCGTAACATCAAGCTGCACTATGGGTCGAGCGCTATCG
>Ga0209292_1000738_pt1 | contig 41846 bp, 32 predicted proteins | sample GOMGulsemesocosm_2_FD_184634 | JGI IMG/M metagenome (GOLD analysis project Ga0209292, IMG submission 184634) | Methane-oxidizing microbial communities from mesocosms in the Gulf of Mexico - GOM9C Gulf of Mexico (SPAdes) (version 2) | ecosystem: Environmental > Aquatic > Marine > Cold seeps...
TTTATCCCCTTTAGTGGTAACTTTATCTGGAAAGCCTGAGCTATATGTTTTTTTAGAAGTTACAGGCAATAACGATAAAATATAGAAGGCTTTTTCAGGGGTAATATTATTGACATTGATTTCTTTTTCAGCAAAAACTTGTTGCCAATACTCAACCGATTTACTTGCCGTTATGAGGAGTTTTGAAGCTCTTGCATGTTGCGTTTCGTGTATTTCGTTAGGTTTCTCTTGCATACTTTTCATTTGTCGATACAAAGACCAGCAATAAGAGCTGGAGAAAAGTTCAACCAAAGGCATGCCGACTTTTGACAGAAAATAAGATGAAAGCATTTAAATCCCCTTGAAGAAAATTAACTACTTGTATATTCAGGCATTTGTTATTTACTCTTAATAACCTAACAAACACTTAAAAACCATGATACATTAACTTTACAATTATTTTGTTATCAATACGAACTCAATTAGACGTCTAAAAATAAAATCTCATGCTCAACTTTTTACTTTTCATTATATATAGATATTACAAATTTAAGCATGGTGAATACCCGCTCAGTATGTTGTATTATCATCATGTTTTTTCAACTAAAAATCCATATCACCCAGATGATTTAACCTCTGCTGATTTTGAAACACAAATAAGTTTTTTAGCAAAATATTTCAATATACTCCCTATAGAATATGCCATGACACTATTAAAACAAGGCGAATTACCCCCTAAAGCACTTGTTATTTCGTTTGATGATGGTTACGAAGACAATTATACAAACGCAGCCTCTATTCTTGATAAACACAATTGCCCTGCAACATTTTTCATTGCATCACAAGGAATTGAATCTGGCTATTTATGGAATGATATAATTGAACAAGCCTTAAAGAAAACTCAAAAAAAGTCAATTTCAAAAGCTATAATAGATCACAGCATTAAAATTTCCACAAAAAGTGAAAAACAAGAAGCCTTTAAAACCCTTACAAGTCGCCTTAAATTCGAAAATCACCAAACACGAAGTGAAAAAATAACACTACTTACAGAAGAATTAGCTGTGTTTGATTTTAACAAAACAATGATGGACGCAAGACAAATTGCAGATTTACATCGGCGTGGCTTCACCATAGGTGCACATACTCACAGTCATACGATTCTTGCTACTGAAACACATGATTTAGCAGAGCAAGAATTGATAGAAAATAAAAATTCACTCGAAAGTATTATTGGCTCAAAGGTCAATTACCTCGCTTTTCCAAACGGTTTATTTGATAGAGATTTTTATAAAGAACATTGCGATACCGCAAGTCGCTTAGGCTTTCACGCAGCATTTTCGACTAATGACGGAGGTGCATTAAGCGATACTCATTTATTTAGGGTTCCCCGATTCATGCCTTACAGAAAACAACTTCCCTTATTCGCCCTTTCCATTGCAAAAATTGCAGGTGAACATGTCTAAAACATTATTAATGATTGCCTTTGAATTCCCACCTAGCAATGGTGCCTCGGTACCTAGAATAGAAAGCTTTTATCGTTATTTAAAAGCTTGGGGTTGGAAGGTCATTGTATTGACGGCCAAACCACATGCTTATACAAATATAAATACAGAATACAAAGAAAGTTCAGACGATATTATCTATAGAACTACAGCGCTCGACGTGCAAAGGCAATTATCTTTTAAAGGTAAGTATCTAGAAGTAATGGCGACGCCCGACAGATGGGGCTTAACTTGGATACCTTCTGCTATTGTAAAAGGAAGGAAACTCGTAAAAAAATATAAGCCAGATGTTATTTGGTCTTCTTCACCGATACCTAGTACGCATTACATTGCTAACCACTTATCACAAAGATTTAATATACCTTGGGTAGCTGACTATAGGGATCCTTACCACTATATGAATGGCACTGCAGGAAAATGGTTAGATAAGGTTCATAAAAAAATTGATCAAACAACCCTAAAAAATGCCACTCATTTAACATTTGCTACTTCAGGTGTTAAAGACTTATATGTAGATAAATATAAATTACTTATTGATCAGAAAAATACAATAATTGAAAACGGTTACGACGAAGCTAATTTTGAAAAACTAAAATTAATCAAAGATACCTCAACGCCATTTGATGATAATAAATTTACCCTATATTACAGCGGTGTACTTTACCCTAATGGCAGAGATCCAGTTCCTGTTTTTGAAGCACTGTCAGAACTGCATAAGAAAAATAAAATTGACGATACGAATTTTGAACTTATTTTTCAAGGGGCTGGTACAGGTGAAGAATTTAAAGAAGTGTTAACTCAGCTAAAGATTCAAAGCCTAGTAAAATTTATCGAGCCTGTTTCGTTTATTAGAGCATTGAATAACATGACGCAAGCAGATTCCTTGTTACTTATTCAAGACAAGCGCTTTAACAAACAAATTCCCGGTAAGGTTTATGAATACTTACGAACTAACAAACCCATATTAGTAAAGGCAGATCCTGTCGGTGAAACAGCAAAATTAGCCAGTAGATTTCATAATGTACAAATAGGTACTTCTACAACTGAAATTAAAGACTCATTACTAATATTGTTCAATGCACCAATTATTGCGCAAAGAGATCTCCAAAAATATAACAGAGAGGGTAAAGCGAATACTTTACAAAAAGAGTTATTTAAACACGTTAGTTAGCTGGCGGCCTCAAATAATAATCTATTATTTTTATATTACTTGTTGGGGCATCGTGCCCATCACCAAAAGTATAAGGCCACTTTGAACCTTTATGGGCTCCTTTTTTTGATACATCTCGTACAGCAAAAAATATTTTAAGGTACTTATTCTCAACATTTTCAGATAATGTAAACCTTGTCCAAACATTTTTTCGCCAGCCAGACTGCCTTCTAATTAACGTAGGATCTTTTTCTCCTGTAACTTTTTCACCACTATAGAATTTTGCAATAATAGGTTTAGCCTCTTCAAAATTATTATTATTTATAGGTAGTGTAGACCAACGGACCTCATATGTAGAATTTGTATTATCATTATGGCTAGCATATGACCCATCTTGGAAGCCTATTTCCCAAACGCTGTTATCCCCCCAATAACCGACCCACAAAGATGTTATTGACTCCTCATTCTGATTCGCTTCTACCATGTCTTTTGTACTAAAAAACACCAGCTCATCTATAGATAAACTGGTTTGTTTTTTCTGTGTTTGTTTTATATCAAAATAAAATTGACTGAGTTGTTCGAAATAATTTTTTCTATATGAACGAAAAGGTGGATTATTATTTAAACTTCCCTTTTTACCTCTTAGATGTTGGGGGTGCTGGTCTAATAAAACATGAATCCAAGTACCTGGGTTTATGGCCAAATAATGATAATAATGTTGATTACCTGGACCTTCATAAGGGCAACCGTCCCCGGTTCCATTTGGATTCTTGTTACCATACCAACATAAATAGGTTCCAATGTGGAAGTTATTACGAATGCTACTTTTACCTCCATCATCTTTTAAACCATCCATTCCACGAGTTTTCATGTAAAAACTCATGCGATCAGTTCTCTTATTAGTTATTCCTCGCTCAGAAAGAGGCTTTCCATCATACCAAACCCACCATGTACTCCTATGTAACGCACTCGTTGATTTTTCAGTAATTTTAAGGTTCCCACCTGATGATTTAGATGGCGATTTGTCTAATAGGTCAATATAAGCAATATTCTTTTGTTTACCATCTCTACCTGATTTATTAAATGACCGAACACCTTTTCCCCATTTAAAATTTACCTTACCTCCATACGGGCCACTATCTGATAATAACCAACCTGGATTTCCATAAGCAATATCATCATCCCAATCCCATCCAGAAAAACGGGTACCTGCACCATCATCCCAATCCAACAATACAGATTGGGTACTCACAATAGGAATATCATTTTCATAAATATTAATTACATTACGGCTAAAATATTCATTATAATTTGACTGTTCATACAAAGGAGTATTGATAACAGGGATAGCAATAACAGGGCCTTTTATACTCATAACTGAAATTTCAAAGATTTCAGTTTTAATAGCTCCATCACTGCTTTTTGCCAGTACCCTGATAAAATGTTTGGGATATATTCTGGCATTTAACAAAAGGTAATCGGCTAAATATACAACCCCCGTCGATGAATCGATCGTAAAACGACCATTCGCAGATTCTAATAATTGGTAACTAACACTTCCATTTTGACTACTTGTATAGACAGTTAGCCCAATTTCAATACCATTTTTATTACTTGGATCACTAACTTGGTTTGGCTTTGGATTTATATCAACCAAATCACCAATAAAAGGGGCATCAACATCTTCACTACAACTAATAGTAAAGAAACACAAAAAACAAATAATTCCTCGAAACAAAACATTCATAATTATTATATCCAATACTGATGACAGATAATTAAATGACTCGCCGAAACGTTAAATAAACTTATGTATTTCACATCGACTTACCACACCTAAAAACTAACGAAAACAATCAATTAATATTTAGGAAAAAACATAGAAATTAGCTCCTTTATTCTGGATAAATCCCCCTCCCATCGCAATAAAATAATTATTACTCATTATAAATAAGCTTAATGCGGCTAGCTTGCTAATCATACTAGAATTCATTAAGATTTGATCTATTAGCTATATAATTAAAAGCATAAATAAAAACGGATAAATGATGACAAATATATCAAGTACAAATTTACTAAAAACAATAAAAATGTTTTCCTTACCATTAATATTTTATATTCTATTAATTACCATCAGAATTCTTGGCTATCAACCAGCAATGGAAGGGGAGTTAGGTGATTTTATCACTGCTGTTAATTTTTTGATTGGTGCATTTATAAGTTACTTTGTCTTTATTATTATCGTTTTGGGATACGAAACATCAAGTAAGCGAGCTGCGTGGTGGTTATCCATTAGCTTGCTTATGTGCTTACTAGCTTTTGATGAACTATTTATGATTCACGAAATTATTGGTGCACAATTTAAAATTAAAGATACTTTCATCCTTTTATTTTATGGGGGGCTACTAGGAATATTGCTTATATTAAATTTAAAAGAAACTTTTAAAAAAGATACTTTTATATGCTTAGTTATATTCGCTATTATGTCCATAATATCGCAAGTTTCAGATTATCTTTACAATGAAGGTATTATTGTACTTATGGGTCGGGAAATAAGTTATGAACAATTTCTAGAGTCCTTTGGCGCTTTAAGTCTATCTTGTGCACTTGTTACATTTGCACTTAGAGAAATCATGTCCCCAATAGAAGTAACAAAATCAAGTTAGTTATTTATGGCTGTTATCTAAAATAAAAAAGCTAATAATAGATTAGAGATGTAATTCAATTTATTGAAATTACATCTCTAATCTCATTAGCACACCATTCCCAGGTGTACTTCTTAAAATTAATCGCTTGCTGTTTTCTCTGATGTGGTCGTTGTAGTAAACGGATTAACTGAACCGTTATCATTTGCTGATTTTCATTTTCAACGCAGTAGCCAAGCTCTTCTTCACTAGCCATAATCTCAGGAACACTACCAACATTAGTCGCTACTGCGGGTGTTCCACAAGCAAGTGCTTCGGTAAGAACATTAGGACTGCCCTCTCCTCTGCTTGATAAACAAAAAACATCTGCGGCGTTGTACCAAGTAATTAAATCAATATTAGCCACCGCACCAACAAAAACAACATGCTTTTGTAAATTATGCTGTTCAATAAATTGATTAAGTTCCTTACGGTAATCGCCTTCAGGCCCTTGCGCACCTAATATATAGAACTTAGTATTTTCTAAACCTTGTGTTGCTATCACTTCTTCTAAGCCTTTAATCACTAGATCAAAGCCTTTACGGTAAATAAGTGCGCCAACACCTAATATAATTTTTTCATCCTTTGACATACCGACTTTTTCACGACATTCACTTTGATCGAGAGAATAGAATTTATCGGTATCAACTCCATTTCTGATAACTACTGTTCTTTCTGCTGTATTTGACAACTCATCGGCTTTACGTGCCATTTCCTCACTAAGCGAAATCACTTTACTTGCCTTTTTAAGATAATAAGCAACAATATGCTTTCTTAAGCCAGAGTCTTGTAGATGAAATGCTTCCATACCACGTAATGTTACATGAAAAGGTTTATTAATTTTTTTAGAAAGCCAATTTCCGCAAGGTAAGTCAGGGAAAGTCCAGTGCAAATCAATTAGGTCAAAATCATAACCAATTTTATCAAGTACCTTTTGCACTGCTCGTCGATAAGTTAACACCTCTATCGACTTTAACTGCCCAGGGATAGAAAAAAACCTAGGATGATAAACATTCAACCCAGCTATATTTTCTAATTCAGGAATATCTTGCAGGTGAGAAAATTTAACAATTCTTCGGTGCAAAGGTGAATCTGCAATAGGATTGATAACAGTAATATCGGCATACTTACTCATTGCTTTTAAGCGATTTAAAACAAATATACCATGATTAGGTTGATTACAATTTGGAAATAAATAACTAATGGCTAAGATTTTTCTATTATTCATGTTTATTTCTAATATTTTTTTCTATAAATAGTTTGATCGTAAACTTTTGCTTCTCACTCCATCTACCTATGATAGCAACTATAATGAAAGTACCCAGAATCATCAATACTCTATTATATAGGCTTTCTACGTTATCAAAGTTGACAGCGCCTATCAGCTGAATAATAGGTCGATGGAATAAATATAATGCAAAGGTTAGTGAAGCAAACCACCGTATTGGTTTTTCAAACTTGAACAATAGCTCACGACTTTTTGACAGTAAAATTGAGCTGAAATAGATGTGTAATGAAAAACAGATTGCATCGAAGTAATCGGCTAAAACTTCTTTTCTACTTATGTAAGGTATTGCGACTTCAATTTCTCTGATAATAGGGCCGATAAAAATAAGTAAAAGCAAGGCCAGAATCGATAAAGAGCCATTTAATATACTTTCTTTAGGCCCGTTGCCTACTAACATTTTTTCAAATAAGTAATAGCCCATTAACCAGATAGGGAAGTAAAATAAAATCGTCGGCCCACCAAAAACAGCAACTATCGAGGCAGACACTAATCTTCTCCAGCCTCTAAGATAAAAACAGGCAGCGAATATTCCATAATAGATAACTTCATACGTGAGCGACCAAAATGGACCATTTATGCCGGGAGTGACCCACCAATCCCAAATATTGTGTATTAACAAGAAGGACAATGCATAATCTTTCAGTGTTGTATCAGTTGAGTAGGGCCATGGGCCATCAACATAAAAAGATGGGTTTATCGACAAGCCAATAGAATCTAGTACATAAGTAAGCACTAACGCTGGAATAACCACCGAATACAGTCTGGATACTCTAGCCGTTGTATAAGATGCTAAATTCGTCTCTTTTGTCTTAGATACATACGCAATAACAAAACCAGACATAACAAAAAACACCATGACTGCGGTTTGGTCATAGGCTTTCAATTGCCAAAAAATACCTCCACTTAACTTTTGACTTGAGACGTGAGCTAAAAATACGACCATCGCAGCGGCAAAGCGCCAAAGATCTAAAAATAGTGATAAATCCTTTTTCATAATTACTCCAATTAACTGTTTTTACGTAACCATTCTTCAAGTACAACTAACTGCCATAATGTCTTATGATGATCAAACTTGTCATTATTGTGCTCTTGAATAAGTTGCTCTATACGTGTCTTTTTGAAAAATTGAAGTAATTTAGTTTCATCTGATAACAGTAAGTTCTCAGCGTAACTTCTTAATTCATTTTGAAACATTAATTTTAATGGTGTTGGAAAACCCATTTTTTTACGATAAATAATATCGTTAGGTAAAATACCTTCCATCATTTTCTTTAACGGGTATTTACCTTCGCCTTTCTTAATTTTATGTTTACTTGGAATTGTCGCAGCAAACTCGACTAAGCGATAATCTAAGAACGGCACTCTTAGCTCAAGAGAAGCAGCCATACTCATACGATCAGCTTTTATTAACAAGTCGTCAACTAACCACGTTTTTGTATCAAAATAGAGCATTTTACTTAAAGCATCTTCATTTTTGGTTTTATCAAAAAGACTTTTAGTATAATCACGACTCGACACTTGATTTTCTTTTTCTATCTCTGCTTTAAATTCTGACTTGTACAGCGCTTCTTTTTCATGGTCTGGGTAAGTAGACATACCTTTATAGCGTTTTTCTATAGGTAGTGTTGCCATAGTTAAGTACTTAGAAACCTTATGGCTTTTACCGAACACTTTATTAGCAATGCCTGCAAAAAAATTGCTACCCGTTTGGCCAACAACCCCACGGTATTTATCTAATACATTCATATACTGATATAAATCGTAACCCGCAAAAATTTCGTCTGAGCCTTCGCCAGACAAGGCCACTGTCACTTTTTCTTTTGCTAGTTTTGCAACAAAAAACAAAGAGATTGCCGCAGCTTCTGTAACAGGTTCATCCATTAAAGCAATGTACTCAGGGATAAACTCTTTAAATTGCGCAGGTGTTATTTTTATTTCATGATGGTCTGTTTTAAACTTATCGGCAATAATTTGAGCATAAGGGGTTTCGTCAAAACCTTTACCAAAGTCATAACCTATAGAAAAAGTTTTGAGGGGTTCTTTAACTTTGTCAGCCAATAAACCAACTACTGCGCTAGAATCTATACCGCCACTAAGGAAAATACCAAGTGGAACATCGCTGCGCAAACGTAAATCAATAGCACTTTCTAATAATTTTTTACTGCCATCAACATAATAATCAAAGCCTTTATCCTGATTATTATTGAATTTCAGATCCCAATATTGAGTAATCGTTATTTCTTGTATCGTTGTTTCATCACATTTAAGTACGGCATAATGCCCAGGCATTAACCGTTTAATACCTTGATGTAGTGTATTTTCTCCTGGAATATAACCAAAGCTCATATAACTATCGATTAATTGAACGTTAAGCGCAGGTTTTTTATCTAAGCCTTTTAAAATAGCTTTAGTTTCGGAAGCAAAAATAAACTCATCGTCGTTTTGTAAGTAATAAAGTGGTTTTATACCTAGGCGGTCGCGTGCGAGGAAAAGCTCTTTTTTATTACCATCCCAAATAGCGATGGCAAACATACCATTAAAATGTTTTAAACAATCGTGTCCATATTCAATATATGCTTTCAGCACCACTTCAGTATCAGAGCCTGTTTCGAAGGTATAACCTTTAGTCTCTAATTCTTCACGAATTTCAAGATAGTTATAAACCTCGCCGTTATAAGAAATAACACAGTTATGTGCAGTTTCTTCTCTCGGTTGATGACCTGCGGGAGTAGGATCAAGAATACTTAAGCGTAAATGCGCAAGCCCTATCATTTCCTCTTCATCAAACCAAAGGCCATGACTGTCGGGACCACGATATGGCATAGTATCGCGCATTTCTGACAATCTATTATTTCTTACAGCACTCGCTGTACTTTTAATTCCTAAAATACCACACATTACAAAAGCTTACCTTTTATCACCTGATTCTCATGACTAGTTATCGATACAAAATAACGATCTAGTATTATAACAATTAAGTTTATTACCATACCGATATGAAGAATACAGAAAATGTTATTAAAATACTTTAAAACTATGAGCATTCTGACGCCAACACATAGTTATTGTTTAATTAATTGAGCCAATTCAATTAAATCCAAATTACTAGCTCTACCTTCTAGTGATTTAAGATAAGCTTTATAGTTAGTTGAATCAATGACAGATTCGTTTAAAGAAAACTTATGTAAAAACAAAGAATTAAACTCCGCACTGTAATGAGATAAGTCCTTGTAATTTTTAATATCCTCGATGAATGAATATTCGTTAAACCAATATAATTCAATGTTATTATACTTATCAGAATCTAAAGCTACTTTTTTTACAAGTTCTTTATAGTTATCAAACTGCTTGCGATTTACTTGGTAATCAATCGCATACTTAATTAATGAGTAAGGAGGAAAGAACAATACAAATTTAACATCTGGGTGGCTTATCACTAAAGGCAGTATATGTTTATTAAACTGCGTATAATCATATAAATTACCTTCGTTGGATACTATATTCAATTTTCCCTTTAAGATTAAACTTGCATTTATAACTTCATCTATAGATGCTTTTACTTGGTCATTAGATATATGCTTCTTCCAATTATCTATCCCACCAAATCGGCTGTTATGGCTTGGCTGTGATTGCCATTCAGTCAATAAATTGATATTACTCCTTATTTTGGATGCTGGACACTCCCCTAGAAGCATCGCCGTCATTTTATTATTAAAAAAGGAATGACAATTTATATAAGGTAGATATTTAGAATTTGTATATACAGTTAAATCATCTAAATAATTTTCATTATATAAATACGACCACGAATCTATTGGAAGTCCCTTATTTCTCTGCAAACCAGTTGAACCATCTAAACTTATAATGACGGTTTTCATTTTATGAGACGATAATAAATACTTCAAAACGACTGCTCGCTCTTTTAGTAAAGAGCCAGAGATTGACAAATTAACAAAATTCCCCCCGAGAAGTTCACTGGCCTCATTTGCCTTGAAATTACCAGCCATACTTGTGCCAACAATAGCTGAATCAAAAGGGATTTTTTTTATGATACCAGCCGCTTGAAATCTCATTTCTTTTACATAAAATTCTTTATCAGAAAATCCAATTTTACTTATTGATAAAGGATCAATAAGTAGTAAAATCATCATATGACAAAGGACTAAAAATGAGAAAGTAATTACTGTACTAAATAATAATTTTATATACATAACAACACATCAAAAGTTAAAGTAGAGAAATTCCGCATCGGAACTTAATTTGGTAAAAATATAATAAAGACAAACGCCTGTAATAATTCCAACAGAAATAATATTAAAATTTGAGTAAATGATATTTTCTTTAAATTTATACTTAATAATTTGTTGGCAGTTAGGAAAGTATAAAGCGAATATAAGTAATAATATTATCCATTTAATACCGTCATCGAGGTTTGCTTTAGTTCCTTGAAAAACACCTTCAAAAACAACGCCAAAATTAGAAAGTGAATGACCAAAAACCGCCGAAAGACTTGAAGGAAGCGAAATACCATTGCCACCTAACATTGAAAAGAGCATATTATTAGCTCCATTTAGGGTTTCTGATCTAAAGTATACCCAACCAACAATCACAGCGATTAATGTTAATGCTCTAGCAAAAAAAACTTCGATAACACTTACTCTTGATGATAAACTAAGTATATCAAACCGGAGCTTTCTCCAACCATGATTGATCATTAAATATGTACCGTGCAACATTCCCCACACAATAAATGTCCAACCAGCTCCATGCCATATACCACCTAGAAGCATAGTAAGAAATAAATTAGTGTAACGCCTAATGTTTCCTTTTCTACTTCCTCCTAGCGTTATATATAAATAATCCCTAAGAAACCTTGAGAGTGTAATATGCCAACGTCGCCAAAACTCAATAATACTATGTGACTTATAGGGAGAGTTAAAATTTATAGGTAATTTTATACCAAACATAAGGGCAATGCCTATAGCCATGTCTGAATAACCTGAAAAATCAAAATACAACTGCAAGGTATAGGCCAAAGCCCCCCCCCAAGCTGAAAAGAATGTTAGTGCGACTTCAGCTTCGGCTTCACCAAAGATTGGGGTTGCATACACAGCAATTCCATCAGCTAAAATAACTTTTTTGAAAAGACCTATTGTAAAAATAATCACCCCAATAGCTAACGATTCGTAATTTACTTTGTAAATTTTATTATTTGCAAATTGCGGCATCATCTCTTTATGATGAACTATCGGACCCGCGATTAATTGAGGAAAAAATGTAACGAATAAACAATATTGTAAAAAGTTGAACTCCTTAGTTTCATGCCTATAAGAGTCAACGAGAAAGGCAATCTGTTGGAAGGTAAAAAATGAAATAGCGAGGGGTAAAAGTATTTTTTCTAAATGAAAATTTGAATTCGATAGCAAGCTTAACTGCTCAACAAAGAAGTTGGCGTATTTAAAGTATCCTAAAAAACCTAAGTTAGTTAACACACCAATCCACAAATAACATTTTCTAAACTTAGGCTTTTCACCGTTACTTAACATTGTTCCAAATGCATAATTAAAAAGCATTGAAAATAATATTAAACCTAAGTAAGCAGGGTTCCACCAGCCATAAAAAAAAAGTGACGATAAAACTAACCAAGACATCGCAATTTGATGTTGATTACGTTTACCTATAAAAAAGAAAACGAAAAGAGTTACTGGTAAGAAAAGAAATATGAATTCAAAAGAATTAAAAAGCACTATATTCCCTTATACTAGATTTATTGTTATTTTTAAATATTTTACATGAAAAATATTATGGAATATATGATGTTTTAGTAATAAATAAAAACAAGATTATTAATCAAAGCTGTTACCTCCTAAATTCACGTAAGCCGTTAATAAATGCCATTTCTAAAACGAACAGCTTGGTATTTATAATTCAGCAATTATCTAGATAAATAAATAGCTGGAGAATTAAACCTCCAAAACAATTAAGCGATAAAAACCCAAGGGAGTTCCTCATAGGATTAAAAATAGCTGCTAAACACACAAATAATGGTCTATATCTTACACTCACGGAATATTTTCAATAGAAAAAAATTAATTTCATAAAAAACAATTAATATTTCCGAGACGCTTACAGTTAATTCAATCAAAATTTTAAAACGCCCACTACTGCATTTTAAATACGTTTAGGTATATACTCTACGCTTAATCTTAATGCTAGTTGCTGTTTTATAGGTAATTATAAGTTTAAATAAATCCATTTCTTAAGGGTATAGTGTGAATATCGTAAATAAAATTAATAGAAAGTTAGGAAAGTTATCAGTATTAGCGCGAGCTAAAGTTATGAACAATGGCATTAATGCATTCTGGTGGACTGGAAAGAAAAATTTTGGAGACTTATTAACCCCAGAACTTATCTTAACTTATGGATATACCCCTATAGAAACTCCAATAGAAACACCTGCCCAGAGTGCTGATATTATTGGTGTTGGTAGTTTAATTGATATGCTGCCTCAGAGTTATACTGGTATTATTTTAGGTAGTGGACTCATTCGCGATACAAAAACAACCCTAGAACATGCAAAATTTGCTGCTGTACGAGGTGAACTAACTAAAAGAAACTTAGGCTTACCCAACCAAATTGCAACGGGGGATTTAGGTCTGTTGGCAAATAAATTAATCAAAAAAAATCCTGTTAAAAAAAGATATGCTGTAGGTTTAATCCCTCACTTTGTTGATAAGTCACACCCATGGATTTCAAAGATTAAAGAAACCCTAGGAGATTCTTGCTGTATAATTAATGTTCAAGACAGTGCCCATAATGTAATTAAACAAGCAGCCCAATGCGATCTCATTCTTTCATCCTCATTACATGGAATTATTATTTCTGATGCTCTAAATATTAAAAATGTTTGGATTGAACTATCCGATATGGTAATTGGTTCAGGATTTAAGTTTTGGGATTATAATTCTGCAATTGACTATGAGCAACCTCCTTTAAAAGTTTCTAGTTCAACTAATATGGCGGAAGTGGAAAAATTTATTTCTAATAAAAATTCACAAAAAATAGCTTATAAGATAGCTGAGTTAGATAAAATTTTATTGTCTACACTTAAAGCCGTACGGAACAAATAGAACTTATTTTATGATTTCAGTAATTATAGCAACTTACAATGGGGAGTTGGTTTTACCCAAAACCTTACAAGCATTATGTTTACTTGAAATACCTAGTCAAGGTGCTGAGTTTATTATTATTGATAATGCTAGTACTGACAAAACAGCAGATATATTAGCAGAATATGTGAACAAGCTACCATTAAAGCTCATTTATGAAGCTAAACAAGGAAAATCTTATGCTATTGAGAAAGGTATTGCTCAAGCGCAAGGGGATTTAGTTTTATTTTCAGATGATGATGTCATTCCAAATAAAACGTGGCTAACTTCATATCAACAAGCTTCTGAACAACAAACTGAATATTCAGTTTTTTTAGGCCAAATAAGACCTTATTGGCTTACGAAGGCGCCTGATTGGTTAATACGCTTATCTGATGAGGGCCGTGTTTGTGGCTGTACTCCAATAAAGCGTGTAGCAGGGCCCGCCTCATTTACTTGGGCGAAAGGTGCAAATCTTTGTGTTCGTAAAGTAGTGCTCGATAAAATATCATTTCGTGATGACTTATGGATTGCTGGCGAAAATAGTGCTGGTGGAGAAGATACCGATTTTGCTAAAAAAGCTAGCGAAAATGGATTTAAATTGTGGTTTGTACCTAAAGCAGCTGTACAGCATATTATCAAACCACACGAAATGTCACTTCGCGGTATTTGGATACGCTATTTTCGTATTGGCAGATCTATTGCTGCATTAAATCCAGAAGACAAGTTTCAAGGCGTATTAATATTTGGATATCCTCGATGGGTTATATTTAAAGTTATTAAAAAATGGGGAGCTTTATTATTAAGTATAGCAAAATTAGAACCTTATATATTGGTATCTAAATTAATAAATATAGCAATTCTTTGCGGACAACAATATCAGTATAAACATTCGAATTAATCATTCGTTAAGATATTGAAATAGAGTTTCCAGTAATTATAAGTAAAAGATCAGTTCGAATCGTACAATACTCTAATAACAATATACGCCACTACAGACAAAGGTTCCTAAGTGAAAACATCAATATTATTAGCCACATACAAAAGAACTGATATTTTAGAAAGATCTTTACAAGGCTATCGACTGTTGCTTGATAAAGAAACAAGCTTTGAAATTATTATTGTTGATAACGCTTGTTTAACCTCCACCAAAGAATTAATTACTTCATTTCAAGATTTACCGATAACTTATTTAGAGTGCTCTAAACCTGGAAAAAATTCGGCTCTAAATGTAGGGTTAAAACATGTCACGGGCGACTATGTAATATTAACCGATGATGATGCCATTCCTGATGCTAATTGGTTACAAGAATATAAAAAAGCATTTCTTAAATATCCAACTTATAGCGTATTCGGAGGTGCCATTTTACCTCATAGTAGTCATTGGCCTAGCTGGTTAGATAAGGAAAACCCTCAAATTCAGGGGGCGTACGTAATCAGATCCCCTGAAAAAACAGATTTGGCTGTTGAGCCTACATATTTGTGGGGGCCTAACATGGCAATAAAAAGAGATGTTTTCACAACAGGTTTTAACTTTAATGAAGACATAGGTCCAAATGGTGGGGACTACGTTATGGGAAGTGAAACCGAGTTTTTAGGCAGGCTTGGTATAGCTGGTTATAAAGCGATGTTTCTTAATAATGTGTTAGTCAGCCATCAAATACGTGAAGAACAACTTAATACTTCTTGGTTAAAAAATAGGGCTATTCGCCAAGGAAAGGGCCTCGCACGGCATAAGATTGACCATGATAAATATGAAAAGTCGGTAAAGATATTATTAGGTTTACCAAGGTATCTACTAGTACAGTACATTAAAAGCTGGTTAATGTTACCATTTAAGCGATTAACACTCTCTCCTAAAAATTATGTGTCATATATGTATAAACTCTATTGGCGCAAAGGTGAGCTTATATTCCTAAAAGATAATAACCAATGGTATCGTTGATTCTTGCCAGTTTTACTTTACTACCGACAATAAAAACGATATAAATCGTAAATATATAGGCGATTCACCTTTTGAAAAAAGCATTTTTTTGGTCATTTCTTTCAAGTTATTTAGGCATAATCATACAATTTATATCTGTAGTTGTTTTAGCTCGGATATTAACCCCTGTAGAGATAGGCACCTATGCAATTGCTGGCGCCATATTTTCTATTGGTCAGATGTTCCGCGACATGGGTGTTTCGACCTATTTAATAAGAGAATCTAATTTAACCCGTAAACAAATTGAAGGTGCTTTATTCATTGTTTGGGCTACATGCACTACCCTAGCTACTATATTCTTATGTCTATCAGGGTACCTTGCAGATTTCTATCAAACCCCAAGTTTACAGTTAATTTTAAACATACTGGCAGTAAATATATTAATTATCCCCTTAGGTACATTCGCACAAAGTCAATTACGTAAAAACCTAGAGTTTAAAAAGTTAGGGGCAATTGAATTAGTTAGTCAAATAGCGCATTTAATAGTTGCTATTACCTTAGCCATGAATGATTTTGGATCATTAAGTTTAGCTGTTGCTTCATTTTTCGCAACAGTTACGACACTCGTTTTAATTAATATCTATGGTAGTAATATACATAAATATAAACCTAGGTTCGCAGGTGTTAAAGAGGTGCTCCCCAGCATATCGACTATCGGCTTTTCCAATATTTTATTGAGCTTAAATAATCAATCTCATCCTGTTGTTATTGGTAAAACAATATCGGAAGGAGCCGTAGCTATGTTAGATAAAGGTTTATCGGTAATATCACTATTGAACCAAGTATTATTTAACGCTATTCAAAATGTTTTAACCCCCTATTTTGCTGCTCTTAAAGGCGATTCTGATCAATTAGAAAAAGCGTACATGACCATTTTGTCATATACCACGGTATTTGCTTGGCCACTTTTGTTTTATATTGGCTATTATGCAGACATTATTGTTGATTTTCTCTATGGTTCACAATGGAGCAGCGCGATACCACTTATCCCTATTTTATGCATATCTACTGCTTTTAGTTTAATTGGCAGGTATTTTAACAACTTTGCTATCAATTTAGGTCTTGAAAAAATGGTATTACAACTCAATCTCGCTGTTGTAATTATTAAGGTTACGTTGATGATCTACTTTTCAAGTTATGGACTTTTGGCGATAGTTCAATCGTTTGTTACCATTTCTATTTGCAGAGTTTTTGTTGTATCGTTTTTGCTTAATAGATATGGTGGCATCGGCATACCTAAGACAATTAAAACGCTCGTTAAGAGCCTAATAGTAACTTTACTTTCTATATTGCCAGTTTTAATATTATATTATATAGACCTTACGTTAACTTCTATTTTTCAACTTATAGGACTAGCATTAGTTGCTATTGTTTTTTGGTTAATTGGTCTATTTTTATTTAGACATCAATTAGCGAACGAAATAATTACATTATCCACAAAGCTAAAAGGGAAAGTATTAAATAGTGAATAACAATAATCAAATAACTGCTGATGTAACTGTAATTATTCCAGCGTACAATATGGAAAAATTCATTGGAAAGTCGTTAGATAGTGTCAAAGCACAAACGCGGCTTCCAAAAGAACTAATTATTGTCAATGATGGTTCAACTGACTCAACACTTGCAATTATTAAAAAATGGATAAGTTCACATGAAAAAATACTTAATGTAACCTTAATAAATAAAACTAATGGCGGTCTGTCTTCAGCTCGTAATACCGGTATTAAGGCATGTAAAACCAAGCTATTTGCGTTATTAGATGCCGACGACTGTTACGCCGCTACTTTTATTGAAAAAGCAGAGCAAGCTTTTTCGGCCGAAGAGGATTTAGCTTTATTTTTTGCTAATCAACGTGTAGTCGATGAGGAAGGAAATAAACTATTTGACTGGTTAGAAACTAAAAACATTGTTAATTTAGCGACCAAATGTTTACATAACGATATTCTTTTACTTACAGAACCCGTAATTCCTAGCCTCATTAATGGAAATTACATTTCATGTAGTGCTTCAGTGTTTAACAAACAAAAACTGACAGATCAAAATGGTTATAACGAAGCGATAAAGGCAGGAGAAGATACAGAGTTTCTTATTAGAAATTTATCTGATAAAAAAATAGCGTTTACCTTTGAAGAACTTGCAATAGTGCTTAGGCATTCGAATAGTATAACCCAATCAAAACGGCATTTAGTACATGTTGGCCGTATTTGTGCTCTTGATATGCATCGTCAGCTTTTATTACAACATAATGTAACTGTAAATAAGGTGATTAAAGAGCAGTTTTCACATTGTTATTATCAATTATCATTACTAGGCTGTAAGCCTTTATTCGAGTTTTACCTATTTGCACAAAAGAACATTTCGTTAAAAGAATCGCCAAGTGTCAAAGATTGGTTCAGAGCTTTGAAGGTATCTTTCGGTAAATTATTACTTAGTAAATAAATAAATATACGAGACTTTAAATAGATTATAAGTCGCTCTAAAACTTGGATTCAAAGTTAAGCTCAACCAATAATATTTTTTTGAAGAAAGCAATTCATGCTCATTCCGATAATAATAAGCTAAGTCTTCAGCAAACTGTGCGACTTTATGTTTATAACACTTTCTTTCTAACGGTGTTAAATGATTTTTAAAACGCTTAAAATTTGTTAAGTGAGTTTGTAAAGTCCCCTCAAGTAATTTTTTATCATTCTTAGTGATACTGTTAGGATTAATTCTATAATTGGATAGTGGGGTTGGGAGATAAATAGCCTCATTGTTCAATAATAAACGAAACCATAAATCAAGATCTTCACCTATGGTTAACTCTGTAGAAAATAGCGGCTGTAGCTCTTTTATTATCGTTTTTCTTATTACAATAGTGATTGTATGTATTGCAGTGCTTTTTAACGCCATAAACTTATAGAACTGTTTTGAGCAAAGAAACATGCTGCCTACAGGCGTTAGGTAATTTTTCGCTTCTATTAAAAAGTTTTGATTGTCTAAATACGACCGTTGTACCATACCTCCATCTTCATTAATCGTATTGAAATCGGTAAATAATATATCAATTTCTTGTTGATTTGCCATCGCCTCTGCAGACATTTCTAGCTTCTGGGGAGCAATAGTATCATCGGCATCCAAAAAGCAAATAAGCTCACCTTTAGCATGCGTTAATGCATTATTACGCGCTATTGACGGTTGTCCGCTGTTAGGCTGACAAATCAACTTTATTCTAGGCTCTTTGTTCACCCATGCATTAACTTTATCTTTTGTATCATCTGTAGAGCCATCATCAATGATTATAAGCTCCCAGTCTTGATATGTTTGGTTAACCACTGACTGAATCGCTAATTCGATATATAAACTAGCATTGTAGGCCGGCATAATAATTGAAAACATCACTTATTCCTTTACATTGCCAACTGAAAATTTTTCAGCTGGTAGGTTGCTGGCAACATTTTTTGTAATGACAATCAAAGCTAAAATCCATAAAGTGATTTCTAATACTTTACTATTCGAAAATTGACTGGCCACCATAACTCCTATTAACGCACCACCAAGCCCTGTACTTATTAATCTTATGTCTCGATCATAAGCTTTATTTTTAGAAATAGAAAAGGCGCTTTTTATTGCTCCAAATATTAGTAAGAAAAAGAGAAGAAAACCGATAATCCCATGATCTGCTAAAATAGACATGGTGATATTGTGAGAGCCTCTTCGGCCTCCAATGGCAGTTTGAGTAAGGTATTTTTTATCCATATAATAAGGGCTTAACATTAAAGTAGTACGGTGCCCTCCCCCTATTAATATACTATCTTTAAACATTTCGAGTTGTGCGTTTATAATAATCATTCTTGATTGTGCGCTAGTATCTACATCTTCTGAATTTTCTGCTTGAGTTATTGACTCGATTCGTTTGACTATCATATCAATCGAAACAAAAGATAAAGAAATTAAAGCGATCAATCCCCACTTAATTAAAGACCCCTTGAACTCTTTTGCTGATAATAAAATAATTAATATACCCGTCAGACCCAAAGCTCCGATTGCTCCTCTACTGCCTGTCATGATAATTAAATTCCCTGCAAAAACTAATGGTATTAATAACCAATACTTTTTTTTCACTGCGTCACTCAAAAACAAAAATGCTCCTACAATTAATATAGGGATCACATGTATCGCTAATAAATTTGAGTCTTCGATACTTGGTAGGCCCGCCTTTTCAAATCGACCGCCGCCATGATTTTGAAGTGCAGTATAACCAATATACGCACAGCCTATTAAATTAGCGATAATAACGCTAATTAGTTTTTGTTTCGTATTTATTATTGTTATTAGCAAAAAATACAAAATCAATAACTTTATCAATAATATGACATACCTTTGCTGCCAATCAATACTTAATACAAAAGGTGTTTGTATACAAACAAATAAAACAAATGCAATAAAAATCTTAGTTTCCTTAAATCTCAGCCAATCCCCTTTATTTTTTTCGTGTATAAAAACAGCAATCAACGTCAAAATAGCAACAATTAATGTCCATCTAATTTCAGGTAAGTAACTTCCCCAATACTTTCCTGGAGGGTGCATATAAAAACAAAAGAAATAAAGTAATATACCAAAAAATGGTTTCTTTAATGTAGCAATTGCTCCGATACAAAAAATAAGAACAAAGCCAATGGCAGTAATTGGCATTAGGAATTTACTCTTTTCATTATGTGGCTGGTCTCTCAATTGTAACTAATTCAACCACTCGTTTTGCATTCTCTTGCCAAACAAACTGCATTTCTACAACACTATTTTTTACGGCATCACGTAACTCTTTCATGTCATTCATATTTTCAATGGAATTTACCAACTGCTTTATAAATGATGCTTGATTACCTTTTTCAAAGAACAATGCTGTTTTATCTGAGAGTATTTCACGTATATTAGGGCAGTCTGGTGCGATAATAACACTACCTACAGCCATGTATTCAAACATTTTAAGGGGAGATGCATAGGCAGTAACATCTGGCTGTAATGCAATATCGAACTGTTGAACATAGTCTAATACTTTATCGCGAGTTACTAAGCCGACGAACTCTATTTTATCGCCAATTTCTAATTCTTTCGCTAGCGATTTTAATTCAGGCAATATGTTTCCGTCACCTACACAGATTAGTTTAAGTGGCAAGCTTTTATGTTCGGCAATTGCTCTAATTGCTTTGTCCATGCCATGCCATGGGTGAATAAACCCCGTAAAACCGATAACAATTTCTTTTTTATTACTGTCTATTGGTTTAGCTAGCATTTCATCAATAAATTGTTGATTAACGCCATTATGGATCACTGTTATATTTTCTTCTCTAACGCCAACTTGTCTTAAGTGATCTGCTAACACATTGCTTACGGGTAGCGTATGCGTGGCGTTTTTCCAAGTATAGTTTTCTATCCATTTAGCAAATTTTACTAATGATAAACCACTGTAAGTTTTACGTTCGTATACCAGTGGCGCATTAACTTCTAATATTAAAGGTATATTAAAAAGTTTACTCGCCCAAATACCCGCAGGTTGGTATAGATTGTAACGTTCGTAAATAAATTCAGGCTTGAATTGTTTTATGGCTATAACGAGTTTAATGAAAATCCAAAGACTGTAAGAGAGTTCTAATAATTCGTATAACGATCTAGGGAGTAACTTTTTGAGTTTAGTTACAAAACCACCGTCGTGGCCAAAGTCGCTGTTTTCGTTTAATGATGGGGCTACAAATTTAAGTTCGTGGCCTTGTTCAATAAAAGCATTGGTTAGTTCTTCAACGTGTACGAATTGGCCATCTTTTGAGGCGATTCTGTGGTGATACAGTATTTTCATTGTTTAATTGGGCCTATGCACTTTAGTTTTGTACTTATTGTTATTGCTATATTTAAATGTTATTGGTGGTTAAGCTTTTGTAATCATTGAACACCAGCCTAACACTCTAATGGAATGACGTAGTAGTTTACTGGTTCTACGTCATCCTCGAATTTTTTTCTGCGTTCTTGGCAATTTCGCCATGGATTCCAGCCTAATACACTACTGGAATGACGTAGTGGTTTGCTTGTTCTCCGTCACTCTCAAATTTTGCTGCGTTCTCGATAATGCAAGCATGGATTCCAGCTTAATACACTACAGGAATGGCGTAGTGGTTTTCGAAATAACTTATACGATTAATGGTATTACGTCATCCTCGAGATCTCTTGTCGAGGATCCATTCTCTAGATTATTTCTGTATATAAATCCAGCCACTTAGGGTTATCTTGCTCAATTAATCTTATCTTCCAACTTCTTTGCCATTTCTTTAATTGCTTTTCGCGTGTTAGTGCGCCAATCATACTATCATGCTGTTCAAAACATACGAGCCTGTGAACATTATATTTACCAGTAAAGCCTTCAACAAGGTTACCCTTATGTTGCCAGATACGCTTAATCAGATCACTTGTAACTCCGATATATAGTGTGCCGTGTAACTTGCTTGCTAATATATAGACTGTTGGAGCTTTCATATAAATCATCCTTGATTCAATTTTCCTATAAAGTCGACACCATAGATTCCAGCCTAAAACATTACTGGAATGACGTATAAGTTTACAAAACCTGCGTCATCCTCGAAGTCATTTGTCGAGGTTCTATTTCTTTTAGATTCCAGCTTAATACACTACTGGAATGACGTTAAGCTTCACTGGTATTTCGATATCTAAACATTAATGTAATACGTTATTTAAGTTCTTTATTCAAAAATGATGCTAATACCAGTAGCGCCCAAATTAACACGCCATTATTAATGGTTCGGTCTTGATGCGCGACAATAATTGTCTTTAACTCATTTATATTAAAAATATTTTGTGAGACTAACGCTGTTGTTAATATTCTTTTTTCTAAAGCGGCTTGGGGTATTTGTCTTATCCATTCGTCTAACGGAGAACTAAAGCCCATTTTTTTTCTTTCTAGTACAAACTTAGGCACTAAGCCTTTCAATGAGTTTGCTAATACCTGTTTTACTTTTTGTCTTTTTAGGTTAAGTTTTTCATTTAACCCTAAACCCCACTCTACCAGTTTATAATCTAAAAATGGTACTCTAACTTCTAAAGAGCAGGCCATACTTGCTCTGTCTACCTTAGTTAAAATATCACCCGGTAAGTATGTTTTAAAATCAATGTACTGCACTTGCTTTATTGGGCTTAAGTTATTAACTTCTTTTGCTAATAATTTAAATTGATTTAATGCACTGTACCCTGCCAATTTGTTTGTAAATTGATACGAGTATAATTTATTTAATGTATCACTGTTGGACAAAGACATGGCGTTATAGAAGCTTGTAATAGGGTCACTTGTCAGTGCTTTGAAGGTAGATTTAGCTCTTAAAAAACGGGGGGCTTTATCAAACTTAGGGTAATATTTAGCAAGTACATTAAATACGGGTTTAGTCAATTTATTTACAAAAATGGAACGAAGGTTTTCTTCAAACTTTAACATTTGATAATTACGATAACCAAAAAACAATTCATCGCTACCATCACCAGAAAGCGCTACCTTAACTTTTTCTCGGGTTATTTTACTTAATATTAAGGTGGGTATAGCTGAGTTATCAGCAAAAGGTTCGTCATAGGTATCTACCACTAAGTCGACAAGTGAAAGGTCGTTTACCGATACATTAGTCGTTGAATGTTTTGTTTTAAAATGTTTAGATACTTTTTCAGCAAAGAAAGATTCATCAAACTTGGAAAGATCAAAACCAATTGAACTGGTTATAATTGGCTCAGCACTTAACTGACTCATAAAAGCAACAATGGCGGTAGAGTCTACCCCTCCAGAGAGAAAAGCCCCTAACGAAACATCAGCGATCATTCGGTCTTGTATAACTTTGCTTAGCTGAGCGTGCACATCTTCAATATTATAATTATTTGTGTTGCTACTTATGTGGTCTTTTAAGTGCCAATAAGTTTCATTTACAAATATCTCAGGGGAGTTTTGATCTAAAAGAATATAATGCCCGGGTAGTAATTTATTTATCGCTAAGTAAATCGATTTTGGCTCTAAAACATAGCCAAGCGATAGGTAGTCTTCAATTGATTTTACATTAATATCTAACGGTATTTTGGTATGTTCTTTTAATGCTTTTATTTCTGACGCAAAAATAATTTGACCATCAGATGTTCTTGCCCAATGAAGGGGTTTAATGCCTAGTCTGTCTCTTGCGGCAAACATTTGTTTGGTATTTTTATCGAAAAGAACAAAGGCAAACATGCCATTTAGCTTGTCTACACACTCTGTTTTCCACTCTAGCCAAGCATTTACAATAACTTCGGTGTCGCTGTTGGTATTAAATTTATAACCTAAACTTATTAGCTCGCTACGTAGCGATTTATAGTTATAAATTTCTCCGTTGTAGGTAATGCCAACCGTATTGGTTTGATCGAACAAGGGTTGGTGACCTCCTTCTACGTCAATTATCGACAACCGAGTATGTGCTAAAGCGATACCATTATCGATATAACGTCCATTACCGTCAGGGCCACGATGTATTTGGCTTTTATTCATTTTTTCTACGGTATTTTTATCTATATCAAATAAATGATCATGATGAAAAATAGCAACGACACCGCACATTTACGACTTTACCTAACTAAATCTATTTAAGCGTTTGTAAAGGTTAGTTAAACCCCAAAAATATTTGTGTTTATTCATTAGATAAAAAAGTCCTTTTAAATGTGAAAAATGAAACATTGATAATTTAAAACCACGCGATAGTTCTTGAGCGTCATGAATCACTTCGGCATTAGGCAAATATGTTATTTTGTAGCCTTCGTCCCAAACACGTAAACAATAATCAACATCTTCTGGTGAATAAAATATATTTTCATCAAATAAGCCAACTTTATCAACAGCATCTTTCGTTAACAACCAGCAAGCTGAAATGGCATAGTCTACGTTTGTAGGTATAGTCGTTGATTGTAATTCATGAGGCTTTGATTCTATTTTTTTCAAAAACAAAAAACGTTTTAGCTTATGAACGAGTGTAGGGAAAACATCACATGATAATTGGAAATTGCCACTATTATAAGAGAGTCTAGGTACGGCCATACCCACATTTTTGTTAGCTTCTAAATAACTGATTAAACTTTTAATCGCATTGTGGTTAACGTAAGCATCAGAGTCTAATACCAAAACAAACTGACCCTTCGTCTTTTTTAACGCTGAATTTCTAGAGTAAGTGGTACCTGTATTTTCGCTAAAAAATATCGGTTTAATTAACCCTGGCTGTGATTCTTTGTATTTATTTTCATATTGCTTAATTAACTCGACACTACCGTCTTTTGAACCATTGTCTACAATGAAAATTTCACTTTCTTCATCAAATTTTGATAACGCGTTTATAAGATCATCTAAACAACGTTGTATTGGTTTAACAGAGTTATAAGAAAGAATAACGGTAGAAATGAGCATGATTAAGTATATTTCCCTATTGAACCAAGGTTAACTGCTGTTTTATATCAGAAAAGTTCTGAGACATAAAGTTATCTAACTGTTTATCGGCATCGTGTTTACTCGCAGAAGATAATACAATAACCTCTCCGCCAAAGTCAGTCATCATTATTTTATTCATTAATTGCAATAACTTAAATTCAACTTTATTTGCTGCTAGCATACCGTTTACTTTGTATACAACCCTAACATTACGCTCTTCCCCTTGCATATTTACAATAATGAAAGTGCTGTAGGGGATAACTATGCCATTTTCAGTTGATAATTTGTTAGACGTAATGCCTTTAATTGACCAAAAATCGGTATCAAATAATCTATTTCTATAACTAATAATTTCTTTACTGTCGGTTTCAAAATTATATTTAGCTACAAATATGTCTATATTGTGTGAAGTTAATGGTGATACTAGCGCTGACGTATAAATAGCATCGGCATCGGGGTAACTTGGTATCCAATTATTGTTAAATTTGGTAGTTGTGTTTGTGTTTGCAGAAGGCTGCTCGCTCGGCTTATTAACCTGTTCAGAGACTAATGAATTTATAAAGCTTTCATATTTAAATTTTAGGGTTGGCCCTATCAGTAAAAGTAGTAAAGTAATTATAATAAAGAGCAATGATGGGAGCTTTTGAATAGCCGGCTTATTACTTTTTGGGACAGATTTTTCTATTTCATTTAATGGGTCAGACATGTAATGACCCATTACAAATAAGATACTCAAAATTATAACGAAAAACACACCTCCGTATACAAAATGGTCGAAACCAACAGCTGCTTGCATGTTAGATAAATGGCCAATAAGAATCATCAAAAAGGCTCTTAAACCATTACCAATAATAGCAACAATGCAACACAGCACTACAAAGAAAACTTGTTTGTATAACTTACTAAAATTTAAATAAGAATATAAAACACCAATAGTAATGGTTGAAATTAAAAAGCGAATCCCGCTGCAAGCTTCTGCAACCAAAAAGTTCCCATTGGGTATTTGTATGTACATACCGTCTCTAAAAACGGGAATACCTAAAACTTGAATCATATAAACAGATATATCAGCAGTAATAAACTGCAAATAAGGCACTAAAAAGTCGCCAACAGGAATTGATAAGTATAAAAATGCTAAGGGAAATTTTAACGCAAGAACTATTTTCCAGCCAAAAATTGCCCATGTTATTACTATAAATAAACTAAATAGTACAAACTGCTCTAGAACATTGATATAAGATAAAACGCTAATAAACCAAAATAATGATGTTAATCCAACGAGACACAATGCTAATAAAGAGGGTTGAGCGTCAATTTGTGCGAGTAAATGCTTATTGCGGTTTATTAACCATAATACGATGGGGATAATTAAAAAACCATGACCATAGGTATTAGAAGTTTGCCAAATGTCTATAAGCTTAATAAATGAACTATTAAAGGCAAAAAATATACACAGTAATATACAGCTAATTATAATGATGTTAGTAACGTACCTGTTTTTTAACATACTTAGCAGTTCCCACTATCTTTTGTGTTTTTATCTAGATAAACACTCTTCATGGTATCCCACTGATAATCTTTTAACAGTTGCTCTAACTTACCCTCCATTCTAGACAAATTAACATAATGTCTGAATTTTGATTTTAGTGGCGCTTCTTTCACTCTTGGTTGGTCTGGGTCTATTTCCCAAGGATGAAAATAGAAGCTATAGGGTTGCTTCTCTTCTTGGTGAAATTTATCAATACGCCTTTTAGATAACCAATAAGGGTATAAACGAAAATAACCACCGCCACCAATACCTGTATTTACGCTATTTTTACGTATTGTTGGTATTGGTATTTCAATTATTTTCTTTCCATTAAAGCTTTCTGAACGTTCGTTCACAAAGCGCGGCCAATTTGGCACGCCGTACAAATCATGCTGAATAGGATAAGTGCTAGAGCTATATTGGAAGCCTAATTCAATTAATTTTTCATACACCCATGTATTGGAATCATTAAGTGAAAAACTAGGCGCACGATAGCCTATTACTCCTGTACCAGACAGTTGTTCTAAAATGTTTTTACTTTGTATTACATCTGTAACAAAATCTTCTTTGCTCATTTCAGTGATACGCTGATGTGCAAACCCATGGCTTGCTAGCTCATGGCCTTGGTCAACTATCGCCTTTATCAAATTAGGGCAACGCTCTGCTACCCAACCTAAGGTAAAAAAAGTGCTTTTAACGCCATGTTTCTCAAATAACTCGAGTAACCGGTAAGTGTTTGTTTCAACACGTAAGGGCATTGATTTCCAATCAGATTTATTTATTGTCTTTTCAAAAGCAGAAACATGGAAGTAATCTTCCACGTCTACTGTCATCGCATTAATGATTTGGCTCACGAATAAAAGCCTTGTTCAACGCTAAGGGAAATTTCAACAGAAAAAATTAACATAGAATTTACCTCCCTTTACCAAACAATACAATTTCGACTGTTCTTATTAAAATGAGTAAATCCAACATAAAACTACGGTGCTTTACGTAATACAAATCGTACTTTAACTTTTCTAACGAGTCTTCTTCTGTCGAACCATAGGGATATTTCAATTGTGCCCATCCAGTTAAGCCGGGTTTTACGTTGTGACGTTCATTATAGTAAGGCAAATTCTTAATAAGCTGCTGAACAAATTCAGGGCGCTCAGGGCGAGGGCCAACGAACCCCATGTCACCACGTAGTACATTTAAAATTTGTGGTAATTCATCAACACGATATTTACGGATAAATTTTCCAATGGTGGTTGTTCTGTCATCATTTTCAGAGGCCATCTGAGCGCCATTTTTTTCAGCATCAATGCGCATGCTTCTAAATTTATAAATATTAAAGGCTTGTCCGTCTAAACCTACGCGTTCTTGTAAATAGAATATCGGTGCACTCATGCCTTCATCTAATTTGATGAGGATGGCGGTAATTAACATCACTGGCCAAGTAAATAGTGCCAAAAGCAGAGCAATACCAGCATTAAACACCCAATCTAGAGTGTTACGTAAATGGTTAGCTGAAGCAAAACCATTAGAATATATTACCCAACTCGGGTAGATAAGGTTAACCGCTATCTGTCCGGTTTCGCGTTCAATAAAATCTAGAATTTCAGTGATTTCTACACCACGTATTTTACAAGCGAAAAGCTCGTCTACCGGTAAGTTGTCACGACGTTCATCACTCGCTACTACTATTTCATCTATACCATGTTCTAGTGCGTAGTTTACCAGAGAGCCATCAAGTTCAATACGATTCTCATTTACTATGCCATTTTCAGTATCACCTGGCATGATTACAAAACCATGCATATAAAAACCTTGTCTATCTACATCACGACGCATTCTTTTTTCAATAATAGATGCTCTATCTCCAGCACCTAACACTAAAACCACACGTTTGTTAAAACCAAAAAAATCAACTTGTAATGTCACGTAACGAAAAGCACTTGCCACAATTAAACTGACCAAAGCAGAAAGTGCCAACAGCTCAATTTCTAAAGCATGTTGACCATATAAAGGATTTAAAAGCGTAACAATAAAAAAACCAATCGCTACAGAGACTAACAAACGCCTAACAATGCCGCGGTAATTTTCACGTAGTTTTGAGTTATATAAACCTAAAGCTAAAGAAGATAACTGTACAACTAAAGCAAAAACAATTGCACATATCGCTAATCGATCGTTGGGAATATCATGATGTTCGACAAATGAGAATAGGCTATTAAGATAAACAGTAAGCAACAATGCCCCGGCAAAAAAGGCAAGTTCGATAATAACTAAAGATTTACTACCCGAAGATAGATCTCGAAACTTTGGGCTAGACATAGGTATTAAATATTCCTGTATTACGGTTAATAAATCACAACAATAAACACGCTGTTATTTTCAGTTGTATTGACCTTTTATACCTCCTAGGTGGAAGCGGATAAAATAATAACAAAGATTACAAATGTTTTACACCTATTAATATTGTGCATCCTATGTGAAAATCACATACAATCTGGTAGCTTAGTAACAATCTAATAAATTCGATGTATAAAAAGGTTAGAACCATGGAAAAAAATATGTTCGGTAAACTCAAAATAGTTACAATATTGGTATTGGCTTATATTATTTCTGCCTGCAGTAGCTTAACCTTGCCACAGGCAACTGTTCATCCATCTAACACCGTAGATATATCGACATATAAATATCTTATTGGTGCTGGCGATGTGGTTAATATTTTTGTTTGGCGTAACCCTGAAGTTTCAGGCACCTTTGTTGTTCGCCCAGATGGCATGATCACAACGTCTTTAGTGGAAGATATTCCTGTTTCTGGAAAAACCCCCACTGAACTTGCTCGTGCGATTGAAGAAATTCTGGCGACTTATTTACGAGAGCCAACAGTTACTGTTACCGTTAATAATTTTGTCGGGCCATTTAGTGAACAAATACGTGTAATTGGTGAAGCGTCAGAGCCAAAATCAATTAATTATACTCAACAAATGACATTACTTGATGTAATGATTCGGGTGGGTGGTTTAACCGAGTTTGCTGATGGCAATGATGCTATTTTGGTAAGAGTTGAGAACGGTATACAAAAACAATATGAAATATATATCGAAGATTTAATTAAAAATGGCGAAATTAGTGCAAATGTGGATGTTTTACCCGGCGATATTATTGTTATTCCTGAAACATGGTTTTAAAAACATCGTTCATCATTAAACCTATTTTATTAATTCCCTGTTTTTTAGAGGTCAGGAATGCAACAAATACTTGAAGAAGTTTTAGATTATTTAAAAGGTATCTGGCTTAAACGCCGTTACCTTATGATTGCCACTTGGCTTATTTGTCCATTAGGTTGGTTTGCTGTTTCACAGATGCCTGATATTTATAAGTCGGATGCACGAGTATTTGCAGATACACAATCTATTTTAGGCCCCATTTTGAGGGGCATGACTGTTCAAGTAAACCCTGATGTACACGTAAACTTAATGGTAAAAACCTTGCTAAGTCGTCCGAATTTAGAACGTATTGCTAGAATGACTGATTTAGATGTTCAAGCGACTACACCAAAACAGTTTGATGCTATAATTAAACGTTTAAAAAGCGGGATTTCACTTAGGAAAACAGGAGGGAGAAATCAAAATATTTATAACATAGGTTTTTCAGATAATGATCCCGTTATGGCTCGCGATGTTGTTCAATCTGTACTCACTGTTTTTATTGAAAATACTCAAGGAGCCGATCGCCGAGATTCAGATTCCGCTAATAAATTCCTTGATAGCCAAATATCAGAATACGAAAAACGCTTATTAAAAGCTGAAGCGCGTTTAACTAGCTTCAAACAAAAATATAGCGGTGTACTTCCTAACCAAACAGGCGGTTATTACGCTAAATTAAACAACTCGAAAGAGCAGCTAAAAAAGTTAGAACTTACTTTATTAGAAACTAAAACCCAATTATCAACTTCAAAAGCTAAATTGAATCCATCCACTACGCCTGATACTGCTCAGCAAAATAATATCGTTAATTCAAATAGTATAAAAACTACTTATGACGGTCGAATTACGGATTTAGAAGTACAATTAGATTCATTACAACTTAGATATACAGAACAGCATCCTGATGTGAAAGAAGTGCAACGCCGACTTGAACATTTAACCAAACAAAGAATTAGTGAGATAGATCAATACTTAGCTAGTAATGATGAAAATGCTGATGAATATATGACAATAAGTCAGAACCCGGTGATTCAAGATATTCAAATTCAGGTGAATCAGCTTGAAGCTCAGGTTGCTGCTTTGCAGGTTAGGGTAAGTAATTATCGAAACATCGTTAAAGAACTTGAAAGTAAGATTCATACCCTCCCCGAAATTGAAGCTGAATTAAAACAGCTCAACCGTGGCTACGGAATAACTAAAAATCAATACGAACAATTTCTGAAACGTAAAGAACAGACGACAATTGGACAGTCTGCTAATGAAACAACCAGTAAGGTAAATTTCAAAGTTATCGACCCTCCGCGAGTGCCGTTAACGCCTACAGGACCGAAGAGACTTTTATTCTATGCTGTTGTAACCTTTTTAGGTGCTGGTGTAGGCATAGGGCTTTCTTTCTTATTTAGTCAAATAAATCCCGTTGTGACTTCAAGTAGTCAAGTATCTCGGGCAACAGGCATTCCTATTTTTGGCATTGTTTCTGCTACTGAGAATATAGGCCTACAAAGAAAAGATAAGAAGAAAACTCTTTTATTTATTGTGTCAAATAGTATCCTTTTGGCAATATTATGCTTTTTTGTCACTTACACGTTATTTCCTGATGCAATAAAAGCTCCGATATATAGGATTTTCAATTTATGAGCACAATAGAAAAAGCACTAGCAAAGCAGAAAATGGCACAGCAAGAGCTCCAAAATACGGTGCAAGAGGATCTTGTAGATGATGCATCAAAGAACATTGAGAGCACTTTAGCGCATACAAATAATGATGTATTACAACTAGACAAATCCGGATTAGCAAAACGTGGTTTTTTAATTGATGACGGGACCCGAAAGAGTATTAAAGATGAGTTTCGTCAGATCAAACGTAAGTTCTTAAATAACGCCTTTGGTGCAGCCTCTAAAACATTAAAAAATAGTAATTTAGTGATGGTTAGTAGCTCTAAACCTAATGAAGGAAAAACTTTCGTTTCAATCAATCTTGCATTGAGTATCGCGTTAGAGCAGGATAAAACTGTTCTACTGATAGATGCCGATGTTTTGCGTCCAAGTATAAATAGAGAATTCGGCTTTAAACAAGTTCCAGGTTTAATTGAATATTTACTCGGCCAAAAAAACGATATTTCTGAAATAATGTACAGTACAAATATTGAAAAACTAAAAATAATTCCTGCAGGTGAACCCCATCATCTTTCAAATGAATTATTAGCCAGCGACCGAATGGCGTCTTTAGCTACAGAATTAGCAGAAAGATACCCTGACCGCATTGTAATATTTGATTGTCCGCCGCTAATTGGCGTTTCAGAAACCTTAGTTTTAGCAAGCTTAATGGGTCAAGCACTCGTCGTGATTGAAGAGTCTAAAACCCTAATAGCTGATATCAAAAAAGCGACAGAAAACCTCAATGAAGATTTAGCACTTGGTTTAGTGTTAAATAAAGCAATCAGATCTCATCAGGATATGTATGGCTATTATGGTTATGGATATGGCACTAAATAATAAAGCATTCGCTGCAATTGTCTTTGCCATTGTGTCTGCGAATACCTTGGCAGGAGAATGGCAATTTAAGCCGGATTTTGTTCTTGATGAAACGTATTCAGATAACGTAAATTTATCTGTAAACAACAATACGTCAAGTTTAGTTAGCCGAACAGGTATTCAATTAAATTCTACATTTTCATCTAAGAAATTAGAGTTTACTCTTGCTTCCAAAAGCCTGTATAGAATGTATAGCCATGATCATGATAAAGATAATGACTTTCACACATTAAACACTAGCTTCAGGTTAAAGTTGGCTCCCAAGGGCCTTGTTTTTATTGGTAGTGCGACAATATCAAATCAAGCTAGAAATTCATCATCCAATGCTTTAGCTGATGTTATTTCAGGAGATACTGCAAGAGTAGAGAATTATTCTTCGGGTCTAGAATACACTATAGAAAATAGTGCTGTGCTGCTCAATTCACGAATACAGTACCAGACCACAATATCTGAGGATAACATAGGTGAACGTGATGGCTACACTGTACAATTCACCACAATAAATGGCAGTTCAGCTCGACATATATACTGGGAAGGAACATCGGGCTTTTCTAGTTATACCAACCAAGGTCGTGATGGAGAATTATTTACCGGTGAAATTAAACTTGGTTTAATGACAAATTATAAAATATCTCCATTTCTTCGTTACTTTGATGAAACTAACGAAGGGGACCTTTTCAATAATAGTTCCTCCCTTGAGTCAGATGCCTATGGCGGCGGTTTGCGCTGGTTAATAACGCCTAAACTATTACTTGATATATCTTACAATACTCCCGCTGGTACTCAACTCGACTTTGATGGTGAAGAATTAGAAGATTACACCGCCGCGTCAATTCGTTGGGAGCCAAGCCAAAGAACACAGTTAACCATTGATTACGGACAACGATTTTATGGTGAAAGTTACGGGCTTAACTTTGCCCATAAAAATAAGCGTTTAACTAACAAAGTTAGTTATTCTGAGGAAGTTAAAGCCTTTACCCGTAATAATTACGAGAGTGTCGCCCTAGGCGCTTTTTGGTGTCCTCAAGGACAGATAATTGATACTTCATCTTGTTTTGTAAACAATGACGAGAATATCAATTTTGACGATTATCAGCTAATTAATCTAAGTGAATTCGTTTTAGTAGAAGACCAAGCCTTGTCATTAAACAAACAGTTAAGCTGGTCATCAACTTTAGCGCTGCCGCGTACTACCTTTAGCCTTTCAATCTCTAGTTTATCTCGTGAAAACTTAAATACCCGTATTGAAGATGAAAACCAAAGTGCCTCTTTTTCTATTAAGCGTAAAGTTAGTGGTAAATCTAATCTTCAACTAAGCCTGGAATATACTGAGAACCACCGTTCACTTAAACAAGATAATGAACAGCAAGATCGTTATCGACGTTATAGCCTTGAGTACGATAAGTCATTAAACAGTAGATTAACGGTTACATTAGGCCTAAGCCATCTTAATAGAAGCTCAACAACGCAATCGTTCAATTATCAGGAAGACAGAGTCTACCTTAAATTACGTAAAGGTTTTTAGCAGTATGTATGAAAATTATTATGGTTTTAAAGAACGTCCTTTTCAGCTAAGCCCTGATCCACGCTTCTTTTTCGCTTCAAGTAATCACCAAAGAGCCATGTCTTATTTACAGTATGGTTTAGACCAAGGTGAAGGTTTTATTGTTGTTACAGGGCCTATCGGCACAGGAAAAACGACAATAGCACGTAATTTACTGAATAACATTGCCGACGATTCTATTGTTGCCGCACAACTTGTTACCACTAAATTAGAGCCGAAAGAGCTACTTGAGCTGGTAGTTTCAGAATTTAAAATATCGATTAAAGATAATAGCAAAGCTGAATTATTAAAGGCGATTGAACAATTTCTGATTAATTTAAACCGTCAAGGCAAGCGCGCATTATTGATTGTTGATGAAGCACAAAACTTGCCCATTGAAACCGTTGAAGAGCTACGCATGCTCTCGAATTTTCAACTTGATAACAAACCGTTAATTCAAAGTTTCTTACTGGGTCAGGAAGAGCTTAAAGATATTATTCAAGCACCGAATATGGAGCAGTTCCGTCAACGGATCATTGCTTCTGCCCACTTAAAACCTTTGTCGAGTGAAGAAGTTAAAGAATATATTAACCATAGGTTACAACAAGCGGGTTGCAATAAAGAGTCACTTTTTACTGATGATGCTTTTCAAATTATCCACGATAAAACCTTAGGCGTACCGCGTAAGATTAATATATTTGTCGACCGTTTATTATTATTTGGTTTTTTAGAAGAGTTAACCTGCATCGATGTAGATGCAATTAATGAAGTTGCACAAGAGATGCAAGTTGAACTTACTGGTTCACTTCATACAGAACAATTATCAAGCAATGAACCCACTATCAACAACGCACAACTTGTGGTGAATTCATCTGAGAATGTTGAAAATATGAAAGAAATTTTACGTGAAGTTGAAGAGATTCTAGAGTCCTCTATCAAGCAAAAAATTAAAATGGCTCGATATGTGGATAAGTTATTAAAGCAAAAAAGTCGATTATATGCTGAAGCTAATATAGAAGAAGCGAAGGAATAATTTCAGCTAGATATTAATGAGACATTGATGAGATCATTGTTAGATAAAGGATATTAAAAAGGTTTGAATTAAATCGTTTTAATATCCATATCAGTAAGCACTAAGATTCGTTAATCGTTAAAGCATACTTTTCAATTAATGAATATAATGTCGGTCTTGTTACGCCGAGCATTTCCGCTGTTTTAGACATATTCCCTTCCGCCAATGCATAAGCTTTTTGAATAGCTAACGATTCTGCCTTTTCACGCACAGTACGTAAGTTAAGCGATAATTCAAATGCACTATCGCTGTGTTCGAAGAAGCCTAAATCAAACGCGGTGACTTGCGTGCCAGTTGTCATTATTACAGAGCTTTTAACCTTGTTTTGCAGTTCACGTATATTACCTGGCCATTTATGCGCTTTAATGGCACTTAAACCATCTTCAGAAAAACTTTTAACATTACGCTTATATTCTAAGGCATACATTTGTAAAAAGTATTGCGCAAGAATTAGCACGTCTTCATCACGGTCTCGTAATGGTGGAATATTTAATGTGATCTCACTGACACGGTAAAATAAATCTTCACGGAAAGATTTTTCTGCAACCATCTCTTCTAAATTTTGATTAGTCGCACAAACAACACGCACATCAACGTTTATTTCTTGTCTTCCGCCAAGGCGTTCTATAGTTTTTTCTTGTAAAAAACGTAACAGCTTGGCTTGTAAACTAAAGGGCATGTCGCCAATTTCATCTAAAAATAATGTACCACCTTCGGCACATTCAATTTTTCCTTTCGTTGCTTTATGGGCACCGGTAAAAGCGCCTTTTTCAAAACCAAATAACTCACTCTCTAATAAATTTTCGGGTATTGATGCACAGTTAATCGCAACAAACGGTTTTTTACTACGATCACTCGCAATATGAACAGCATTGGCAGTAACTTCTTTACCTGTACCGCTTTCGCCTAATAAGAGGGCTGTAATTTGCGTAGGGGCAATGCGTTTCACCATCATACGTAAGCGATCAATTGCCTCGCTATTACCAATAATGCCAATGTCACTCCCGGCAACTTCGCGCATTTTACGGTTTTCGTCTTCGATTGCGGCTACGCTAAATGCACGTGCCACAATGACATCAATAACGTCAGCGTCGATAGGCTTTTGATAAAAGTCGTAAGCACCTGCCGAAATCGCTTTAAGGGCATTAGTACGGTCATCGTTACCTGTGATCACAATCACTTTAGTATGAGGAGCAATGGTGAGTATTTCTTGTAAGGCTAATAAACCTTCTGTGGCATTTGTTTCATCTGGTGGCAAGCCTAAATCAAGGGTAATAACTTTAGGTTCGTGACGACGTACGGCAGCTATAGCACTTTCTCGATCGTCTGCTAATACCGCATCGTAATCAGACAAACACCATTTTAGTTGTTTCTGTATTCCTTTATCATCATCAATGATCAGTAACTTTTCCATACTGCTAAAACCCTTTCATTCTTGTGCGATTAGTTTTCATTATTTATAGTTATTTTATTCGTAAACAGGATTAATCGGCAAATCAACAATAAATGTTGTGCCTTGACCTTCATGGCTTTCTACTTTTACTAAACCGGCAATGCTTTCTATAAATTGTTTAGCTTCAAAAACACCAATACCCATGCCAGCATTCCCCTTGGTAGTATCAAAAGGTTTAAATAACCTTTTATCGATAAAGTCTTTCGACATGCCACAGCCGTTATCTCTAATGGTTATCTCGATATGCTTACCTTCTTGAACAAGGGATACTTTAACCCAACCGTCGTTGCTTGTCGCTTCTTGTGCGTTCTGTATGAGATGATTTAACACTGAATGAAAGGTTTCGCTATCAATAGCCATTTCACAATCGTCATACGTATCATATATCACTTGCGGCTGATCCATGTTTCGTTGTCGCACAACACTTTCAATTAACTGAGCAATATTAATCAATTCGTTTTTCGATTGAGCGGCTTGTTTGTTACGTAATTGCGATAACACTTTACCCAAACGTTCGGTGGCTGATTCAACGGTTTCATAAACATCGGCGACAAACTCTGGGTTGTCACCGTGCTTTTTAGCGTTCGTAGTAATAAGCGACAATTGCGCCTGCACATTTTTTAGGTCGTGTACCAAGAAGGCCGACATACGATTGAATGCATCAAATTGCTTTGATTCTGCAATTTTATCATTAGCTTCATGCAAAGAAACAAAATTACCTAATTGCTTAGAAATCGCGGAAAGTAAATCTCGGTCTTCCCAATTAAGTTTTTTCCCGTCGTCTTTACCTGCTAACAAAAACATCCCATAAAATGCCTTACCAATAAAAACAGGCACAACAAACCGGATATTTTTATCACTCATCATCGTTAAGTTTAATGATAATTCGGGGTAGGTTGTCGGTGTCTGACTGTATTCTTCAATATCAATAATCCAGCCTTGCCGCTGACAGAAAAGACTAAACTGTACTAATTGTCCATTACATGAGTCGTCTAACGACATGTTTTCACTATACTGCACACTAAATCTCTGGTCAGTTACTTTTTTAATTATAGCTCCAGCATGTACGTCAACTTTTGACATCATGATTTGAGTCGCCATTTGATAATAAGTCTCCGCACTGGTTGTTTCTATTTTACCAATTAGATTCAACCATTCATCACGGTATTCATATTTATTCGCAAAGAAATTTTTGGCAATAAGCACTTTTAACTTTTTACGTAACGATTCTGTGATCAGTAAAACAACCAAAACTAAACCGCTAAGCACTAAAAAACTGATACTTACAGCACTCCCCCATTCTCCACCTATATAGTTAATTACATAACCCGCGAATGCCATAATCAATAAGTAGATACCGGCAATCATTAGCATCGAACTATAAAAAACCACATTTCGAGAAACAAAAATTCGCACGGCACCGTTGTTAATACGCCGAGTACTAATTAACAATAATGGCACAACGACTAAAGAGATAAATCCACGACTAAACCAGAAGTCAAAATCAATAGAACCAACCATTGTTGCTTGAGCATACAAAACAAAATCGAAAATAGAGACACAAGCAAGTGCAATAACCATTGGCCAAATAGCCCAGCGTACCTGAGAATTTGCACTTCGATAGAGCTGCTCTATAAGTACGAGTGACCAGAGATTTAAAACGATAAAAAGTAAAAATAGGTATTCATAGGAAAAATTAAGCATGTAGGTGGTTAACCAACAAACGAGCATCAAGATGCTCCAGATACTGACGTATTGTCGGATATATTTATTGGCTATCATGTCACGAAAAGAACGATGCTCTGAATTGCAGAGCAAAATAAGAATTGACCAACAAGCAATTTTACCTGCATCGCCAATCATTACCCATTGTAAGCTATAGCCAACCTCTATTTGTAAGGCTGCAACTACATTAGCAACAACGGTAACTAATGTAGATAGCGATACCCAACGGGCAAGTGTGGTGTTATTTCTCGCTGCAAAAATGAGTAACGCGAATAACAAGTATGCGGCACTCGCTAACGAGTAACCGGTAAGTCCAAATGAATCCATAATGTATAGTTAAACTTCTTGTTGAGTTTTTATTTAATTTTGATCTACTGTTTTTTCTTGAGTGCTTTCTTTGGTAAATATTTCAGTTAAAACAGGTACGAATAGAAAGCTCGCTATAGCAGAAACACATAAACCAGAAATAATTACAATACCAAGAGGTTGCCACAACCCCCCCCCAAAAATAGTAAGAGGCAGTAAACCACCAATAGTGGTTAAAGTCGTCAATAAAATTGGGGTAAAACGTGTTGCACTGGCATCAAGTATTGCTTGTTTTAAGTTATTTGATTCAGAAAAATTTCGGTTGGCTGTATCAATGAGGATAATGGCATTGTTGACCACTATACCAAACAAGCTGATTAAACCGATAAATGCCATCATCGAAAATGATTGCCCTGTCAGGTATAAGCCTATCACTGAGCCTGCCATTGCAAAGGGTATTGAGGTAAAAATAACCAGTGGTTGTAAAAACGACTTAAACTGCAATACTAAAACGGCAAAAATACCAATAGCAGTAACTAGCATAATTTGCGCTAAACCTGAAAAATTTTCCTGACGTGATTCCTCTTCGCCACCTAATGTATAACTAATGCCTTCGGGCATATTATAGTTTTCTAGATAGGTTATCACCTTTGCCGTTAACTCGGTAATCGTATGTTTGTTATCTGCGTCAGCAGAAACTTTCGCCATACGTAATTTTTGATAGTGATAAAACTCAGTACGTCCTTTTTGTAACTTCATGGTAATAAATTGATTAAGCGGAATAGCTTCACCTAAACGATTAGTAACATTGATATCAGCTAAACCATTAATATCGGGACTTTTACGGCGAACAACAATGGGGTAGTTTTCCCCATTATCATCATTAAATCGCCCAACAGTAGTTCCAGAAAGGATTGTTTGTAAAGTAATATCAAGAGTATTAATATCGATATTAGCTAAACCTGCTTTTTCATAATTTATATCTAGTAATAGCTCAGTATTAGAAATGCCAATCGGATTATCGAGGTTAATAATACCTTCCGTATTTGCCATCATTTCTGCAAGGTCGTTAGCTACTTGCTCTAAATCAGTTAGCGACTCGCCCATTAAACGGACACTAATCGGTAAATCAGTTATCGGTCCTTGGGTAAACTCACTAACCGTGATTTTTGCTTCTTGCCATTGCCCAAATTCTTGACGGAGTACATTAACAAGGTTAGATACTTTTTCTGCATTGTACTCTTTTAATATCACAATAACCTGGCCGTATGTTGCTACACCACGTTTGGGTATTTTGTTGTAATATATACGTGGGTTAGCACTACCAACATTAAGAGCAACTTTATCGACAAGAGAGTTTTTTTCGATTACCGCTGTCATTTTTTGCATCACTTGATCTGTATATGTTAATGATGAATTTGGCGGTGTTTCCACGTCAAGCATGATCATAGGTTTTTCGGCTTTCGGAAAAAGACTCACTCCTACTTTGCTAAATAGTGACAACATGCCGACTAAACAAAGTATAGCAATAGCAATAACAATCCAGCGAGAATTCATAAATTTACTCAACCATTTTGAGTAGACTTTTTCAGCAAATATATTGACGTAATGTTGTAATGATTTAATTTTTGGTGTTTTAGTATTACTTGGTTTTGATAAAATTCGACTAGCTAATAAAGGGGTTACCGTTAATGCAATCAATAATGAAGCTAACAATACTAAAACAACTGTCACTGGCATTGAGCGTACAAAGTCTCCTGTATCACTCGCTAGCATCAGCATAGGTAAAAATGCTAACATTGTAGTGACTGTTCCACTACTTATAGCCCAGCCGACTTTACTGGTACCATTTGCTGCAGCATCCTCAAGATTAGTTGTTTTTTTCTTTTCTCTATGGATACTTTCAGTAACTACTATCGCATTATCAACCAATAAACCTAAAGCTATAATCAAACCCACAATTGACATTTGTTGTAAACCAAAGCCACTAAAATCTAACCAACCTATTGCTACTAAAAACGACAATGGAATTACCGCAATTACCACTAAAGATTCACGTAGTCCTAAAAAAATTAATGACATGATGCCAACTAGCGCAAGTCCTTGCCAAAGGTTATCAAAAAAGCCATTTACTCTTGATTCAACACTGTCTGCTTGTTTGAACAACACATCAACTTTCATGTCATCTGGTAATGTTTCAGTAAAACTCGCTAATTCGTTATCAATACTTTCTGTCAAACCAAAAATATTAGTATTAGGCCGTTGTTGTATAGTGATAAAAATAACAGGTTTATTATCATAATAAGCTAAGTAATTCGGTTCTAGATCAGAGAATTCAATAGTTGCGACATCTTTTAAGCGCAGCACAAAACTATCATCAGAACGAATGACCGTTTCACCTAATTCAGCCAGTTGAACAAAGTTTCCACTGGATTTTACATTAAAACGCCTTGAACTGGCATCAACATAACCGGGCGTAATATTGACGGCACGGCCCTGTAAAGTGGAGTTTATATCCGTTACCGATAAACCATAATGTTTTAGCAAGGCTAAATTGATATCAATCGCAACAACTTGTTGCGGATAGCCCCACACATCAGCTTGACGCACACCATGAATGGCTTCTAAACGTTTTTCTAACTGCTTGGCATGAAACTCCATAGTTTTGTAATCAATAGGGTCACTGAATAATGCCAGTTGCATTATGGCTACGCTGGTAGGAGTGGCTTTTAAGACCAGTAAATCCTGAACACCATCAGGTAAAGTGGGCTTTACCGTTGAAACAGCTTGTTTTACTTTGTTATAAGAAGCTTCTGGATTGGTCCCATATACAAAAGTAATTACAATGCGAACACCACCATTTTTGATTTGAGATTCAATTTTTTGAATATTCTCTATATCAGAAAACTCTTCTTCTAATGGGTTAACCACCAAGCTTTCAATATCGGTAGGTGAGGCACCGGGGTAGATAACCTCTATTAGCGTGATCGGCATATCGAACTGCGGATCTTCAGATCTAGGCATTTGAAAATAGGAAACAATGCCAACAAGAACCAAAAGCACGACTATGGTTAGCGAAAACTGAGCGTTCTTAATCGCGAGTTTAGGTAACTGCATAAACTATTTGTTACCTATTGAAAGATGCTGCCAGCCGTTGGTGACAATTTGCATCGGCTGGTCATCGACCGAAGCAAATAAATATAGATATTGGTTATCTAAACGATAAATATCATAGTGTTGATAGCTTAGCTGTTGATCCGTTTGCTTAATAACAACGGCTTTACCAC
>Ga0209292_1000739_pt1 | contig 41772 bp, 35 predicted proteins | sample GOMGulsemesocosm_2_FD_184634 | JGI IMG/M metagenome (GOLD analysis project Ga0209292, IMG submission 184634) | Methane-oxidizing microbial communities from mesocosms in the Gulf of Mexico - GOM9C Gulf of Mexico (SPAdes) (version 2) | ecosystem: Environmental > Aquatic > Marine > Cold seeps...
CCGCCATGCCTGCCGCTTCAGTGCGGGTTTCCCACAATGGCTTGCCCGTCTCTAGGGCTATCGCTATCGCAAGTACTTCCTTGTTTTCAACCACAAGTTGGGAAAAACGCTCAACGATGGCTTGACGCTTAGCAAAGCCAAGTTGTGCCCATGAGAACGCCGCAGCGCGTGCCGCTTTAAGCGCGTCATCAACCTGTGCTGGGGTGGCTGTTTCGCCCTGCCAAATAACCTCGCTCGTGGCTGGGTTAAGCGATTCCAACGAACTGCCTTGACCGGCTAGCCATTGACCATTAATAAATTGAATCTGATTAGACATAACAATGTTTCCTAAATTTTATAAGGCTAAGACGCGAATCACATCGCCTGCTTTGACGTTTAAAGCATTTGCATGCTCGGCGGTGATCACCGCTTGCTCTTGTTCGACTTCAATCAATACTTCTGTCGCACGGAAATTAGCCAGATCGGTATTACACGCAACAAACGCCTGCCCTTCCTCAACGGGCGCAATGCGTACCGTAAGACGTTTGCTTTCTTTGACCGCCTTAATTTGCTCTAACTCACACTCAACAGTTGGTCCGCCATCGAAAATATCGACGTAGCCACGATGAACAAACCCTTCCCGTTGCAATAATCTTAGCGCTGGCTTTGTTTTTGGGTGTACTAGGCCAATCACCTCTTGTGCCGCTTGGCTAAGAAGATTGACATAAATTGGATAGCGCGGCATAAGTTCGGCAATAAACACTTTATTGCCAATGCCAGAGAGGTAATCGGCGGTCGGGAAATCCATGCTAAAGAAATGTTCTTCGAGCCACTGCCAAAAAGGTGAAGCGCCATTTTCATCAGAGACGCCGCGCATTTCTGCAATCACGGTATGGCCGAAACGCTGTTTAAATTCCGCTAGAAAAAGAAAACGAAAGCGCGACAATACCCGGCCATTATTACCACCACGCGCCTGCTCTTTAAGAAACAGGGTACAAAGCTCGGCAGAGCCAGTGTGATCATTACACAGCGTTAGCGTCTCGATCGTATTATGTAGCTTTAATTCTTGCGAGCTATGCACCACCTTACCTAAATGGTAATGATAGAAAGCGTTTTCTAAGCCAACGGCTGACTCCAAACCACTAGTACCAACAACTTGACCGGTGTCGGTATCTTCCATCACCATCAAGTAACCTTCATTACCCGGCTTATCGGTTACCGTGGCAAACGATTGTTCTGAGTGAGCAATGCGCGAGCGCAGCAGTTTCTCATTGGTCGGTAGCGAGGTAAAACCAATGCCAGAATCATGAGCAATCTGCATTAAAGCAGGGTAATCAGCCTCAGTTATAGGACGAACAACCAACATATTTGATACTCCAAAAAAACAAAACGAGCAACTACCGCTGCTCGCTTATCAATAAGCTAATAAAAATTACGCGTTAACGATGCTGGCAACCGCTTTGTCGAAACGAGCAAGGCCTTCAGTAATGTCTTGTGTTGGGATGATTAACGAAGGCGCAAAGCGTACAATATTTGCGCCTGCAACAAGGGCCATTAAACCATTTTCTGCCGCTGCCACCATGAAATCTCGAGCGCGACCTTGGTACTGCTCGTTTAATACAGCACCAAGTAATAAGCCCTTACCGCGAACTTCACTAAAGACATTATACTTTGCATTGATAGCCTCAAACCCTGCGCGAATTTGTGCTTCTTTTTGTTTAACACCCGCTAAGACTTGTTCGGTATTAACAATATCGATAACCGCTTCGGCAACGGCACACGCTAACGGGTTACCGCCATAAGTTGAACCATGCGTGCCTGGCTTTAAGTGCTTCGCAATATCTTTAGTGGTGAGCATAGCACCGATTGGGAAACCGCCGCCCAATGCCTTAGCAGTGGTTAGAATATCTGGCGTAACACCAAGATCCATATAAGCATATAGTGAACCTAGACGACCGAAACCCGTTTGTACTTCATCAAAAATGAGCAATGCGTTGTGCTCGTTACACAATTGACGCACGCCTTTAACGAATTCGTCAGTTGGGCTAACTAGACCACCTTCGCCTTGCAACGGCTCCATCATAACCGCACAAGTATTATCAGAAATTAGCGCTTTAAATGCTGTAAGGTCGTTATAATCAACATGTTCGATAGCGCCAGGCTTAGGGCCGAAGCCGTCTGAATAGGCCTCTTGACCACCAACAGTCACAGTAAAGAACGTACGGCCATGGAAACCTTGCTTAAACGCGATGATTTGGTCTTTTTGTGCGCCATAGTTATCGACTGCCCAACGGCGTGCCAATTTAAGCGCAGCTTCGTTCGCCTCGCCACCAGAGTTAGCGTAATACACCTGATCGGCGAATGTTGCGTCGGTTAATTTTTTGGCTAGGCGCAAAGCTGGTTCATTGGTCATAACATTACTTAAATGCCAGATTTTATTCGCTTGTTCGGTGATAGCGCCAACCAGCGCGGGGTGACAGTGACCCAAACAATTGACGGCAATACCACCAGCAAAGTCGATTAATTCGTTGTCATTTTGGTCCCACACCCGTGAGCCCTGACCGCGCACTGGAATGATTGCCGACGGTGCATAGTTCGGCACCATAACATCATTAAAAAGTTCGCGGGTTACTGGCATTTTCTGTGACATAGAATTAATCCTATCAAGGGCCTAATTTAACTAGGCATTGTTTATGTTAAGACTTGATAAATGGAGCCTATAGTGCGATGGGATATCACCCGCATTCAGCTGGAATTAATCCATTGTATCAATCGAATTGAGCAAAGATTATCACAAAACACCCTTAAGGTGTCCCGCCGGAGGCCGACAAACGAGCAGCGACTTAGCGTTAAGTGGGCCGATGAAAACCCGATATTGAATAAAAAATCAATTGAGTTGTGGTTAGGCGTATAAATAAGCGAATAAACACATTAAACAGTCACCTTATCCGGCAACTAAATTCCCACAAAAACTGTCATTTTTATTTTAAACTGTTCGCTCATTTTAGCGAGTGGCGATGAAAAACCACGTCAAAAGTAACAATAATAGTCATTACCATTCGTATTAACTGTTATACTGCGGACATTTTCTAGCCATTACAAAATTTTAAGATGAAAAACACCCAAATTTTTGCCACTCTAATCCTGTTAGTGCTGTGTAGCTTTGCCGCACATGCAAAAGAACGCCTCTACTATGTCGCTGCCGACGAAATTGAATGGGACTATGCGCCGCAACATCGTAATCTGATGATGAATATGCCATTAAACTCTGCGCAGCAACTCTTCGTTAAGACTACCGAGAACACCATCGGCAGCAAATATAAGAAAGCTATTTATCGCGAATATACCGACGGCACTTTCGCTACCCTTAAACAACGCCCCGCCAGCGAACAGCATCTAGGAATATTAGGGCCATTATTTCGCGCCGAAGTTGGCGATACAATCAAGGTTGTGTTTAAAAATAACGGCTCTCGTCCATACACCATCCACCCTCACGGCGTGTTTTATACCAAGGCTAACGAGGGGGCTCCGACCAATGATGGCACCAGCGGTGAGCAAAAACGCGATGACCGCGTTATGCCTGGTACTACGTACACCTATACCTGGCAGGTACCTGAGACAGCAGGACCTGGTCCCGCCGACACTAGTTCAATCGTCTGGGTTTATCATTCACACGTACAAAGCATTCAAGATTCAAATACTGGCTTAATTGGCGCAATAATCGTGACCGCTAAAGGCATGGCTAAGGCTGACGGCACACCGAAAGACGTCGATCGCGAATTCGTTAACTTATACACGGTGATGAACGAGAATGAGAGTTGGTTTTTAGATGAGAATATTAAGCGATATATTGGCCAAGATATCGATAGCGAAGGGGATGACTTTGTCGAAGGTAACCTAATGCATATGATAAATGGTTATGTGTACGCTAATTTACCCGGTCTGAAGATGGTAGAAAACGAGAAAGTACGTTGGCACCTTATTGCATTGGGCACCGAAGTCGACTTACATACGCCGCATTGGCATGGCCACACAGGCCTAATCAATGGCCATCGCACCGACGTTGTCGAGCTGTTGCCAGCCTCGATGAAAACATTAGACATGAAAGTAGACAACCCTGGTACCTGGATGTATCACTGCCACGTTAACGATCATATCGCCGCGGGCATGACCTCGCTCTATCACGTCGAAAAAGCGCCGTAACTAGCCTAGGTAATGCCTCTGATTTATGGAGGCATTACCTACCCGATTACCCTTCTAATTTAGGTACTTTAAAATACTTCTGCGCGTTAAGTAATTTCAGTTTAGTACCGCCTAATTGATAATAATTTAGGATCGCGGCGGCCTGTTTTTTGTCAATCAGCTCTTCTTTAAACAACTGCTTAAATACAGAATAACCACGGGCTTGAGCAACGACCTTAGCCACCTGGCTCAATTCATCGAAACTCATTGTATGAGTCAAATCTTCCAGAGTATTAGCCAGCATCAAGAAATTCATCTCGTAGCGCTGGGCTATCTTTACACTTAGCTCTTGCGCCTTGGCTGGTAGAATACGTTCGAGCACTGGGATAGCAGATTTTATTTCGGCTAATTGATGACTCACTTCAGAGGCTCCGCTTTCCATCGCCTGTTTGCTAATTTCGCGACGAGATTCCTGAAAACTCTCATCCACTAGATGCAATAAAAATGTCGCGCCCATTTCATGGAACAGCGCCATAATATACGCTTCATCGGGATTAACTTCGCCGCCATGTTCTGCTAATGTGCGAGCGGCCACAGCGGTTATTTGGATATGTTGCCATATCTTACGCGACGAATGGTTAAATTTAGCCCCTGACTCTTTCATCGCTTCATGCATCACCAGATAAGGCAGCAAGGCTCGCAGCTTTTCCACGCCAAGAAAACCTAAACACAACTCTGCATCTTTCGTTTCTAACGGTTTATCTGAATTTTTCTTACCGACACCAAGACGATTGAGCACAGTTACCAGATTGCGCAATAAACTCGCATCTTTTAAGATCAATGGCTTAATACGAGAGATAGACGCCGCTTTTGTCATTAAGATATTAATCGCGTCCATCAGATTGCTACCGATGGTAAATCGTTGCCAGGTATCGGCCTCAATATTAGCGAGTTTGTTTTCCACACGCACTTCAACATCTTGGAATAACTGGGCCTTTAGCGCGTTGAACAGATCCCGGCTTTCTTGCTTTTCGGCTTGCCGCGCCAATGCTGGCGCCAGTTCGATATCCAATAGGATTCGATTGTCTGGGATCTCGCTATCGACTTCTTCTTCGGCAGGCAACAATAACGACTTACTAATCAGGTAGCGATAAAAATCAGCTTCAACCTGCTTAATACCATTAGATTTTAAGCCGCTTTTCTTCTTAGCTTCTGACGCAGCTCGCTGCGACTGACCCTTAGGGTCAGTCGCAGCGCTGTCTTCTTTACCAAACCATTTCTTTAGGCGACTCACTATATAGATTCTCTTACTTTAAATTTTGTTCAAATAATTTGTAAATACGACGATATTCATCTAACCAACTCGACGGTTGTCTAAAACCATGAGGTTCAACCGGATAAATGGCCGTCTCAAACATCGGTTTTTCTAGTTCAATCAGGCGCTGCACTAAGCGTACGCTATCTTGGAAAAATACGTTATCATCTAACACACCCGACATGATTAACAATGGCTTAGTCAGATGCTGCGCATGCTCTATTGGCGAACTGCGACGGTAGGCTATGTCATCGTCATCTGGCGTATTCAATATATTCGATGTATAACCAGCATTATAATGGGCCCAGTCCGTTACCGGGCGCAATGCCGCGCCAGCCTGAAATAAATCAGGTTGAGTAAACAACGCCATGAAGGTCATAAAACCGCCATAGGAACCGCCGTAGGTGCCGACACGCGCCTTATCAACTTGCAGATGTTGTGCCATGTAGCTTACGCCATCTGACAAATCTTGAATTTCAGGTGTGCCCATTTGACGATAGATCGCGGTGCGCCAGTCACGTCCATAACCCTTGGATGCACGATAATCCATGTCCATGACCACATAACCTTGTTGGGCCAATAGATTGTGGAACATAAACTCACGAAAATACCCTGACCAACCATAATGAGAGTTCTGTAAATAGCCCGCACCATGATTAAAGATAACGGCAGGATACTGCTCAGCTTTAGCTGCGTCGTAGCCTTGCGGCAAATAAATCTTCGCATAAATAGGCTGCTGACCATGGCTAGAAGGCACCGCAACTATCTGTGGTGCCTGCCAATCATAGCTGGAAAACTCTTCACTGACCGAATCGGTAAGGCGCTTAACTTTACCGCTACCGTCACTATTTTTCACATAAATGTCATTATGGCGTAACAATGTTGAATGCGTTAATAGTAACTTAGTCTGATCTGGACTTAATTGATAGTCCGTCATGCCTTTTAAATTAGTCAATTGCTCGCTAGTTGAGCTAACGGTATTGAGGCGAAATATTTCATATTGGCCAGGGTGTAATTTGTTAGCTTTGTAATATATATATTGCCCATCGTTAGACAGAGTCAATTGACTGACTTCGTAATCGCCTTGCGTTAGTTGCGTTGCATTGCCGCTAAGGTCGGTTACATATAGCTGAGAGTAACCCGATTGTTCTGAGAGAAAGTAGATTCGCTGATCGTCATTAAACCAACCAAACTCGTTAAAGGTATAGTTAATCCACGCATCATCATGTAATCGATGAAGGGTCTGTAATTTCTGCTGCTTAACATCATAGCGGGTTAGCCAGCGATCTTTATTGTCCAGAGCCTCTAACATTAACGCTAGCTCTGTGCCGCTGTCGTTCCATACGATGGCACTTTGTGACCAACCCCAATCTTGCATCAACACAATCTTGCGCGGCGTATTTTCGCTGGTGTATTGCTTGCCCTTCTTGACAAAATTTTCTGTCTTAACCTGTTTTAATACATCTTGGTCAAACCCTGGTAACTCCGATAAATCTAAATCGATTTGTTGGCCAGTTGTTAAGTCGATTAATACAAATTCGTTAGCTGCCGGTTTATCTTCTGCCACCCTAGCACGTGCGTTAACCGCATCAACATAACCTTCATTACCTAAGTAGTTCGGCATGATGTCGTGCTTAGCACGCCAATTATAGTTCTTATCCTGAGTAACCACTAATAGTCGGTCACCACTAGGGCTCAGACTAAATTCAACCAACTCTTGCTCTGGGTCGAGATAAAATGGCTTACTCGCGATGGTCTTATTTTGTTCACTAAGCGATTGATTATGTTTGAAGCGTAGCGCTTTATTATGTTGCTGTAAGGCGACATACTTAATCAAACGGTGTTGCTGACTGCCAATGTAACTGCTCGGTGTTTGTGGGGCACTGGGTGCCTGAGCAAACTTTATTTCCACCAGTAGCTCACTTAACCCAGTCGTTAGGTCTACCGCATAGAAGGCATCGCCTTGCACATAGGCCAAACGACCATCATTAAGAAACTGTGGCGAGCCTTGACGTTGGTTGTCTTTAGTCAGTTGATTAATTTGTCCTGAGCTGAGCAACTTAACAAACAGGTTTCCTTGGTAACTAAATGCCTTGTACTGTCCATCCTGACTGACCACGCCACGACGCTGAGCCAATAGGTGCTGCTGGCTCAACGGAAGTTTTGTGACCGTCCCTGCTAACGTATGGCTAAAATCGTCATAGAGCGGTGAGCCCGCTTGCTTGATCTGATAAAAAATAGACTGACTATCATCATTCCACGCAGCGCGTGACGGCGCAGTGCCCATCCAAGTTGGATCAGCCATGATTTGCTTCATGGTCAATGGAGCGCCGGAGAGCAACGGTTGCGATGCCTTTAATACTTCAATCGGTGCACTCGACGGATCAACGTTCACCGTGGTGGAAGAGATTGCTGCACAGCCGCCTAAGCCGAAGATTGCGCAGGTAATGAGCCAATGTTTCATCAGTTTTCCTAATGTCTATTATTATGCGTAGGGATTGTAAGGACGTTGCGAGCAAATTACTAGCTAAAGCGCCATATCGAGGTCACGAAAGTGACATTGCTATGTCATGAAATGATGACAAATGTAACGCTTGGGTGAACAACCCATGTGCCGCCTAAAGGCCTTAATAAAAGCCGAACTTGATTCGTAACCGAGTTGGTCCGATATATCGCTACTGCGCATGCCTGCATCAAGCATCTCGATAGACTTAATCATCCGCAGTTTTTGCTTCCAGAGGCTGAAACCACAACCAACCTGCACATTAAACAAGCGATTAAGGGTACGACTTGAGGCACCGACATGATTCGCCCATTGCTCTAAGGTCAATCCGTTGGCAGGATCATTGGTTAACGCCTGCACAATCGGCAATAATCGCTTGTCACTAATATTCTTAATAAATAGTTTACTATCATCGGCGCTGCCCAGTTGATCGAGTAATACTTCGATTAGGCGCATTTTTTGCGCCGTGACGAGATAGTCTTTGGGCCATTGGCATACTTCTAAGATCAGCGCTTTGAGCAGGCCATCGACATTAAAGGTAAATACCTCTTTGGGCAGCGCCTCACATAATGCTGGCTCGATGTGTAAACTACGGTCAACCGCGCCGTGATAACACCAGACCTGATGCTCGACATTAGGCGGCAGCCACAAGCCCTGATGCGCCGGCACCACATACACGCCAGAACTAGTTTCCACTTGCAGCGCACCACCGGCTAAAAAGACTAACTGGCCCCAGGGATGACTGTGCTTGGTGACTTTTATGTAGGATGGAAAATCTCGTCGAATTGGCAAAATCGGTTTGGGTAACACCTTATAATCGGTGGTGGTAATCGTTTGCCAATCCAACGTTGTCCGTTTTGGTATACTTTTTGTCACTATAGCCACTATCAGTCATATTTAAGCCATCATATACTGATTTGAATGTTTAGCATAACGAGCCAACAATGATCCAAGGTATAAAAAATCATCCAGCGATACACCGTTATCAAACGCCGTTTATATTTCTTAGCCTAGCCATAGTCACCATGACCCTGAGTTTTTCGACCTGGTTGGCGCTACTCAATAATTTCGCCATTGAACAGGTCGATTTTAGCGGCGCGGAAATTGGCATGTTGCAATCACTCAGAGAGATACCGGGTTTATTAGCCTTTACTGCCGTATTTGTGTTGTTGGTGTTAAAAGAGCAAACATTTGCGCTCGTAGCATTGGCTTTGCTTGCTATTGGCGTGGCGATAACAGGTTTTTTCCCCAGCATTTATGGTCTTTATGCTACCACTGTATTGATGTCTATTGGTTTTCACTATTACGAAACCGTCAATCAATCGTTAAGCCTGCAATGGTTTACCCAACAAGAGGCCCCGGCTAAGCTTGGTCAATTAATGTCAGTAAAATCGGCGGCATCATTAGTCGCTTATGGCATGGTTTGGCTGGGTTTCAGTGTGTTTTCCAGCAGCTACCAGACGATGTATTTTATCATCGGCGCTATTGCTTTGTTGCTGGTGATAGCCTTGGCGGTGCTGATACCTGATTTTAATCAAGGGGCTAGCCAACATAAGAAGCTCATTGTGCGTAAACGCTATAGCTTGTATTACATCTTAACGTTCTTCTCAGGCGCGCGTCGGCAAATTTTTGTTGTTTTCGCTGGTTTTTTGATGGTAGAGAAATTTGGCTATAGCGTGACACAAATTTCGGCATTGTATATGGCCAATCATGTGATTAACTTCTTCTTAGCGCCGAAAATTGGCGCATGGATCGGTAGAGTCGGCGAGCGTAAAGCCCTCACGTTAGAATATTCAGGACTGATCATTGTTTTTGTCGGTTATGCACTCGTCGAATCGGCCCAATGGGCAGCCCTACTGTATATAGTCGACCACCTATTTTTTGCGATGGCTATCGCGTTAAAAACCTATTTTCAAAAAATTGCAGATCCTAAAGACATAGCCGGCAGCGCGGGTGTTAGCTTTAGCATCAACCATATCGCCGCGGTAGTAATTCCGGCATCATTTGGCTTGATCTGGTTGATTGATCATTCCTTGGTGTTTTACGCCGGCGCCGCACTGGCAGCAATTTCGTTGTTATTGAGTCAGCGGATACCTGCAAAAGCGAATGCAGGTATCCCTTAATAGGATTGGCTACATTTGGTTTAAGGCGTAGCCGCCTTCGAGGTGGCCAATATTACTAAAACCAAGACGCGCTAGGGCCTGAGCCGCTAATTGTGAGCGACTGCCACTGCGACAAACAAACACGATTTTCTGATCTTTATCCTGTTGGTGTGACCGCGCAAATTGAACCAGGCGCGACATCGGCACGTTCTGTTTAAATTCCTGCCCGTGTGCTAAGGCGTATTCATGCGCTTCGCGAATATCCACCAATTGTACTGACGCCTCCTGTGCCATAGCAGCGGTAAGGCTAGCAGCATTATGATGCTCAACCGCATTCTTGCTACACGACTCGACAAATGCGCCACACATTATCTCACTATCGACTTGATCGTTAATATGCTGATCTAATAGACCTTTGTTATGACTAAACTGCACCGAGTCGATCAAATTGTTTATCACCTGTGCCAAGAGAACATTACGTACCATCTCGGCGCCATAACTGGTGGCAAATTCATGGTTATAATCATGACTCGGGCAAAGCAGCGCTTCTGGTCCAACTAACTTATACAATGACTGCAGACTCGCGTACATCTGGGTGGCGCTGCTCGTAGAAAAATTGGTGCGCCCCAGGCTACCCATTAATACCATATCACCGCAGAATGCGTAGTCAGCGTTGAATAATCCATCGATTGCTACCACACTTTGAGTCAATACTAAGCTAATGCTATCGCCTGTATGACCCGGCGTGGGGACTTTAACTAAACGACGATCGCCAATATTTAGATATTGGTAAGTTTCACCTTCGAGCTGCATCTCTTGGGTATTACTAGGCCAACCAAGTTCATCGGATTGCTGACTATTGAGTAATTGCTCGGCAAGAATTTCGCGACAAGAGACATGGTCAGCATGCCCATGAGTATCGATCACTGCGATAAGCTGTAACGACTGGCAGGTCAATAAGGTCTTTAGGCGTTGATCGAGTTGCGGTAGGGGATCGATAATTACCGCAGATTTGGTTGCTTGGTCGACATATAACCAAGTGCAACTGCCCCCCACTTTAAACTGCAACAAGCCATTGACCTGGGCCTTATCAGCCGCTTCATCGCTACCAAGGGTCAAGCAACTATGATCGAGCGCTTGTGCACAACTAAGGATCCGCTCACAGGCTACATCAACTTGCGCTTGAGTCATTGCCGGACCAAATGACATCCTGATCGCCGACTCACTCTGCCACTGGCTAAGCCCCATGGCATCTAACACAAAACTGCGTGTTACCTTAGAGCTACAGGCAGAGCCGGAACTTACTCGAATGTTTGCGGCATCAAATAGGTCCATCATTTCTTTAGAGCTAAGCCCAGCAATGGCAAAGTTAATCGTGGTGGCAACACTATTCTCAAAGGCATGGTTAAATACGATGCTAGGAAAAGCCTGTGTTAGAGCGCCAACGAGTTGCCCGCGAAACTTTTCAAGCTGCGCTGGCGAGGAAAATGATTGCTCGCTTTGACCTAACAGCATCTCGAAAATGACATTGAGTGCTGCCATTCCCGGTAAATTTTCGGTACCAGAACGCAGCCCATTTTCCTGCCCACCACCGGCAATAAATGAGGTAAATGGTGCGTTTTCCTTAATATATACGAAACCAATGCCCTTAGGGGCATAGAGCTTATGACCACTGAAGGGGGCGTAATCGATGCTAGTGCTAGCTAAACCTAAGTCGGTTTTACCCAGCGCCTGCACACAATCAACCATCCAAAAAACATTAGGGTTATTAGTACGAATGGTATTGTCCAATGCGTTAATGTCTTGGAAAACACCTGTTTCGTTGTTGACTGCCATGGTGCAAATCATCAAGGCATTTGGCACCTCTTTGGCAATAAAGGCTAGGTCGAGCTTGCCTGTACAGTCCACCGGAATCGCTTTTATCTGTGCGCCGATACCCAGTATTTCATTCCAGTGTTTGAGCGATTCTGGTACCGCTTTGTGTTCGGTGGCTCCGTATAATAAGCAATAATCCTTAGTGTTCTCGATCTTTTCTCTAACGCTACACAACGCCGAAACAATAGCGGTTTGAATACCTTCAGTTGCGCCACTAGTAAAAATAACCTCACCGTTGCCGGCGCCAATAACCTGCTTAGCCCGCTGCCGTGTTTGCGTCATGATATCTTTCGCTTGCAGACCACTAATGTGACTACTGCTCGGGTTACCAAATGATGTTTCCATCGTTGACAAAGCCGCCGCAGCCGCCTGCGGTAAAACAGGGGTCGTCGCGTTAGCATCAAGATAAATTTGCGATAAATGGTTCATAAGCTTCTCTTAACAGGTGCAATTAATCGTTAACGCTAGGTCCGGCATTAATCGCTTTAGAATATAGAGAAATTATTTCACATCGCAGCGGGAATTTTGTTGCAAATTTAGCTAACAAATCGCTAACACTTGTAATATTATTCTAATATAATCGACATAATTGGAAATTTAATTCTTAGCTATGGATTCTTTCGACAAAAAAATTCTGCATCTACTACAACAAGACTGCACTTTATCCGTCAGTAGCATTGCCGAACAAGTGGGTTTATCTACCTCACCTTGTTGGCGGCGCATTCAGGCGATGGAGAATTCAGGGGTGATTAAAGGGCGGGTAGTGTTAGCCGATCCGAGCAAGCTCAATGTCGGCTTAACGGTCTTTGTGATGATAAAAACCAGTCAACATAACCCGCAATGGTTAGCAACATTCTCAGATATTGCCAACGATTTCACCGAAATTGTCGAGTTTTATCGCATGAGTGGTCAGGTAGATTATCTACTCAAGGTGGTGGTCTCTGATATGAAGGCATTCGACAATTTCTATAAGGCTTTAATAACCCGCGCCGATTTCGCCGATATTAGCTCAAGCTTTTCGATGGAAGAAATTAAATATACCACCGCCCTGCCCTTAGATTATATATAACATCAGAGACAAGAGCGCTAATCGACAGTCAGGCGCAGGAAATTAGCCAACAAGGTTAGCCCTTGCTCGGTTAGTATCGACTCGGGGTGAAACTGCACGCTGCTAATCGCCATTGCTTTATGACGCATCGCCATAATTTCAAGGCCATGCTCAGCCTCGATAGAAGCGGTTATTTCAAAGCAATCGGGCAGCGATTGCGGCTTTACGATTAAGGAGTGGTAGCGTGTCACCCGTAACGGATTGGGCGTATCGGCAAAGAGCCCTTGCTGATTGTGATCGATCAATGAGGTCTTACCATGCATCACTTTATTGGCCAGAACCACTTCACCACCAAAGGCCTGCGCAATAGCCTGATGCCCCAGGCACACCCCTAACAACGGGATTTTCCCGGCGAAATACTCGATAGCCGCCAACGATATGCCCGCTTCATTCGGCGTACAAGGGCCTGGCGAGATCACAAGGTATTGAGGAGCAATTAACTCAATATCGACAAGGCTTATTTGGTCATTACGAACAACCTTAACCTCTTGCCCCAATTGCTGAAAATATTGCACCAGGTTATAAGTAAAGGAGTCGTAATTATCAATTATCAGTAACATCTACATCGCTTGGGCGCGCACTCGGCCGAAAATTTCAAGAGACAGGGCAATCAACCCTGCAACAGTACCAGTCACCGCAAAACCGGCTACCAATGGTAAAACGGTGCCATTATATAAGCTGCCAATCACTAATGCGAGCAAGCCCGCAACTAATGTCGACAGCGCGCCAACCACAGCGGCCCCCATTCCAGCTAAGTGCCCCAACGGCTCCATCGCCAATGCATTTAAGTTGCCAAATATAATACCCATACAAGCGAATGCGATGACAAAATAGGCACTAACCCAACTGAGCGGCGGTAAACCATCATGAATAGATGCAAGCACTAAGAAGACCACCGAGCTTAATACCAAGCCCAAGAATGCCCGCAACACCAAATAGGACATCCCCTTAATCACCACCCATCTGCCATTGAAATAAGAAGAGATAGCAAAGACAAACGCCAGCCCAGCAAAATATAGCGCGAACATATCGCCCAATTGATAAACCTGTCCAAACAAAGGTTGAGCACTGGCTAGATAGGCGACAAACGCGCCCGATACGATGCCGGCGCTCAGGGTATAGCCAATTGATATGGGCGTAGTGATCACCTCAATAAAGGTTTCTACAAATACCTTTATACTGAGTTTCTTGCGATATTGTGGCTTCAAGGTTTCAGGTTGGCGCAGGCCAAACCACGTCAAAGAAGTCAGTCCTATCAGCAACATTATCAAGAAAATAGCCTGCCAGGGCGCAATCCACAACACAGCCTGGCCCAATAACGGCGCTAGCATTGGCACTAGAATAAAAAACACCATAATAAACGACATAATTTGTGCCATCTGCGGGCCAGCATATTTATCGCGAATAATTGCCATGCTCAAGACGCGCGGTGCTGCCAACCCAACGCCTTGCATGAAGCGACCAAACAACAGCCATTGATAACTCTGTGCCATCACACAAACGATGGTCGCGATAATAAACACGCCATAACCACAGTAAACCAAGGGTTTACGACCGAAACTATCGGATAATGGGCCAAAAACCAACTGGCCAACACCCAAGCCCAATAATAATATCGACACGATCATCTGAATGTCGTCATGCTCACTCAGTTCAAGTGATGTCTGGATGACACCTAATGCCGGCAAAATGGCGTCAATAGCCAATGCCACGAGCGACATCATCAGTGCCATCAATGCAATAAATTCTGTTTGTTTGATTGGTTCTTTAACGGTATTCACGATAAATCCTATCGGTGATAAATAGCGAGGCTATGGTAACAGCATGAATCATTGACGAACATAGGATATTTTATTTACATACCATACCTTAATACCTGACGGAGTCTCGACGATGACCTCATCATCAATCTGTTTGCCAATTAAGGCCCGCGCCATCGGCGAATCAACGGTGATATGCTGATTTTCTACATCAATTTCATCAGGGCCAACGATGCGATAAGTCGCCTGCTGCCCATCCTCATTCTCAAGGTCAACATACGCACCGAAATACACCTTACCTTCTTGCGAAGGTGCATAGTGGACAATTTGCAACTCGTCTAGGCGTTTCATCAAGAAGCGCAGGCGTCGGTCGATCGAGCGCAACTCTCGCTTGCCTTCTTTATATTCGGCGTTTTCGCTGCGATCCCCCAAGGCTGCCGCCTCCGAAACTGCGCGGGTGACTTGTGGTCGTTTTTCTTTCCACAGGTATTTTAGCTCTCGGTCGAGCGTGTTCCAGCCGGCGGGAGTGACAAGGTTTGTTTTCATGGTTCTTCTATTTCTGTAAATTCTCGGTTCATATTAAGTCAAGTGCGCCACGAAGGGAAATGGCAAACACACATGTTAAAATAGAGGGTAGAATACTCAATAAATGTTAATTCCTTTTTGGAATGTGTAACATAATCGATTACACTAGCGCTCATAGTCTGAGAAACAGGCTAGTCTATTGAATAAGGAAATGATATGCATAGAATAATAACAAGTATTGTTGTTAGCCTGACTCTGCTACTAAGCTCAGTCGTTATGGCAAAACCAGCAACAAAAGTCCCACTCGAGGATTTCTTTAAGAACCCTGCTTATAGCCAATTACAGCTTTCGCCAAATGGAAAATATCTCGCGGCACTAATAGATGTATTAGATCGTCGCAATTTAATGGTGATGGAAACTAATAACCTGGGTAAATATGAAGTTTTAACAGGTTTTAAGAAACAAAATGTTGGCAGTTTCTTCTGGGCAAATAACGATCGCATCGTCTTTACCATGGACAGCAGTAACGGTAAGGAAGCACTGAGCCTTTTCACCGTCGAACGTGGTAAGAAGAAGCCTAAGATAGTACAACTACTAGGCGCAGAGGGCACCACTAGAGGCGTAGTCAGTGCGAATGTTGCGCACAGACTACCTGACGATCCGAATCATATTATTGTTTCTTATAATCGCCGTTATATTGAGGCTCCTGATCTGTACAAGATAGCCCTCGATAGTAAGTGGAACGTTAAGAGAAAGCGCAATCACTCAATGGAATTGATCGCTAAAAATCCCGGTAACATTCAGGGTTGGGTTTTAGATCACGACGGTGATGTTCGTGCAGCGGTAAGCGTTGACGAGCTCAAAGGTAAGTTTCTCTACAAGAATAAAGGCGAAGATAAGTTCCGCACATTATTTGAACATAGCATCTTCGATGAACAGATTACACCGTTAGGTTTTAATTTCGATAACAAAACAATGTACGTAGCGTCAAACATCGGCCGTGACCGCATGGCTATCTATAACTTTGACCCTAACACAGCAAAACTCGGTGAAATGATTTACGGTCACGATGAAGTCGATGTCACCGGTCTAATCATGTCACGCAAACGTCAAAAGCTGGTTGGTATTAGCTACGCGGCTGACTATCCAGAGAGTGTCTACTTTGATGCCAAAGAAAAGCAATTAAAAGCCAGCTTTGCCAAGGTATTCAAAGGTAAACGAGTTAATACAGCGAGCATCAGCAAAGATGAATCACTACGTGTTCTAATTGCGCACAGCGATAATGATCCCGGTACATATTACCTTTATGATTCGGTAAAAAATAAGCTAAGCATGCTGGCACAGCCAATGGGCTGGTTAAAGCCGCAAGATCTCGTAGCGATGAAACCCTTTAGATTGCAAAGCCGTGATGATTTAACGTTGCGCGGTTACCTAACCCTACCGAAAGGCAGCGACGGTAAAAATCTACCGATGATTATTAACCCACATGGCGGCCCTTTTGGCGTGCGTGATAATTGGGGCTTTAATCCTGAAATTCAGTTCTTAGCCAACCGTGGCTATGCGGTAGCTCAGGTGAATTTCCGTGGTTCTGGTGGTTATGGACGTAAGTTTGAGCAGGCAGGTTACGGTGGTAAATGGGGTGCAGAAATGCAAAACGATATTACCGATACCGTAAAATATCTTATTAAGGAAGGTATTGCCGATCCAAAACGTATTTGTATTTATGGCGCAAGCTACGGTGGTTATGCCACCATGGCAGGTCTGACATTTACCCCTGAACTGTACAAGTGTGGTGTTAACAATGTTGGTGTAACAGATACCAAGCTATTATTTGATACGCTACCAAAGCATTGGGAAAATGGCCGTAAAGCGTTGGAGCACCAAATTGGTGATCCTGAAGATAAGGCACTAATGGAACGTATGTCTCCATTAGCTCATGTCGATAAAATTCAGGTACCGGTATTTATTATTCATGGTCGTCGTGATATCCGAGTTAAATACGCACATGCGACTAAACTTAGAGAAAAACTTGATGACTTAAACAAACCATATAAATGGTTAGTTAAAGATGATGAAGGCCATGGCTTTAGAAAAGTAGAAAATAAAATTGATATGTATACTCAATTGGAAGAGTTTTTTGCAAAAAATCTATAAGCATTGAAATAGGTTTTCTATGGAAAGGCAGCGTAAGCTGCCTTTTTTATTGTTTGCTTCACCTAGATATTTCTGGTTAGATTAGCCGTAAACATAATCGCTAGAATCTATCATGCCTTCCATTATCTCGATACTTTGCCAAGAAATATCTGCCAGTGCCAGCAGCATTGAAACCGCAATAGCTCTTTTAGACGAGGGAGCAACTGTACCTTTTATTGCGCGCTATCGTAAAGAGGCCACCAATGGCCTTGATGATACGCAACTCCGCATGCTCGATAAACGGCTTAAATACCTCAGAGAACTAGATTGTCGCAAGCACAGCATCCTTGCTAGCATCAAAGAGCTGGGTCTGCTGACCCCAGGTATCGAACGACAGATAGCGCTCAGCGACAATAAAACCGAGCTGGAAGACATCTACAAACCCTTTAAAAGCAAGCGCAGAACCAAAGGCCAAATAGCCATCGAGTCAGGGTTATCGCCATTGTCGGAGCAGCTGCTCAATCAACCACAGCATTCGCCACAACAACAAGCTCATGCCTATATCAACCCGGCCAAGGGGATAAAAAATATCAGCGATGCGCTGGACGGCGCTCAGTCAATATTGAGTGAGAAATTTGCCAGTGATGTCAGCTTGGGCCAACAGATACGTCAACATATGTGGCAATACGCCCAACTTGAGACCAAGAAAGCACGTAAAAAAAATCCGCCGATAGCCCAGCATATTAGCGATAAATATAGCAATTACTTCGAGCATAGTGAACGACTCAATAAAGCGCCTTCGCATCGCGTCATGGCCATATTGCGTGGTCGTAACGACGGTGCGCTGCAGGTTAACCTAAATAGTAACCCACATAGCGACAGCGATCCTTGCTTGAGCATGCTGCTCAAGCAAGTTGGCATAAGACACAGCCCTCGGGCTGGCGACCAGTGGTTAGTCGAGGTGGCTAAATCATGCTGGAAGAGCAAAATTTATCCCAGCATCGAAAACGAACTATTGGCACGTATTAAAGACCGTGCGCAAACTCAGGCGATTGACGTTTTTGCGCAAAACCTCAATGATCTCTTGATGGCGGCACCTGCCGGTGCGCATGTCACCATGGGCTTAGATCCGGGGATTCGAACCGGGGTTAAAGTTGCCATCGTCGATCAAAATAGCAAATTAATCGCTACCGATACCATTTACCCACACCAACCAAGAAACCAATGGCAACAATCACTGGCCACCTTAAGTAAGTTAATCAAGCAATATCATGTCTCCCTGATTAGCATCGGCAATGGCACTGGCTCGCGCGAAACAGAAAAGCTAGTCAATGAGTGTAAGAAAACTAATCAATTAACGGTAAAAAGCCTGATGGTGAGTGAGGCTGGCGCATCAATTTATTCCGCGTCAGAGCTGGCCGCTAAAGAGTTCCCACAACTCGATGTATCCCTACGCGGCGCTGTCTCTATCGCGCGAAGATTACAAGATCCACTCGCTGAACTGGTCAAGATTGAAGCCAAGGCGATAGGTGTTGGTCAATACCAGCATGACGTCAACCAAACACAATTGAGTCAACGGCTCGACGAGGTGGTGGAAGATTGCGTTAATGCCGTAGGTGTCGACTTAAATATGGCCTCTGCGCCGTTGTTATGCCATGTCAGTGGTTTAAATCAGACCTTAGCCAATAATATCATTGAGTACCGTGAGGCACATGGACGATTCGACAGTCGCGCGCAATTACTCAAGGTGCCAAGGCTTGGCCCCAAGGCTTTCGAGCAGGCGGCTGGCTTCTTAAGGATAAACCGAGGTAAACAGCCACTTGATGCCTCGGCGGTTCATCCTGAGTCCTACTCTTTAGTCACTAAAATAGCCAAGACGGCTAACCTAGCAATCAAACAATTGATCGGCAACAAGAGCGCGTTAAGTAATTTAAGCCCGCAAGATTTTGTCAGCGCCAGCCACGGATTACCCACTATTAAAGATGTACTGAGCGAATTAGATAAGCCTGGACGCGATCCGCGCCCAGAATTTTCAACCGCGACATTCAAGGATGGTATTGAGTCAATCAATGATTTAACGGTAGGCATGCGCCTCGAAGGCATCGTCAGCAATGTGACCAATTTCGGCGCCTTTGTCGATATTGGTGTGCATCAAGATGGCCTAGTGCATATCTCCGCCATGAGTGATCATTTCATTAGCGATCCTCACCAAGTAGTTAAGGCCGGACAGGTGGTTAAGGTCACGGTTACGGACGTTGATAGTGCTCGCAAGCGCATCGCGCTGTCGATGAAAACAACGAGTGATAGCACTCATCAGATGACGAAACAAAAACCTAAACACCAGCCTGAAGCGACCAACAAAAGCTCTATGGCACAGGCTTTTAGTAGTGCTAAGAAGAATTAGACTTGTTGACTAAGGGTGGGAGCCGCGCGTACGGCGCTGGCACCAAAATAGGTGGCGTTAATATTGAGCGAGCGCTTTTTTAGGGTCTGCTGAAATTCACTATTTTGCGCAAGATCCACACGGCGACTAAAGCTATCTGACTTTATCTCACCGTCGACACGATAGCTTTGCTCTTTTTCCTGGCCATTATTTTCCGCCATAATTTCTTGGCGAGCCTGCGTTGCCATCTGCTCGGCACGCATCGCTACACTACGATCTTGCGAGGAAGGCTCTGCAGGCGCGAGCGCCGCACGTTTGATTTGTTGCGCCTTAATTAAGGTGGCATGTGGATCGTTTGGTATGGTGGCTGTATCAATAGATACCTCTCCCGCTACCGCGTACTTAACCCCATCAGGTCCACGCTCATAGGAATAGCTAGGGGAACCTGCATATTTCCCCCCCACACCCGCATGTGCCTGTTCGTGCGCTATAACTTCGGTGTCACGCTGTTTTAAATCGGTTATTTGTTTCAGTTCTTGCTCGGAATAAGATCCGCTAGACTCTTCACGGGAAGACTCCTGCTCTGGTTCTGACTCCTGCTTTTGCTGCCCTTCTTCGCCTTGCTGTTCTTCTTGCTGCTGGCCAGACTGCTCAACCTCTTCCTTTATTTGGTTGGCGGGTAGATCATAGGTGGGATTTTGCGTTGGCACAACATTGGCTGGCTGAGCCTTATCTCGCTCTGTAACGACAGCCGGGGATGCATTACTCGATGGCAGCAGTGCCACGGGGGGAATGATAGGACGAACAGCACTATCCCTAACCACGCTATCGGTGGCTGGGTTAGTGGTGACCAAACTAACGTTTGGGTAGTTCGTTAATATATTCATATCTTAAATAATAGCTCAAATTATTTAAACACGGGTGTCGATCAAGCTGCCCATCACCTCATCGGCGGTGGTAATGACTTTAGCCGCAGCCTGAGCTTCATGTTCAGCTACGCGCAAATTAACCAACTCCTCGGTAACAGGCTTAGACTCTTGCACCGCCTGTTCTGATTCGACGCTGGCGGCACTGCTGCGTGACTGTACATTATCATTTTGCGCTTGCGCTATATTAGTGGCGCTTTCTGACGCGCGCTCAGTCGCCGCTTTAAATCCGGCAACACCGGAATCAAAGGCAGAATTAATGTCCATATAAAACTCCTATGCAGTAATTTATCATTAGCTTAATTATTAACCAAAGCGGCAATAAATGAAAGGATTATTTTAAATCCTGCGGTGCTAAAAAAGACAATAACAGCGAGACAAATTCTTCTCGATGAGAGATAAACGGTGCATGTGATGCCCCGGCTAATATAAACCGTTGACTTTGCGGCGCTAACTGATCGACAGACTTAATAACTCGATGACTAACCAATGAATCAAGACGACCATAGACCCTTAAGAACGGCTGATTTATTTTTTCTAGTTGATCGCGTAAATCTATTCTTTCGAGCAACTCTAGGCCTATTTTTAGTGCACTAACCTGTGGCAAGGGTCGCAATTTTAGGATCTGATGCAAAGCTTTTATATCTTGCTTGGCGCCGGTGCTACCCATTGCCTGAATAGCCAAAAAACGTGATAGCGTTGTCTCGAAGTTATCCTTTAATTGACTCTGGAACAGCGCCAATACATCGGGCTTAATACCAGTCCAATTTTTCCCTTGAACAAATTTAGGTGAACTAGCCACGGTAATGAGTTGCGTCACCGCTTCGGGATGAGTCAACGCCGCCTGCGTTGCGACAAGACCCCCGAGTGACCACCCCACATAGATGGCAGGTTTTTCAATGCTTGCAACCACCGCGTCACACCAAGATTGCAAGTCGCTCGACGGGGTAATATGACAACTGTGACCAAAGCCAGGTAGGTCGACGCAATATACCTCAAAATGTTCAGACAATTTTGGCACTATTTGTTGCCATACTGCACTATTTAGTCCCCAGCCGTGGATCAGTACCAGCGCAGGTCCTTGCCCGGTAACCTCGGTATATATTTTTTCATTCATTTATTTAATGTACTCTTTACTATACTAGGGCTATGAAATTATTAACCGCTAGTGTAGCACTTAACTTATTTGAGGCGTTGATCAAAAAATCACAGCAACTGCGTAATGTACTGCCTCATTGTTGCCTGTTATGCGATCAACAAACAGCAGATTATCGCGAACACTTATGCATAGTTTGCCGCGCTGACCTACCTTTCCCTATGCATCTCTGTCTAGGTTGCGCCATTCCTTTAACCAAGCAACAGCCCTGGTGCGGTCAATGCCAGACAAATCCACCAACCCATAAATTGATCACCTGCGCCAACTACGCAACCCCATTGAAACAATTAATCACTTCATTAAAATACAAAGACAATCAGCTCGTGGCCGATGAATTAGCGCGACATTTGGCGCGCAGAGTACGACTATTGATCGCCACTGACTTATTGAGCAAACCTCATTATCTGATTGCGGTGCCACTACACCCTAAACGTCTAAGGCAGCGCGGTTATAATCAAGCCCAACTGATCGCGCAAGGACTCAGTCGTGATCTTGATATCGAGCTGCTCGATGGTGTTGAACGAGTGATTAACACGCCAACACAAACCAGCCTAGATGCAGCCGCACGAATGCGTAATTTACGTGGCGCATTTACACTAAATACCACGCTGCCAGCAGGGACAATAGCATTGATAGATGACGTATTTACCACGGGCTCTACCATGCAAGAACTTGCCGCGACAATTACTAGACAGCACCCCAGACAAATACAATTTTGGAGTGTTGCTCATACCACTATCGAGTAAATATAGCGCCAGAGGTTTAAATTCACTGTTACCGCCCCCACATTAACGATAGAATAGAGAAAACCAGACTTGTTTAGTCGGTTATTATTTGAATCCTTAGAGGCAGCCCATGATTTCAATTTCTGATCAAGCTCAATCACATTTTGTCGAGCTATTAAGTAATCAACCAGAAAATACGGCGATCCGTGTATTTGTGGTTAATCCAGGAACCCCAAATGCAGAATGTGGCGTATCGTACTGCCCGCCAGAAGCCTTTGAAGAGAGTGATAAAAAGTTTGAATATACTGGTTTTGCGGCAGTTGTCGACGAGCAGAGTATTGGCTATTTAGAAGAGGCTGAAATTGATTACGTGACCGACAAAATGGGTTCACAATTAACCTTAAAGGCACCGAACGCTAAAATGCGTAAAGTGAAAGATGATGCACCGCTAGTCGATCGCGTCGATTACTTTATTCAATCAGACATTAATCCGAAACTCGCCAGTCATGGCGGTCAGGTGACACTGATGGAAATAACCGATGATGGCGTTGCAATCCTGCAGTTTGGCGGTGGTTGTAACGGCTGCTCCATGGTTGATGTCACGCTAAAAGAAGGGATCGAAAAAGAGATGTTAGAAATATTCTCCGGCGAACTAAATGGCGTGAGAGATATGACGGAACATCAATCTGGTGATCACTCTTATTATTAGACTGAAAATTGCAATTTATCGTCTAGCAAAATACCCGCAACAGAGTTTGCGGGTATTTTTTGTCGGCATTTTAATGTTTGCCATGGGTCTTGGCGCATTATGGCTCAATCAACAACACGACAATTGGCTAGCACAAGTTGGCGTAGTCACGATCTGCCTCGGCCTGTTAATCAGTGCCTGTGGCTGGGTCGGCATCTTCGCCCACCGCCTAGCGCAAATAATTAATCGCGCAGAACAAGCCAGAAAAAGCATCAACCGCTAGCATTTACTTATCTGCACCAATCTTATACCAATCTATTTTTCGTGTCGTCACCATCACCACCGCGAGTAACAAGAATACAAATATCGCGCCCATTAATAACGCGAAATCTTCTGCTGCGAGCAAACCAAATAGAATGAGGTAGAGCATTAAAATACCGCTACTGAAGATCACGCCATGTTTTATCTGACCAACCACACCCGCAATATAAATTCCAATCACCCCGGCACAGCAGACACTTGCAATCAGATAGGCTAAATTAAAGTCAATATGCTCCGATAATGACAGCAGCAATAGATAAAATACCGCCATAGCCACGCCAACCAAGGCATATTGCACCGGATGAATCGATAGATTTTTAAATATCTCAAACATCATAAAAGCTAACAGGGTGAGCGCGATAAATAGTTCTGCATATTTAATCGCCCGATCGGTTTTTAGGTATTGATTGACCGGATCCACCAAAGAAACACCTAGCGTCGCCTCGTTCAGCGCACCACATTTTTCCTGAGTGAAACAATCACGTAGTAGCTCAGGCATGTTGGTTGAAAAGAAACTAGTTTGCCAATTAGCGCTAAACCCTTGGTCACTTATGGTGTGCTTATCCGGTAAAAAATTTCCCATGAAACTAGGGTGAGGCCAATTGGCGACAATACCTATGCTACTTTCTTGCCCTACTGGGCTTATTCGAAGATCTTCCATACCTAGCAAATTCAGTGACAACTTAACATCGACATTGTGTTGAGCTTCAAGCCACGCTGGATCTAATGGGATATGCACACCACTGCCAAGCGGCCCTAGTCCAGTACCTGGTTGCAATTCAAATGACTGCTTATTTAAGGTGATGGCTAAGCCGTTTTTAATCCCGCGCACGTCAGAGATAGCGACCACCATCGCCAGTTCAGTTAATTGGGCCGTGGGTTCTTTTAACCATGAATCTGGTAATTGGAAATTTGTAGTAATATTATTTTTTGAGTGGTACAGCAACGCCTTGTAGATACCTAGCTGACGATATTCGGTATCGAGCGTACTCGCTAGTTCATAGCGTTGTGGCAGCAAGACCTTGTAATAATACTGCTGTGTTTGGCTGATACTTCGCGACTTTTCGCTGTTGATAAATACTTGCTCCACTGGCTCTCGCTTAAACTTTGCCACGATAATCGGTCCAATGATATGTTGCTGCTCGCTGCTACTGCGCGCTATATCATCCTGCACTTGTTGCTGTAAATACTGACGCTCGGCTACCAAGCCGTCAATCATCGACACCCCTAGCATCAGCAAGCCAGCCAATACTGCTATTGCAATACACTTATTTCTTAGTTGTTTCATGTCATCTACCCTTCGTTAAGACTCTCAGGACAGATTAATGCTTCGATGTGGTCTCTACATGGAGTTTTGGTGTTATTTAGATGGAATATTAAAGATAATTTTTGCCTCTACACCGCCATCGACATTGAGCACGGATAGGCTTGCGTGATGCAACTGCGCTACTTCCAACGCAAAATTAAGCCCTAGCCCGGTACTTTTTCTTCCGCTAGCGGGCCTGGCGAGTGAATAAAATCGCTCTCCTATGCGGGCAATGGCAAAGTCAGGGATCGCCGCGCCAGCGTTAAATACACTGACGCTAAACCGATCAATCGTCACTTTAATCTTGCCATTTGAGGGGGTAAAATCGATTGCATTATCGATCAAATTAGCCAACGCTTGACGCAACAAAAAGGCGTCACCGATGACCACTAGATTGTCGCCGCTAACCATCGATAGATCGATATTTTTGTTAGCAGCGCTAAGCTCGAATGACACAATAATACTTTTGCACAGTGTATTAAGATTAACCGACTGTTTATCGGTGATTTCTTGCTGCTGTTCAAGCACCGACAACGTTAGCATGCGGTCGATAAGCAATTGCACTCTAGTACTTTCGTTCTCTATATTGCGCAAGAACCGTTGCCGATCCTCTACCGACAAAGGACTTTGCAAAATTTCACTGGCCCCCCTAATGGCGGCAAGGGGGCTTTTTAATTCATGGGTTAATGTTTGCACATATCGCTCGGCGTAGTTTTTACCCTCAAGTTGGTGGCGCATTTTATCCAATACCATGGCCAAATCGCCAAATTCGTAAAACACCCGAAACTTAGGAGCAACGATTTTAGCACCATTAATCACTTGCTCGGCGAAATGACTCAATCGACTGACCGCGCGGGTGATACGCCATGCCAACAGCCCTCCGATTAAAATCGCCAGAAAACCCAATAATAGTGACCAGGATATTAAGCGGTTTTGCGAGCGCTGGATAAAGGGCTGCATTGCACTGTTGGCTTTTGCCACCGTCACCACGCCAATAATTTCGCTGCCATCCATGATAGGCGCGGCAACATACATCACCGTCGACATTTCATCCATCTGATTAAGCCGAGTAGAACGAGCGCCATATTCACCCCTTAAGGTTAAATAGACATCATTCCAACGAGAATAGTCACGGCCGAGATCCTGGCCGTCAGAGTCGAGGATCACGATACCCTGTTTATCGGTGATATAGACTCGTCGCGTGCCACTCACTCGCTCGAGCCCCCATATCGATGCCTGTGGCTTGAGCACACTGTATGTATTAAATAGATCTTGGTACTGGCTCTCTGCCAGCGTGTTATCTTTGACGTCTTGCGCCACCAATACTGCAATTAAGTTCGACATATCGACGAGCGTTTCTTCCATCGATTGCCGGATACCTGGCTTAATTTCAGTCGTGACAGTACGTATCACAATGTAAGCACAGAAAGTGACAAAGGTGACGTATAACAGGAATATTCTCAGGCCCAACGGGATTTTAGGCCAGCTAAACTGGTTCATTACCCCTGACTCTCTTGATAGCAATAACCGAAACCACGATGGGTCTTAATCGGCTGTAAGTCGGGATGACAAACTTTTGCTTTTCGGCGAATGCTCTTAATGTGACTATCTATATTGCGCTCATAGCCACTATCACTCGGCTGACCACAGGCATTGAGTAGTTGCTCACGGCTCAAGACCTGATTGGGGTGTGCAACCAAATGTTCTAATAATTTAAATTCGATTGATGTGAGCATTAATAGTTGACCATTAATGCTAAAATCACAGCCTGACGGTGCTCGAGCGATAAACCCTGGCTGATCGTCCTGCGGCGATTGCGGTGCAGGCGGTACTTGCACACGTTTGAGAATGACCTTAACCCGCGCAGCAACTTCTCTTGGGCTAAAGGGCTTAGTGACATAATCATCACCACCAATTTCCAACCCCACCACACGGTCAATCTCTTCACCGCGAGCGGTGACAAAAATAATGGGCAGTTGGTTGGTTTGGCGTACTATTTTACACACCTCAAAACCATTAATATCAGGCAAACCAACATCTAGAATCATCAAATCTATCGACTCGGTGGTCAAAATATCAATCGCGCTCGAGCCCAAGTCGGTCCACAATACCTCAAATCCTTCAGTTCTTAACACGTGTATTAAAGTATCTGCGATTGCCACTTCATCTTCAACAATCAATATTTTTCTTAAAGCCATGCGGCGCCACTAACATTGTTTTTCATTGTCCAACAATATCACGAGCAGCCTAGAACCGCGACATGTCATAGGAGTGCAGGCGATGAACATCGCCGCTCTTTGCCATTGCGCACATGGATGTGCGTACTTAGGAAATGTCTGGAACCGATTTCCTGCCGGGGCACCGCGGCATTGCGTGCAGGCGAAGCCATGGATGGCGCAGTTAGAGCGACGCAGGATGCCAAAGCCGGGATGCACGTACTTAGGATTTGTCGGGAACAAAAATCCTGACCGTTCGTCTCGGCAATATGCTCCCTGCATTGCCCTACCTAGGACATCCTTGTCCACGCTGAACATCGCCGCTCTTTGCCATCCATGGCACCGCGGCATACCGTTCGTCCTGAACATAAAAACCCCGCGTATCATTGATAGGCGGGGTTGGTTTGGTGCTGGTTAGTGCTTAAGAGAATTGATTCATGGTGTTATCTTTACCTGAGGCTTTAAGGGCAGCGTCACCGGCAAAGTATTCTTTGTGATCATCACCCATGTCTGAACCAGCCATGTTTTGATGCTTAACACAGGCAATGCCTTGGCGAATTTCTTTGCGCTGCACGTTAGCAACATAACCCAACATCCCTTGGTCGCCGAAATACTCTTTCGCTAAGTTGTCGGTAGACAATGCCGCAGTATGGTATGTTGGCAATGTGATTAAGTGATGGAAAATTCCTGCTTCACGTGCTGAATCAGCCTGGAACGTACGGATTTTTTCATCCGCCTGAATAGCGAGTTCTGTGCCATCGTAATCGATGCTCATTAACTTCTCACGATCATAAGCCGATACATCTTGGCCTGCCTCAACCATGCCATCAAAGATTTGCTGACGGAAGTTTAGCGTCCAGTTAAATGACGGCGAGTTATTGTAAACAAGCTTAGCATTTGGCACGGCTTTCTTGATTTCGTCCATCATTGCGCCAATCTGTTGCACATGAGGCTTCTCTGTTTCAATCCAGATTAAATCGGCGCCATTTTGTAGTGAAGTGATGCTATCAAGAATACAACGTGCCTCACCAGTGCCTTGCTTGAATTGGAACAAGTTACTTGCAAGACGTTTTGGACGAACCAACTGACCACCGCGATTAAGAATAACGTCGCCATTTTGAATGTCACTCGCTTCAATTTCTTCAACATCTAAGAATGCGTTGTATTGGTCACCTAAGTCACCTGCTTCACTAGTAACAGCAATTTGCTTAGTTAAACCAGCACCTAACGAGTCAGTTCGAGCAACAATAACACCGTTATCAACACCCAGCTCAAGGAACGCGTAACGTACCGCATTGATTTTCGCTAGGAAGTCAGCGTGTGGCACGGTCACTTTACCATCTTGATGTCCACATTGTTTTTCATCAGATACTTGGTTTTCAATCTGAATACAACATGCACCCGCTTCAATCATTTGCTTAGCCATTAGGTAAGTCGCTTCTGCGTTACCAAAGCCAGCATCAATATCGGCGATGATTGGAACAACGTGAGTCACATGGTTATCAATCTTGTCTTGAATCGCCGCTTTTTCACTATCGCTCGCAGCGTCTAACTCGCGGAACAAACCACCTAATTCACGTGCATCAGCTTGACGTAAGAAAGTGTAAAGTTCACTAATCAATGATGCAACTGACGTCTTCTCATGCATTGATTGATCAGGCAGTGGACCAAACTCAGAGCGAAGTGCTGCAACCATCCAACCAGAAAGGTATAGGTAGCGACGGTCAGTATTATTCGCAAAATGTTTCTTAATTGAAATCATTTTTTGTTGACCGATAAAACCATGCCAACAACCCAAAGATTGAGTATACTTCGACGTATCGTTATCATAGTTTTCCATGTCGCTGCGCATGATGTCTGCGGTGTAGCGAGCGATGTCTAAGCCATGCTTAAAACGATTTTGCAGTCTCATACGAGCTACTGATTCAGGATTGATTGCGCTCCACGCATTACCTTCTTGCTGACATGTAGTGGCAACGTTGTCGATTTCTCTTCTGTAGTTTGACATAGCAATAATCCTTAAACTTTAATGGTGTGTTTTAATATTTTTAGAACAGTGATTGATTACTTTCTGCTCTGAACGATTAAAACAATATCTCGCCACACAACATAACGCCAGTGCATATTTATTATTACCACCATTCACAAGATGAATACTAGACCTAGTGATTACAATGTAACGATTTGCTAATTCAGAGCGGAAAAATAACGCTTATCACCGCAAAAAGCCGATGAATAAGGATTACGTCGATAACTGTAATTAAATTTCAGTTTTATCCAGATAAATAAAATATTTATGTAATAAAAACAAAATTTAAACAGTAGTTTTAATTTTACCTTGCTAATGACTACATGATTCATGTAAATTATATTTTTTGATTTAGGTATTGCGCAGATGAATATAAATAAAATTGACTTAAACCTGCTGATTTATTTCGATGTATTACTGCGTGAACAAAATGTAACGCGCGCCGCTAATCAATTAAATATCACCCAACCAGCGATGAGCAATGGACTCAAGCGGCTGCGTAACTTGTTTAACGACCCTATTCTAGTGCGCACTTCTAGCGGCATGGTGCCTACTGAGCGCGCGCAGGCATTAGCCCCTGTTATTCGAAAGATACTGCTTGAGCTCGAAGAGGCTCTGCAAGGTGAAGATAACTTTAACCCTGCCACCAGCGACCGTGTATTTAGATTAATGGCCAGTGATTATGCCGCGTCCACCTTAGTTCCACACCTATTAAGTAGCCTAAGTAACATTGCACCGCATATCAGTATCGATATTATGACCCCAAGCGACATTAATTTTCATGATGTTGAAGCGGGTAAAGTTGATATGGCGATTAATCGCTTCGAAGAGCTGCCGCAGTCTTTTCACCAAAAAACCTTATGGCATGACTCATTTACCTGCCTAATGGCTTCAAATAGTCCATTAGTCAACCGCTTCGGTCTGCAAAGCTACTTACGCGCAAAGCATATTTGGGTGTCAAAGACAGGATTTGGGGTTGGTGTCGGCATGGATCCTAAGGATGTACAGAAATTGGGTTGGGTCGATGAAGCGTTAGCCAAGATTGGAGAGCGCCGCATGATCAAGGTTTTTACCCGTAATTATAATGTCGCTATGCAACTCGCACTGCAAGATCAGCTAATTGCTACTTTACCTAGCAAGGCGGCATCACGCTTTGCTAGCGATCCCTCATTTAAAATCATGCCGCCGCCGTTCGATATCCCCCAGATAGAACTAAAGATGATTTGGAGCCCATTATTACATCATGACGCCAGTCACATCTGGTTTCGACAGAAGGTACTAGAAGCTGCTCAAGAGTGCTAGTGCAAGGCTAAGCTGCGATTTTTCGCATCGTTAGCTTAAAACGTAACCTGCAGATTCACGCCCTGCCTTTAAACGGTAATCGGCGCCATCACTGCTAAGACCATGGTTTATCTTCCTATTCGGCGCGGTTAGACCGATAATATCGCGAGAAAACCAACCACAAGCAGCAGAATTAGCCTTGATAGTGACAAAGCCCTCTGCTCTAGGGCTTTTGTTTCACAGCAATTGCTGTGCTATAAATAAACGATTAACAAAGGAGCCACCGATGAAATATTTACTGCTTAGTCTACTGATGCTTAGTCTCAATGTTACGGCGCAGAACCCTGTGCTCGAAAATGATATAGATATGAAGCTATTGACTTCATTAGAAAAAATACTTGCTACCCCCACAGACTATTTACAATCACCAATTACCATCCAGGGTAAAATTACTGCGGTTTGCAAAAAGCGCGGCTGCTGGGCAGAAATGGTCGCCGGTGATGGCAAGATATTAAAAATAAAGGTCCGTGATGGCCAAACAGTTATCCCAATGAGCGCGCGGGGCAAACAAGCCTATGCCACAGGCATGTTAACCGCGATAAAATTATCGAAAGATCAGGCAATTTTATATCTTGAGCATATGGCGCAAGACAAACAACAGAATTTTGAGCGTCAAAATGTCACCGCGGGCATCACCATCTACAACCTGCGCCCCAGCGCACTAAAAATAATAGATAACTAACACGCCATCAAATATACTAAGTCACTTATTTTCTATGATGTGCCTTATGATGACCGATTCCCAGTTTTGGCAGTTAGTAACTGCCGCGAATCTTGCCAGCGATAGCGAGACCCTTGCCGCTCAACTAACCAAACAACTTGAACTATTGACGGATCAAGAGTTAGCCGCTTTCGATAAACATTTTACGCTGAAAATGCGTGATAGTTACACCTGGGATTTGTGGGGCGCCGCCTTTGTCATTGCGGGCTGCAATAGCGAGTTTGCTTTTTCTGAATTTCGTTGTTGGTTAATTTCTCGTGGTGAAACCACCTTTGATCAGGCGCTTAGCCAACCCGACAGTTTGTCTTCCTTAGATATAGCACTCGATAAAGAAGGTTTTGCCAATCCTTATCTCGACGAATATGATTTGATCGCAGGACAACTTTTTGAGGCACGTAATGAACACGAATTACCATTTTTCCCTTCGGGTCACTCACAACCACGCGGCAAGCGTTTTAAAGACAAAGCCAAGGGTTTAAAACTCAATTACCCGCTACTATTCGCACGTTACTGGGCGGTTTAAACTCACCTGTTCGGTCAGGCGTGCTTTTGCTCTGCTAACTATTCGATCAAATTGTGCGCCAGTCAGCCCCAATAAAAGACATACTTGCTGCTTGTCTTTATGCTCAGCCAAATACGCCGTCATTAAATCTCGATCGCGTGCACTCTTTAACCCCGCGATCGCTTCAATTAACAGGCGTCGGTTATCCTGCGACGAAAATGCTTCGAAGGCTGAATCATCAAGTTCACTCACGCTTTCTACATCGGTATCGCTAAGCTGTTGCATCGCACTATTGCGTTGGCTTATCGCACGATAGATAAGGTGATTAGCAATAGATAAGATGTAATATTTGAGCGCCTGCGGCTTTTCAACCTGACCCGCACGTAATTTCACTAATACCCTCAGCATCGTCTCCTGGTAAATATCGAGATGATGTTGCTGCTCATTAAGCTTATTACCAATAAACTGGGTTAAGTGCGCCGAAAAAATCATTACTAGCTGATGCTCTGCCGCGGGATCTCGCTGGCCAATCCGTTGCGCCAAATCCATCAATATGAGCTCATCACGCATTGCCGCCTTGTTACTTAACTTTATTGAGTCTTCACCCATCATTTGCTCCTTATCGCGTTTCCTGTCGTTACTATGGCACGAAAAAAAGCCTTAATAAGTTAATGAAATTCGCAAGGATGTTACAAGAGATGTTGACCGAACATAATTCAAGCAATTAATCTGGAGCCCTAACCACCAAAAAATAATCAGTTATATCAATGTAATAGAAAAATAAGCATTAGTATCAGATCGACTTAATCAATATTTCCCTCATTATATCTGCTTACATTTAGCGCAATTTAAAGTGAGAGAAAGCCATTTCCAAGTGTACTTATTAAATGTGACATCGAGATACACATTCGTAAAACCATTTACTTAAACAGACAACATTTGGAGATTCCCATGAAACTATTAACCATCGCATTACTATCGACTCTTTCTCTTGCTTCAATCGGCGCCAATGCAGCCACCTATAAATTTGTTGCTGCTAATGACAGCCCATCTACCCAACTATGTATCGCTGCAGTGAATAACCAAGTGATGCAATACCGTACTCAATTACGTGATCGTAATATTAGCCAGAAATTTGCCGCCAACACCATTACCTGTAACGGCCAAAATATTGGTGATTTTGCTCAACAGTTTGACGCCTTAAAAACAGCCAAGCTGATCAATAGATTTAGCAATACTCGCGGTTCAATCACCGATATCGTTGCCACTAATCGCAACACCAATCGCAACACCAATCGCAACGACGATGTGATAATTGTCACGGTATACTAGATACAGACTGGCTCAGCTTAATAATCAAGTACAAGAAAGTCGTCGCTGCTTTACCTAATACAGACAGTTCTTTACTTACTTTTACCAAGACCGGAGGAATCTTTACAGTGTTTCAAGTCTAATTAGTTCCATGATAATAGTAGGAATTAATTAATGAAAAATAGCACTCCCAATCGCGTACACAGCTCGATAGCCAAGCTCTTATTGCCAGCACTTGCGGCAATAGGGCTGTCTGCTTGTGGCGGCTCAAGCAGCAGCAATACCACCAACGCTAGCACCACCATTCAAATTTATAATGCCTCTGCCAATAGTTCGGAAATTACCTTGTCGGTAGATGGCAGTAGCCTATTAACCAATGTCAGTTTCAGTGATGCTTCTACCACCTATGATATCGACTCAGCAGAGTATGAGGTGAGCATTAGCGCGAACGATGCCAATGGCGATCAGCAAGATGTTATTGTACAGACGTTAAAAACTACCACGGATCAACATAATTTATTTGTACTCAGTGGTGACTTTTTTCAGCCGGTCTTAAATCAGTATGTGATTAATTTTCCGACCTTAGAAACTGATGAAATCAGTCTGGTTTTCACTAGCTTTTCAGATATTGGTGGTGATTATGGCTTATACATCGGCATCAAGGATCAAGATTTTGAACAGGCGCAGTTTATTGGTAACCTCAGTCAAAATGATCTTAGTGACGCACAAACATTTATTGAAAACGACTTCATCATCTATTTAACCGATGCCAATGATGAAGTGGTATTTGAATCTCAAAGCATGGCGTTGTACTGGCAGAATACCTACCTCATTGCGCTACGCGATCATTTTGGCCCAGGAGAGCCAGCACTTGCGGTGGATGTAATTACCACCTCAACCACGGTTAACAGTTACAACGATGTCAATGCAGAGGCCGAGTTTAGAGTGATCAATAGCTACGCTGGGCTCGACGCAATTAGCTACACCGCTGATGCCAGTAATGGTCAGCAGATTACGCAACCATTAGCCTACAATCAAGCATCGCCGTTTAACGAAGTGGATTTCGGTGACTTCCAATTGTCATTATCAGACAGCAATGAGCAAATATTGATTAACAATATGCTGTTTACCCTCAACCAAAACGAAACCAAAACAGTCGTATTATACAGTGACGAGGTTGGCGACATCACCGGCACCATTATCAAGCAAGATGTTAGACCGCGCGCCTTTGAACATGAATTAACCTTGTTTAACTCGACCTTTGACTATGCCGATGTCGACTATTATTTTGTCGGTAGCGATACCACGATTGAAACCACGCCATACCATATCAGTTCGGTTGAATTTGAAGAGATAAAACAGTTTATTTTACCCGACGGGCAATACCAAATTAAGGTGGTTCATGAAGATGAACAAAATAATCTCACCCTGCTTTATCAATCCCAAGCGATTGCGTTTAGCCAAAGTAATTACATGATGATATTACAAAAAGATCCTAGTTCGGATTATGGCTACCAACTAAAAATCGTCGAATAGACCCGATGAGACAGGCCTTATTTTGATAACAAGGCCTGTCATTCCCTTCCATTCTCACCAAAAATACTGATTGTTCCGATACTCACTATCTTTTATTATTAATTGATTACTAAAAAAATCAGGGATGAACATGGAAAAATCGATACTCTTAGCACTATCATTAGCCCTTGCTGCGCCAATCTATGCTGGAGAACATGACGACAAAATTGAGATGATTGTAGAGATGTTCAAACGCGACCCACAACTAAAGATCATTTCTTCCTGCCTTGAAATTAGCGAAGATAAAATCATCACTGGCATACGCACAAGCATGAATAAATGCATGACGTTAGATCCGACTGGCGACTCAGAAGAATTCGATCAATGTGTGGAGCAAGATAGAGACAAAGAACTGCGAGCATTGTCGCCAAAATATGACCTGTGTAAAGCCAAATATGGTGGTGAAGAGGAGGATCCACAGCTTAGCCCTGAACAAATTCAGACCCAGGTCATTGCGCGTATGCAACAACTGCTAAAGCGTTCCAAGGAACAAAGCGCAGGCACCAAAGATAAGATTAGCCTGCCTATCTATAAAGGAGCAACCATCATGATGCATTTTCAAGATGGTATGGAGATCATGGGAATAAAGACCCTGCCGGTGGCGAGCTTGCAATCGAGCGCGACTATCGAACAGATAGCCGATTATTACAAGAAAGCATTACCTAATTTTGAATTACGAGTTAGCGAAGGTACCTATCAATTTGCCAAGAAGCTACCCTCGCGCCATCTTAATTTTATGGATTTTACCCGTGCATATGTACAAATGCCTCACGTGTCGATTAGTGAGGCATTTGACCATAGCGGTACTCGGTTAATCGAGATTAGCTACACGGGAAAATAGACTACAACTCCCCCTTGAGGTAGGCGAGTATTTGTTGCTCGCCCCCTTCAAAGACTACGCGGTCGCGCTTTTTCTCAATCTGATAACTGTACATAGGGTCGTAATACCAGGTCAGCAACGGCGCGATCCAGTCATAATGAGCGTCGCTATCACCGCTTGTTTGATGGATCTGTAGTGCATTGTCCATCGCCTGTTTTAATTGAAGATATCGTACATCCCCCAATCGCCGGTTAATTTTTGACAAACTGACACTTAAGAAGCTGGCGAAGGCGCTAAACCCTTCATCCTGGCCTAAAAAATCATAAAAACTGCTCAACTGACCTGTCACATACTCACGATGGATTTGTACCTGACGTTGACTATGTTCAATTTGTAACTCAACCAGTGGCGATGCTTGCAGCTTGCTCCTCAACACATTAGGGATAGCGCATCGGCCGATGAGTTGGCTTTCATCTTCGAGCACAATGGTGGTGTGGCCCGCTTGCTCGGCGCGCATCAGCGCGATGGTTAAGTTGTTCTCAAAATCAATTTGGCTCGGTTGTGGCGTAATATGACGGCCAAAGCTTGAACCACGGTGGTTGGCTAGTCCTTCGAGATCGATACTATTGGCTAAGCGATTGATTAACACGGTCTTAGCGCTACCGGTATGTCCCGCCACCACCACAAAGTTCAATGTATCGGTTAGGCGCTCCAACTCGTTGAGCAAGAATTGGCGTAGCGCCTTATAGCCCCCTTCGATGCGAGGCATGTTAACACCTGCCTCTGCCATCCACGTTTGCACCGTAGTTGATCGCAAACCACCACGAAAACAATATAATATGCCATCGGGATGCTCATTTGAAAATGCTAGCCAGCGATCCAGTCGCTGTTTTTTTGTTTCCCCTCGCACCAGCTGATGGCCTAATTTTATCGCCGCCTCTTGTCCATCCCGTTTATAACAGGTGCCGACCTTCTGCCGCTCGCTATCTGTCATCAGTGGCAGGCTCACCACATTGGGGAACGACCCTTTGCTAAATTCAATTGGGGCGCGCATATCCATCATCGGCACGTTATCCAAAAATAAACGACGAAATTGGCTGGCTTCAATAATAGGTAACATCAGCTTAACCCACCTTAATCACAGCATCTTGCTGCGCTTGATTGACCAATTGGCCGATAGACTCGCTGTATAGACCTTGCTGTTTAAGTAGAGCCTCAACCTCATCGCAGGCATGTGGCGCTACTACTACTAGCAAGCCGCCACTGGTTTGGGGATCACAAACAATCTGCTGTTGCTGCTCGGTTAGCTCGGCCAATAGGTGACGATAACTGGAAAAATTACGGCCACTGCCTCCGGGTATGCAACCTTGTTGACGATAGTATTCAACATGTTCTAGCAACGGCAGCTTCGCAAATTCTATCTGAGCCTTAACCTTGCTCCCTAAACAGACTTCACTTAAATGGCCGGCTAAACCAAAACCGGTCACGTCGGTAAGCGCTTCAACGCCATCAATTTGCGCCAGTGACTGACCAATATCATTTAATTTACACATCGCCTCGATCGCAATATGTTGATCATCATCGCGCAATTTCTGCTGTTTTTGCGCCGTAGTTAGAATACCAACACCTAAAGGTTTGGTCAGGTACAATTTACAGCCAGCAGAAGCGCTGTTGTTTTGCTTAAGCTTGTTCAAAGGAATGATACCGGTAACCGCTAAACCAAAAATAGGCTCTGGGCTATCGATACTATGACCACCAGCGAGACTAATTCCAGCCTCATGGCATACTGCGCGACCACCGTCGACCACTTGTTGCGCAACTTCAGGGGCGAGTAAATTAACCGGCCAGCCAAGAATCGCGATGGCCATGATTGGCTTGCCGCCCATCGCATAGATATCACTGATCGCATTAGTGGCCGCGATGCGACCGAAAGTAAAGGGATCATCGACTATCGGCATGAAAAAATCGGTGGTGCTAATGATGCCTAAGCCATTGCCGATATCGACCACCGCCGCATCATCCTTACTGCTGTTACCAACGATAAGATTGGGGTCATTAAAGTTGGCTAATTGAGTTTTTAGAATGGTGTCGAGTACGCTCGGGGCGATTTTACAGCCACAGCCTGCGCCGTGACTATATTGGGTTAACTTGATTTGTTGTGGCATGAGTCGCTTAAATGATTAATATTGACTCGATAATACGCTATTGCCAATCCACACTAAAGCATTTGCGCAAAGTAACTAAAAACTCCAACGGACGCCAGCCTTGGCGCTAAAACCAGGCAGGGGTGCTTTATCCTTAACAAAAGAACTATGAACCTGCGCATACTGATCCAAAATGTTGTTAAGCTTAATATAATAGCTTAACCGGCCCTCACTCAATTGCTGCTCCTTGACGAGCGATAATCCAAGTAAGCTATAAGCCGAAGTGGTTGTTTCATCCAGCGCTACTTTGTTCTGCTTGGTGTAGTGCGAGGCATCTAGGCCAAATTGCCAGCCATTGACTTCGTAGTTTAATTTCGCGCCAAGGCGTAGTGGCGGCATCCGTGGTAAGTAATCACCATTGGTGAGCGTTACCAATGCATAATCGGCGAAGCCAGAAAGAGTCAGGCGTTCATTGACGAAGTAGTTAAGCTGCAGCTCCCCCCCCTTGATGGTGACGCGATCTTGCTGATATTGATAAATCGGTAGCCCTGCCCCAGATAGATGTATCTGCTGCTGATAAGCAAAACCTTTAACCTCGCTATAGAACAACGAACTCGCCCAGCTAAACTTATCACCACCGTATTGCCAACCAAGATCCAAGGTGGTGGCATCCTCAGTTTCAAGGGCATTAAACGCTGCAGCCGGCTGATATAGCGCCTGCTCCTGTTGCTGAGCCATTGAGAAATAAGCACCAACATCGAAGGTTGAAGTACCTAAGTGCTCACCAAATGAAAATAATTCACTGGCGCTCAGCGCGCGCTGGCTATGGCTCAAATTAGCCAATAGCTGGTGTTGCTCGTTGGCGTGCCAGTTTATGCCTGTCGCCCAACTGATTGGGGTAAAACTTATTGAGTCAATCGCATCGGCCTGACTGAGCGTTGGGGTCAACGTTACTCGCTCAATTCGCGCCCCCAAATGCCATTGTAGCTGGCCAAAATCTCGTTTTTGGGTGGTGAATAGGGCGCTGCTATCAGTCGTTGTTTGCGGGGCGTTAGCCTCTTCACCGACGGGATTAACCTTACTTTTTTGCCAATGTAGTCCAAATACCCCTTGCCATTGGTCAAACCATCGATGGTGTATTTGAGCCTTAACTTCTGTGCTTTGATTATTTATTTGTGTGGCCACCTGCTCCTCTTCAATCTCTTGCAGGCGATAATCAGTATACGCTGCCTTAATTGACAACTCAGATATCTGCGGTGATAAATCAAACCACTGAGCTTGGAGCTGATAACGATGCTGAGCCGTTTTAACAAAGGGCATTAACTCGTCATGATGTTCATCTTCATGATGCTCTTCGTGTTCGTCGTGCTCTTCATGCTCTTCATGCTCCTCATGCTCCTCATCATGATGAGCGTGGCCAATTAACCCATACTGAGAGGACAACCAACCATAGGATAAGCCGAGGCGAAAGTTATCATCGATATAAGCACCGCCCAGCGTAAAACCATTCGCTTGAGCCTGACTATTTTCGATCACGCCGTGCTCACTGTGGTCTGGTATCTTGGTTTCATCGGCGTCTCGCACGAAACCGTCAATATAAACCGCGACCTTATCTTTACTGGTGATGATACTACCAGCGAGTTCTTTTTGGCCATCGCCACTGTTATAGCTAGTCGCTAATTCGCCACTGACCTGATCGGGTAATTGCGTGGGAATACGTTGGTCAATAACATTAATCACGCCACCAATGGCACCACTACCATGGAGCAATGTCGCGGGTCCGCGCAAAATTTCAACCTGGGTAGCCGAGCTTGTCCCGCTGCTTACTTGATGGTCTGGTGATAACCTCGAGGCATCGCCTCCATCCAAGCCATTTTGCATAATTTTGACCCTTGGCCCACCCAATCCTCGAATCACTGGACTCGACGAACTTGGCCCAAAGTAACTAGCATGTATGCCAGGAATCATCTTTAAGGTTTCACCAAGGCTGCTCGCCTGCATCAATTCCAGTTGCTGTCGCTCAATTAAGGTCGATGAAATAAGCGAGTCTAAGTCGCTACGCAACAATTGAGCACGCGACTTGACCTCAATCGTTTCGACATCCCCCAGCGTTACACTGGCGGCGTCATTAGCCCAAACGGCCATGATTAATGCAACTGATAATTTTTTATTCAACATACTAATACACTCAATTAACACCCGCCAACGCAAATGTTATAACATAACAAACTGCGCCCATTGTTATGTTATAACATTTAAATGTCAACTGTTATTTTGTTAGCGCAATCAGCAAGCTAATTTATTTACAGGTCTGGTATCAGGGAATTGTGCGCTAACCATCTAAAACATGGCGATTTTGCGCTACAAAGGGTAAGCTTTAGCTCAGTAACTAATTCATAAGGAATCGCAGCAGTGACCAGTCCTAAAAAGAAAGCCCAAGCAGAAATCCCTAACAACATCACCATTTCAGCCCATTACGATGCTATCGTTATTGGCACTGGCCCCGGTGGAGAAGGCGCTGCAATGGGACTATCGAAACAAGGCAAGACTGTTGCGGTCATCGAACGAGCGCCAGAGGTTGGCGGCGGCTGCACACATTGGGGCACCATTCCATCCAAGGCTCTGCGCCACTCAGTATCACGTATTGTCGAATTCAAGAAAAGTGGCTTCGATTTAAACAGCGATCTCAATGAAAAAGTCACCTTTCAAAGTATCCTTAAACACACCGAGCGGGTGATTAAGGATCAAGTAGACTTGCGTAAGGGATTTTATCAACGCAACAACTGCCCGGTATATAAAGGCCAAGCGAGTTTTGTTAGCAATAAAGTGCTAGCCATTACCAACAACGCCAACGAAAAAGAGTATATCAGTGCCGAGCAAATAGTCATTGCCACGGGTTCACGCCCATACCGCCCTGATGATGTGAACTTTAGCAGCAAGCGCGTTTATGACAGCGATTCAATTTTATCATTAGACCACCAGCCTAAAAGCATCATCATCTACGGTGCAGGGGTTATTGGGTCTGAGTATGCATCGATCTTCAGAGGTTTAGGTTTGCGGGTCGATTTAGTCAATACCCGCGATCGACTACTCGAATTCCTCGATACCGAAATCACCGATTCGCTGTCGTATCACTTCTGGAATAGCGGCGTGGTAATTCGCAACAGCGAGGCCTACGACAAGATTATTGAAACTCAGCATGGTGTTGAGGTTCATCTTGAGTCCGGCAAAAAAATGCGCGCCGATTGCCTGCTGTTTGCCAACGGCAGAACGGGTAATACCGATAAGCTAGACTTAAGCAACATTGGCTTAACCGCCAACTCACGCGGTCAACTCGAAGTCAATGAACATTATCAAACCAAGGTCGACAATATTTATGCGGTGGGCGATGTTATCGGCTATCCATCATTGGCCAGCGCTGCCTACGATCAAGGACGAATTGCCGCCAAGGCGATGATTAGTGGCAACAACGAAGGCGCGTTAATTCGTGATATTCCAACGGGGATCTATACCATTCCTGAGATTAGTTCGGTGGGTAAAACCGAGCAACAGCTAACTGCCGACAAAGTACCTTATGAGGTGGGTCGCGCGCAATTTAAACACCTCGCACGCGCTCAGATTGGCGGCATTAATGTCGGCTTCTTGAAGCTACTATTTCACCGCGAGACCAAGCAATTACTTGGCATTCACTGCTTTGGTGAACGCTCGTCTGAGATTGTACATATCGGGCAGGCGATTATGGAGCAGAAAGGCGAAGGTAATAACATCGAGTACTTCATCAATACCACCTTCAACTACCCAACGATGGCTGAGGCGTATCGTGTGGCGGCGCTCAATGGCTTAAATAGATTATTCTAAAGCCTCTGATAAGTGGCTGGGCGCGTCTGCTCATCCACTTCATTGCATCATGCGCTATCACGCTTACCGGCGCATTTAATACAGGCGATTATGGAGTTGAAAGACGAAGGTAATAACATCGAGTACTTCATCAATACCACCTTCATCAATACGATCCAACGATGGCTGAGGCGTATCGTGTGGCGGCGCTCAATGGCTTAAATAGATTATTCTAAAGCCTCTGATAAGTGGCTGGGCGCGTCTGCTCATCCACTTCATTGCATCATGC
>Ga0209292_1000741_pt1 | contig 41716 bp, 36 predicted proteins | sample GOMGulsemesocosm_2_FD_184634 | JGI IMG/M metagenome (GOLD analysis project Ga0209292, IMG submission 184634) | Methane-oxidizing microbial communities from mesocosms in the Gulf of Mexico - GOM9C Gulf of Mexico (SPAdes) (version 2) | ecosystem: Environmental > Aquatic > Marine > Cold seeps...
CTCTTAACAATTACCATTGCCAACGTGACTTACACTAACGTTGCTGTTGATAACGCAGGGCAATGGAGTTTAGATTTATCGTCAGCAGTCGCAAGCAACGGAACATTATCACTCGCTGATGCAACGGATTATGATATCGCCTTAACTTCAACAGATAGTGCCGGTAACGTTGCAACTGATAACTCAACAAATGAGTTAAGCATTGATATCACTCCTCCAGCAGCCCCTAGCGTTAATAGCCTATTAATAAACTCACTAACCCCTACTATTTCAGGTTATGCAGATAAAAACTCAACCTTAACAGTCAGTTTAGCTGATGCGATTTATCAGCATATTACTGTTAACGAGAGTGGTCAGTGGAGCTTGAACCTTAAAACGACGGCCCCAGAATCGGGCACATTAATGCTAGTTGATAACAACAGTTATTCGATTACGCTGACAGCAAGTGATAAAGCAGGCAATAGCATTGATGCAAACGTATTCGACGCGCTCAATATCGACATTACCCCGCCTTCAGCACCAACAATTACGCAACAAGAGACAAATCAAATAACACCTATTATCTCAGGTACAGCTGAGCCCGACTCGCAACTGACAGTTACAATTGCCGGACTTGTTTACAATGATATAAGCGTAACTAACACGGGTAATTGGCTATTAGATTTATCGACAGCAGTGGCAAGTAACGGAGCATTAATGCTCGCGGATGCAACGGATTATGAGATAGCTGTTACCTCAACAGATAATGCCGGTAACCATACAGTAGATAACTCAAAAAATGAGTTACATATTGATTTTACGCCACCCACAATGCCAACGGTAACAAGCCTGTTAATCAACTCATTAACACCAACCTTATCGGGTACAGCGGATAACAATGCACTCTTAACAATTACCATTGCCAACGTGACTTACACTAACGTTGCTGTTGATAACGCAGGGCAATGGAGTTTAGATTTATCGTCAGCAGTCGCAAGCAACGGAACATTATCACTCGCTGATGCAACTGATTATGATATCGCCTTAACTTCAACAGATAGTGCCGGTAACGTTACAACTGATAACTCAACAAATGAGCTAAGCATTGATATTACTCCTCCAACTATACCGACCATCAATGCGTTACTCACTAACTCATTAACAGCCACCCTTTCTGGTAGCGCCGATACAGAGGAGAGCTTATCAATTACAGTTTCAGGTGCGGTTTATAACAATGTCGTTATTGATAGTTCAGGTCATTGGTATTTAGATCTCGCGAATACCCTGCCAGATGAAAATCAACTTATCTTAACTAGCAGTGCATATAATGTACAAGCCTTATCCTTCGACCATGCAGGTAATAGCAACTCTGATAATACTAACAACGAGCTTATCATAAACACTGCGCTCATCACGCCAACCGTTAACACTCTAAAAAGTGCAAGCCTAAAACCAACACTCACAGGTCACTCAGATAAGAGTAGTACGCTATCACTGACCCTAGCTGGCGCGACCTTTGAGAATATTAATACAGATGCAACGGGGAATTGGTTATTAGACTTAAGCACAACAGCACCAACATCAGGTAGCTTAATGTTAGCTGCCAATAATAATTATGATATATCACTCATTGCCAACTCAACATTAACAGATATTAGCATTGATGAATTATTCATAGGCACTCACCCTACTGTTACAGCACTAACCACAACTGATACAACACCAACACTCACTGGTAGTGCAGTGCATGATTCGGTGGTGACGGTTACCGTTAATGCAATCAGCTACCCAGCAATTTTAGACAGCAATGGCATTTGGTTTGCACAAATTGATAATGCTTTGTCAGGTGGGATCTATGAAGTAAACGTAGTGGCTAGTAATGACTTAGGTAAAAGTCTTACTGATCACACAAATAATGAGTTAGAAATTAACACTGTTGCATCCATTGTAACCACACTCACAAATACCAATACCCCGATTTTAAGTGGGCTAGCCGATAGAGATACCAGTGAGCTTTTCATTACCATTGCAGGGGCAACTTATAATGTTAATGTCGCACAAGATGGTCACTGGCAATTAGATTTAAGTACCGCGGTTGCAACTTCAGGCTCACTAAACCTCAATGCTGATGGTCAATATGATATCAGCTTAACGGCATCTGATGCCTCTGGTTATATTAGTCAAGATAATACCAACAATGAATTATCCGTTGATACTCAAACGGCTACCCCAAGCATTGATAATTTAACCACATCCGACACCACTCCAACCATTACGGGTAGTGCAGAAGTATCAAGTGACATAACCTTGAGCGTTAATGGTCACCAATATACAACTCAAGCAGATGCTGATACTGGCCTTTGGAGTGCCAATATCACTAACAGTCTGGTTGATAACAGCTATGAAATTCACGTAACAGCAACGGATTTAGCGGGTAACAGTGCGACCGATAACAGTAATCTAGAGCTCACCATTGAAACCGGAGCGCCAAGTTTTACTTTTGAGGCAACCAAGGCCATTGATTCCATTGCCGGTTTAAACGGTGCTAAATGGGTAGAAATTAACAATGGTTACGCCTATGTCACTGCATTTTTAGGTAACTCATTAACGGTTTATAAGATAGGCGAAAACGACGGTAGCTTAACGCAAGTACAGCAATTAACCGGTTTAAGTGGTGCAAGTGGCATCGACTTTGAAAATGGATTTGCGTATCTCACCCTGTATACCGGTAAGGATATTAAGGTTTATAGTGTAGCTAATAACGGTTTGTTAACGCTCAAACAAACCGTTCAAGATGATGCAAATTTAGATGGGGCCAACGATATCATCGTCGATAATGGTTACGCTTTTGTCACGGCGAACAAAGCCGACCAAATGGTCATTTACAGCGTTAATAACAGCACAGGTAAGCTCACATATGTGGGTAAAGAGCAGTACTATGACAGTGCCCGTGGTATCAATGCAAACAATGGTTATATCTATATGACCAGCACACTAAGCAATTCACTCTCAGTGTATAGTGTTGATGCAATGGGTAGTTTAACACTTGTGGAGCATGAAGATTTACGTGGTGCTTATTATGTCGAATTTAGTGGCAACTTCGCTTATGCCACCGGTTATTATGGCAATAAAATTCAAGCTTACAGTGTTGACCAAAGTACCGGGGAACTCACTCCATTACAGGGGATTGGTGGCTTAAAAGGTGCTTATGGTTTATCTATTGCCGATGGTTATGTATATGTTGCCTCACATGAGGATAACAGCCTTGATACGTTTTCAATTAATGAAGATGGCACACTAAATCAAGTAGATACTGTGGGGGGAATGAAATATGCGCGTAGTGTAGCCACTTACAATGGTTATGTATATGTGACCTCTTTTGGCAACGATAAAATCTACACATTGACCAGTCCAGTTAAACAGATAGCAAAAAATAACGCTATAAATTTACTCACCAATAGCAGTATCAATGACGATGATATTAAATCTATTACTCTTGAATTAACGACCACGAGCGATTTGATCTCTTATCAAGATTTGCTTTTCTATGATGGTCTAGAACAGATTCAAGCAATTGATTTAGCCGGCTCAGATAACCACTTAACAGGTATGACCATTAATGATATTGAAGGCTTAAATATCAGCTATAACACTATGGCTAAAAATATCATATTCAGTAAAGCAGATAACTCAAACCTAACGGCACTTGAAGCGCAATTGGTATTAGAGGCACTCTCCTATCAAGCAGACAGTGTTGCAAACAGTGGAAGTAGAAGCTTTAATGTTATTCTTTGCGATGATGCAAATAACTGTATAAACAGCAAAGTGACAGAGCTAATTTTATAACTTTATTGCAAGGTGGACAGCCACCTTGCGTGTTTCAATCACCAAGTTCAACTATAAATAGTAAAAGTGACTCACTCTTTATTGTTTATAGTTGCTTGGTACGGCTTAACCTCAAAACCTTCTAGTTCAAGCTGGTTCAACAACCCCTCTTTACCATTAAGGTGCATAGCACCCACTAAAACAAACTCTCTACTACTATCTTCAATAAAACTTGGTAGTTTATCCATCCAGTTATTATTTCTTTTTACCAACAACGTATTATATATCTCTGGAAACTCGGTTTTCATACGAACAACATATTCACTATTTTCAAACGCGTTAACATCACCACTGCGCCAGCTTTTTTTCATTAGCGTTATAAATTCAGGTAACCCCTCAAGATCACTCAGTGTGTATTCAATGGTGATATCAGGATCAACACGTTGCATTGATGAGATAAAACTTAATTGCTCATCGGCAGTTTCTAAGCCTACTACTTTTTTATTATCAGCAATTGCTCGATTATTATAAAAACGATCAACACCAAACTCCTGTTTCATACCTAGCCTTTGATACTCGCTCATAGTCATCACTAATGCGATAGCCCAAGGCTTAAATTTTGAATAAGGGGAGATAGGGATTTCTCGTGTGCTCATAAATGATTCAAGTTTTTGGTAAACCTCAGGAGATAATTCACCTTTAAGAGTGCGTTGGTCACTATAAGTCATTGCAGCCATCATCTTAGTTTGAAACCGCTGTGTTTGTGTTTCAAGTAGATCCGTTTCAAAGACAATTTTGTTTGCATCTAAATAAGCCGCTTCGAACTCAATAGGCAGTGGATGATCGTTTGCACTTAGTAGGTGAATCGTCCCGCCTAAGTAAAAATAGTTATTACCCTTACTTATTTTCCAAACAGATGTTTCTGCAAAAACAACACTACTCAATAAACCAGTGATAGCTAACATAGAACTAACTATGATTTTGTTTAGATTCATGAAGACCTCAATATTCCCAAAAAACTCAAACACTTTCAAAGAAAGAGTATAGCCATAATTTAATATTTCCAATAAAGAAGTTACCACTGCTTACAAGCATTAAATGGACAACGGCTTATTTACTGTTCATTTTTGTGAAGTAATGACAAACAAGCTGATAAAAACGATTGATATGAATGGGCTTTTCAGCTTGATAACGATGTAAAAAATAAAAGTGCCATGCCCTGCCCTTAGTTTCAGGCAATACTTTTATTAGATGGCCATTCGCCAGTTCCGACTGCACTAAAAATTCCGGAAAAAGTGCAATGCCCATGTCGTGGCGTAGCATCTCTAATACCGTTGTGACACTGTTGGCTTTAGCATAATGGCTAACCTTTAGCGGAGTGCTTACACTATTTTCATCCGTTAGCTGTAAGTTGCCCTGCTGCCAAGGAGTGGCAATGTATTGATGCCCCGAAAGTGCTTTTATATTTGTCAGCTCCCCATGTTGCTTAATATAAGCTGGCGAAGCAAAAAATTGTTCAGCAACTTTACCAATCGATAAAGCGCGGTAGTTACTGTCCTGCAGATCACCACCAAATATGCTCGCATCTAAGTTATGTTTAATAGGGTCATGCCACTTCCCGCTAACAACAATTTCAGGCTTAATTTTCGGGTACTCTCGACACAATTGGGCAAGTGCAGGAATGACGATACTACTTTCAAAAAATGGCGGAATTGCGACTTTAAAACTTCCACTCGGCTGCGCTTTGGTACTATCTAATTCTTGAAATGTTAACTGCAACTGATCACTCAACAGCTCACTACGCACTAATAACTTTTCGCCCACAGCAGTTAATGTCATGCCTCGTGTATTACGTGCTAAAAGCTGTTGCCCCACCAGCTCCTCTAATCGTTTTATCTGCTGGCTAATGGCAGATTTACTGCTTCCTAACTGTTTAGCAGCTGCGGTAAAAGAGCGCTTTTTAGCCACCTCTGCAAATATCAATAATAATGGAGCCAACTTCACACTGTTCATATTTTTAAACAATCAGTTAATTTTATAGGTATTGTCAAATATCGCTTAAATCCTTAATCTTTGCAACACCACTTAAAAGGAGTTACTAATGAAAACATTAATCATCGTCGACCTAACCGTGTTAAATAAAGAAAAATTAGCACAATACAGCGCGCTTGCAGCGGAAACGCTAACAGCATTTTCAGGACAGTTTATTGCTAAAGGGACCATTGAAGTAATACAAGGACGAGCAGAGTTTAAAGCAAAAGCAGTGATTGAGTTTCCGGATAAAGAAAGCGCAACAAACTGGTATAACAGTGCTGAATATCAAGCTATCATTCCGCTAAGAGAGATGGCAATAAATAGTCAATTTCACTTGCTGAGTTAGGTTGAATTACAGATAAAATTCTGGAGTTCTCATTCAACGAAAAAAGCACCGCACATTTTATGTTCGGTGCTTTATATGTAACTGCATACCAGTGGATATACAGTATTTAAAGCTTCTAACCAACTAGTTTCGGGTTATTGCCCGTATAGGTTAGGGGAAAAACTAGAGTTTATTACTTATTTTTTCTTTTACGACCTACCGTAAGACCAAACAACCCTAATGTAAGCAATGCAACAGTCGTTGGTTCAGGTACACCCACACTTCCAGAATCGACACCATCCATCCATACACTCCACTCTCCGCCCATGTTATTTCCATTAGAAGGTTGAGACCAATCACTTAATGCGATTGCGGTTTGTGAATCAAAATCAAAACCATCATTTAATTGAGTACTTTGTGCAAAATTATTGAAGGTTGCAACTGTAAAAATATAGTCACCCTTCGCTAAATTATTAAAAGCAAACCCCGCGTCAAAGTGAGTTTGTGTTAATGGGTCTATAGTGGCATTATCATCTGATTCATCGATAAGGGTCCCATCTGCATTCCATACAGCAACAATAGGGTCAAAATTAATACCATTTTGAAATGAGTCGGTCCATACACGTACATTTGTTGCATCTTGATCTAGTGTAAAGTACGTCGTGATAATGTCGTTATGAAATCCAATGTTACCAGTAAAATTGATTGGCACCGCACTAGCAAAAGAAGAAGTGCTCAGTGCAGCCACTGCAAGTATTGATTTAAGATTCATTTATTATTCCTGTATGTAATATCTAATAAAGTATAGATAAAGCAAAAATCAAACCACAATAAAAACACATTGCAAACAATAAGTTACAACCACCCACTACTTGTGTTGTAAAAATTCCCGACGGTAATTCAATCTCAAAAATGACTGATGATAATTTTAACTATTAAAGGTACTTGCGTACCTTATTCCTGCATTTTGTTAAAAATAAAGCTTTTCAGCTTGCCATCAAACACAACAACAGTTTGATATAATTATTCAGATAACAAACATTTTCCTTACTCTTCGGTATGAAATAAGCAGTAATACTCTTCTCTATTAAATACAACCAATTACACCTATCTTCCTATTGAAAACACAGGTAAAATTTCTCCGCTAATTTAACTTAGCAATTCTCAGGGCGGGGCGAAATTCCCCACCGGCGGTAAGCCTTAATGGTAAGCCCGCGAGCGCTTTATTAATTAATTCGTTTAATAATAAAGGTCAGCAGATCTGGTGTAATTCCAGAGCCGACGGTTAAAGTCCGGATGGAAGAGAATACAAAGCATTACGTTGTGTGATGCTATTTTACATCGTCTAATTTTAGAGGATGTACTTCTCGATGCCCTGATTCTGGTAATTACCAAGTGTTTTGAATGGGTGAACTTGTATTGCGCAGGAAAAACTAATGCTAACAAGGCATGAGTTGCAGGAAGTAGTTATTCTCCTTTCAAAACTCATAACACAGGTAGCGTTTGTTTTAACAAGCAAGACAGGTCACAAATTTAATTCAGTTGGTATCAATTAAAGGAAAATACCATGAGTCAGTCTCTATTAAGTTTGTTTGGTGATAAGCAATCACGTGTATTAAGTGCTATTGAATCGATTAAAAACGGTTCTGGTGTGCTAGTTGTTGATGATGAGGACAGAGAAAATGAAGGTGACTTTATTTTTGCAGCCGATTCGTTAACCACAGAGCAGATGGCAATGATGATCCGTGAAGGCAGTGGCATAGTGTGTTTATGTCTGCCAAAACAAACCACGCAAAAACTAAAAATTCCACAGATGGTAGAAAACAATACCAGCCAAAACAGCACGGCTTATACTGTAACTATCGAAGCAAAACACGGTGTGACTACCGGTGTTTCTGCAACCGACCGTGTTACCACCATTAAAACCGCAGTAGCACCAAATGCAAAAGCTGAAGATCTATCTCGTCCTGGTCATGTATTTCCACTGCAAGCTGTAGATGGTGGTGTACTCGTTCGACGTGGCCATACCGAAGCAGCCGTTGATTTAGCTAAATTAGCAGGCCGAGCACCCGCCGGTGTTATTTGTGAGTTAAGCAATATTGATGGTTCGATGGCACGTTTACCCGAAGTGGTTAAATTTGCACAAGAAAATCAGATGCCGGTAGTCAGTATTGATGATTTGGTGAATTTTATAAGCTCCCAGCTACAACAAGTTAGCTAATTAGATTATAAAGAAACCTTAACCTTCACTAAGGTTTCTTTTTTGTTTTTAACGATTAGCTGGGTTAAAACGAATACGTAGTACCAACACTTCACCTTCAGGTTTACTCATCAGTTGTTCAGTCTTTTCACTCCACAAATGTAGTGCCATCACTTTACCCGTATAAATTTTTCTTGGGCTATTATTTGCAAAGCTAAGACTCAGAATAGGCGTGGTGGCTAGCGGGTTTGATTCAGAAATAACCAGCGCATAGTCACAGTCTGTATTAAAACTAACAACCTGTTCAACGGGTTTAAAGAAGTTACCATCTAATAGCAAGTCTAGTGCATTATCACGTAGTGCTTTTACCTTTAGAAAACGTGGATCATTATAAAATTGTAAAAAGTTATCTGCACTTGGGCACTGAGTGAAAGACCCCATTTCAGGTTTCACAGCAACACTGTTTGCTTCAATAACCGCAAATGAACCCAGTTGCTGAATACCACACTCTTGCATCACAGGTGCAACCACCGGAAAGTACTCTCCAAAAACAACTGCTTCTTTACCTTTGCTTACTTTGCCTATTGCTAGTTCAAGACAAGTGTTCAATTTCAACGTTAATTCAATAGTCATTCGTTTTCTCCATAAATGGTTGCTTAATTGCCAAACCATTATGGAACACTCAATTCCGGAAATCAACACTTCCGATAAGTTATTTCGGAAATTAGAATTTCCGAAATAACATTTCCGTGCAATGAGTGTTTCTGTTAACATTCGAATATGATAGAAAATAGAACAAGACGTCCGGATAAAACTAGGGGACGAAAACGTGATACAGGCCGTACCGAGGCGATACTCAAAGCAGCTTCAGAGCTATTGTTAGAGGTAGGTTTTGATCGCTTTAGAATTCAAGATGTAGCTGACCGAGCCGGCTCGGGAACAGGTGCTATCTATCGACGCTGGCCTAAAAAAGAGGCGCTGATCGTTGAAGCGATCAAGAATATGCAACAACCCCAAGCGATAGTGAGTGATGATGCTATTGCAGATCTGCGAGCAGTTGTGAGCCCTAAATGCATCAGCTCGGCAGAAAAACCAGATTTAGTACCAGGCCTTATCTCTGCAATGCGCTCTGATGATGACATTGATCAAGCAGTAAAAGAGGGATATAACCTTGAGTATTTGCGCAGTAGTATTGCAAGAATAATTGGTGATGATCACCCGCATCTAAAGTTGCTCACCGAACTAACTCCCGCTATAGCGTTGCTACGATCATCATTCACACCAGAGTCAATTGAGCCTCAAGCGATGACAGATGAGATAATGTCACTTATCTTATCGATTGCGAGCAACACTGATGGCAATAATATGCGCTAATACCTGTTTGAGTAGCAACCAGTTTAACGCGCTAACATCATCTCATATTCAACCATCATATCTGGCATGCCTAAGCGTTGCACATAACGTAAGGTGCCCGTTGCGGGCTTAACCTCAACATCTGTTAAGAAATTTTGCCAAACCTCAGCGATGGCTGCGAACTGTTCACTGTTTACCTCATTCACAAAGGTCCAATCCGTTCTTACAATATCGTGAATGGTAAAACCAGCGTCTTCAATTAGCTGTTTCATTTGCCCTAAAATTAGTTCAGTTTGTCTCACAGGATCATTTGGGTACTGGGTGATAAAATTAATGTCACAGTCAGCATGCCCGGTCACAAAAAATACCTCATTAAAGTCACTGATTTTTAATCCCCAACTGAAAGTATTACTAAAGTCGGGTAAATTTTTATTATTAAATGCTGTTTTAGTCGCCATGATGTCTCTCCCTATTGCTGTTTATTCAGCTACCGTTAATACAATTTTACCCTGTGCTCTTTTTGACTCACTCAATGCATGGGCTTGTTTTATTTCGTTAAACGCAAATACTTTATCGATTTGCACTTGAATTTGGTTGTTATCAATTAACTGTGCTATTTGCTGTAAGTCTTCACGATTTGGCTGAACCCACCAGCGTTGATAAAAAATACCCGCTTCTTCTGCAACGTGTTGTTCTATTTCATCAATTAACGAAATTAAATAACCGCCTTTTTTAATGATGCTGACAGAGCGTGATACCACATCATCAGCACCCACAGCGGCAAAGACACAGTCCACTTCACCCACCACTTCTTCAAAACGTTGGCTGCGGTAATCAATAAATTCATCAACACCTAAGCTTTCTACAAAACCTTGTTTGGCTTTTGAGGCAGTACCAATCACATATGCCCCCTGCGCTTTGGCTATCTGTACCGCAAAGCTACCTACGCCACCACTGGCATTATGAATTAATACTCTGTCACCCGCTTTTAACTGACAGCCTTTGATTAATGATTGCCATGCGGTAGTGGCAGCTAATGGCACAGCCGCGCTTTGTATTGCACTCAATGATTTTGGTTGGTGGCTAACCACTTCGCTATCAATAGCAATATATTGTGCATATGCGCCCTGCTTTTCAATCGGTGCATAGGCAAATACCGCGTCGGCGATTGAAAAGTCACTCACTTCACTGCCTATTTCGACAATTTCGCCCGCTACATCCCAACCTAATACTAAGGGTAAGGTGTGCATACCGCCCTCTTTTAAAAAACCTTCTCTTACCATCCAATCCACTGGATTAACGGATGTCGCTTGTACTTTAATTAATACCTGATGGTTTGTGATAACCGGCTTGTCTAATTCACCGATAATTAACTGTTCTGCGTTTCCATATTGCTCTATGTAAATTGCTTTCATCACTTGCTCCTTGTTTGTTTTGATAGCGCTATTGTGTCCAAAGCATCACATATCGTCTAATTGATAAATGAGATGTCATGCATACATAAAATCAATGTGTTTAAATAACGTTATATACAGGACTTATCTAAAGGAAGAGTTAGTGGCAATGACAGATTTAAAATTAATTGTTATCTTTGATGCAATTATGCAGGAGCAATCCATCACGCTAGCAGCACAGCGTTTAGCAATGACACAACCCTCTGTGTCTAATGCATTATCACGTATGCGCCATATGTGGAAAGACCCGTTGTTTGTTAAGCAGGGTCGTGGTATTCGCCCTACTCCTTACGCACAAAAATTGTGGCAGGATATCGAAGCCCCCTTACATCAAATCCGCAGCGCCACCGATCAGCAAGCATTTGATATCAGCACTATTCAACGTACTTTCCGTATTGCATCAACAGATTGGATGGCAGATCTATTTTGGTTACCACTACGGGAAATTATCGAGCAACAAGCACCGGGTATTAATATTCATGCAGTTCCCTACAAAGTAAATGGGCAGCGCTTATTATTAGAGGCTGATGTGGACATGGTGTTAGATTATTTTGAAGGCAATAGTGAGCGTGTGACTAGCCAGCTACTGTTTGAAAACCACTTTGTATGCGCGATGCGCACCGGTCACCCGTTAGCAAATAAAACCTTAGATATCACAACCTTCGCTCAAGCCGAACATTTGTTAATGTCATTATCGGGAGAAGCAAAAGGCAGTGTTGATGCAATCTTACAAACACAAGGGTTAAGCCGACGTATCTCCATGACCGTTAACCATTGTTATAACTTACCCAAAATTTTAGAGAGTACCGACCTTATTACCAGCATCCCACTGCCCGTTATATTAAGTAGTGTCAATTCAGGAAAATTGGTGGCGAGAAAATTACCCTTTGCAATCGAGCCCGGTCCCATCTCAATGTCATGGCACAGCCGAAATGATCGCGATCCTGCCTTAACATGGTTACGAAAAGCAATAAAAGAGATTCTAAAAACAACTATTTTACCGCGCATTCAAAGGTTATCTGAAAACGAATAAAATAGTTGCTAATAACATAACTTAATCGCGTTTATATAAAGACTCAATCGTTGCAGATTCAATGGTATGTGCGTTGATCATATAACCCGCTAGTGCACCCGATGCTTGCTCTGGTAAGTCTAATTTTTCTACCGATAAAGCATGAACGGTAAAGCGGTAGTGATGCACGCCATGCCCTTGTGGAGGACAAGCGCCGCCAAACCCTCGACTGCCGTAATCATTGTTAACTTGAAAGCTACCTTTAGGTGCTAAATCTTGTTTAGTGCTACCCGCGCCGGTTTCAATTGCTGTCACATCAGTAGCGATATTAACCACTTGCCAATGCCACCAGCCACTGCCCGTTGGTGCATCAGGGTCGTATGCCGTAATTGCAAAACTTTTAGTGCCTTTAGGTGCGCCAGACCACTGTAGTTGCGGAGATAAATCACCACCAGAGCAACCAAAGCCGTTAAATTCTTGTGCTTTGGCCATGAACTCTCCCTGTTTAATATCGTTACTTGATAATGTGAAAGAGTCTGCCATAGCGCTACCGACTAGACCTAGCGATAAAACTGAAACAAGTGAAAGTGATTTAAGCATAATAATATTCCCTATATATTTAAAAACAGTTTTTAGAACTGCGTATCAATTAATGTAGGGGTATCTTAGCGTGTGGGTATTTTTGTTATAGCCTATAAACGGTCAAGCTTTCGCCCTAATCGGTCATCTTAGTTTTTCTTAGTTGTGATGGGGTTAATCCAAAGCGGGCTTTAAAACGATCGGTAAATCGTGATTGAGAGTGGTAACCACATTCTTCTGCAATCTGGCTTATTGGTAACACAGTGGTTTGTAAAAGGTGTAAACCAAGGCCAAGTTTAACCTGATCTTTAATCGCTTGTAAGCTAGTACCCTCTGTTTTTAGTTTACGACGTAGTGTTGATTCACTCATCGCTAGTTGTGCACAAATATGCTGAATAGTTAATGTTTGCTCCTGCTGAGTACTAAATAATTGATGTACTTGATTAGCAACATTGGCGCTACCCACCATAGACAGTATCTCTTGATGGCCCAGCAAACACATCAGTTCAATGATCTCGCGCCTGCGAACTGGCCATAAGGATTTGGGCGCCCAAACAGACCATTCCACAAACTGTTGCAGGCAGTTTGTTAATGTCTCAGTGATCTCCCCGACACAATGAAATGCCTTACTTCGCTTACTGTTTTGTAAACCTTGGAAGTCTTGATATTCAAACTCCACCAGCAAAGCAAAATAGTCACTCTCTTTAGGGATGTTACGCATATTGATGGATGGGCTGTCGGACAAAAAGATAAAGTCCCCCGCTGTACAAGTTATCTCGCCCTGTTTACCTAACACCTTTTCACCACCTAAGACGGCAATGAATAACGGTTTCACCACAGGTACATTAAGCAGGTGTTGCTCTTTAATGGAGGTATACACTGAAAACGGTAATGCTTCATTATTTTCAACGGTTTGTTTAATGGTACTTATCAGGTTTTGCATTAGATCTCTTTTTCGTAACTGGATATCAATGTGACATTACCTACTGAAGAGATGAAATGCAGCTCCTTCACCGCTAAATATTGCGGGTCTGAGAAAAAGGACTCCATGTTAGTTTTGCTCGGAAAAGTGATAGTAAAAACTCGGTTTATCTCTGTACTCCCCTGTGCTAATAACACTTCAGAGACTCTAAAATCATAACCAAAATTGCCTTTATAACTGGCTAGGATTGGTGTCATTGCACTGCGGTAATCGCCATATTTATTCTCATCTAATACATTCAAACCCACTAATATTTCATAGGACATATTTATACTCACTCCATTTATTACAGACTTAAGCCACTGCAGATAACGCTAAAATAATTTCATTGACTACCGGCACCACCGACAATACCAACAACACAGCCATCGTATAATTGAAGCACTTTCGATAATAACTATTTGTTAATGCATTTTTTAATAATGCACCAAACAGTAACCACACACCAACGCAGGGAAAAGCTACAACAAGGAAGGTCAATGCAAGCATCAGCGTTTGCTCATAATAACCCGCCCCCACACTGGTAAAAGCAGCGATTGCCCCTGTTGCCACAACCCACGCTTTACCATTTACCCATTGGAATAAAGCGCCTTTAATAAAAGTCAGTGGTTTGGATTGTTCACTGTTAGCGGTAACCGCTGAAGAGTTAGCAATCAGCCAAGCAAGGTAGAGCAGATAAGCGCTACCTAAGCATTTAATGATAAAATGTAAGCTGGGAAATAGTTCAAATAACTGCCCAAAACCAAGGCCAACAAGCAATAACATCAGTGCAAAACCGATACAGATGCCAGAAAGCAGAGGTATGCTTTTACGCAGACCAAAATTAACAGCAGATGTCATTACCATAATATTATTAGGGCCTGGTGTAACAGAAGCTGATATAGCAAAAAGCGCAGATGCAATGATATAGTCCATGTCGTTTTCCTGTTTACTTTCCATGTATTTATATATCTTGGGGCAAAATTATAAATATCAAGAAACGAAGCTATTTGCTTGCAACATTAAAAGTAAAGCGATTATATAAACTTTGTATCGATACTAAACACTGCTAATGATGAATATTCAAAGTCGACGATTAAGTAAACTGATCTAGCACAAAGATACTTTGATCAATTAAATATTGATCGTGGATAAAATAGATATAAAGCGCATTAAACACTATTTTTATAGTTAGATTTACATTTTTTGTTTGAGCAAAAAGGAGAGATCTAATGAAACATTTACCCTCTATTAAGCGAATCCCACTCGCCATTTTTATGACATTCATCTTACAACCTTACCAACTGCTTGCTTCAGAAACTCAGTTAATAAGTATTCAAATGAGTCAAAGTATTCACTTAGATGGTTTAGTGGATGAATATTGGAAAACAGCGCCGCAACTGAAGTTAAGATTAGATAAACTGCCCTACCAAGCAGACAATTACCAAGGTTTAACCAGTACAGATGTCACCCTAAAATCTATGCACGATGAAGAATTTGTATACTTTTTAGTTCAATACCCCGACCCAACAAAAAGCTTAAAACGCTTTCCTTGGCAAAAACAAAAAGACGGTAGTTGGTTGCAATTAAAAGATAAAGACCAAACCGGACACAGTAATATTTATTACGAAGATAAGTTTGCGTTTTTCTGGGAAATTAACACCCCAGGTTTTGCTAAGAAAGGTTGTGCTGTTGCCTGCCATTTAATAAACGATCAAGGAAAAATTAACGGCATTGACCAAAAGGGCATCACTGCGGGTCGTAAATATACACGTAGATCAGGCGAAACTATTGATATGTGGCACTGGAAAAGTGTACGTATGAACCCTGTTGGGGTCGTTGATGATCAGTTTGTTGATCATGTAAAAGACCCTAAAGTTAATAAAAACTGGGGCCGCCATGGTGACAATAAAACAGGTGGAGGTTACAAAAATAATATAAATAAAGATAAAAATGGCCCTGCATTTATGAACATAACTAACGACGGTCTGAACGATTTCACTATTACCCCTGAGCAAAAAACAGCTTTTGTAGATACCTTTCAAACAGGCGATCTTATTCCAGGGATCAAGTCAGAATCCTTTACGGGCTCTCGTGGAGATATATCAACAAAAGGAGTGTGGCTTGATGGTGTATGGACCATAGAGATGAAACGTAAACTAGTTACTTCAGGCAAAAAGGCCAATGTACAAGATGTGCAATTCAATGACTTATCTAAGCAATATCACTTTGCTATTTCAGTGTTTGATAATTCTCAAATCAACCATCTCTACCATGATGGAGCCATCACCTTTACGTTTCATTAGTGCCCACGGTAAACACCTAGCTTAATCGCTAGGTGTTGTCTTTAAAGCTAACATTTGGAGGTTAGCATGCGCTTAAACAATCTATCTTTTCATAGTAAATTAGGCCTGTCTGGTTTGTTAATAACTATTATATTAGGAGTCTTAAGTGCAGCAACACTTATAGGGTTGCTCTACTCCAGTGCAGACAGTGGCTTTAATCTTCCTGAAATGGATAAAGTTCAAGCCAAATATAGTAGCTCATTGCTCGTGGGGGCGATGAAAACTTCTATGTATCAACATGTCACTGTCGACGAAGATATCGACCTAGTCGCAGATTGGGTTAAACAAGGCGCTATTAATAACGACTTTTTTAGAGATGAAGTGATGCTGGTAATGGAAAATGATTGCCAAAGTTGCCATAGCCGTAGTTCAACCATGACAGGCGCGATCCCATCAATCCCACTGAGCAATTATGAAGATATTAAACGTTATACCGAACGAGGTTTTTCTTGGGCCCATATGGCCAAAGTGGCGCATATCCATCTGCTTGGCATTGCAATGTTAATGGGAATAGTAACGCTTATATTAAGCATTAGTAGCTATCAAAATACAATAAAAATGGGGCTAATATGTGTTGCTTGGATAACGTTGTGGTTGGACATTAGTGCATGGTGGTTAGCGAAGTTCTCCACCTCCTTTGCCTATTTAATTGCACTGGCAGGCACCATAGAAATAGCCTCCATTATCACCATCTGCATATTATGCTTATTTGATTTATGGTTTGTTATTCCCGCTTTTTTTAGAGAAAAAAACAATAACTAGGTATTAACTTATTTTTGATAATAACAATAGGAGAGTGGTATGGAGTCATTCATCGCATTTTTGCAGGAGTCCCCTGTATATATTGTTGGGCTACTCTTATTCATTGGTTACGGTTATTATGTTAACGCTAGCTTTAATAAATATCAGAGCATAAGTGGTGGCATTGAATTATTAGAAGATAAAGCAGAATAGTTGCTGAAATAAACTAACGTACTGATGTGAGTCAAACGAATAGTTGGATGACTCATAACCAAAATGGCGCAAAAAATGACAGAAGAAAACATAATCAAACTGTTAAAAATATCGATTATATTTGGCTTAGGTTTGTTAAGTCTGGGCATATATTTACACTTATTCAGCAACAAAATGCACACACTGGGTGTGACAGGCATCATTATTAGTGCCTCCTGCATTGCCACAGGTTTTATTTTTTCCTTGCCCACAAAAATTTATTTAACCATCCTTTTGATGAAGCGCGAGGAAGATAAAAGCAATAAATAAACTTAGCAGCCACCTATAATATAGCCGTTTACCAATCCGTCTGTTCAAGCAGCTAATAGTTTACATCTGTCTCAACTCCCCCTTCCTGGATAATTGATGGCTTTTTATACAATATGTCCTATCCTCAAAAAGATTCTATCACTATTGGGAGTTATCCATGAAAGGCAATCAAAAGGTTATCGACAGTTTCAATCGTTTATTGGCAAATGAACTGGCCGCGATTGATCAATATTTTATTCACTCACGCATGTATGAAGACTGGGGCTTAAACGAGTTATATGAGCGCCTTGAACATGAAAGAGAAGAAGAAACAGAGCATGCAGATTTTTTAATTAAACGCATGTTATTTTTAGAAGGTAAACCAAACATGGTAAACCGCCGTGACCTCATTATTGGCTATAACGTCAAAGAAATGATGGAAAACGATCTGGTACTAGAAATGGAGGTCGTGACGGCATTGCGCGAAGTGATTGAAATTTGCGAACAGGAGCACGATTACCAATCTAGAGAGATTTTAGAAAAGCTACTAGTTGATACAGAAGAAGATCACGTTTATTGGTTAGAGCAACAGCTCGGATTGATCGGAAAAATAGGTATCGAAAACTACATCCAATCCAAAATGGGTGAAAGTAACTCAGCAACTTAATAAAGGGGTCGATCATGAAGAGTAATCAAGACGTCATCAAACAATTAAATGCGGTTTTAGGTAATGAACTAATTGCAATTAACCAGTACTTCTTACATGCCAGAATGTTTAAAAATTGGGGGTTAGATGATCTCAATGAAGCAGATTACAAACGTTCTATTAAAGTGATGAAAAATGCAGATGAGCTCATTGAACGAGTATTATTTTTAGAAGGTTTGCCTAATGTGCAGCTACTTGGACGATTACGTATCGGTCAACACGCAGAAGAGATGATACAAGCAAATTTAGATTTTGAAATGGAATCCCGTGTTACATTAGTGAGTGTAATAACACATTGCGAAAATGTAAAAGATTATGTGAGCCGAGACTTATTAGAGGATATTTTAGAGTCGCAAGAAGAGCAAATTGATTGGTTAGAAGCGCAACAGTATCTTATTGACAAAGCAGGGATACAAAACTACCTACAAGAAAAAATGTAACCTTTCTCTGTTAAAAATATCCTGTGTAACTTATTAGCTTAAGTTACACAGCGTATTGCCCCTATTAAGCAGCCTCTACCGCTAAATCGTAGCGTACTGAAACTGTCTCTAATGCGTTCTTTACAACCTTCGTACAACGCCCACATTGATTAGTGACATTCAACTCGTCACGTAACTTTTGCATCGAGTCAGCTCCCTGCCCCACTGCGGTTTCAATATCTTGTTCTGTTATACCGTGGCAGATACATACAAACATAACTTTCCTATTATACAGATGCTACAGCCGTCATTCTGGCTGGTTAATATTAATGTAATAGGAAAATTATAGCAGGGATGATAATGACTATCAATGGCAATAAGCAGAGGAATTGTGATTAATGTTGACAGTCAGGGGGCTACCCTTGCTATTTTATGACGTTATTAAAGTCATCACAATGTCCAAATAAATATTAGGTTATAATTATTTTTCAATTAATGACTAAACCATAACAATAATAACAGTAGCGTTGAGTGAATGGGTTAACTTACGAACAACAATGAAAATTTAGTAGGAAAAAATATGTCTGACTTAGTTATATATTCAGGTACGGATTTTAACAAGCTTGATGATGAAGTTGATCTAGAAGAATTTTATCAGCTTCTTTATAAACTCAATGAAGCAACATTGCTGATATCACAAGCAAAAAATATGGATGATCTGTATCGTATAACGGTTGAAGTAGCATTATCTCACCTGCAGATAGATAGGTTAGGTATTTTGCTATTTGATAAAAGCAGTAACCGCATATCGGGGACTTGGGGAACCGATGAAAATGGCACTGTTCGCTCTGAGTATAACTATACCTCAGTTGTTGATGGGCCAACTCAAAATGTTATTTCACTGTTAGATAACCAAAACAAAGTTTGTATCTGGCATAATGTTGCTCTCTATGAATTTGATCAAGAAAAAGACTATCAAGACTCCAATATTATTGGCCATGGCTGGAATGGTGCGATTGGCTTATGGGAGCATGAGCGCTTAATCGGCTGGTTTGCTTGTGATAATTTGCTCAACTGTAAACCTTTTAACATTATGTATTCACATATATTACGCCTATTTTGCTCTGCAGTTAGTGAGCTTAGATTACGTTTTTTAGCACAGGAAAAAATTGAACAACTTAACCAAACCTTAGAGTCCAAAGTAAGAATTCGAACCGCACAACTACTTCAAGCACAAAACCAACTAGAGAAGAAAGTTGAACAGCGAACGTTGGCATTACAAAATAAAAATAATACCTTACAACACACCATTAAACGGCTACAAAACACTGAAAACCTTTTAAGTAAAACGCAAATGCACTCCGCTTTAAAAGACCTTGTGGTGGGTGTTGCTCATGAGATGAACACCCCAATTGGAACTGCCTATACAGCGAGTACCCACCTGCCCAATTTAGTACAAGATGTCCATGAAGCGATTGCAAACAGAGACTCAAAAAAACTTAAAAAACGACTCAATGACATTGAGGGTAGCTGTAAAATGGTCAGTAGCTGCTTGCATGATGCAACAACACTTATCTCTGAATTTAAAACATTGTCTACCATCGACGCAGAGGTGATTCCCGACGTTGAAATTCATCTACGTGAATGGTTAGCCTCTTCAGTCACATTAGCGGAGTTACAAGAAAAGTGTTTAACAAATTTAACCATTGAATACTTGCTAAAAACAGAGGTTGATAAACTCACAGTAAAGTCAGAGGTGTTACAGCAGATAGTAAAAGATCTACTAAAAAATGCTTATCAGCACGGTTTGACTGACCAGCATGCAACGATTCAAATTAGTGTTGACCTAAAAGGTAATACCCTGCTGTTAACCGTTGAAGATAGCGGTCCAGGTATTCCATTAGATATGCAAAACAAAATATTTAACCCCTTTGTAACCACTGCCCGCTCTCAAGGGCAAAGAGGCCTAGGATTAAATTTAGCATTTAACCTTGTTGAATATGTATTAAGGGGGAAATTTAGTTATTTCGACTCAACGTTAGGTGGTGCAGGTTTCTTAATTGAATGCCCTGTTCAGCATAAATATTGAAATCATTACCGGATTTTTCCTGCCACTATTCAGGCGTTTAACATGTTTTCATGCACACAGACTTTAGTTGATAGAAGCTAGCTAATCTAGTATTCAAAACATATTTTACATTCTAGATTAGCTGTTCAGCAAAGGCGAAAACACCACAAAATAAGATGTCGCAATATATGAATAACCGTTAGCGAAGCAAAATCTACCTGTCGTTGATTTATTTAGCAAAGCAGACCTAAAAAACGTCTGTTGAGCTGTTGTTAAGTCTGTTAATAATCAGCAATATTTTGAAGTAGTTTAAAAGTCACCTCTGAATGATACTCTTGCATCTTTTGCAAGCCAACCTCTCTTAACTGTTGAATATTATTATCTACCTGCTTTAAAAACAAATTTGCTAATGGCGTATCATTACAGCCAATAACAATAGGTACACTATATGAATTCAGCTCCTGCAAGCTAATATAGGCAACCTCTTGATCAATTTTTTGCAGGTAACGTACAGACGATTCATATTGAAAGGTATAATCCGCACGATTTTGTAGCACCATTCGTTGTGGGGTTAACATATTGGTTGCTGTTGATTGAACAATTCTTTTATCTAAATAGGGATGTAATAGTTCATCAATAACAGGATAACGCTGCCCTTTTACGATCACTCCCTTTGCATCATAATTTTTTAAAAATGCTTTTAGAATCAGCTGGCCATCACCATTAACAATATTGGGGTCATTTTTTAACTTAGCAATAAACGTTTGTTTTGCTGTTAACACATGCCCTGCTGTCGCAACCCACACTTTACTTTCAACAACGTTATTAAAAAAACCTTTACCGTGCGGTACAGCGCAGTAAGTTTCTTTACGGGTATGGACCATCAACGACTGCGCACGAGCAACGTTGCTATTTATGCTTACAAACGAGAACTGTTTGAACTGATCAATTAAGAAAGCCTCCCCTGCATCAGCAACACCTTGACCCTTTAATGGGCCAGAGTTTATCCAAAGAGGCGGGTAGTTAACGCGTAACAAGTGGATTTTTTGTTCAGCAAAGAGGTTAGAGGTAAACAAGAGTACAGCAATAATATTTATAAATTTAAACATTCAATCCTCGAAGACTATTATCAAGCGCAATTATAAGTATAGGCAAGCCAATTAGAGTTTGCTCAAATTGCAGGAGAACCTTAAGTTTTACTTCATCATGTGATGCATTCTATTAGATGGGGCGTCCATGAAGCGACAAAGAGTTTATGGTATCCCCAATGTATCTACTACTTCGTTAACTGAATCCTTCTTAGTACAGCAATTAATTTACAAATATAACCTTCATAAACAGGTAAAACGCTTATTCATGACTACTATTAATAGCAATGTTTTATGGGAATTAAATATGAATGTAATTCAATGCCTTAGCAGGTTTATTAGTAGCTAATGGAGGAGCTACTTGATGTACTTTACTCCGGAATAGCGAACACGCGCAACTGGGCGGTGTTTTGTGAAAAACTATGCTTGTTTTTCCGTGCCAACTCAACAACGATTATCTCTATTAATCAACCGTTTAATCAGCCTAAATATGCAGCCTCATACGGTATATCGGAAACAACACTTACTCAGTTAGCGATATTTTTACCTAACAATGATCCACGTATTAATATTGCGCGTCAGCAACCAAACCAAGCACATATACTTAATGGTAATACTCCACTATACAGTAACCCTAACAACCTATTTTCATCCTCTCTTATTTATAAAGATATTCTTTGTCATCACAATATTGAGCATCATTTAATACTCGCGATTAACATTGATGAAAATGAAGATGTTTTTCTGCTGTTAACAAGGAAAAAACAGCAACAAGCATTTACACAAACAGAAAAAGATAAATTAGAGCTACTATTAACCGATATTAAACGTGCCATTAACATTCAGAAAAAACATACAAACAACGACACCTATATTCGCGCAGGTCTTAATAGCTTAAAACTACAACCCGTTGGCTCTATCATTGCTAATTCAAATAACCAAGTGTTTCATTGCAATGATTACGCCAAGGCAATTCTTGAGGAAAAAGATGGACTGTTTTTACTTAATAACACCCTATACCAAGGCAACTTAAAAGCATCATCACTACTTTCAAGTAAAATTGACCTGAGCTTAAATGCAGATCCTGAAAATTTAGTTAGTATTCCCCGTTGCAACTCCGCTCACCCTTATCAGTTAATGGCGAGGCCCTTTCAAGTACGACACACTCCCTTCCAAGGAAAGCAGAACGCCACCAATATGGTTCATCTCTTTATTCTTGACCCCGATAAAGATCTCAACATTACTACCACATTATTACAAAATATCTTTGGGCTCACAGTTTCAGAAGCAAAACTTGCCTCTACACTTACTAAGCATTGCAATCTTAAAAGCACTCAAAATGAGTTAAATATCAGTGCCAATACCGCCCGTACTCACCTTAAACATATCTTCCAAAAGATGAACGTTTCAAGCCAAGTTGAACTAGTGAAACTCATCTCCACCAGCTATCTTTGGTCTTCTGAACAGTAGCCATCAGTCCCGCTTTATTCAAAAATATCTCTCCTGAGCAACTTTTAAATACAATCTGAATTAATAACAGGTAGGTACCTTCTTAGCCGTGTCGTTTTTTTATGCACCTTTATCTTCACAAAACAGTGCCTGCCAAGCAGTGATAGACGTAGCAGGAATAGTTAGCTTATAAATGAAGATAAAACAGAAGGAAAAGTAGTATTAAAAGTGTTGAAAAATGTAATTATAATTATTAGCTAAAACCACAACAAAGCAGGCGTAACCAGCGCAGTCACCATGAATGTGGTGAATGATATTCAACGGTAACAACCCAGTTTTTAACTGGTGCGCTCAGCGATACTCACATACCACTGAGTGCAAAATCTAGTTAATCTAACAGTACTTTTGCATTATCACCTTGTTCGTAAATAAGTAAGCTCACTGTTGATAGTGACTTTATCTCTTTTAAGCTTATTGCGAGTGAATAGTTATCTTTGGAAATGTTATCAGCTAGCCTGTCCACTATTTTTTTAACTTCAATCAACTCTAGCTTCGCCTTGGGCACACGAGTCGTGATAAATTTAAACCACTTCTCACTCATATTTTTGTGTACTTTATTGACCACCTCCCTGCTTGTTATAGTAAAAGGTTTATCTAAAATCCCACCATTACGCAAAATATCATAGATGATGTGGCCATTTTTCTTGGCAACTATCATGTTTTTGGTGTTCAACTGTAGCTCACCAATATGACCATTACTCATCTTCAAGAAAAACTTGATATCTTTATAACCCGCATCTGTAGCCCCACAGTTGTATTTAGCGTTATTACCCGAGCCTGTGCCATACCTGTCTTTCATCGCTGATTGAAAATGCATTATTTGAGTGAACTCTTTGCTCAGGGAGATCATCGCTTTAGCCGCAACCATATCGTCCATATCATCAAAGATAATGGTCATTCTTGCAGCGTCTTTTAGATCACCAATATCATAATGTCTTTTTCTGTTTGTCACTTTATCAAGTGCACCGTGAAAATCTTTAACACCAAAGTAGGCCCCTGGTGGCTGTTTTACAATACCCGCACAAACAGATGCAACCTGCGTAGCGTACTCAAGTAACTCTTCTTGGGCTTCACAGGTCTCTTGAAACATCATAAATAACTGCTTTCTTTTTAGCTGAGCATTTGCAACTTGATTTCTTGAATGGAAATCTAAATTTTTATTATCAAGCTTTTTACCGGTATCTGAATCAAGGTAATTATTCAAACTGCCATCATTACTCATAATATCGATAATGGATTGATCCTGAACTCTGTTTTTTTCATCTTTGTATTGGTAAGTCGCTATTTTTTTTCTTAATGTTTGCAACTTTAGTTTAAATTTTTCATTATTAACCAGTCTAAATCCTTGTGACATATGGCCCTGCATATTAATTTTAGCCATCACTGCGGCTTTATTTCGCCTTACAGTCTCCAGTGGAATTGCTATAGACTCAGTTTCTGTATTTGGCATACTTTACCCCTTATGTAGTGAAAATTAACTCGTTGCAATCCTTGTTAAACAAAGTTTATAACCTATTTAAAATAAAACATGTCGTGGTATAGAGTTTTGCATCTACACTGTTCAGAATTTACGCTTAATCCCCCCCACTTCACCCCTATTTTGTTAGACCCAATAATGAAGTTAATTAAGAAGCTATTTGATTTGTAAAGGCATTCACAGCAGTAGCACAATAGGTGAGCTAAAATTTCATTTTTGACAATAGATAATAAGCGGATTGTTATACGGATTCATTCATCTCATTTTTACAAGAGAACCCTTTATATATTGCGGGATTCATCTTAATAATCACTTTTATTGTGATGAGTTTAGTTAAAGAGGCAATTAAGCTTTTAGTGATAGCAACAATTTTATTTTTCGGTTACGGCTATCACCTGAACGATAGCTATCAAAACTCAACTAATGCCTTTGAGTTAATTGAGCGTCAAGTACAAAAATTAGTTGATTGATAAAATGCTTTATTGAAACAGTAATCAACTCACAATGATGAAAGTGGTAATGAGTAACCATGTTGCTAATAGCCTTAAGTTGGCAAAGGTATTGCTGAAAAAACTTAATTAAACTGTTGAGAATGTCAATATTAATTGGTTTAAGTTTATTCGCGCTAGGCATTTACTTACACCTATTCAGCGAAGAAGAGCAAAGCGGAAAAGAAGCTTAACTGGCGTAATTCAGTACTGCAAAATATTATTACATAAGAATTCGAAAGGTTTGCCTATTTTCATTGTTAGCTCAGGCGTAGCCTTTGCGCAAACAAGGGGGCTTGTTTTACGTTGTTTTCAAATTTCATATCTGTAATTGTCCCCCTTAATAGCCCGTACACCTTAAATAGAGCTTCCAAAAAGTGAACGTTGCTAGCCAAGTAGAGCTGGTTAATTTCATCACCACTAGTTACCTCTGATGCTCAGTATCCTACTCACCCATATGGGTGATAAAAGAAAAGTTAATTTCACCCAATTAGGGGATATCTGTTCGTCAAACTAGCTGTAATATTATTTGTATAAGTATATTAACAATAACTAAAGAAAGAGCGCTTAAATATGGGTTAATAAAAACGATTTACTTAGCATGAACTTATATAAAGGAGTTTGCCATGGATTTTCAAAAAATACTTTCTACGAATAGAAGAGTAATTATAATTTTATCAGTTTTAATTTTTAGTATACAAAACTCAACAGTAATCGCCGGGACTTGGTTATCTGCAAGCAACTGCCATGTTATTGGTGACTGGAATGAGGTAACACAAACATGCACTATGACTGCAGATTATGATGGGGGGATTAATATAAATCACCCTACATCAGGTATTACTCTTGATGGGAACGGTCATACTATTACCTATACACAAGAAAACAATGATCAAAGAGGTGTTCTTATCGGAGGTTATCAAAACACAGTTAAGAACTTAAATATTATTGGAACAAGTACTACTCAGGCATATTATGGAGCGGGTATTTTTATTTTTGGATATTATGATGAAGAAGCAGGAAATAATAATACAATTTCAAATGTAACAATATCTGGCGCCAGCATAGGAATTACAGCAAGATACGGAGCTGATAATAACAACATCACAGATAACATTATCTTTGATGTACAAAGCATAGGTGTTGAAATTGGCTATGAATCAAATGGAAATAATATTACAGGAAATGTAGTTTCATCTAATTATATTTCAACAGATTATTATTGCAGTGATTGTAATGACGGTATTCAAATTCAGTTTAACTCCAATAATAATACTATTTCAAGTAATACCATCTCGAAATTCAACTATGGAGTGAAAGATGATAGTGCAAGTAATGTATTTAATAATAACTTTATCGATATCAGTTATGTACCGATCGTAAACTACTCAGGCTCTGGTACATATAATAATAATTATTACTCTGATTATGATGAAGTAATAGAAGGTTGCACAGATAGTAATCAAGATGGTATTTGTGACGCCCCATATCAATTCATAGCTTGGATGGATGCTACTGATTACTCGCCATGGGTAAATCCAGATGGATGGTTAACTACCTCAGATGCATCAGGCACCGTTACTTCAGACTCTGGCGGCACAGTTTCAACTGATGATGGTGGTGTCGTTATTGATATTTTAGCCGGTGCTGTTGATGGTGATGTAACGATTACTGTTGAGCTAGTGGATGTGACAGAGCCCGATATTATTATTGGTAACTCAACTAATACTGCTACAGCTTTGGCAATTTATGAATTTGGCCCTGATGGAACAGAATTTACTACAGCAGCTGCAATTACTTTGATCATTGATGTGACTGATCTTAGTTATTATCAACGTGCTTTGATAAGTATTTATCGCCACGAAGATACTGACAATGATGGTGACATTGACTCTGACGATGGTTATGTAGAAATTCCTAATACTGTTTGTGAAATAAGTGCTGGAGATTACGATACTGATATTGCAACCTGCACCGCTTCGATTGAACACTTTTCAACCTATGCAATCATTCTACCTGATGATACAGATGGTGATGGTATCGCTGATTCAAATGACATGTGCCCATTAGAAGATGCAACAGGCTTTGATATCGATAATGATGGTTGTATCGATGATACAGATGGAGACGGCATAAATGATCCTCAAGACCTATGTCCAACTGAAGATGCAACAGGCTTTGATATCGATAATGATGGTTGTATTGATTCAATTCATGGTTTAACTGAAATGGTAACACAGCTTGTTAATTCAGGAGTCATTTCAGAAAATATGAAGAACAGTCTCATTTCCAAGGTTGAGAATGCAGATAAATCAATAAGCAAAGACAATACCTGCGCAGCTGTTAATCAACTACAAGCACTTCAAAACCAGATAGAAGCACAAATGGATAAAAAGCTCGTATCTGATATAGCTGCAGATGATATTATTAATTATACCAACAGCATCATTGCAAATTTTAATAGTCAACTTCCTATTGATGAAAGTTGTGCATAATTACCCCGATGAAGATTGTTAATTAATGGCTCAGCTTTTTCACAAAGATGCCCCCTGCTTAAATAAGCAGGGGGCATCTTGATAATTAAACGCCATATTTTGTCACTGAGCTATAGAAGCAAAAGAGGATCAACCAAACTTTCTAAGTAATAGGAAAATAGGAGCAAGTCTTGTCTTTTGCATCACATGCAAAAAAAAACTGAATCATTTACTTTCTTTAAGAAAAGTAAATGGGGCCCCCCCATTTTACTGAGTTCTAATTATTAATGTTCAGAACAGTCACAATTTTCATGTTTCTTGCAAAGTCGAAAGTTCCAAAAGTGACCTACAGCTAAAAACGTTGCGCCAGCTAGGGTCAGTAGTTTCTCTCCAAAATGACCGAGTAGATCTTCACCTAATACAACCGCTAGCAGTAAGCATGATAAGCCAATGACTCCCAACACAACTAAGCGATAATGTTTGTGTTTTTTACACCCTAACGTTAGCGCCAAAATACTGGTTGGTAATACTGCAAATACCATCCAAGCATGAAAGGCTTCGTTACCTAACTGCACAGCGATCCAACTTGGTAATAAAACCAGTAAAAATGGTAATAACAGGCAGTGAAAGGCACATAACATAGATAACCCTATCGATAACTTGTCAGTGAACACTTGTGTTGATTTCATTGAATTTTCCCTAATATTCTTATTTTGCCACTTTTGTGGTCTGGTGATTAAAATTAAGTTTATCTTTGATAAATAGTAACTAGCTGAAGAATAAAGCTTTAGCCCATGCAAATGTTATAATATAACACTTTCAGAGTCAACTTAATGCGAAGGGTTATCATTAACGTTGTAAGTATGGGAGTCGTTTTGTTTAAGCTGTTTTGCTTCCTAGGGGAAAGCAGAAATGAAATACATGTTGCAACTTGAATGTGGCAGTTACTAGGAAGTCAAAGGGGTCAGTTCGTCAAGCGCATCCAATCTGCATATACAAAAAAAACAGAGGCTGTTCTTGCGTTTTGCTCTATAGGCAAAACAAGGCCAGCCCCTGATGGTTCCATTTTAAAATCAGGTTACAAACCTGAGCTATTCTATAAATGCAGGGATGATAAAGCGTTTTAGCATTACATTCGCTTTTCCAAATGCGTCGTAATTAGAAGCCGTCGCCACTACAATTAAACCTAACTCTTTTACAATAATAATTTCCTGACCACCATAACCACTAGCCTGTACTACGGTATATGATTCACCTGCAGAAAATGAAACATCACGCCACCAAAAATACCCATATTTATCATAATTAGTATTAATTTGGGGATCCATTGAGTCCTTGATCCACTGCTCACTGATAACCTGTTCACCTAACCACTTGCCATCATCTAACATCAGTTGCCCAATCTTTAACATATCAATAGGACGAAGATATCCACTACCAGACGTTTTATTTTCCGTATATTGCCAGAACGCATTTTTGAAGCATAGTGATTTCGATAGCGTTTCTCGCGCATAATCCTCAACTTTATCTTGATCAACAATGGCATCAAGAGCAGCGGTAACCACCGATACGTAACCACGACTATAGGAAAAGTGATTACCAATTTTATTGGTTAATGGTCGAGCTAATGTAAACGCGACAGCATCATCACTGGCGAGCAACTTATTCATCAAATTATTAGGGTCTTCGTAACTCACATCCCATTCATTCCACTCTATTCCTGCCGCCATATTCATCAGATGAGCTAAAGTGATCTTAGATTTTTCTCCCGTTAGTAAGTCTTTATACTGAGGTATTAGCTCGATAATAGGTGTATTAACGTCCTGAAGTTTTCCCTCTGTAATCAATTTTCCTACCAACAATGAAGTAAGGCTCTTACTGACTGACTGTAACTGATGAGGTTCATCTTGTGTCCAGCCATTAAAGTACTCTTCTACTAATAACTTACCATCTTTAAAAATGAGTAAGCTGTCATGTTGGTCCCAAGAGTAGCGACCTGACTTAATCTGCTTTAATAGTTTTTTTATCTTTTCAGGGTGTTGACTATTTTCTGAAAGTGAATAAAGAGGATATGGGTCTTCACACTCTTGCTGATTTGGATGACTAATGTCAGTAACATTGGAATCACTTTTATACAAAAATTGCGTTGTAGGTTGTTGTTGAATACGTTTATAAGTGTATTGCTGACCTTGACGTTGCAAAACTACTTGTTGAAATTCACCATTTATTTCATTTAAAAAGTTGCCAGTTACTTGCCACTCTTTAATGGCATAACTGTTATCATCATTAACACTTAGCTCTCCAATTTCCCCTGTGTTTATCTCATATAACTTGCCAGCCCTCTCTGTAATAATGAAGTTAACCTCAGGGTTATTTTCTAACTGATAAACACCAGTAAAGGGGTTATTATCAGATTTAACCTGCGTACAACCACTACTAAGAATTAATAAACAAAGGGCTAGTAAAATTAAATACTGCTGACCATACCCCATTAAAACAGACCTCATATTGAATCCCTTCATAATAAAAATAAACAACAAAGACTCTACATTAAAGCAAATAAATATCATAAGAAATAATTATTCCCATTTACTTTTACATGATTTATATCAGTGATATACAGTAATTGAAGCGATCAACAGCGAAAACAATGTGAGGTAAGGTTAAGAAATATATGAATATTCCGATAGCGCTATAAAATCAATTGCCCCAAAAAACGTCCCCTTAAGCTAAGGATTAAAGACTAGGCCCTGTTACCCGCCTGGCGTATAAGAGCGAAACAATGTGATCTGAGCAGCCCTTTTAATTGATAAAAACATTTTTTATTGATAATAATTTACATTTCAACGTATAAACTACAACTCGATTTCTCTTAAATGGATTTAAATATGAAAAAACTTATTATTGCATCAATGGTTACAGGTTTATTAACAGGCTGTGGAGGCTCTAACTCTACAAATACCGCAGAAGAAGTGATAGAAGACGTTGAAGACGTCGTACAGGAAATAGAGCAAGAAGTCGAAGAGGTTATGACGCCTATTTCAAATGTAGGTAGCACTAAAGGCATCAAAATCACAACTGAAAACGCAGATGAGATTATTGAATTCATGAAGGCCTATGAAACTTATCTGTCAAACCCGCTGGCTAACACCACTACCACAGCAATGAAAACACGTTCTATGCAACACCACTCTACCCCCTGTACAATATCAGGAACAGTAGGTCTTGCTTTTGAAACAACGGGAGATGTTACTACTGAGCAAAATGTTTTTACAAAAATGCTTTTTAATCAGTGCTTAAACGCAGAGATCGTAATTGCTAATTACGACAATGTGCCTGAGACCTTAACAGATGGCGTTATCACCTTTGATTCGACAAGTTACAATTCATACAGTTCTTTCGATCATATAATCTATGGCGATATAGAAAATAGCTTCGGTGCTGAGTATATGAATATGAAGTTAGACATCGTTCTAGAAGGAGATCGGGTTGAATATGTCAGTGATTATGAAATTCGCATTGATACCAATCAAGTTGGAATTGATGGCGAATTAATTATTGCTACTACGCCAACTTTAGTTTGGAATGAAAACACACAAACAACCACTGGTTCAATATTAATTGAAGGCTACACTGATAATTCTATTGAAATTATTTACGATAGTAATGGTACGACTTATTACGTTAATGGGGAGTTATATATCCCAGCAGAATAATTTCTTTGGCCACGGCAGAGGACAAACTGTCGTGACTTTTTCCTGCTTAATAAAGAATTGCAAGTAACTACTACTTGCTTAATCTTTATAACTATTTTTTATACGCATCATAGGTAATGGGTTTAAAGGATTTCGCGTAATTTGAAGTAACGTACAACGCCCAAGGGTTTGCTGGAAACCTGCATTTGGAATTTGCTTTTTAACAGCTTTAATAAATACTCTATCCACCCCATTGCTTATCAAATCCAATGAAAAAACAGCCAAGTCTGCTTTGCGAAAAACTTCAATAATTTCCTTATAAGGTCCTTTGTAAGTTGCAATAAGGTGGTGCATATCGATAATAACCAGCACTTCCTCCACCAGCTCTGTCCGACCAATATGTTGTAAATAGTTACTCGCCTCTACAATTGAAGATTCAAGATAATCGGTCCGATTTTTAGTCCATAAACCAATACCATGAAAGGTGGCTGCCACTTGCACTTTATAACTGTCTGCGGGGATATTAGGCAGTCAAAAATGAACAAAATTTAGTATTCTCGTGACATGATTTCGATAACCTTGCTAGTCAGCACAGTAATGTGCTGTCTGAGCTGGTGCGTTTTGAGCAATCAAATAATGCAAGATTAAAAAATGGCAGGGCGAGCTTTTCTTTACTCGCTAAGGAAGTTTGCGCATCCAGACTACGAAACACGTTTCGGTTCTGGATGCGTTACTCGCCAAGGGCGAAAGCACTGCAAGGTAAGATTACAGATCTGGCCTCGTTAACGTGTAAAGCTTCCCCGCTATTGTTTCTTTTAATTGAAAGGTATTCAGGCTTACTTTTTTTGCACTTTTCTAGAAACTAATCCGAACAAAGCTAACGCAAAAAATGCAAAAGTAGAAGGCTCTGGTACCCCTGTACCTGCATCAGTGCTACCAAATGTAATATTATCAAATCCAACATTATTTGCGGCACCACCAAAATCAATTGACATTGCAGTTCCTGCAAAATTTAATGAACCTATATCCCAGTTACAAAAAGCACCAGTTGGGTCGCCAGAGCAGCCATTGTCTTTCCAATTTGCAGCTAAATCTATTGAACCCAATTTGTCTCCCGTCAGGCCTAAACCAGAATATACATCGATAGAAACGATGGCAGAAGAGCTATAGTAAAATGAAAAACCAGTATCAAACCCTTCGCCATAATTGAGAACTGATGAGCCTGATAAAAAGAACATAACCGTATCATTAGTTGGCTCATTGGCAAACCCACAGCTACCACCTACATCACTATCAACACAAGCCAACGCATCAGAGCCAAACCCAACTCCGTAGTCAAATCCTGAGTTACCCTGTGAATCTGTACCACCATTATAAAAGTCATTAATCGATGCGGTGTTACCAACACCTTCAAAATCTAATGTAATTACTCCTGCATTTGCGAAACTACTGGCAGATAGTATTGTAGCAACAGACACTGTTTTTAATATTTTTTGAAGCATGGGATAGCCCTTTAACCTGAATTTATTTTTAAGTGTTGATATCGAAACCTACATCAAGCAAATATCATTCCAAAAACAAAACACCTTAACTATAAATCACTTACAACTCGACCAGGTGTACGACTTACTTAAAGTGTAAAGAAAATAGACACTAAAGCATTTCATTAATTGCAGCATAAAATAAATAGGACACTCGCACCATTATCGTTAATACTTAAGTAATAATATTGCACTTGATTCAGGCCAAAGGGAAAGGGTCATCCATTAATGCAGCCCCCGTTAATGTCACACTCATCCAGTCAATTATGGATCTACATTGCAGTAGTTTCGCCTCCCGGAAACTTTAACGTAAGAAGAGCCAAAACCTAGTTTCGCTGTCTGAATTAGTGAGTCACGCTCCAATATGTTGTTTTATAAACTAAAATTCATGACTTCTTAACGTGCCGTACCTGCATGTACACTCCCCAAAATTGTCTCACTGCTCCTTTGATTGGCTAGTTAAAAAACATTCCATGATATCCTTTGCTAAAGTCAGGCTTCCAGCAGGAACATACAGCGGAAGCTTTCTGCTATCGATATTGTTGTCAGGCACAAATAGTTTAAGCGGGCCCCCGACTTTCTCTACTAGGTAACAAAAAGTTTATGGCTATACCAAACTGCCGCAAAGAATTGCGTGGGTAAAACCAAACGATGAAATATCTGTAACTGTAACTGTAACTGTACAGTTAACTGTCCACAAAAAAATCGTAACTCACTGAACTCACTATCTATTTTTGTTGTGAATTAAACTGCAACAGTATTGTTGTTCAATATCTTACTAAAATAGCACCCCACACTAACAAACACCTTTCTTATCAGTAGCTTACGTATATGGCTTAAGCCTTGCATAGAGGGAGTAAATATCGTTAGGCAAACCTCAGAAACGACACTCTAGTTGTCATTGTTCACTATAGGGAGGCTTTACCTACGGTGTAATCTCTAGCTGAACTTTTGTTCAGATTGGATTAATAATGTAGGAGATAAAATTATGAACTTTATAATATTTAGAAAGTGGCTCGTCACCTGCCTGGTGTTGCTCTGTAGCAGCTCTTTAATCTTTGCTTCAGACCATCCAACTGATGCTGTGGAGTTAGATGGTAATGTAAAACAAGAGAGCGCATTAGATGACTGGCAAAACATAAATTTAGGTAACAGTGGTGCGGCTGTCAAAACGGGTGTGTTAGCAGATTTACCACCAAAAACAATTTATTGGAAAGGTGGTTCAAAAGATATCCAAGATATTACTAAGTGGTGGTATCGAGATGGTTCTGTACCCAGCAAAGATGATATCAGAAACGCTTATGCAGCCGCTTATTATTTAGATAATCAAGCTGGTGATGAAGAGTTGGTTTTTTATTTTGGGGCTGATCGTTTTGCAAATAATGGTGATGCTATTTTTGGTTTCTGGTTTTTCCAAGATAAAGTGGGTCTAGGAGCGGGTAATCGTTTCGATGGCGAGCATAGAGTACATGATCTATTTGTTATTATGGAATACCCACAGGGCTCTAATTCAGAGCCTTTTGTGCAAGTTATGGAATGGAACCCTGCTGAAGCAGATGTAAGTGACAACCTCAAATTGTTGTTTAATTCAGAAAACGCTAAGTGTGGTGTGAATGCAGATGCAATGGCTTGTGCAATTACTAATACAAATGAAGAACAGGATAACTTTTGGCCATACACCAGTAAAAGTGGACCTGTTGGTATGTATCCTCCTGAATCTCTTTTTGAAGGGCGTTTAAATGTTACTAGGGCACTTGAACTTGCTGGTATTACAGAGATACCCTGTTTTAGTGCATTTTTAGTTGAAACGCGCTCTTCACGCTCTGAAACAGCACAACTTAAAGATTTTGTATTAGGAGAGTTCCCACTTTGTAGTATTGCAGTGACTAAAACGTGTGGGGCAGCTGAACTAAATCCAGATAATAGCTTTATCATTGATTATCAAATTATGATTGAAAATACTGGGCCTGGTAGTTTTTCAGCTAGTGAATCAGTCGTTATTGATGATCAGCCAAGTAACGGTAATGCTTTCCAATTAAATGGTACAGTGGGAGGAGCTGCTTATAGTCATGGAGCGACAAGTGACGGTGATGGAAGTGAATTAGAAAGTGGTGAGATATTAACTGTTTCTGGCTCTTATACTTCATCGGTTAATGGTGGTAGTAATATTGTTGATGCTAAGATTAGCTTAGGCAGTGGTTATGTTATTGCTGACCAATATAGTATTGGTTGTGACTCTTTAGCATTGTCTCCACTATTAGATATCGTTAAAAACTGCTCCTTATCTTTAGAAGATGTTGGGGGGTTGATTTCAGTGAGAAAAGACTATGATGTTACAGTTTGTAATACTGGTAGTGCACCACTGGATGTTATCTTAACGGATAATATTGATTCATCATTAAATGAATCATTCTCACTTGATTATGCGAAGTCTTGCGATAGTGAAGATGATATTGATAGTTGTGGTGCGGGTAATAGTTGTGGCAAATACACTGAACTACTTGACCCACAAGGAAACTCTTTTATTCCACAACAATACTTGTTTGCGTGCAAAGATGCCGACGGGCTATTTATTGAAGCTGTAGAGGGTGGTAATGCGCTTTGTGAAGTACGTACTGGTAACTACAACCCAAGTACAATGCCTAGCGGAACGAATGGAATGTTAAGTAATACAGCAACGGCCAAAGCAACTTCGCCAGTGGTTGATACTAAACTGCTTAGGACTGTTGGTGAGTCAGATGGTGCCACCTGTAATCTCTGCCCACTTACCCCATAACCTACTGCATAATGTGTTAAATAAAGTACGATAAACAATAATGGAGACAAATGTCTCCATTATTGTAATTGTTATTATTTACGCTTATTACCTTTCCCCCCTGTATCACTCTCATCACCGCCAGTATCACTTTGTAACTCAACATTTACTGTCGTTGTGCGACTTACTTGAGAGTCCGTGATGGTATAAGTGAAGTTATCATTTGATTTAAATGATTTAGCTGGCACATAAGTTAAACTATTATCAATATTTATAGAGACGCTACCTTTGCTACCTTGAGTAACAGCGATTACCTGTAAGCTATCACCATCACTATCATAATCATTTGCTAATACATTAAAGGTTATTGCACTTTTGTTGCTAATAACAATCGTATCACTTAATGCAACGGGAGCTTCATTGTTAGAAATTGGATCAGGTGTAGTATCTGGATCTATAACCTGTACTGTATTTTGGGCAGATATTTGTGCGCTCTCCCCACTGCGTTGTACCTTAGTTGCCACATTATAAGTGCCTTGCTGTGTACTAGTAGCGAGTGTTGTATGTAATGTAACAGTTGCCAACTCTCCAGCACTTAAGCTGAATTGATTTGGGGTTAGGTTTGCCCCCCACCCTACTGGCAAACTTGTACTAATTTCAAAATTAGCATCACCACAACTACTATTATCATTATTGCTTACTTGATAGTTAAAGCTAATTGTATCACCAGCTACTGCATTAGTTGCGTTGCTACTAAGGGCGGTAATCGCTGGACTTTGTGTAACGCATGAAGAGCTTCCTCCCCCATGTCCCGTGTAGCTTACATCAATGCTGACACTATCAGTATTTGATGAGATAACAGCAATCTCAATACCATAAGTTTCATCAATGTAGCTTTCTCCGGGTAAAATGGATGCATCGTCGAAATCAGACCAGGTACCTAAGCTATCTGGTGTTGCATCTAATAAATAACTAGAGTTTGGTGAGTTATCAGTCCCCTCATTGATTCGGATCCCGTGCAATTGATCAGCCCAACCTAAACCTAATCGGCTATCAAAACCAATCGCTTGTCGATAGTCGATGTAATACCAATTATTATTACCATTACTATCTGTGTTTTTTAATACTTTTAAAGCATTTGGCGTACTGTTACTCACCTCTGTTGGACCTAATGTTACGCTTCCACTGTCAGTTAAAGTCACTACTTTGTTATTCAACCAACCAAGTTGCTCCTTATGAAACGTATTAAAGTGAAAAGTTTCACTTGCCCCCCCCATCACCGAGTATAAATCTCCATATTCAATCATCGAGCAGTTACTTGTGTTGGTTGTTTGAGCGCCACACTCTTTGGCATTCGCATGGTATAAACCTAAATTATGACCGAGTTCATGAATAATAGTGCCTAAACTGAATTGTTTAATCCAAGTTTTAGGTCCTGCTATATTACCTTTACCAGCCCAGCCACACTGCCCGTAATAGGGGATAAAATACATAACATGGTCATACTGCTCAGGTAAATAACCTTGATTACGTAATACATCATCTGCTTTTGTAGCTAAGTCTGTGGTATTACATACTGATTTATCATAATTCACCATTATTGCGCTGGTTATGTCACCAACTAAACTCAATTGGTTATAAGATGCTTCTTGAAAATATTGGTTCGCTTGATTTAATACTACATTTTCAATTAATTCAGATGTTAAAGCTTCATTATAATCTGGATGATAAACTTCAACTAACAGCAAATTACGCTGCCCAATTGCATAACTTGCAAGCGTGCTACTGCTCGAGTCTAACGTTGTTAAGCTATTTGGCTCATCAGAAAGTGCAAGTGCATCAATTGTTTCACCGCCATCTTGAAACAACCAACCGCTCGCTTGCAATTTAGCCCCACTGCGTAGCGCATTTGTATTAGCTTGTTTAGGTAATAATAGCTCTATACGAGCATTTTCCGTTTTCAGTATATGACGCAAGCGACTGTGATCGACATAATCTTCATAGTTAACCTCTAGCTCACCTTCAATTTCCCGCTTTTGTTCTACTAATGCTTGAATTTCAGCTGGCATATTGGCACGAGCCTGCTCTGGCAGGGCTGCAGCGATAGCGGCTGCAGGGTCGCTTTGTACTAACTCAGCCAAAATAGCTTGACGTGTTTTGGCGAGTTCAGTTAGCTCAATGTGTAGATTAATCTTATCTACACCATCGGCACGCCGATATTCTGCCATTAACTTATTGAGTGCCAGAGTCTTCTCTTTAGCTTGCGTGGCCACCGTGACACCAGCAGCAGTAGGAAAATCTTCAGTCATTTGATTAATTTGATCAATTTGATATTGACGCCATGCTTGGTAACCAACAAAAATAAGCAATAAAAGCACCACTGCGCTTAACAATATAACTTTTGGTGACATCAATTTGCTGGATATTACTCGTGGATTAAACATAATCAACCCCTTATTACACGCTGGCTTCACCCTTCAAAGTGATGGTTACTTACAATGACCGATTGGCTCCACACAGACTTCATATAAAACATTTATAAAAAAGATAGCAACCACCCACTTGACTTTTTGCAAAAGTGGCACTACCCCGATATTGTAATGTTAATAATAGTCAAAAGTTGAGCTAATACAATTTAGTAAAGCTTGCCATTCTACGTATCTTTAATTGCTTGATAATTAAAGTAGCTAGTGGTTATTTAATGGTAGAAAGGTGAGTTTTTTCAAGTACTAAGCGAGTATTGTTAAGTCTAAATTAGTACTTTGTCAGTACAGCCTAAGCTATTCTCGCTGGATATAAATCCAATAATGATTATTATTAAACTCAGTAAGCTGTAAATAATAGTTATCAAAAACAAACTCTTGGGAGTGATTTAGCGGGCAGTGAAGAAAGCAATATTTAAATCTTGATTTTGCATTTTTTAATTAAACGATAACATGTCGTTCTGGAAATATGTAATTGTCGAGATGCAGCTGAAATGTTGTAATTATTTTGTTTTATTACATCGAGCAGTTGATCAGTATCAATCTCTGCTTGTTTATTACGCTGACCAGAGAAAAGCTTGAAGTTGCTTTTACCATTAATACCTAATTCCTCAGCAGTTATTTGATCTGATTCTGCCATTACAACAGCTCTAAGTATACGGTTTTTAAGCTCTCTTACATTACCAGGCCAATCATATAAAAGCATTGATTGTAGTGCTGCTTCTGTAAAGCAAACTTTATTGTTTGAGTGACTGTATTGTTTAAGGTAATCACGAGCTAATGACTCGATATCTTCACGGTGGTGCCTGAGGCTAGGTACATGAATTCGCAATATGTTTAGACGGTGAAACAGATCTTCACGGAAGTTTCCTTCAGCAACAGCGTTCTCAAGATCAATATTGGAAGCAAATACAATGCGACAGTCTACTTTAACAGGCAAGTTAGACCCGACCCTTTGGATGGTGAAGTCATCAAGAAATTGTAATAGGTTTACCTGTAAGCCTAATGGTAGGTCGCCAATTTCATCAAGAAATAAAGTGCCATTATGGGCTCGCTCAATATGTCCAATATGCTGCCTTTCTGCACCTGTAAACGCTCCTTTTTCATAACCAAAAAGCTCTGAATGAATTAACGATGCGGGCAAAGCGCCACAATTAACGGTTATTAGAGGCCCTGTATTACGGTCCGATATAGAGTGGATGAGTTGTGCGCAAAAACCTTTTCCAGTTCCTGTTTCCCCGCTAATTAATACAGGGCAATCAGAGCTAGCCACTTTTTTTAATTTATGTTTCAGCACTTTAATTTTATTAGAGAGCCCAACCATTGTATGACTTTGTAGGTGAGATAGTTGCTGGATGTGAGTATCTTTATGCAGTTGAGTCATGCCCCATACATGACCTAATGTGTGAATAAACTGTTCCCAATCAATTGGCCAGTGAAAGTAATCAACAAAATAAGTCGCTAGGTTTTGTGAATAATCTGCGGAGTTGATGGGGTAATGCATTGCTATCGCTAACCACTTAACATGCGGTGCAGTATGTTGTAATTCAGCAATGGCTGAAAAAATATTATTACCGGTATTTGTAGTAATGATTGCAATCGCAACGTATAAATTAGATTGCTGAATTATATCGCTTGCCTGACTTAGGTTCTTTGTCATTTTTGGCTGCCAGTCCAGCTTGATTAACTCGGAAGCAAAACTCTGAAGGTCATTATCTAAATTAAGAATGAGTACTGGTCGCTGAGATGTTAGATTAGATTTTTGCTGTTTCAACATAACCTATCCCCTATTTTTGCTACGCCACAAGTCTAGGAAATGTGTTTAAAATTGGCAAGAATATCTAGCCTATTATTTATTACTTTTCTCCCCAAAAAACTATTGCTCTAGTTTTAACTAAAAACAATATAAGACACTGATCTTACCTTATTTTATAAATACGCATACCTAATAGCTTGTTAATAATGTTTTTAAATCATATATAAAGTGCTTATATGCCCTATCTTTAAATATATAGTTAGGTTCTCTAAAAACATTTTATTTTCCTACTGTATAAAGTTCATCAATTAGAGCTCTTATTATGGATTTAATAAACATCGATAACCCCATTATTATTATCTCAAACAGTGCATTAGATAAACAAGTATTAAGGTGCTTTCCTAGCAATAGAAAAATAACCTCTACAGATGATTTAAATACGCTGTTTCATATTGCTCAAGAGAATGTTGGCGCAAATCTGTTATTAGATTTATCTCTATTTAATGATGATTGTCACCATCCTGCCCTTAATAATATTTTTAAAAAATGCAATTCACAGCTAGTTGTTGTGTTTACTCAGACACAAACTCCTGAAAACCTATATACCTTGTTTCAACAGGGCTGTCGTGGTTTCCTTGATAGCACTATAGATGATGAGCAATTAATAAAAGCCATCAAAGCAATCGAGATAGGAGAGTTGTGGATTAACCGTAAGTTGATTGCTTATTTTATGAAGAAACTATTAATAGAGGAAAGCGCTAATAATACAGACGCTTTTTATAATGGAGGGCTTACTGCAAGAGAAACACAGGTGATTGATTGTGTCGCACAAGGAAAGTGTGACAAAATAATTGCACGTGAACTATCTATCTCTCCAAATACTGTAAAAAACCATCTCAGCCATATCTTTTCAAAATTAAACATATCTGATCGCCTGCAACTTGCACTGCTCTATCATGGTATTAAAATAAAATAATTTGAATTTGATAGCCCACAATTTTTTATTGCAACGCAAATAGAAAATTTATGATCATGTAATTTGATTAACATACTCACACATAGAATATGTTATTAAGATCTGTGATGTTATAAATAACCGATTGAATTATGTAAAACAATTCAGATTAAGCCCTTTATTGCTGAAACACAGATAAATTCAATAGTGCTAATTGACTATATTGTATTCCAATAATGGATCCTAAAGTAATAATGCAACTGACGAGTGCGCAACAGCCATAGATATGTAGTGTGCCTGTTAAGTGACATAATTATTGGAGTTTAAATCGTCTAGGAGTTCAACATGAAAATCAAGAATCTATTGTTAGCAACGGCTATTGCAAGTTCATTTCTATCAGTGTCAACGAGTGCGGCCCCTTCTGCAAAATTTGCAGCAACTTGGAATTCTGCCTCACCAAATATTGTTTCGTTGGCAGTGATTACAGATGCAACGGCCGATGCGGCTATCTTAGATGCAAAAAATGGTTATCAATTGACCACTATTAAGGTTCCTCAGGATAAGGAATTGTTAGTAGGTATTTCAGCTGAAATAGGGATAACTACAGATACCTCAATCAAAGGAAAAAATGGTGGTGCAGCAAAAGCGATTGCCGATGGTCGTGCATGGGTTCTTGTGACAGCAACACCTGTTGCTGGAGGTGATAGTGTTGAAGCAGTCCCAGGAGCAGTTGTTTTATCCAGTAGAATTCAAGCATTACAAGCAACACTTGGTGGGGTTATTGAAGCGTGTACTGACACAACTGGAGGTACTGATGAAAATGGCTTAAATCCTGGAGATGATGGTTATATTCCAACACCTGATGGCACTATTGATGTGGCGCTTGAGTGTGTTGTTAGTGATGAAGAGATTGGATTAATGCTTGATACTTTAGCCTCTCACCACTTTAACTTTATTTTGCCTAATATGAATGCAGGTGAATACGCAATTAAA
>Ga0209292_1000742_pt1 | contig 41711 bp, 30 predicted proteins | sample GOMGulsemesocosm_2_FD_184634 | JGI IMG/M metagenome (GOLD analysis project Ga0209292, IMG submission 184634) | Methane-oxidizing microbial communities from mesocosms in the Gulf of Mexico - GOM9C Gulf of Mexico (SPAdes) (version 2) | ecosystem: Environmental > Aquatic > Marine > Cold seeps...
GTTACCAGTATTGAAACGTTTAAAGAAGGACGAAATTCACGATTAGTTATTGAGGCTGATAGTGATTTTATCTTCACCCAAAAGCAAGAAGATAATTTGTTTATCCTTACGGTACAACCAAAGCCTGAGAAAACACCTACATATTTAGGTGATACTGAAGATTTTAATGGTCGAAGTATTTCATTAAGCTTTCAAGATATCCCCGTGCGCACGGTTTTACAGATTATTGCTGATTACAATGAATTCAATTTAATTATCAGTGACACAGTCACTGGTAATATTACACTCCGTCTTGACGGCGTGCCATGGGACCAAGCATTAAGTATTATCCTAAAAGTTAAAGGCTTAGATAAGCGTATGCAAGGCAATATTTTGATGGTAGCTCCTGCCGATGAATTAGCTGCCCGTGAAGCACAAACTCTACAAGCAAGGCAACAAGTCGAAGAGTTGTCGACTTTGTATTCTGAGTATATACAAATTAATTATGCGGTAGCCGCTGAGTTTGCAGAGTTGATCAAGAATGAAGATACCAGCATCTTATCTGCCCGTGGCAGCGTATCGGTGGATGAACGTACTAATACCTTACTAATACGTGATACAGCAAAAAGCATTGAAGATATTAAACGTATGGTGACGATTCTTGATGTCGCAATACGACAAGTTGTGATTGAAGCGCGTATGGTGACAGTAAATGATAATTTGAATGAAGAGTTAGGCATTCGATGGGGAGCAACCAATACTGATGGTGAGAGTACTACTTCAGGTTCTTTAGAGGGTGTTGATTCCGCACGTGGAGGTGATGTACCTTCATTAGTAAATAGGTTAAATGTAAACTTACCGGTTGCGACACCAGCAGGAACAATTGCTTTTCAGGTTGCTAGGTTAGCTAATGGTACTATTTTAGACTTAGAACTTTCAGCGCTTGAAAAAGAGAGTAAAGGAGAAGTGATCGCTAGTCCGCGTATCACCACTTCAAACCAAAAAGAAGCTTATATAGAGCAGGGTGTTGAGATCCCATATCAAGAAGCTGCATCTAGTGGTGCAACAGCCACTCAGTTCAAAAAAGCAGTATTAAGCTTAACAGTAACGCCACATATCACCCCAGATGATAAAATAATTTTAGACTTAATCGTGACACAAGATACAGTCTCAGAAGTAAAAAGTGGTTTAGCCCCTGCCATTGATACCCAGCGAATTGGAACGCAGGTTTTAGTGAACAATGGAGAAACAATTGTTTTAGGCGGTATTTATCAGCAAGCGATTATAAATACCGTATCAAAAATTCCGATTTTGGGCGATATTCCATATTTAGGTTGGTTATTTAGAACATCAAGCCAACTAAATCAGAAAAAAGAGCTGTTAATCTTTGTTACACCACGAATCGTAACAGAACAGTTTTAGAATATTATTATGAAAAATCCATTAAATGCTGTGTTTTTTAGCTATTTAATGGATTTTTTATTTTAATAAGAGTGTTTTTAACTAAGATAGTACTATTGTTACTTGCAATTCATAGCCAACACTTGCGATAATTACGCCCTTGAAATTTCCGAGGGAGACCTCTTTTGCGTCACAAGCTCTATTTCATCGTATTTAGACTTTTGACTGTTCTGTTCACACAACGAGTATTAAGTAAATCTAATGGCAGAAAAACGTAACATATTCCTTATAGGCCCTATGGGTGCTGGTAAAAGCACTATCGGTAGAGAAATAGCAGACCGATTACATCTTGAGTTTTTTGACTCTGACCAAGAGATAGAGCGCCGTACAGGAGCAGACATTGCTTGGGTTTTTGATCTTGAAGGTGAAGAAGGTTTCCGCAGAAGAGAAGAAACAGTTATTGAGGACTTGAGTGAAAAACAGGGTATTGTTTTAGCTACAGGTGGTGGCTCAGTTATTAGCACAAATGTCCGCAATCATTTGTCTGCTCGAGGCATAGTTGTTTATCTTGAAACAACTATTGATAAACAAGTCGCTCGTACGCAAAGAGATAGACGCCGTCCACTGTTACAAACCTCAGAAGAGCCACGTACAGTGCTTGAAAATTTAGCTGTAGAGCGTAATCCTCTTTACGAAGAAATTGCCGATATAATCGTGCAAACAGACGACCAAAGTGCAAAGGTTGTTGCCCACAAAATAATTGAAAGATTAGATTTTTAATTTAATTTTTGCAGGACCTTAGTAATATTCTGATATGGCAATTCTTAATCTTGATTTAGGTACGCGAAGTTATCCAATCTACATCGATTCAGGTCTGATAAATAAGACAGGCCTGTTTTCATCTCATATTCATGCAAAACGAGTATGTATAGTAACAAATGATATTGTTGCACCTCTGTATATTGAATCCATAAAAGCGAAGTTAACCGACTATATTGTGGATGAGGTTATACTCCCCGACGGTGAAGCTGAAAAAAGCTTAGCTAACTTTGAAGTGATTATGTCTCACTTGCTTAAACACGAGCACGGTAGAGATTCCACTTTAATTGCGTTAGGTGGCGGCGTTATCGGTGATATAACCGGTTTTGCTGCAGCTTGTTATCAACGTGGCATTAACTTTATACAAATCCCTACCACCTTACTTTCACAAGTTGACTCTTCAGTGGGTGGAAAAACAGCTGTGAACCATCCACTTGGTAAAAATATGATTGGTGCTTTTTATCAGCCCCAAGCTGTTTTTATTGATATTGATAGTCTCACAACACTTCCTGTACGTGAGTTCAATGCCGGAATGGCTGAAGTTATTAAGTACGGAATTTTAGGTGACAAAGCCTTTTTCATTTGGCTTGAAGATAATATTTCTTCAATTAAGTCAGGTGACAAACAAATCCTCGCCGAAATGATTGAAAAGTGTTGTCAATGTAAAGCCGATATCGTCGCGTGTGATGAGAAAGAATCAGGTGTTAGGGCGCTACTTAATTTAGGTCATACTTTTGGTCATGCTATCGAAGCCGAGCAAGGATATGGTAAATGGTTACATGGCGAAGCTGTTGCTACTGGCATGGTACTTGCTGCTAAGTTAGCAGTAGCAATGAATTTGCTTGAAGTGTCAGAACTTCGACGTATGGAAGCATTAATCGCAGCGTTTGATTTACCTGTAACTGCTCCACAAAACATGGGTTTCGTTGAATTTATTCGCCATATGCGTCGAGACAAAAAAAATATTGCTGGTAAGCTTAGGTTTATAATACCAACAGCTATTGGTCAATCTGAAATTCGTGACGATGTCACACAAGATACGCTTCAAGAAATTCTATAATCATCTTTTCTCGTAGGCAAGTGCCTATGAGATGAATTTAGAGCATAGAAAGGAATAAGCATGTCTGCATCTGCAAACACTTCTTCAATACATCAAACAGCACAAATGCTTCGATCGAATGAACCTATGCCTTCTATTGAAAGTATAGGTACCAGCGTAACCTCAAGAATCGACTATAATTTACGGTTTTCTAAACAAGTTGTATTGGTCGTTGGTAAAGATACTGAGCAATATTCACCGTTAGCGAGCCAGTTTCTTGTAAGTCTTTCGGATGTTAGCTCTCTTGATATTCAAAATAGTCAATTCAATGTGGCATTTATTTCAGCCTCATCCAAGCTAAATGATATTCAAATGCGATGTCGTTTAATTGAGCAGTTATTCGTAAATACATTGTTTGACCCTGAACAATCTCTTGCTGTTAGTGTGTTGCGGTTTGCAAAGCAGCAAGGAGAATCAATTTCTATAGTTATAGACCATGCACACGCACTGTCATTGCAAGTTAAATATGAATTATGCCAATTAGTCACTTTGGCTAAAAAAAATAAACTAACGATCAACGTTGTACTTTTTGGTTTAATGGAGGCTGGTCAACAGCTATCGATAAATAAGAGTTTATTTAAGAGCAAAGTGGCTATCATCGATGCTGGCAATGGCCAAATATTAAGCATGGATGATAATAAAATGAGAGTTGAAAAGAGTGTTAGCCCATTGCTTCTATGGCAAAAGGTAAGCTTGGTTAGTGCTATGATTCTAATTGCTGCAGCACTTATCTGGGTTTACTTAATAATAGCTGAGGATGTTAATCAACAAGCTATTAAAGCGCAAGAAACTAAATTGTCAGGTGATCATAAGGTACTTGTAACCAAGTCTAGTATAAATAGTAGTTCAACCGAGCAAACGACAATACAGCTGCAAAAAAAGAAAAAAATTGAAGCGAAAGAAAACCCTATTATTAATACTGTGGCTATTGCCCAAGCAACAAGTGAAGACATTAATCTACTCTTGAGTACAGCCAATTCAGATGTGTATATCGAAGAAATACCTGCTGAAGTTGGTGATATATTACAAGCATTAGGCGTCGTAGCAAAATACGTTGAAAACGACGTTGTAATTACAGAAGAAGAGATTTTTAATGAAAGCCAACCAGCTGAAATTAGTGGTCACTATTATCAAACCAAAGCAAAAGAATATAAAAGTGGCTATGTTGTTCAAATTTCGGTTTTTTCAGATGAGAACTTGTTACAGCAATTCTTAAAGCAACATAACAAAGAAAATTTTCATACCTACCAAAGACGGCTAGAAGCAGATAACTCTACGGTTATTACATCAAAAGTATTTCAAAATAAAGCTGAAGCTAAAGCAGCGATTGAGTTATTACCAACACAACTGATAGAACGTAAACCTTGGGTAAAGTCTATTTCATCGGTTATCAATGAAATGAATACCTTTCAAGGATAATTCAAGCTACAATCCGCCTTTAATTATTAAGTAAACTACAGCTTAGCTCTGTAGGAAGAATAATAGAGAATAAGAGTTGTTTAGCCTGGAAACTGCGCTAACTTATTAGATTAGACTTCTACTCTTTGTTCCTGCTAAGATCTATACAAAGTAGTACAACAGCTATAATTCTTCAGAAAATAACGCCAGCATAAATTACAGCATTGGCAATAAGGTCTAGAGTGAGTAAAGATACATTGCAAACCAATATGCGATCTCCATTAAAGTGGGCTGGAGGGAAGAAACGTGTTGTAGGTGAAATCCTAAAAGTTTTACCTATTAAGGGTAAAAAAAGGTTAGTTGAACCTTTTGTTGGTGGTGGCTCTGTTTTCTTAAATATAGACTTCGATGAGTATTTATTAATAGATATGAACAAAGATCTTATTTCTTTGTTTAATTTTATCAAAAATAAATCGGCTCAATTTATTGCCGATGCTGAAGTGTACTTTACTGGTGATTACAATCATGCCGAAAAGTATTATGAATTGCGTAAACAATTTAATGAATCTAGTGATCCATACCTACGTTCATTACTCTTCTTGTATTTAAATCGACATGGTTATAATGGTTTATGTCGTTATAATAAAAGTGGTGGTTATAACGTACCGTTTGGAAGATATAAACATCCTTATTTCCCAAAAGCGGAATTAGAATATTTTTCAAAAAAAGCTCAAAGAGCAACTTTTTTACAAGGCGACTTTGAAACAGCATTTACGCAAATTAAAAGTGATGATGTGATTTACTGCGATCCACCGTATTCTCCTATTAATAGGACGGCTAATTTCACCGCCTATGCAGGTAATTCATTTACCGATAAAGACCAAAGTCGACTGGTGGACTGCGCTGTAAAAGCAAAGAATCGAGGTGTGGCGACAATTATTTCTAATCACCATGTCGATTTTACCCGCGAGTTATATAAGGATGCAGATAAGAGAGAGTTTTTTCAAGTACAGCGTTCGATAAGCCAGAAAGGTAAAGGACGTGTAAAAGTGAAAGAAGTTTTAGCTCTTTATAAGTAAAGCTTAAGTAATCAGCAGTATTTAATGATGCGCCTTTTGATCTTTAAAAGATAATACAGCTATTTTTCCTTCAGCCCCTGCAGCAAGAAAAAGATGATCATCGCTGGCTAAAGTATAGAAGCCTTGAGTAACACCCCCACCTGTTTGTTAATAAACACCTGCCAAGTATTCCCCGAATCAAATGATATATCAGTAGATGTCTTCCCTGTTGTCAGACAGATTTTTCCTTGGCAAGACATAGCTGTTCGTAAGCGAATACTGCCTGTGTTTATTGGATCCCAATGTAATTCGCTAACAGAGCCATATTAATATACGCCCTATCTCTTTGAAGGTAATCCATTCATTAGAGGTTAAAAATACTACCGTATTGGCTAATGCGTATAAATAATGGGATCAGTTTGGTATAACAAAGCTGACCACAGCTATTAAACAAGCTATGAAGATTATGACAGCGATAATACCGGTAATTATAAAGTGAGATAGTTTACCTTGAGAGAAGTCCCGCTTACGATTAGTTTCAGTCTGTACACCGAAGAAAGCAGCAGCGACACTTTTGAAAGTTTGCCATATGCTGCTTTGAAAAACAAAAAACAACATAGATTTAATGGAAGCTATAATGGATAAGCTCTACTAAATCTACAAAATGTAAGTGCGTTGATTGGCTTTCTCCCGACAACCAAGATAACCAGCTTTTATTTGACATATTACGTGTCTGACAGGGGTGGTTTATATGATTCATCGGTAAACTTGATTCTACAACCAAACATGAACTTAGTAAGTTCATGTTTTGACTATTAGAGTAGCCATTCAAGGTGAATAAAGTAACAAGGGTAAAGGTAAAAGCAAAAAATAGTTGCTTAGACTTTGAAAGAAAAGAGTTTGTCATAATCCGTTTTGACATGGTTTTTCACTATTTACACTATAGAGGTGAACCAGTATAGCTCAGGCCCACCTCAATGTCTTTGACTGTTTTTTCGTCGCTCTATAACAGAATTAAACTTTGCAACTAATGCTTCTACAAATCAATATCCATACTATAAGCAACATAGAATTTTACATCACCAGCGCCGTCATCTAAATTAGTTGCGGAAGCGCCAAACGTAAAGCCATCTTTGCTTAAGCTAACACCGTAATCAATATAGTCATCACTTAACCAGTCACCACTATAAGAGCCTAGATGAAAAGCCACTTCTGCTTCATTACTCAGTGTTAATGTGTAATCAGCACTTGCATAGATAGTATCTGCTACATCTGCACCTTCACCTGAAGTTAATACAGCAATACCTACTGTTAAGTCACTAAAGGAGAAACTACCATATATTTCAGAAAAATCAGCTTCACCAGTTGTTTCATCAGGGTAGCCAAAATAAATAAAACCAACGTCATAGGACATACTGTCATTAATGTCAGCGGAGAAACCGCCATAAAGATCTAACTCATATGACATGCCAGGAGCCCAACTTGCTGTTGATACCCAAGTACCCGCATAAAAGCCTGAGCTGTGAGCGTAATCGATACCACCAGAAATCGCTGCATCGTCACTACTTTGTGTGACGCCGCGCCATAAGTAGTTGGAGCTCATAGCTACATTGGCGGATAATCCTTCAGTTGCAGATGCTTGAAAAGAAATGCCTGAAATAGCTAGTAGTGATGTTATCGCGATAGCTGTTATTGCTTTTTTCATAATAAGTCTCGTTATAATTATTGTCTATAGATGAAGTTGCAATCTTAATGCCTAAATAAAGTTCGAATTAATTTAATGTTAAGCTTTATTATTAATCTTACATATCATGAGTTTAATGTTTATATTTTAATGATGCTATAAATATTAATCGTAGCTGAAATATTAAAATGAGCAATGTTGGTGCGCTTTAAATAGGAATTGGTCAAATAAAGTGCAACAGACAAGTTGAAGACACAGTACGGAACTCGCATTTTCAATTAGCATGGGTATAATAGCGGCATATTTTTCTAGGATGTTACGCTCATGTCACCATTTTTAATTGCTCCTTCTATTTTATCTGCCGATTTTGCTCGTTTAGGTGATGATGTTGCCAATGTTTTAGCCGCGGGAGCAGATGTTGTTCATTTTGATGTAATGGATAATCACTTCGTACCCAACCTCACGTTTGGCCCTATGATTTGCCAAGCACTACGTGACTACGGCATTAAAGCACCTATTGATGTGCATTTAATGGTGAAGAACGTTGATACGTTAATACCCGCTTTTGCAAAGGCTGGTGCAGATATTATTACATTCCATCCTGAAGCTAGTGACCATATTGATAGAAGTTTACAACTTATTAAAGACAATGGTTGTAAGGCAGGCTTAGTACTTAATCCTGCCACACCATTGCATTGCCTTGACTTTGTAATGGATAAACTAGATGTCATCTTATTGATGTCAGTTAACCCAGGTTTTGGTGGGCAGTCTTTTATTCCTACCACATTAGATAAATTACGTTTAGTAAAAGAAAAAATTAAACAAAGCGGCTATGACATACGCTTACAAGTTGATGGTGGTGTAAAAGCCAACAATATCGCAGAAATTGCCGAAGCTGGTGCAGATATGTTTGTTGCCGGCTCAGCAATCTTTTCGAAAGATAACTATAAAGTAGCGATTGATGAAATGCGTGCAGAGTTAGCTAAAGTATCATCATAAGCCAAAACTAAGACTTTTAAGGAAAAAGAAATGACAAGTAAACCTATTGTATTAAGTGGCTGTCAGCCGTCAGGCGAGTTAACTATTGGTAATTATTTAGGCGCATTAAAGCAATGGGTTAATATGCAGTCTAGCCACGAGTGTTACTACATGCTTGTTGATCAACACGCAATAACCGTGCGTCCTAAAGCCGAAGATTTACGTAATGCTACCTTAGATGGTTTAGCCTTGTACCTTGCGTGTGGCGTCGATCCAGAGCAAAGCACTATCTTTATTCAATCGCACGTTCCTGAGCATGCACAATTGAGCTGGGTGTTAAATTGCTATACGCAAATGGGCGAATTGAATCGCATGACGCAATATAAAGATAAGTCACAAAAATCTGAAGCGAATATGAACTCAGGCTTATTTACTTATCCAGTATTGATGGCTGCTGATATTCTTCTTTATGGTGCTGACCGTGTCCCCGTTGGTGATGATCAAAAGCAACATTTAGAGCTAGCACGCGATATAGCTACTCGCTTTAATAACCTTTATGGCGATATCTTTGTTGTGCCAGACCCTTTTATACCAGAGCAAGGCGCACGAGTAATGAGCTTGCTTGAACCGACAAAGAAAATGTCTAAGTCTGATACTAACCCTGGTAACTTCATTGGCTTATTAGAAGACCCTAAAAAAATTGCTAAGAAAATTAAACGTGCAGTAACTGATTCAGATGAAGAAGCCAATATTTACTTTGATCTTGAAGAAAAACCAGGTGTTTCTAACTTATTGTCATTACTTTCTTGCGCGACAGGAAAACCAGTTGCTGAATTAGTGCCTGAGTATGAAGATAAAATGTATGGACACTTAAAAGGTGATGTAGCCAATGCTGTAGTGGAATTATTAGAGCCAATTCAAGCTAAATTTCATGAGTATAGAGCTGACCAAGCATTCTTAGAAGAAGTGATGCGTAAAGGAGCTGAGAAAGCCTCAGAACGTGCCAGTAAAGTACTTGCTAAAGTATATGAAGCGGTAGGTTTCATCCCTCGTCCGTAGGTTAAATATAGAACCTTGAGTATTGAATTTCGATTACTGAGCATAAGTACTTAGTTTAGGACGATAACATCTATCATTTTCTGAACTGAATAAAAAAAGGTTTATTTTCTAATGAAAATAAGCCTTTTTTGTTGCGAGTTATTTTATACCATTCAGTATAAAGAAGTGCTCACTTTCTTATACTGATTGGTATTACTCTTTATGAGCATCCTTACTCGCTTGTTCGAATAATGCATTACTTTTTTTAATAAAAGTGTCCACGTTGTTGCTAGGAGCAATTAAATAACTTGGTGCCATGATGGTCGCATTATATCTAGGGTGAGGATTAAACTCTGGTTTCTGACTGTATTGTAATAAATAAGTACCACCAAATAATAAAGTAGTGATACTGAATGCTACAGCAATTCTTCGCTTAGCACTGACATGAAAGCCGATATAGCTATTAAGCCAAAATAAGCTAAATGCCAAACCGATAGTCAGCAGCGTAATAAATATACCTAAAAGTGAATTACTTGCCGAGTTAAAAGCAATAATCTCTTCTAACAAATCAATTAACCACATTAGAATAAAAAAGGTAAAGCTAATACCTAGTTGAGCTAATATTCTGGGGTCATGCTTAGTCAGGTGCGAAACTAATGCGACGCCAGCGGGCCATAATGCAAATAATAAACTCTTACTAAAAGCGCCAACAAACAGCTGACTTATATTAGCTTCGGTAGGTTGATTCAAATAGGTAATGTTTGCAGCAATAAGCATAAACAGTGCAATGCTGGTAAATACTGCAATAGGACTACGTATAAAGTCGATAAGGGATTCAAAAGGGCTGAAAGCAATAGTATCGGCAACTAGGTGGTTCTTAAAGACTATCCTTAATTGGCTTTTACCTAAAATAATAACATCACCATCATTAATCACTTGCTGATGGGCATCTTGCTTTTCGGCATTGTTATTTTCTAATACCGTACCATTGATAGAATTATTATCATTAATACGCCAAGCCCCCTGAACAAAGCTTATTGATAAATGTTGAGGACAAATATGAGGGTCAGTTAAAATGATATCATTTTGGTAGTTTCGACCTATAGATACTTCATTTTGCTTTAATCTATGGCGATGTAATAGTTTATGATTACGAGTGATTTCTTCAATGATAATTTCACCGCGATCTATTGATAAGTTATCATTTGAAATAGCTAAGTCAGGTTCTTGATTTATTAAACCCGTTTGAGTGTCTGTAATTACGTCTAACCCTACTTCCATGACACCGCCTCCATAAATTTACCGGTGAATGCCATGGCATTTTCTTGGCTAACGCCAGCTAATGTAAAGTGGCTTACTAACGCTTGCTGATTTTTATCTACACTGGCGCCTAAATACAAAACATCAAACAAGCCTGGGAAATCCTTATAAGCACGAGTACAAAAAACACTCTTGTTGTTAATTTCCTTACTTGTATTCGCGGTACTGTCAGGAGTAATTAAATCATGGTGACATTGATATTCACTAACATCATCTTTTCCTGCACGGTTTCCGGCACTCGCACGGGAAATTTGCTGTTGGTATAAGTGATAAAACTTATTATCACTTAAATTTCTTGCCTGCATATACCTAAACTGAATTTCTATACTACCGGTAAAAAAATGCGATGACAGGTAAGTATTTTCATCTAAAGAGCAACTGGCGATTGCTGCTTTAATAAGAGCGTCAGTTTTATCCGAATTCGAGTCCCCCCAACAACGAATAAAAGGTACTTCAATAATAGGAATAATGGCTTTACCGTCGAGCTCTTTACTTTGCCAAGTACTGTTAATTAACGCTTTCATTAACTTGTTCTGGTTAGCGTGTAATTGTTCTGCCATCTGTTTTTTTATGTCAGCTGGCGCTTTTATGTTGTAGTCGTTAAAAAGGTTCACCAATTTGTCATGTGGCACTAAGAAACCAATTTGATTACCTGACGTAGCGACATTAATGCCAACCACTTTTTCAGATTTATTAACAACAGGGCCACCACTCATGCCTGAATTAATAGAGCCGGTGAAATGGATACGCTCATTGAAGGATTCTTTTTTTAATCCGTTATAAGTGCCAGGTACCACAATCATGCCTAAATCATGTGGATTTCCTAAGGCAAATAATTTTTCACCTTTAATTGGCTTTTTATCAGAAAGTTTGAAGTAGGGCATATCGCCTTCGACTTGGCGTTTAATTAACGCAAGGTCATTAATGACATCAACACTTATCAATTCCACCTCTGCAGTTTTCCCCCGATTGTCTAAATACTCAATGCGATATTTTTCAGGGTGGCGAGCGTAGCTTGATATAACATGATAATTGGTCGCAATAATGCCATCTGAGCTTATTTGAAAACCAGAGCCTATTGAGGATTTCTCTCCACTGGCTTTATCAATTAACTTGATTTGGTAAAGGGAAGGGGTAAGTTGAGCAAATATCTCTTCTGCTTGCTCTTTGGCATACGTAGTTGAGCTTATTAATATAAAAATTAAGGTAAAAAAATCTTTCATTCATCTTCCTGTTGATAACCTATTTTACCATTGTGACACTAAATTTTCATTTGTCACCCATAAATCACCTTGCTTGATTCATGTCATTGTTTCCTCAAGTGAAGGCGCGTATTATTTTCCTTCTGCATATTTCCAATAAAGAGGTTTTCGTGAAAAAAATTATCACCATTGTCAGTGCACTAGCATTAAGTAGTTTTACCCAGCAAGCAATAGCTAACAATGAACTTTGTCTTGCCAGTAATAATGACTGTACTTTTGTCTTGTTGAGTACAAAAATTAGCGAAAAAACAAATGAATTGGTGAGTCAAACAACCAGTGGAAAAACAAGCGTTGAGGGAAACTTTCTTACGGAAACTAAGGTGGTTCAAGCTTCCTCATACATAGAGGACAGCGAAAAACTATTACTGATAAATGAAAAAAGAGCAAAGCGACGTCTGTCACCTTTCTCAACATTTAAAATTACTAATAGTCTCATTGCTTTGGACAGTAAGCAGATCACTAATGCACAACAAACGTTAACTTTTGATCAAAAAAAGTATCCTGTACAAGCTTGGTGGCCATCGGTTTGGAAGCTATCTGAATATAACCTTGCTTCAGCATTTAAATTTTCTATGGTAGCTATTTATCGACAATTAGCTTCGGATATTGGGCAAGATAAGATGCAATCTTATGTATCAAGCTTTGATTATGGCAACAAAGATATCTCTTCTGGTTTAGACCGTTTCTGGCTAAATGGTAGTTTGAAAATATCAGCCATTGAACAAGTACGTTTTTTACAAAAAATGCATCGAGGACAGTTAACTATAAGTCAAAACAGTATTGATACGCTAAAAGAAGTTATGTTAGTTGAAACTAATGCTAGTTATTCACTCTATGCTAAAACAGGTGCAGGAAAAGCGAATGCCGATGATAAAAGTAGTAAAGCAATGTTAGGTTGGTATGTTGGCTTTGTTGAAAATACTGAAGGTGTTCATTTCTTTGCCTTTAACTTTACTAGTGACTCTTATGCAAAAATGAAAGCCTCACGCGTAGTTATCGCTAGAAATCACCTTAAAAAAGCAGGCATTATTAAATAAAAATACGAGTAAAAACTCGCTAACTTGACCTAGCGCAAATAAGCGAGTTTTTAGGTGCGACACATTGTCGCACATTGTCTATTTCCCTTTGTTTTCAAATGCAATCACTTACAAAATAGCGTTATACCCATTCTATTTAATATTACTTGTAAGTGAATAACCCATGAATTTTACCCTTAAACCTCTTGCTGTCGCTGTTAACCTAGTTGTATTAGGTAGTAGTGTATTAGCCTTTCCAACGCTAGCAGATGATGCCCAAGGTACCCTTAAAGATAGTAGAGACATTGAAGTTATTACTATTTCAAATCAGCGCCACAATACCCTAGAAGATAACCAGAGTTATGCTCAAGGAAAAACCACTGAAGCCGATTTGGCTAATTGGTTAGCCTCTGTTCCGGGTGCAAATATTAATAGTAATGGTCCTATTACCGGTATCGCACAATATCGCGGTTTATTTGGCGATAGAGTTTCTACTTCCCTTGATGGGCATCCTATCGTTGGTGCCGGGCCTAATGCTATGGACACGCCGTTAAGTTATTCAACGCCCCTTATTGTTGATTCTATGACGGTTTATCGTGGTATAGCGCCAGTTTCTGCTGGTATGAATACACTAGGCGGTGCTATTGATATTAAAATGCGTAAAGCAGAGGTCATGGACTCTGAAACTACTCAAGCCAGTGGTGACTTGCAAGCGGGTTATCGCAGTAATAATAGTGCCAGCACACTTTCAGGTGTCACTAATATAGCTAAAGGTGATGTAGCTGTACTGCTTTATGGTAATACCCAAGCGGGTGATGATATGGAAAGTGGTGACGGTACTGTCATAGCGCCCACTGAATTTGATAAAACCCAAGCAGGTTTTGATATAAGGCACTCGGTCGAAAGTAACACTGTTGGTTTAAGTTATCACTACACTAAAACCACAGACTCCGGTACTCCCGCACTACCAATGGATATTGAATATATTGAAAGTCAGCGTATCAATGTAGATGGCAACTTCCAATTGGCAGAATGGCAAGGTGAATGGTCTTTAGGCTACTTAGATGCTGACCATGGGATGACTAATTTCGAAATGCGTGCGCATGACCCAATGAAAAAACGTCGCAATACCGCACTTGCAGATACCACTGATTTTAAACTCGTATTGAACCGCGAGTTTAGTTTCGGTGACTTTTCTTTAGGTGAAATAGCGTTTGGTATTGATGGTTATTTCGCAACACACGACTCTGTTATCACTAACCCAACTAACGATATGTTTGAGGTTGTTAACTTTAACAACGTCACAGACGATCGTATTGCCTTTTTTACCGAGTGGCAAAATACATATCGCCAAACAACTATCCAGTTGGGTGTTCGAGTTAAACATGCTAAATCTAATGCCGATGAAGTCAGTGGTAATATGGCAATGAACATGACTATGGACGACATGAACTCGGGTATGGATGATATGTCTAATATGGGAAGTGATGACTCAAGTATGGGAGATATGGACTCAGGTATGGCAATGCCTAACATGGGGGCTTTAATGGGCGATCTTGAAGATGACTTTAATAATGCCGATCGAGAAGTGTCAGATACTAACGTTGATATTGCGCTTAGCACCCAAACTCAACTCAGTGAGTCTTTAACACTTTATATAGGTGCAGGTATTAAAAACCGTGCACCTTCATATCAAGAGCGTTATTTGTGGACACCAATGGAAGCCACAGGTGGTTTAGCTGATGGTCAGACCTATATTGGTGACATTAATCTTGAGTCTGAAACGGCTTATCAAGGTGATCTTGGTTTAACATGGCAAAGTAGTGATTTTATGATTGCACCGCATGTTTTTTATCAAAACATTGATAATTACATTCAAGGCACACCAATGGGAATGGAAGATATGACAGCTTCTTCTATGGCATCAATGATGGCTGGCGATGATAACCCACTTAAATTCAGTAATGTTGATGCCAAACTATATGGTGCTGATGTTAACTGGTATTACAATATCAACGAAAACTTCCAACTATCAGGTATTGCTAGTTATGTTAAAGGTGAGCGTCGTGATATTGATGACAACCTGTATCGTATAGCGCCATTAAATGGTCAACTCAGCTTCACTTATCATAGTGACAATCTCATTGGTAACTTAACGTTAGTTGCGGTGGCTGCACAGGACGATGTATCTGAAACGAATACAGAGCAGGCCACATCAGGCTACGGTTTAGTTAATATTGATCTTGAATACTTTGTTACTGCCGACTTCACACTACGTGGCGGTGTTGATAATTTACTTGATAGAGAATATCAAAATCACTTAGGCGGTTATAACCGCGTCAAAGAAGTAGGCACACCAGTGATGACACGTTTACCTAGCGAAGGGTTGAGTGCTTGGATTGAAGCAACTTATTCTTTTTAGTATTACCTGTAGTAATTATGTAAATAGGTTCTAGGTATTGATTTAAATAGTTTCCACTTGTGCTTCGCCAACAATGTATTTTCTACTCAGAATCATTAATGGCGGGGTACGCTTTTTCAGGCCATCACTGACAGGCTTCATTAGCACATTTAACAAATGCTGCCTTGATGTACTGCACATACTCCTCTCAAATTCATAGCATGTTAAAGTAGAGCGTTTTTGCTAACGTACTATTTATTCTAGTGTAATTAATCTCATTGGTATAAGTTAAGCGTGCTGGCTTTCTGTAGCCACCATAAAGAGGTTTTTTTAATGACGAGTCTGACTTACCAACAAGTAGAGCAATATTTACTGAGTAAACCTGAGGCGTGCGTAGATTACCCTTTTGGTGATGACATTAAAGTATTCAAAGTTAAAAATAAAATGTTTGCCACCTTAGCACTTGGAAAAATGGGCGAAGGTAATGCTGAAGGTGTCGCTGCCGATAAGCAATACTGGTGGATGAATCTTAAATGTGACCCAAATGAAGCGGTAATGCTACGAGATATATTCTCCTCAATTATTCCTGGTTATCATATGAATAAACGTTTGTGGAATACCATCATTCTTGACGACTCAATCCCTAAAGGTGAAATTGAACGTATGATGGATAATTCGTTTAGGTTGGTTGTTAGTAAAATGACCAAGAAAGATCAGCAATCAATACTTCCTCATCTTTAGTATTCAGATTGACTTCGTGCGCAGAATATAAGTAGAAGTTAATGTTTTAGATATTAATATTCCGGTTAATAAAAAGGCCAATCATTGGCCTTTTTATTGTTTTGGATACAAATAAAATACGTGTAGCGTTTATTTCTTCAATGTACCAGCTATGTAGTTATCAATGAAAACCTCTAAAATATTAAGTGGAACTGCACCATTTTTTAACATGACATCATGAAAATCTCGTAGGTCAAATTTATCACCCAAAGCGAGTTTGGCTTTCTCTCGTAATTCTAAAATTTTCATCATACCCACTTTATAAGATGTTGCCTGGCCAGGCATTACGATATAACGCTCAATTTCAGAAACTACATCTGATTGCGCCATACCTGTATTTACTTTCATATAAGCAATAGCTTCTTCTCTGTTCCATTTTTTATAATGAATTCCAGTATCAACCACTAAGCGAACAGCTCTAAACAGTTCAGCTTGTAGGCGACCAATGTTGTCAAATGGGTCGTCTTGAAAGCCCATTTCCCATGCAAGATATTCACTGTATAACGCCCAACCTTCTACATAAGCGGTAAATGGTGAAAACATTCTAAATAATGGTAAGCCTTCTAACTCCATTGCTACAGCAATTTGAAAATGATGACCAGGAATACCTTCATGGTAAGCTAGGGTTCTCATTGAATACTTTGGTGTTGCTTTAATATCATATAAATTGGCAAAAAATCGGCCGGGGCGACTGCCATCTATTGCGGGCTGTTGATAATAAGCACCAGGTGCTGTTTTTTCTTTAAACTCTGGGATCCTTACAACTTCCATTCCTGCATTCGGGCGAATTCTAAATGCTGAGTCTAAACCGGTATCTATTTCATCAAGAATTTTTTGATAATCAATTAAAATCTGTGCTCGGCCAGCATCACTGTCTTCATAATAAAAGCTTTCTTGTGCTGCTAAACTTTCGATAGCAGTGGTAAAACCTTGAGACACATCATAATCTTGGCTGGCAAGAATAGTCATTATCTCTGACTGAATACGTTCCACTTCTTTTAAGCCAATATCATGTATATATTGGGGGGTGTAATCTGTGGTAGTGAAGAATTTTAACGAGCTTGCATAAGCTGCTTCTCCGTTTGGTAAACGCCAGAAGCCATCATCGGTTGTTGCTTTTGATTGTAAATCAGTAAAATAATCAATTAGTAATTTGTAGGCAGGGTGTACAAATTCAGCAATATTAACTTTCGCATTGGCTAATAGCTTAGCTTGCTCCGTACTATCAATATTGTCATTATCTGTCATTTTCTTTGCCAGAGAGGTATACAGGATATTTTCTTCTATTGGTTGCTCGACAAATGTGTTCATTTCTTCAAGCACACGTTCAATAACAAATAACGGTGGGATGATGCCTTTTTCTTCTCTTAGTTTTATTCCCTCAAGTTCCTGCGTGAATTTAACTTTCACTAATGTTAAACGCGATAAGTAGTTTTCTACATCATCAGTACTATTGATTTGGTGTTGAGCTTCCATAAAGCTTGGGTATCCATTTTGGATGCCAAACAATTGGTTTACTGGGTAACTGTGATAACGAAATTGTTCAGCTTCTTTTGCAGAATCTAATAAATACATCGCAATTTCTTTAGAAAGAAGATCTTCCTTACTTAAGCTATCGTTTTCATATGAATTAAGTGTTTTATGCACTTGTTTTAATTTAACAAATAACTCATCTGCTTTAGCTTGGCTTGCATCATCAAGTTTACCATTATGACCAGTGATACCGAGTGACTCCAAAAAGCCTAATGATGTGAGTGTTTCAGGGCTTTCAAAAGCCATTTTTAGTACTTCTCGATCAACAAAAGATCGAAATCGTAAAGGCTTATCGGCATTCCATTCATAAGCGGCGAAACTACCACCAATCACAATAACAGTGAGTAATAAAATCCCAAGCCATTTAAATGTTTTTTTAATCATAACGTCCTCTAATGGTGTTGCCCATTAACCCTAAAAATCATAAGCTTAATAGTATAAATATATTATAACTGAATTAAATTTAACAAATTAATAACATCAAGTAAAAGGAAATGAAGAACTGACAAAAATAGTGCTAATGATTAAACGACTTTGGAATACTATTACTCTTGACTGCTCAGTCCTTAAGGTGAGATTGAGCGTATGATAGATAACTCGTTTAACTTAGTGGCCAGTAAAATGACTAAGAAAGATCAGGCATCAATATTTCTACATAGATAGTAATTAGTGAATCCTAACAAAGTAGTTCTACTTTGTTAGGTAGTTTATAACTTCACGTTGATATAAGTAACCTTTGCTAATTTAATTCACGGCTAGATAATACTTACACCTTACAATGGCTCAAATTAGCCATTGTAAGGCTTTATAGGGATATTAATTTTGCTATCACTAAACCATTTAACTTCTAATGGCTCTCCTGCATCTTCAATTGTTTCATTGCTAACATCTTTCCCTGTGCCCATATTAACTTGAGCCCCAGAGTTTTTATTTACATTAAGTACAATCACTAAACGACTGCCTTTCTCTATTAATTTGGCTGTCATTGTGCTGTTTACAATAGGTACAATGGTTTTTTTATTCGGGGTGAGTAGTTGACGTTTACTCATATCATTGGCATAACTAGCTCGGCTAATATAACGAGTAAGTTTAAAGGTTTCACCATTTGGCTTAAGCTCATAAAATTTAAAGCCTATATCGACATCTTTTTTATTTGTGGCTAATGAAAAGTGCCCAGTGATTGCACCTGCAAGTTCTTGTGTTGTTTGAAAAGCCTCACTGGTAAATACTAAACCATTAGGTTCATTCAATTGTTTTTGAATCACTTGCCATTCATAAGAATGGTGCTGTGTTTTCCTATCGGCCATATCAACAGTGAGTTTAATGAAGTCAGAGTCATTCTGTTTTTTTGTTGTTAACTGATATTGATTGTCTTTATTTTTACTTTTACTTAGATGGTAAGTGATCGCATCTTGATTAAGTGCTGAAAATGATGGTTTGTGCTGCCAGGTATTACTGCCCATTAATTGATAATTAACTTTGTCTTGCAGTAATTTGGGTTTCGATTTATTAAAAAGCACATGATCAAACCACTCAAAAGTCAGTTCTTTGGTGTCCTTTTCCAATGCAACTTCATCGAGTTTATAATTACTATGGTGTGAGCGTGGAATGCCCTGCGCAGTACGGTGATCATAAGGTCCAATTAATAGAGTATGGTTAGCATTTTTATTAAACTTATAATGATTAGTTAAATAGTCAACTGCAGAAATAGAAGCACCAAAGTAACCAGTGATTGTTAAAACAGGAATATTAATTTTTTCATAGTCTTGTCCAAAAGGTACCATAGACTGGTAATAACTGTCATAACTAGGGTGTGATAACCATTTTTGAAACAAAGGGTTAGGTGTACCTTCTATTTTATCAATGTCTTTAAAGGCTCGACCACTCTCAAACAGTTCGGTATAAGTGTTCTGCCAATGTTCCCAATCAGTATATACAGACTGATCCATTGTTTTATTGTTAGTCACAAAAAATGCCCATTGATAATTGGGGGTAATAAAAATATTATTTTCAACAGGCAGGCCAGTCATCAAGTTAGCTGCTTCATAAGGTGCAATCGCTTTTAATGCGGGATGTGCATATTTAGCAGCTGCCCATTGAGTAAAGCCAAGATAACTTCCTCCGTACATAACAACCTGACCATCACTCCAAGACTGATTAGAAATCCAATCAATTACCGCGTCTGCATCTTTTCCGTCATGTTCCCATGGAATAATGTCATCTGGGCTTCTGCCCTTGCCTCGGGTATTGGCGATTACACCAATATAACCATGAGACACGGCATGTATTGCTTCATTAATCTCCCAATCTTCATCGGCATAAATAGAGAACTGAAACGCTGCCGGTCGCTTTTTAGTATCGCCTTTTTTTCTAACCACAATGGCAGAAATTATTGCCCCACCTGGTGTTTTAATTAATACGTCAGACATAATTAAATAACGATTTTCTCTCTCTGTTGCTATCAAAGAAGTCGTTATGGGTAATATTTTTTCATAAACGGTATAGAGTTGATAATTTGCCAATAAATTAATAGCTTGTTTCGCGGTTAACTCTTTATTCTTTTTATAGCCTTTGAACAGGTCGAGCATATAATCTTGTCCCATTGATAAAGACCAGTCCAGTACGGAGATTATTTTATGAAAGCTCTCATCCGTTGCCGCTTTGAGTGTATTTTCGGTAAGACTCTTGAGTTTGTTGTTAAAAAGTAGGCTATCTTCTTGCTGATTTTCGGTCTGTGCTTGGGAATATAGATTGTAGTGATAGAAATTTAACGGATACTTATTTTTATCGACAAAAGCCAAAACCTCATCGGTTTGACTAAGTAGCGAACTGATTGCAATTTTATTCTTGTCAGATATTTCAATCGTTGTATCAGTATCAACTGTCTTTGCTATGACTAACAACTGAGCGATAAATTCTTCTGAGTGCATCAGTGTGATAGCGTCTTGCTTGTTGTCCATTTTACTTTCAATAAGTTCTTTAGGGGTATTGAACGTTTCTCTTTTTACATTTTTAGCCTGAAGTTGGCCGACAAATGAGAATAGAATAATAAGCCATAGCGATATTGATTTTGTCTGTTTGATAGCTTTATAACCACCTTGAATAAATGTCATGTTCTATTTCCTTTAGTGAATACTTACGTATTTTTTAATATGTTTATCAATGATTGATTTCTGTTGAAGATGGTAAATCTTGGTTGGTAAAATGTAGTGACAATGCAATGATTTTTTGTGACTTTTGATGACCAAATACCTTTAATATGTTACTTTTCCGTCACTTACTTTATATATGGCGGTTTTCATGCGTTGGAAAATTGCACAGTTTGTTTTTTGTGACCAACAACAAACACTGACCTCAGAGCTAGAAAGCCAGCAATTAGAGCCGATGATGGTTGAATTGCTGAGTTACTTTTGCCAAAACACCAATCAAATTATCAGCAAAGATCAATTGATTGAACAAGTTTGGCTAGGACGAATTGTTAGTGACAATGCAGTCAGTAAATTAATTACTAAGTTACGTAAAGCATTAGCTGATAATGTTCGAAAACCTAAATTTATCGCGACATTTCCCAAGAAAGGTTACAAATTTATTGCGTTGGTAGAGCCGTTAACAGATAACGCTCAATTATTAGAGCCAAGCGCAACAGAGCAAAAGCCTGATATAAATTTATCGACCAATTCGTTAACAAGAGTTAAATACTTGCCAAGAAAGACTTCTCTGACTGAAGTGTTTGCTTTATCAAAAAATAAACCTGTTTTATGGCGGACTAGCTTTTTAACCCTTTTTGTCATTTTATTCATTGTCGTTTTTGCTTGGTTTGGGTTCAAAAACACTGAAAAACAGCCAATACTTACTCATGCAAAAGCGCTAACCAGAGACGCAGGGAATGAATTTTCTCCAAGTATCTCTCCTGACGGCACGCGTGTCGCTTATATGCTGTGGCAAGATGAGCGAATGCAATTAATGATAAAAAATATTGCAGATGAACGTACCATTGACGTTGACCACGGAATTGAGGCTGGTGTAGGTCCTGCCAGCTGGAGTGAAGATGGAGAATTACTCATTTATTTGGTTGCCACACCAGAACGTTGTCAGTATTACCTTAGAACGATTGATAATTTAACGCTTGGTGAGCCTCGTCTTATTCATAATTGTCCTACGGGTAGTTATGGCAAAGTATTATTTACCCATGATAATGAACGTGTGGTTTTTGCTCAAACAACTGGGATTAATACACCCTATTCATTGTTTGAAATGAATGTATCTACAGGGGGAAAACGTCGGTTATCACAACCGGCATTATATTTAGGTGGAAATAGTCAATTTGATTTGCATCCCACAGATAATAAACTGCTCATTTCGTCACCGGATGAGCAACAATGGGAAGGATTTTATTCACTTGATTTAGATAGTGATACGTTAAGGTTGTTGTTCAAGCAAGACGCTTATATCTGCTGCGGTATTTGGAGTCATGATGGCGAGCGAGTAATACTCATGGGGGAGTATCCAGCTTATCAATTACTCAGTTATGATTTGTCGGGTAATGATATGCAGATAATTTATTCTGGCACTCAAAAATTAGACCGTCCGAGTAGGCATACCAATGGTAAGGATTACCTGTTTTCTTCTGATCAGAATGATATGAACATCAGTTTAACTAATTTGATTAGTAAAAAAAATGCTGTCATTGCGGATAGTACGGTAGACGATCGTCTTGCAACTTTTGCCCCTCACAATGAGCAAATTGCTTATATTTCCTTAACAACAGGTAGTGAGGAAGTATGGCTAACCACGGTAGAGCACAATCAACGAACTAAGTTAACAAATTTTAACGACAGTCGTCATTATGTTGATTTGAAATGGTCACCGAATGGAAAGCTTTTGATGGCGTTGACGCTGAATGAAATTCATATTATTGATGTTCAAACTGGTACATTTAATCGTTTAAAAATATCTCAAACAGAAATACGCGCTGTGTCGTTTAAAGATAAAGACTTTGTTTCCTATAGTATCAAAATAGGGCGGAAATGGCGGGCTCATCAATACCAATTAAGCACTAATGTTGCTAGTGCTATTGATGAAAAATGGCAATATATTCAATACACCCATAATAGTGAAAACACGCTCTGGATTGATCAGAAAAACAATCTATATTGGGGGAAAGAGCAAAACCCAATTAAAGATGAAATACTTCTTAAGCAAGACTTATTGTATAACCGAGTGTTTAATTTGAAAAAGATTAATCAACAATGGTTTTGGTTTGATCATGATGCTGGTCGATATTTGATTATGTATTCACCAACGTCAGGTAAATTAACGCATATAGTGCAAACAGATGTCCTACATTTTGATATAAAAGAAAACCAAGTTGTTTATGGTCAGCTACAGCGTATTAATTCTGATATTTATCAAACACAAAGCTTAAATTATTAAGCGTCTTAATAATTCAGCTGCGACCATAATCGCTTTTAAAGGATCTAGCTCTCGAAGTTAATGGCAGCTAAACTGACTAAGCAGTTGCTTATTTCCTTTGCCTAGGCCGTATATAATGAAAATCCCACTACTATTTTTACTGCTACTAACTTGTATTGGTTGTAGCGATGACGCTGAGTTTTACTCGGTTGAAAGTTTCAATGATCAATTTACCAATGGCTTATTTATGTCAAAATTAAGGAATAATAATATTCCTTATCAATACGACTACCAGATGGGTGAGGATTATGTTTTAGTGCACTTTACTTTTAAAGAAAGCATAATTCAACTGCGTAAAGACAGCTTAAAAGAAGCAAAGTCTCTTTCACTAATAAACCTGGAAAATGAGTGTAGTCAGCAAAACTTATCTCAAAAATTCAAAGAATCTAATGTCTTTCATATGACCTTGAATAAACGAGGTATCCCTATGATTAGAGTGACGAATCAGGATCACAGTAGTAAAAGTGTATCCGCTATTTTAAGTGCATATGATTGGCGCTGTGATTAATGCCATTCTTATGGAGTACCATTATCTTAGATGGATAAATACCTCTGGATGAAATTGAGCGTATGATAGATCGTTTGTTTGAGTTAGTGGCGAGTGAAAGTACCAAGAGAGAACGGGCATCAATCTTAGTACTTTTGTAATGTATAGATTTGGTTGAGGATTTACTTCAATTTATTGTTAAGTTACTTGCTTCTTTAAAGTCAGGTGTCTTATGCGACCCCAAATAAACTGCGCTAAAAAATAGACAACTACAGATAGTAAAGCGATAACAATAGCGAATAAAGTTGATAATATAGCGCCAAAAGTAATACTCATACTGAGGATAAAGCCCAGTACAAACGCTTCTCTATACACGCGTAAAAACAATGCAAAAAAGAGTATTCCGAAGAACATCATGCCAGCAACATCGTTATACCCATAAAGAAAAGATAATGACAGTAATACGCCATAACTTAGAGAACTAATGAAACTAATAGCGTCATTTTTTCTCTGTTGAGCTCCTTGAGCTGGCGTAAGTTTTAGTTCTGATTTTTGCATACGTCCAATTAAAATCCAAGAAAGTACCGGTAGTAATAAACCACCCCACCAATTTGAAAGAGCAGGTAAGTCAGGGTTCTGGAATAAGTAATGGATTGGCACACCTTCGTGCAAGTATTGCCAAACGAGCATTGCCCAAATGGTAAGTGTGACAGTAGCGGTAAAGTAGTATTTAAATTGGGTCGTTATCGTTTTATTCATGTCTATTTCTTTGTGGTGTAATGAATTTGTTAAAATATAGCAATTACTATACCAATGAAAAATCGGTAATTATAAAGGGCTATAACGATTTTTTAATAAAACCAGCGGCGAAATTAGCTAAAAATTGCTTTAAATCACTATTTTTGAAGTGCGCTTTGTGAAAAGTAGCACTAGTAATAACATGCGCAAATGTGTTTTAAGGCAAAGAGGTCATCATTTCAAACTAGTCTACTATTCTTAACATATGAGGTTCTCTTCTCATTTTTTACACATTTCATTGTTAAAGTGTTTATATCTTGAAGTTTCAGAGTGCTTCAAGATATAAACGAGTATGATAATTTATAATATTTAAAAGGTGGCTGGTGATGTGCATTAATAAAACGTTATGTGTTTTTATTTTTATAGGCTTGTTAAGCGGTTGTGGCGGCGGAGGCGATAGTAAAACGGTAACCGCTGAAGAAACTATACAGCCTGATATTATAACCCCACCAGTAGAAACACCCGACCCCGAAATAATAACACCGCCAGTAGAAACGCCCGATCCCGAAATAATAATACCACCAGTAGAAACACCTGTTGACCTTGTACAAGCACCTAACGTGTTATTTATTATTTCAGATGATCAGGGTCTTGATGCTTCTGCTCAATATAGTTTTAGTGACGACTTACCCAATACACCTACGTTGAATGAGTTAGCGCAGCAAGGTATAACCTTTGATAATATGTGGGTAACACCGGTTTGTTCGACTACGCGAGGTACTATTATCACCGGAAAATACGGTATAAATAGCGGTGTTGAGTCTGTTCCGGCAAACTTATCGATAGAGCACGAAATCTTACAGCAGTACTTAAAAGGTAATGCCGCAACATCACAATATCAGTCTGCGGTGTTTGGCAAGTGGCACTTAGGTGGTGGAGGCGGAAATGATAGTCATCCAAACGATGTAGGTGTTGATTATTATGCGGGGAATTTATCCAATATATCCGACTATTATGATTGGCCATTAACCATAAATGGCATTACAGAAAATGTATCAGAATACCATTCAACTAAAATTACTGATTTAGCAGCTAACTGGATAAATGAACAAGACACGCCTTGGTTTGCTTGGGTAGCATACTCTGCTCCTCACTCACCTTTTCATTTACCGCCGCAATCACTACACGAACGTAATCTGTCAGGTACCGATGCTGATATAAATAATAATAAACGCGCATATTATTTGGCGGCAATTGAAGCTATGGATACTGAAATTGGCCGTTTAATTAGTACATTAGATGAAGAGAGTAGAGACAACACTCTTATTATTTTTATCGGTGATAATGGCACGCCAAGTGGAGTGATCGACACGGCAGTTTATAGTTCATCACATGCTAAAGGCAGTTTATATCAAGGTGGCGTTGCTACTCCGTTTGTTGCCTCTGGAAAAGGTGTTTCTCGCATCAATGTGCGTGAAACTACTTTAGTTACTGCGACTGACTTGTTTGCGACAATTGCCAATGTAGCAGGAGCAACTGAACCTACCATACATGATAGTCATAGTTTTAAAGCGCTCTTATCTGATGAGATTAATCTCGACAGAAGTTATATTTACACCGCAATTAAGTCGAACGATGTGACAGGCTGGGCAGCCCGTTCACAAGAGTACAAATTGATTGAACTTGATGATGGCAGTCAACAGCTATTTTCATTGTTAGATGGCTTTGACGAAACTGATAATTTGTTACCAACAAACGATACAGAACTGCTGGAACAAGTGAGTAATTTAGAAAGTTATGCTGCACTTATCCTTGGAGAAGAAACAGTAAGTCCTGTCGATATCACTAATGCGATTTTGGTAAATAAAAGCCAAAATTGTATTGATTACATTGAACAATTTACTTCGACGGTCAATGACGTAAATAAAGGCATCGTCTTTTACGGCAACTTAGTTATTTCACAAGTAGGCGATAAGTGTACCTTTCAAACCAATGCTATTCCAAATCATGACTTTAACGATGGCGGAAACGCATTTCCAAATGATGTAAGTGAGCAAAATGACTTATTTGAGATTACTACCTCGCCAACCATTGCACTTCAGCCAACAAGTATCTCATTACAAGTTGATAATGCCATTATGCTAAATGGCGTAAAAGTCGATCTGTTAGCTGCAGGTTGTTACGGTGTTGGTAATGGCAAGATAGGTTGTAATGATATGAATCAACCTTGGCGTTATGACCCTATGTTTGAAGCTAATGGCTTTGCTGTGGACTCACATAACGCACATGCACAACCCGATGGAACGTATCATTACCATGGTTCACCGTTAGCACTCTTTGACAGTGAACAGGAGCAAGACTCACCGGTAATAGGTTTTGCCGCAGATGGTTTTCCAATATTTGGTTCTAATTTTGACGACCAAGGCGTTATTCGTAAAGCTCAATCAAGTTATCGTTTAAAGGCTGGTAGTCGCCCAACGGGAGGAAGTGACCCAGGTGGTACCTACGACGGGACTTACCGTGATGATTATGAGTATATTGAAGCATTAGGCGATTTAGATGAATGCAACGGAATGACAAAAAATGGTGTCTACGGGTATTACATTACAGACAGTTATCCTTATGTCTTAGCGTGTTTTTCCGGTAATCCAGACAGTAGCTTTACTAAGTAAAACACTATACGGCCAGAGTAGAGTTACTCTGGCCGTATAGTGTCAGGTATTAAAAAAGCATTAAATAGTTGTTTTCTTAATCCTTCTTTAAACGCATGACTCTGATGTGACCCTCTTTGTGAGTAATATTATTTCTTAGGGGAAAAATCAGGTAAATCGATTGAAATTGATTTAGTTGTTATTTCCTTGCCACTTAAAAAGGATTTAATGGTCTCAGTGACTTTTGGCGACACCATAAAAAGATTATGCCCAGCATTATTTATAGTCACTTGAGTTAAATTAGATAGACCTTGGGTCGCAATTTTGTGTGACATCATATAAGTTCTTCCATCTAATGTACCTGTTAGTAACAGCGTAGGCACATCACTGATAGGGTGTTCACGAAAACTATCACCTAAATCTAAGCCTTTTACTACTTTATTTAAATGCGGCATCGGAAAGTTAAGCGCTAAACCCAACAATGACGTTTTTGCTTGTTCGGTTACTAATGCCAACCTTTCATCGGTAATGCCCGAGGCAATATCCATAGCAAATGACATGGCATCAAATGAAATTGGGGCGTTAGTAAAATAACCGCGTTTTAAAAACTCAATCAAAACGACATCACTGCCTTGATCTAATGTTTTATACAGCATCAATAAATGTTTTACGCCGCGTTGAGGATCTGAAATCATTGAAGAGGCGATAATTTGTAAATGTACTTTTTGAAATAACATGTCAATGTTAGCACCATCTCTTTGAGGAATACTCACAGCCATTGGGTTTATATCCAACTTTCTGTGTACCTTTTGCATCAGTTGAACAATGTCTGGGTAGGCATTTTTCGCAGCAAGTTGAGTGTTTATCGCTTGTTGTAATCGTGCAAAATAGGCATCAGTTTCTGCGGGTAATTTTACCGTTTGATTTAAGCCTTCAGCACTGGCAATAATGACTTTATCAATACTTCCGTTTAGTTCTTTCATAGCAGAAAGTGCAAGGTGGCTTCCGTAAGATATGCCCCATAATGTTACTTTCTTTGCTTGTAGATGCTTTCTTAAGTTCTCTATATCTAAAGCGCTTTGTGTTGTTGTATAACCTAAAATATCAACACCTTCGCTTTGCCAAAAGTCGACACACTCATTAGCTGCTTTTTGGTATAACTGAGTGACGCTTTTGTTAGTTAACTGAGTTGTTAGCGGTAAGGTATAAGACGAAACACATTTAGCTGCTGTTTTAGATGCCCCCGTACCTCGTTGGTCTAAGGCGATTACATCACCAAACTCCCGTAACGCCATAAATAAAGGAAAACGAAAGTTAGGGTATTTAGCAGTATCAATACCTGAGCCACCAGGTCCTCCTGATAAATAAATTATTGGCGAGCCATTTTTATTACCTGTAGCTGGAAAGCGAACATATTTAACAGGAATTAATCGACTGTTACTATTATTTCTATTTTCAGGTACTTCAATGTAGCCCTCAAAAGCATCGGTTGTTTTATTATCCATGGTGGTGAAGACGATTGCTTTTTCATTAGGGAATGTCTGCACATTTTTATTGTGAGCTAGCGCCTGATTTGAAATAAATAGTGTTAGTATTATTAACGACTTTTGTATAGTGCTATTTAACTGCTGATGTGGCATATGAATTGTCCTTACGACTGCTGGTAATTAAGTGCAACCATTTAAACGTACTGTGGATTACGACGCATGCGTTATTCTTTTAAAGCTACTGTTTTTATAGGTTAAAGTGACGAACGGTATGGATAAATCGATGAACGGTAACAGAGAAATCTATGAATAGAAGATGGTTCCTAGCGTATGTTTTTTTTATATTGAATGGTTTAGTTCAGTCATTAGCTTTTGCTCAAGCAACTATCTCAATTGATACTGAGTCTGTTGTTTTTTGTCCGGCAAAACCCGAGCAAAATACTCCGCCAACGTTTACTGAAAAAGAATGTCAGCAAGGTCTTTTGTTTGATATCGATCCACAAAATGTTGAATTATGGTTGAAAGCGAATTTAACAGTGACTGACGCTTATCTGAAAAGGAAGCAACCATCAGCCATCTTTGTTTTTGCTAAAATGTCGAGTGAGGTCTTTTTGAATGGTGAAAAGCTAGGGAGTAATGGTACGCCTAATTTTTTAAAAGAAGAGGAATTCTCAGGTGATATGGACGCTAGATTTTATATACCACCAAGGTTAATAAAACGAGGAGCGAATGAAATTATTATTCATGCTTCAAGTCATCATGGTTTTCTGACCCTTTCAAGGCCTATTCATTTCATCGGTATTTCAGAGTATGGACAAACGAGTGAGTTTTTTAAACGCGACTTACTTATTTTACTTAGTTTATTAGGCGCTATGTTACTTGGTTGTACTTATTTAATTACCTTGGTATTTAACGCAGAAGATAAAGGAACACCCGCTCTTATTTTGTTGATGTTGGCGGCAGCCAGTGGGCAATTATTTACAGAAATTAGCCGAGTTATTTTTAACTATAGTTATCCGTTACATGATGTTCGCCTAATCGCTATTGTTGCCTTGTCATTAATTTTTGGTTGTAGCTTACTGTTATTCACACTTAAAAAATTTGCTCAGGTCCAACGAAACTTTTGGTTGATGTTAGTCGTGCCGTTGACGCTACTTCTATCGTTTATGATACCAGGTTTTGATGGCAAGTCAGCCATCGCTATTTTGGTGCCTGCATTATTTTGTGTCGTCATAAGTGGCTTGAGCTGCTGGAAAATAAGGTCACGTGAATCCATCTCCTACTTTATTGCTTATAGTGTCTTTTGCTTAACCATAGTGTTCACTTTTGGCAACTTTAACTCGATGTATTTTTATTACATTGTCACGGGCATGATGGCTTTTCTTGTCATTAAAATAGTTAATCAGTCGGTTAAAGATAATGTGCTCAGAAAAGAAGAAGAGCAGGAATTGGTTAAGTTGCAACTGAAGGTTGATCAGTTAGCACAGCAAAAATCTCCAACGACATTGCAACTGAGTAGCGCGGGTAAAATTGAAGTAATCCCAGTTCATGAAGTCGCTTATTGCAAAGCTGCAGGCGATTATGTTGAAATTTTCCTCACCAATCAAGGTCAGTCATTATTTAGTGGCACATTAAAAAGTATAGAAGAACAACTTCCATCATCCTTCTTGAAAGTACATCGCTCTTATATCGTTAACTTGGATGAGGTTATGTCAGTCACTTCAGCGACTAGTAGTGGCATACTAGTATTGAAAAGTGGCGAGGAAATACCTGTTAGTCGTCGTATATTACCGCATGTTAGAGGTGTGATTAAAGGAAGTTCAGCGATCGTTTAAAAGGATTTTGAGCTGGTAATATTAAGGCTTTCAATGTGGCAACTCTCATGGATAAGCGATATAGGTAGGCGAACATTATAGAGTTCTCAATGTTACAGGTGAGTGGTTAGCAAAAGTACCAAGAGAGAGTTGTAATAAACCTTGGTACCTTCTAAGCGTTATTTTACTCCGGCTAAGTTAAACCTTTGAACTAAAATCCAGAATATCCACGGAATGCTTCGCTAAATTGGGCTACTGCATGGTCACCTATAACTAATCTTATACCCCTTTCGAAATCAGCTTGGCTGGTGGGAGCACAAGACATTGTTTGAGCACATGTCTTACCTATCACTCTTGAACCTGTACTTTGCGCACCTTTTTCAGGTAAGGCATATCTAAAGCTTAATAATTGTGAATCTAAAATATCGTTCAGATTACTATAAACAGTGATTACTTCTACATTATTTTTGGAAGCATTCTCCGCCTTTTCTGCTGAGATTTTCGTAAGCTTTTTTGATTTAGTAGCTATGGGCTTGGTCGATGCTGGTTTGACTGACGCAACTTTAGCTATCGTCACCGGGGTATTTTCAGTAATGGTAATCGGGGACTCTTTGATTGCATCAATAAGATCAGGTAAATTAGTTTTATTAAAGTGGTCGGATTTTTTCATTAACTCTATATAAGGCAGCATTTTTTTAAAACCACCTCGATAGGCTTTGCTTAACCATTTATCTGCTTCTTCAAAGTCTTGCTCATAAAAGTCCTTATCGAAATACATGATACCTAACAAGAATGAGGAGCCAGTACTCTTGTTTCTTGCTGCTTTTTTTAAATATTTTATACCTTTATCTACATCTTTAAATTCTTCATTATTAAGGTACATCATCGCTGTTTTGTGCTGACCTTTAACCGAACCGTATTTCGCTGCGTTCTTAAATTGCTTCAGAGCTTTTTTTTTGTTTATCTCGGTGCCATGACCGTAATAATACATTTCAGCTAGTGTAACCATAGCGTCGCTATAACCAATGCGAGCATACTTTTTATATTTTTGGAAATAATCAACGCAGCTGGCTTTTTGGCAAGGGCCAATAGTTGCAGTCGCTGCAAATGTTTGTTCGCTGAATAAACCAGCGACAAGGATTGAAATTAATAGGAGTATTTTTTTCATTTTGTATTCCTTTACCTGTCTTTTATTTTAAATGAATGAGGGGATGTTGAGTTATGTACGAAAAAACAACAGTATAAATAGATTACAATGGTTAATGTCAGAATACTAGTAGTATGTTTTATATCCAATTTTAGCGCTGCTATAGAAGTATGGATATGGAAGCTGCTTTGCTACAAATTAGTAGCGTAAACGTTAAGGTGGTTAAACGTTTGCGGGTTATGTTTTGGATGGAACAACCCAAGAAGGAAGATAAGGCACATCGCTGATGGAATTAATGTCAACTGAATCGACAAAGAAGTCATAACCCTTCATTATTTTTTAATGAAACGAGCTATTACTTTTATTCTAAAGCCTTCCCAACTTAGTCTTCAGTTTATTTATTGCATTTTGATGTCTATTTATTAATACTATTTAAGTAGATTTTATCTGGCTGAGAATCCAAAGAACTTTACTCTGTGGGCGGAGATTTAAATTTTAGTTTCAATTTTTATTCAAGAAATCTAGCCTTGTATCTGTAATATTATTCGTTTAAGTTGGTTGTGATAAATATGCGCAAGAAAGATAGCAGACGATATTCATTCTTAATCAATGATACACGGCTAAAGCCAGCCTAGAGAAATGGTATGAACTTTGTTGTTATTTAAAGAAACACTTTATCTGTTAGTTTTTATGGTACTTATTGTAGTGCTTAGTTTAACGGTGTCCCCAACTAAATCTGACAGCTCATTTTTACAACAAAATCAATCGTCGATTACTGAATTTAAAACCCATTCATCTAGCTTCGTATTATTTGTAAACATCAATCATGCTTCAAGTTTTAACCATTCAATTCAAACTTATTTTGATTCTATTTTTGTTGTGCTACTCGCCTTATTCTTTATCTCTGCTGTCAATTATCAATGGCATAAACCTTTAATAGCGTTACCTCCTTGGTTTATGCTTTTAAAGCAAAGCTCTCGCATATATATTTCAGGCTTAAAACTCAGTAATTTACAATATAAAACACAATTAACCTGCCCAAACTAATTTCATTTTCTACTCTGTTCTTACTCGTTAAATGGTATTTAGCGAGGAAATTCGTTATCTATGAGATTAGGCAATATGAAAAAAATTAACATTTTATTGTTACAAGTTTTGCTTTTGTTAAGCATGACTACGGTACAAGCATCGGTATTAGATGTTGAAAACTTGAATAAAAAACTAACTAAACATCAAACAGAGAATAGCATTGAAGGTATTATCATTGCTTTAGAAAGACATTATGTTTTTCCAGAAAAAGCATCATTAATAGAAAAAGAATTGAGGCACAAATTATCCACAAAGGCGTTTGATGAAATTAGTGATTGGTATTCCTTTATAAGACAAATTAACCCTATCATGAGACATGTTAGTGGGGATATGTACCTCGATATTGTTGAATCTACACCTTTATTAACTCTTAACAAAGCACAACATGAATTAGGTAGTAGGAACAATTTTGGTATTGAAAATGTAAGCGTACTATCAGGTAATGTCGGTTATTTTAAATTGAACTCTTTTTATCAAAATACTAATGCAGAAGGAGAACTCTTTCATACTTTAGAAGAGCTATCTAAAGTAGATGCGTTGATCATCGACTTACGTAATGTGGAAGGAGAGTCAATATCTCTTGCCCAATATTTGATAAGCTTTTTTGTTGAGGAAGGTACTATATTAAGCGAAGTCCTCTATGATAAAAGCAATAAGAGAAAAATATTACGAGCTACTGAAAACAACGGCAATGACAAATTTAAGCATAACTTTCCTATCTATATACTTACCTCTTCGTTTCTTTCAAGTTCAGGGGAGTTTATTAGCTATACCCTTAAGCACTTAAAAAAAGCAGTGATCGTTGGTGAGGAAACAATGGGCGTTTCTTATGTAGTACAAAAGCAGAAAATAAACGATTACATCAGTATAAATATTCCAATAGCTATCCCTTTACATCCAGCTACACATTCAAATTGGGAGAACACCGGTGTAATACCTGATGTCGATACCACGGCCCATTTGAGCTTAGATTCAGCACATAAAATGGCGAAAAAACATTTAGGTGTTTTTTAGTTTATGGGTAAAAGGTAATAGTATTGCTACTGTTTATATGATTGAAAACTATCCAGTGCAATCATTTAAGCGGATTGAATGACCAAGAGAGATGAAGTGCCAATCTCTCTTAGTTATTTGTAGTTTTAGTTAATTTAATAGCCCTTTGACCTGTTTTTTATTATTTCACACGCTAACCTATCCCATGCCGAGCTGTTATAACCTTCAGCCATATCATGGTCGATCTCTTCCCATAACGTTATCAATTTATTATCAACATTGAACAAAGAAATGAATTCTTTCTCAACGACAATAAACTGATTTTTATAAGGAAGCAGCCATTTTTTTTGTGGTTCATTTACTAAGGTGCTTTTAGCCTGTTGATAATCTGCAAACCACTCGTTGATAAAAGCACCACAACCTTTAGGGTAAAGAAAGGTTCCCATACTCAGGGCTGTGCCTGCTTTTAAATTGCCAGACAAAGTGTTTTGAGCATGGTGCCAATTATCAAAACCAAGTTGTTGAGAGACAATCGTTAAACAGTGTTTTAGCCTTAAATCATCCAGTGAAGACAATGACAACTTTTTGAATGACAACTTCATTGTCAGCAACAATTCACTATCCTGTCTCAACGCTTTTAATAATTTTTTAGCCTGCGTTTTTACTTCATTTACTGCAAGTTCCATAATAGCCTCTTATTTCAATTCGATTTTTGCGTGAAAAGAGATGCTATTACCTAACGAAAAATCACAACGAGCTATAAAGCTAGATGACGACAATAGGCTGTATTTAACAACGACAATAAAACCAATTAATAGTAGCGTTGCTTTGCAAAATGAAGCTAGATTATTTTTTTTAACGATTAGATTTTTGGGGGAAGTCACAATTCAATTTCCTCTAAGTATAAAGGGCATTCCGCAAAGCCTACTTAGTTCGTATTGAACTGATTACAATTTGATATCAGAGTGAATTCATCTTGGGCGGAAAAGGCGTCTCTGCAACCTAGCGATGATATTAATCGCATCAGTTTTTGAAGTCAACCTTATCCCTATGAACTATTTTATTTGTTGTAGTTTATATTTTTCTTAAAAACCAAATGGCGGTTTAGCTAAAATTCAGCATCCACTTCAAAGGTTAACCGCTCCTTTGTTATCGGATGAATAAAGCTTAAGCGTTGCGCATGTAAATGCAGTCTATTCGCCCTTAGGCCATATAAACCATCGCCTATAATAGGCAAGTTGAGACCGTCAGTGTGAGCGCAATGCATTCGTAATTGATGAGTTCTGCCAGTAATAGGGTATAAAAACAACTTAGTTTTACCAACTTTTTCTTCAATCACTTGCCAATGAGTTTCTGCATATTTCCCGTGTTCATAACAAACCATTTGCCTTGGTCTGTCATTAAAATCAACACAAAGGGGTAAACGTATTTCACCAGAGGTTTTACCTAATGTGCCATCAATAATCGCAACGTAGCGTTTGCTCACTTCTTTATCAAGAAACTGTTGTTGCAGGTTTTTATGGGCACGTTCATTCAATGCCAACATTAATAAACCAGAGGTAGCCATATCTAATCTATGGATAATTAAACCACCTGTAGCTTGAGGGAACTGTGCTTTAATACGCGTATATACAGAGTCTTTAATCGACTTTCCAGGCACAGACAATAAACCAGCTGGTTTATTTACCACCACAACATGCTCATCTTGAAAGACAATATCTAAATCTAATCCTTCGGCTGGATTTATCAATAATGGATTGCTATCTACATCCATTCCTGAAAGCATGTGACCTAAAATAGGTTGGCACTTTCCTTGGCAAGCAGGGTAAAAGGTTTTGTGTTTTCTTATTTCTGATTTTGGTTGTTTTCCCCACCAAAATTCAGCCATACACACTGGTGTCAGCTTATGTTTGAATGCAAACTGTAATAATTTAGGCGCAGCACAATCACCAGAGCCTGCAGGTGGTTTTTGTATAATCGTTTCAGCAAAAATCTCTGTTAAATCTTTACTTTCACCTTGAATATTTAGCATTTGATACTGCTTGAAAAAGTGCTTTTGCAGTATTGTTGATAGTCTTTTTCTACGTTTTTTTAATAATTCAATTTCATCGGTCAGTAGCTCTAAATCTTGTGTGGTTGAACTAATGATAACTTGATGTTTGAGTTTTAATGCTTGTAACGATTTTTTATCAGCAACGCTGGCGCGAGATAGCTCAATGCTAATCGTTCGGTGTTCGTCTTCGGGTAAGTTAGCTGTACTTAACCAAGACCGTTTTTCCTTACGGGCCTTTTTATTCTCTCGCATTGTTTGCTGTAGGGCTTGTATTTCCTGTTCAGATTGCGTAAGTGAAGTAGCTAATAACGTTGTTAATCTTTGTATATCAGGGTTCTCAGTTAACTCGCTAATTTTATGGTTGATGCCATTGATTTCAAATTGTTTTTTCTGTTCAAATTCACTATTACTGTATGCTTGATGGACTGGTGGAACGAAGTTAATTGTAAAACCACTATTGTCGGTAGTCTCATTAGCCCCACCTGAAAGTGCTGCAAGGTATCCTAATTCGCCTTGCTCATTTTTTACCACTAATACACCATACATTCTGCCTTGTTTCTCAGCATCAATAGGGTGAAATCGTATAAGTTTTTTTTGCAACTCTTCACTTGCCGTAAGTGCTAACGGGTGTGCTTGATAGCAAAAAGGGTAAGTAAATTTACTTGGTAATGAAAAGTGTGAAATATCACTAATAAAGGCAGAAAAGTAATTTGATATAGAAGAGTTAGACATAGAGAATATTGGCACTAGAAGTGATTTTAAAGTTAACCTTGGCATTTACCATGATCATTATATTGCTGATGTGCGGCTATTCTAATGGTAATTCCTCTAATACGCACTGATAAAATAATTCGGATGATTAAAGCTTTTGGTAGTTTTAGATAATTGAGCGATTTACATCATTACAATACCTCTGGTATATCGCTATCGAGAAAGTTAACTTGGCTATAATTTAATGTTAGGTGGAAATAAAGGCAGCCATTACAGCTGCTTTTTTGTTTCCAGTAATTGATAATTTAAGATTCACGCCTATCAATAATGAGGAAAAATATTGCTAGGCTTATCAATAAAATAGTTGAAGGCTCAGGTGCAACTCTTATTGTCATTCCAACACCAAAGGTATTGAATTTTCCTTCATGTGTTGTAATACCAATACAGCCGGGGTTAGCAGCCCCAGCTACTCTTGCACACACATCATTAGCCAGTGTAGTTAGTTTATCAACCATTATTTCTACAATATAGGTATATGGACCTATAACAAGTTTTTGAGTAAAAGTATTGGTAAAGGGGTTGAACACAAGGCCATTTCCAGAATTGGTACCGTATTTATCGATAACAAATATATCGTCCTCGCAATGTAATTGCTCAAGATTTTCAAGGTCAAGTTCTGTAAGGGCAAGTGAGTAATCACAATCATTTGAGTTTAGTGTTTCTTCAAAAACTATATTGAATACCAGCGGAGGAATGCCGGTAATTTGGGATCCACCATCCGGGGTTAGAAATAGTTTAGTCTGTAGCGTCGCGCTGATTAAACTAGGTGAATAAATAGGATTGTTAGTATGAGTTAAAATAGCTGTTTCTGCAGACACACCATTCATTAAACCAGTACCTACTACTTTACCCAACGTTCCACTAGAAACGCTAAGAGAGCTGATCTTAGTCTTATCCGGCTCATTAGATGGTGCTGTTCCCCACGATATCTTAGTAGGAGCGTCATCAGGATCCACTCCCAACTCAGTATTCCACCAAGAATTATATATTGAGCCTGTTATGTCATCATGAGGCTCAAAAGTGGTAAAGGCACTATTAACCTCCCAATCCCATTTGATAATTGGTGTTGCACTAGAATTAAAAGCAAAACCTAAACTTGATAGCGTTAAAGCAATTATGACTTTTCTAAGTGTGTTCATTCTCTACTCCTTTCAGTATAAATTAACGTACACTTTAAGTAAGTAATAAGTAACTAAAGCAACTTAAGCCGTTAAGTAGGTCACTAATTGAAACACTCCTTGTTTCCCTCTTAGGTAATATCAGCATAAAGCAAGCCACATTATATAATCGTTTGTTTTTTGAACTCCTTTTTGTTTCCCATGAAAATTTAAACTTAATTTTGTAAAAAACACTGACACTTCCATCAGACTTTTTGCATTTAAATTTGAGTTTAATTTAATGACTCTTAGCTGAAATAGATCCAGAAACACAATTTCTCAAGATAAACCTTAACTGTAAAGTACACTGTTGTTTTTATATTGTTTTGTTTTTGTTGGATTTTTGTTGGCTTTATGTTATCAGTCACTAGCTCGAGGGTACGTTTTTTTCATTTTTATCTTTCTACTATAATAGTGTCACTTTTTTTTACACTTGTGCAAATATTGGTGGAGTGAAATAGTTTGTTTATATATATCCCATTGTCTTTACTCTGTATTTTATTTGTGGTACGTCCTATGCATTTTCTCAGGCAAGAGAAGGGAAGCTCACTGAAGGTTTTTTGAAATTATATAAGTATATTTTCTATATATTAACTGAGGGCAAACTAATGAATATAGTAAAAAGAGCGTTGGCTATTACAGCCATTGTTTTAACAAGTTTTACTGCATCAGCTTCACTGATTAATATTGCTGGTGTTGAATGGGATCCTAGTGACCCTGATGATTTACGTGGCGGTTCCGCGATAATTTATCAACAATTAAATCTAATCACGGGGGAGTTGAGTGGCTACGGTAGAATAACTTCTTTAAATGGCTATGAGGACATTTGCCCTGGTTGTGAATTAAGTTATCAATTTGGTGGTTACTTTGTTTCTGCTGATGCTGCTGATCCTAACGACACCAATTTCAATGGTGGTTGGATGAAGTTTTGGGTTGATACAACACCAGACATTCTCACCGTCACTGATCAGAACGACTTAACCCTCGAGAATACAGGTGGTTTAGATGGTGATGGTGCTAATGTACTATGGCTTGATTTAGTGGGACGTATTTTTTCTGGTACTGAAACCACATTTGTTGGTAGTGTTGATCCAGATTTAGGAGATGTATTGGATGGAAAAGGTGCTCTGGATGTTGTTGGTGGGGCAGCAATGAATAACTTTGACACTACTATGTGGCCTATTGGTAATGACCTTACTGATATCGTATTTGGGGGGGATTTTGATAAGTGGACCACAGGTGCCTTTGATGTAACAACAGAGCATCCTATTTGGTATTCAACAGGTAGTGCCGACTTCCATGGTAATTCAATCCCAGAACCCGGAACACTTGGTATTTTTGCTTTAGGTCTAATTGCACTAGCTATTGGTGTACGCAATAAGAAAGCTTAATCATTAATAAGTGAGTTAAAATAAGCTACAAAAGCAAAAAGGTCTTCATTAATGAAGGCCTTTTATATTTTTATTCAGTTATCTTATGTTGAAAGCTATGTTGAGAATTAAATTAAGAGAAGAGCGAAAGCCGATGAGTTTGAAGTACTGTAAAAAAATTGACACTTCTTACATCTTATACTCCTTAGTTTCATAAGTTAGCAATTCAACTTAACTCCCACTAACAATCTCTTTAGTACTAACACCGCTATGAATCAGTGCTGCATTACTTGGTAACTCTTCATTACCTGCTAGTAAGTAAATTACCTGTTGTCCTTGCTGAGCAAGCTCTAGCGCATGTTGGTAATTTACTAATATAGTTGAGCTAATGCTTTGAGGGTATTTTTCAGCGTCGCGGCGTACATATTCAATTAATTGAATATTAACATTATCATCATAAAAAACAGCGTCAGCAAACTGTAACGCACGGTGAGCATTCAAAGTTAAATTGTCAGGGTTACCGTCAGTGGTATGAATAAAAACGATTTCTCCTTTTGGTGGCGCAATTTGCTCTTTCAAACTAGCAATTAATTGTTGCTCAGCTTCTTGTTGATTGCCATCAAGCAGCTTTTGACCTATTGCACCACGTAAGGTATTTTCCCAAAAGGTTCTTCGATTACGTATACCTTTAATACGTGCTTTTACATGGTCACGAAATTTAAAAGAAAAATCAGCCAAACGGCCATAACCTTGGGGTAATATTTTCTCAATTTGTTCGCGTAACATACGAATAAGAATTGGCGCACTACCAGAACTTGAAAGTGCAATAATCATCGGTGAACGATCAATAATAGCTGGCGTGATATAAGTACAAAGGGCAGGTTGATCAACCACATTAGCAAGAATGTTAAATTCTAGCGCTTCATAATAAACTTGTTCATTAACCTCTGTATTATCTGTGGCCGCAATCACTAAGGTGATTTTAGTTAACAAACCCGCTTGGTAGTTATGCTGTAACCAAGTTAATTGATTGTCATTAATTAAGCGTTCTACGCCTTCGGTAACGCTTGCCGCCATTATGGTAATGTTTGTTGTGGTTTTTAACAGTAATTCAATTTTACGGGCAGCAACATCACCACCACCAACAACCATGGCATTTATTTTACTACCATCAAGAAAAACGGGAAAATACTTCATTTACAAACCAACTCTACTTACTATTTATCTTCATATGCTCACAGTAACATAGCATGAAAAATAAAACCTTAATCTGTATTAACTTGATGCTTTACTTGTTTATAGTTGGGGCAGGTCTAACTTTGTCTCACTCACCGCTAAGCCATTTTCATCACCATAAATATAACAACCCGGAATAAACTCAATACCGGCAAAATTAACGGCGATATTAATATCACCTACACCGAGTTTTGCTGTTTTTATCGGATTACAGCCTAGTGCTTTTACCGCAAGGTCTAAAGTCGCTATAGTGCCAGCATCACGAATACAGCCATTAATTACCACAGCCTGCCAATTATTATTCAATGCACTTTCTGCGATCATATCGCCCAATAAAGCACGGTTCATGCTGCCTTTACCATCAACAACCAGTACTTTACCTGTACCATCAGTTGCTAATAGCTCTTTCACTTTTGAATTATCTTCAAAGCAAGCGACAGTAACTATCTCACCATAAAAAAGTGTCTTCTTGCCATAATCTATAAAAGCTTTGTTAGCGAGGTTAAGCTGCTCAGGATATTGATCAAATAGATCGGGTAGTAAATCCAGCACGGTATTCTCCTTTTTCTCATTATTTTCTCCTACTCTAACAGCAATGAATGATAAACTAGCATCAAGCTTATTTATTGCTACTATTTGCCAATAACATCGTCTTTTGTACTAAAGACAGCGAGTAGCAGAAAACACAAAATACTAGTAGAGAAACTTAGATGCCTTGGATACAACTTAGATTAAGTGCCAACGAAGACAACGCCGAAAAATACAGTGACTGGCTTTCTGCCTGTGGTTCACAAGCCGTTACTTTTGTTGATGCAAAAGACACCCCTATATATGAACCACTTCCCGGTGATGAAGTTCTTTATTGGTCAAATACTGTCGTAATGGGCTTATTCGAAGCTAGTCATGATATGGATAAAGTCATCAGCTACTTGAAAGGCATTCATCCCGACAAAGAGAATATGCAGTACAAGTTAGAGCAATTAGAAGACAAAGACTGGGAACGTGAATGGATGGACAACTTCCACCCAATGAAGTTTGGTGAACGTCTATGGATTTGTCCTAGCTGGTGTGATGTTCCTGAGCCTGACGCAGTAAATGTTATGTTAGATCCTGGCCTTGCCTTCGGTACTGGTACTCACCCTACCACAGCATTATGTTTAACCTGGTTAGACGGTTTAGATCTACAAGGTAAAACGGTGGTTGATTTTGGTTGTGGCTCAGGTATTTTGTCATTAGCAGCACTTAAATTAGGCGCCAAGAAAGTTATTGGTATTGATATAGACCCGCAAGCATTACAAGCAAGTCTTGCTAATGCAGAGCGTAATAATGTCTCTGACAGACTTGAATTATATCTACCTAAAGATCAGCCTGAATATAAAGCTGATGTCGTTGTTGCTAATATCCTTGCAGGACCATTACGCGAGTTAGCGCCTACTATCATGGAATTTGTTGGTGATAAAGGTCTGTTAGCCTTATCTGG